>ERZ791930.446-NODE-446-length-32509-cov-5.888673_pt1 | contig 32509 bp, 22 predicted proteins | sample MGYA00510128_ERZ791930 | MGnify/ENA primary metagenome ERZ791930 (study PRJEB30046, sample SAMN00792057) | human gut metagenome | study: EMG produced TPA metagenomics assembly of the A metagenome-wide association study of gut microbiota in type 2... | reverse complement strand
CCGCCGCCGGAGGGCTGGCGAAAAGCAGAGGCACTGACCGTGTTCGGTCTGCCGCAGGGCAGGCTGCTGCCCCTGCCGCCTGTGGACGAGGCTTTGTGGGCGCAGCTGACCCTTTGCCGGAAAGCGCCCGCTGCCCGGGTGGCACAGGCACTTTACCCTGCGGACCCCACCCGGCAGGCAGACTTTTACTCAGAGCTGTGTACAAAGCGCAGCCGGGGCAGGGCAGTGGCATGGACGCTGGAGCGGGGGAGTATAGTCGTATGCACCGTGGGTGCTTATGCGCTTTGCAACGGTCAGGCCTACATGGCCTGCGGGCAGACAGCAGAGCCGCTGCGGGGCAAGGGTATCGGCGGGCGGCTCATTGTGGAAATGGCTAACAGCCTTGCCGCCGAGGGACTGCGCCCGGTGTTCCTCTGCGCACCGGAGCGGGTGCGGTTTTATACCCGTCTCGGTTTTGCAAAGCAGGCAGCGTACGCCCGCTATGTGCCTGAGAAATAACAAGGCTTTTTGCGCAAAATGCCAGTTCTGCCGAAAGGAAGAGCTGGCGTTGCATCGCAAGGACTCAAGGAACTAAAAATAACAGGAAGGAACTATCACGATATAATGTCGATTCTGAACCACTTTTTTGATTATAAACCCGAGGTTCTGGCGCTGGATGAAAAGGCCATGGAGCTGTGCCAGCCCTACTTCCGTCAGATGGAGGAGATCCGGGACTTCAACCAGCTCAAGATGCTCAAAGCCTTTGCGGATACCCAGATGTCCTCCACCGATATGCTGGGCACCACCGGCTACGGCCTGTGGGATACCGGCCGCGCCAAGCTGGAGCAGATCTTTGCACAGGTCATGGGTGCAGAGGATGCGCTGGTGCGCAGCCAGTTCCAGAGCGGTACCCACACGCTGGCGGTGGCACTGTTCGGTCTGCTGCGGACAGGGGACACCCTGCTGGCCGCCACCGGCCGCCCCTACGATACGCTGGAGGGCGTCATTGGTCTGGATGGCAAGGGCAAGGGCACCGGCACTTTGATGGACTACGGTGTAAACTACGATGAAGCCCCCCTCAAGCCCGACTTCACCCCGGACTACGACCTGATCGCCCAAAAGGCCCCCGGCGCAAAGGTTTGCCATATCCAGCGCAGCCGCGGCTATCTGCAGCGCAACGCCTTTGATCTGGCCACCATCCGCAAAATTGCCGATACCGCCCGCGCCGCAAACCCGGAGATCATCATCTTTGTGGACAACTGCTACGGCGAGTTTACCCAGACGCAGGAGCCATGTCAGGTGGGCGCGGATATCGCAGTGGGCAGCCTGATCAAGAACCCCGGCGGCGGCATTGCGCCCACCGGCGGCTACATCGTGGGCCGTAAGGATCTGGTGGAGCTGTGCGCTTACCGCCTGAACGCCCCCGGCCTTGGCAAGGAGCTGGGCTGCACGCTGGAGACCCCCCGGGATATGTATCTGGGCTTCTACTATGCCCCCGGCGTGGTGTGCGAGGCCATCAAGACCGCCATCTACGCTCAGTGTATGCTGGAGCTGCTGGGCAAAAAGCCCATTCCGCGCTACTGCGAGGATCACAACGATATCGTCACCTGTTTTGATGCCGGTACGGCAGAAGCATTGATCGGCTTCTGTCAGGGCATTCAGGCTGCAAGTCCCGTGGACAGCTACGCTGCCCCGGAACCCAGCCCGGAGCCGGGCTACACCGACGAGGTGGTCATGGCAAGCGGCAGCTTTACGCAGGGCAGCACGATTGAGCTTTCCTGCGATGGCCCGCTGCGTGCCCCCTATACCTGCTATTTGCAGGGTGGCCTGAATTTTGCCGCCAGCCGGGCCGGCGTGCTGCTGGCTGTCCAGAAAGCATATTTTAAGGATTGATGCATACCTGCTTGCAGGCGAATATCATTGCAAATAAAAAGGAGCTATCGCACAACGCGCTGCGATAGCTCCTTTTCCCTCTATACACAAAATAAACGCTTACACGGCACGGGCCTGCACTACAGGGATCGGCTCGATCAAAGCCGGATGCATCCCCTCGCGGTAGTCCAGATCACCCTGATCCAGACCGCGCAGCAGCACCTCTGCGGTAGCAATGTTGGTGGCAATGGGTACGCTGTGCATATCGCACAGGCGCAGCAGATTCTGTTCGGTCAGGCTGGCGGCATCGGCCTTCAGAGGGTCGCGGAAAAACAGCACCAGATCCACTTCATCGCAGGCAACGCGGGAGGTGATCTGCTGCACACCGCCCAGCTTGCCGGAAAGGTAGCAGTGCACCGGCAGGCCGGTAGTCTGCGTAAGCATCCGGCCGGTGGTACCGGTGGCGATAACATTATTGCGGGAAAGGATGGCACTGTAAGCGGTACAGAATTGCAGAGCCAGTTCTTTGCGGGAATCATGGGCAAGAATTGCGATCGTCATAGGATGCTCTCTCCTTTACTATTTTTTACAAAGTACCGGTTGTGATGTGCAGATTTTGAAATTCATTGAAACAGAAGTGAAATCGATGTCAAATCTTACAATATAGTTTTACCGCATAGAAAACGCTCTGTCAAGAGAAAATTTTGCCTTTTTAACCTATAAAAACATAAAAGTAATACTTTTATGTTGTGAGAATCGGCGAATTCTTGGATACAAACCACTGTCCAATGATGCCCATTTTCTGAGAAAAGTGAAAAGATTTTCATTCTATGCTTTCATTCTGAAAGACAATCCATCCTGATAAAACAAAAATACAGGCCAATGCAGCTTGCATCGGCCTGTACAGGAATTTTTTTTCAGCTATCAAAAACTTGCGGTGCGGTATGAGAGCGGCGGTCTTTCCACATAAAATTATTTGCTCATAAAATAAAAATCATAGATTTTTTGGATTTACAGATGGAGCTTGCCTCCACGACCTCTCCTGTGAAAAAAGGCATCAGAAATGTCCGCAGACATTTCTGATGCCTTTCGTTTTATGAGGAACGCTCCCAAACGATGGGTTCAGGAGGGCAGGGAAGCTCAGCGGATCTGTCCGTCACCGTGGATAACGTACTTGTAGCTGCAAAGCTCCTCCAAACCCATGGGGCCCCGGGCGTGCAGCTTCTGGGTAGAGATGCCCATTTCGCACCCCAGTCCGAACTCGCCGCCGTCCGTAAAGCGGGTGGAGCAGTTCACATACACAGCGGCGCTGTCCACCGCAGCAGTAAACCGGTCGGCGTCTGCCTGCGTCCGGGTCAGAATAGCCTCGCTGTGGCCGGTGGAGTGCTGCGCAATGTGGGCAATGGCTTCGTCCACGCTATCCACCACTTTAACGGCAAGGATGTAATCCAGAAACTCGGTGTCAAAATCCGCAGGGCCGGCGGGCGTGCCGGGAATGATAGCTGCGGCGCGCGTGTCCAGCCGCAGCTCTACCGGCAGCTTGCCCGCAGCAACGCGGTCCGGGCCAAGGCGCTGTGCGAGTTTGGGCAGAAACTCCTGCGCAATGGCAGAGTGCACAAGGCATACTTCCTCGGCGTTGCACACGCTGGGGCGGCTGGCCTTGGCATTCTCAATAATGTCCAGCGCCTTAGCCTGATCAGCAGTGTCGTCCACAAAAATATGGCAGATGCCGGTACCGGTCTGGATGCAGGGCACCTTGGCGTTTTCCACACAGGCGCGGATCAGCCCCGCACCGCCCCGGGGAATCAGCAGATCCACATAGCCCACGGCGGTCATCAGGGCGTTGGCAGAGGCGTGGGTGGTGTCCTCGATCAGGCAGACGGCGTTTTCCGGCAGACGATTCTCCCTCAGCCCCTGCCGCAGTGCCTGCACAATGGCGTTGGCACTGCGCCATGCTTCCTTGCCGCAGCGCAGGATGCAGGCATTGCCACTCTTGATGGCAAGGGCGGCGGCGTCGCTGGTCACGTTGGGACGGCTCTCGTAGATAATGGCGATCACACCCATGGGCACGGCAGTCTTTTCGATCACCAGCCCGTTGGGGCGCTCCACCCGCTTCAGCACCCGGCCCACCGGATCCGGCAGGGCAGCTACCTCTTCAATGCCCTTTGCCATGGCGCAGATGCGCTGCTCGGTCAGGGCAAGACGGTCCAGCATCACCTCGCTGATATGTCCCTTTGCGGCAGCCATATCCTCCGCGTTAGCAGCAAGGATAGCTGCCATATTCTCCGGGCTGCACAACTGCGCAGCCATGCTGCGCAGTGCCTGTGCGCGGCTGGTGCCGTCAGCCAGTGCCAGCGCAGCCTTTGCCCCGCGTGCTGCTTCCAGAATTTCCTGTGTTGTCATAGCTCAAACCTCCTGTGTGGACAACGCGGGCTGCTTGTGCCCGGCAAAGCGGGTGCCGATGGGCTTACCTGCGGCGATATCATACAGCAGCTCCGGGTGTGCGCCGTTGGCAATCACCATATCCGCGCCGCTGCCGGTCACCATGCGGGCAGCCCGCAGCTTGGTGGCCATGCCGCCCGTGCCCAGCGCCGAGCCTACACCGTCTGCCAGCGCCATCACCTCCGGGGTGATCTCTTCCACCAGCGGGATGAGTGCCGCATCCGGGTGGGTGTGGGGATTGGCAGTGTACAGACCGTCGATGTCGCTCAGCAGTACCAGTAAGTCTGCCTTGCAGCAGCAGGCCACAATGGCAGCCAGCGTGTCGTTGTCGCCAATAGAGGTGATCTCATCAGTGGCAACACTGTCGTTTTCATTGATGATGGGCAGTGCACCCAGCTCCAGCAGACGGGTCAGGGTGTTCTGGATATTCACCCGGCGCTCGGTGTGCTCCACGTCCACGCCGGTAAGCAAAATCTGCGCTACCGTGTGATCGTAGGCACTGAACAGCCGGTCGTAGGTGTACATCAGCTCGCACTGCCCCACGGCGGCGCAGGCCTGCTTGGTGGTGGTGTCCTTGGGGCGTGCAGGCAGCGAAAGCTTGCCTACGCCCATGCCAATAGCGCCGGAGGACACCAGAATGACCTCGTGCCCCTCGTTTTTCAGATCGCTCAGTACCTTGACCAGTTCCTCTGCATGGCGGATGTTCAGCCGCCCGGTGGGGTATGCCAATGTGGAGGTGCCCACTTTCACAACGATGCGCATGATTTCTTTAACCCTTTCCCATTTCCTTGGTTTTATCGTAAGCGGCCAGCACGGCGTCCATCACCGCGCCGCGCAGCCCGTGTTCTTCCAGTACCCGCACGCCCTGAATGGTGCTGCCGCCGGGGCTGCACACAGCGTCCTTCAGCGCACCGGGGTGCTTGCCGCTTTCCAGCACCAGTTTTGCACTGCCCAGTACCATCTGTGCAGCGTACTCCTGCGCCTTTGCCCGGGGCAGACCGCAGGCTACGCCGCCATCGGCCAGCGCTTCAATAAACTGGTACACCCATGCCGGGCCGCAGCCGGAAACGCAGCTGGCTGCATCGATCATGCTTTCAGCCACGGCGTCCAACCGCCCGGCAGGTGCCATCAGCTGACAGAATGCAGCTTCCTCCTCGGCGGTCACGTTGACAGAGCAATACTGGATCATGCCTTCACCCACCGAAGCCGGGGTGTTGGGCATGATGCGGATAACGGGGTAGTCGCCGCCCGCCATCTCCTGAATGCGTGCCATCGGCAGGCCGGCGGCCATGGTGCACAGCACAAACCGCTTGGTGCGCTCGGCCAGAATGAACCGCAGCGGCTCCAGCATGGCTTCCATCATCTGGGGCTTTACCGCCAGAAAAATCAGCTCACAGTCACCGGCTACCTCGGCGTTGGTAGCCGTCTGACAGCCCAACTCTGCAGCCAGCGCCTCGGCCTTGGCGGCCGTGCGGTTGGCCAGAAAAACATGCTCAGGATCGGTAGCCTTGCACACCGCGCGGGCAATGGCACCGCCCATGTTTCCGCAGCCTAAAAATCCAATGGACTTCATCATAATAATAACCCTCCCTTGGCAGGTTTGTACTGCATAAATTTTTGCTTCCCATTCATTCTAAGCACCCGACAGAAGAAAATCAAGGCTTTTGTCTTATTTTTGGCGGGTATGCTGAAAATCCTGCGCCGCCGGGGCAGGCAGTGCACACATAATCTTCATAAAAAGGTAAGAATCTTACTTGAAATAAGGTCGCAATTTGCGGTAAAATAAGGTATGGGGTATAATTCACGGATCTGACCGTAAACGGCAGAGGAGTCTGCCGGGAAAGGATGGTTTTTGTGTCGCAAACAACAAAACGGGCACTGGAGGCATCTCTGAAAAAGCTGCTGCTGGAAAAGCCCCTCAACAAGATCACGATCAACGATATCACTGAGGATTGCGGCGTCAACCGCATGACCTTTTATTACCACTTTAAAGACATCTATGATCTGGTGGACTGGATCCTTGCAGAGGACGCCGCCAAGGCAATGGAAGGCCGCCGGGGCTTTGAAACGTGGAACGAGGCCTATCTGGATATCCTGCACCAGCTGCAGGATAATAAGACCCTTGTGCTCAACGTTTACCGCGCGGTGGGCAGGGAACAGGTGGAGCAGTATCTTTACCGGTTGCTGGACCCCATCCTGAAGGACTTTGCGGACCGCGAGTGTCATGATATCACGGTGCAGGATGCAGATAAGCAGTTTGTCGTTGATTTTTACAAGTATGCGCTTGTGGGCATGACGCTGGAATGGATCCGCCGGGATATGAAGACCGACCCCAAGCTGATGGTGGAACGGGTAAGCACCATGATCCACGGGGACTTGCGCCGCGCGCTGTGCCGCCTGAGCACCGGAGGGCTGAAAATAGAAGAATAATGCGCGTTTTGTCCGTGTGGCTTCAACAAAATTTTATCAAAGGGTACGCCGTGATGGGTTTTCCATCACGGCGTATTTTCTGTTTATGGCACAAAAACACGCAAAGTGGTAGGATGTGGTCAAGCAGAATAAGGATTTCCAAAAGAATCATTTCGGGAGGAAAAAGCTATGAATACATCTCTTGATAATCTGACCCACAAGATGCAGCGTGCTGCAGTTGGTAAAATAGTGGACGTGGCACTTTCCCACGCCGAGCAAGACCGTGAAAAGACGATGAACCAGCTGGTAGATATTGCAAAGCAGTTCTACGGCAGCGGATTCAGCGATGAGACCTACGAGAACGCCAAAAAAGTCCTGACCGATCCCGACAGCAAGTGGACGAAACTCATCAACTGCGTGCTGGACCAGACCGACCCCCATGTGGCGCGCACCACTGCGCTGAATCTGGGGTACGAAGCCTTCTTCCGCGGCACTAAGATGATCCGCGAAAACCGCGTCAAGTACCAGTGCAACATTCCGTGGCTGATCCTGTTCGACCCCACCTCTGCCTGCAATATGCACTGTGTGGGCTGCTGGGCCGGCGAGTACGGCCACAAGAATAACCTCAGCTTTGAGGATATGGATAAGATCGTCACGCAGGGCAAGGAGCTGGGCGTGTACCTGTATATGCTGACCGGCGGCGAGCCGCTGGTGCGCAAAAAGGACGTGCTCAAGCTGGCAGAAAAGCATAACGACGTGGAATTTGCCATCTACACCAACTCCACCCTTATCGACGAGCCCTTCTGCGAGGAAGTGCAGCGTCTGGGCAATATCGCCTTTATGCTGTCCATCGAGGGCACCCCGGAGACCAACGATGCCCGCCGTGGTGAAGGCCACTATGCCGCTGTGATGCACGCCATGGACCTGCTCAAGAAGTACGGCATCCTCTTCGGCACCTCCATCTGCTACACCCGCCAGAACATCGACGCCGTTACCAACGATGCGTTCATGCGTTTCCTGTGCGAGAAGGGCGCACACTTCGGCTTCTACTTCCACTATATGCCCGTGGGCAACGAGGCGGCCCCGGAACTGATGCCCACCCCGGAGCAGCGCAAGTATATGATCGATCGCATCCGTTACCTGCGCTCTTCCGAGTGCGATATCCCGTTCTACCCCATGGACTTCCAGAACGATGGCGAGTTCGTGGGCGGCTGCATCGCCGGCGGCCGCAACTACTTCCACATCAACTCTGCCGGTGACGCCGAGCCCTGCGTGTTCATCCACTACTCCAACGCCAACATCCACGACCAGTCTATTCTGGAAATTCTGCACAGCCCGCTGTTCATGGCGTACCACAACGGTCAGCCCTTCAACAAGAACCATCTGCGTCCCTGCCCGATGCTGGAAAACCCGGAGCTGCTGGAAAAGATGGTGCATGAGACCGGTGCTCACAGCACCGACCTGCAGTCCCCGGAAAGCGTCGAGCATCTGTGCGAGAAGTGCAAGGCTTACGCCGCCGACTGGCAGCCCACCGCAGACGAAGTGTGGTCTCACCACAAAGTCCGCGAGAGTCGGTACGAAAACTATAAGGACTGGAAGCCCTCTCAGCCGCTGGACTGAGCTGAAATCTGAAAGAAAGCAATAAACGACCCCCGCCCTGTGTTCTGACGAATGCAGGGCGGGGGGTTTGTTGTGTAAACCGGAAGTTATTTGCTTAGTTCATGATGTCAATTATTTGCTCAATAAACTGTTCGGCGTCTTTCATATTGTAAGCTTTTTCATTGATGACAACTTTCCCTGATGATGTCGTAAATACACTGTTAATCAGCAAATTATCATCATACACATAAATAGAAAGTGTCTTGTTCGCTAAATCGGATATAGACCCATTTGAAAATGGCGTACCAAATGTTCTCCTGTAAGTGTATTTATCGAACAGAGATAGAATGGCATCCTTTTGCTCTATGGTAATATCCTGATAATTCACAGAATCAATGTATGCCTCGCCATTTTTAACTCCAAGCTGGCTGTATACCATTTTTATCTGATTGTCAGCCCCTGCAACATCTGAAAGTGATAGAGGCTTGAAATATACGATACAGCAAATTAAAAATGCAATCACTATTACTATGGAACATAGCATTTTCTTTTTCATACACAGTATCTCCAATTTCTAATTTGTAATATGATTAAAAATACCCCGCATCGGAAGTGCTCCGATGCGGGGTAGGGAAGGTTTACTGGTTTTCAGCAGACTGCGGGGCAGCAGGCTGTGCCGGAGCATCGTCTGCAGGGTCACCGAACTGGTCGTGATAGCTGTTCAGCAAGGCAAGCTCCTGATGGCGCTGCAAGCCGTGGATGACCAGCTTTTTGATGACATCATAGATGACGGCGAACAGCGGTACACCCACGATCATGCCTACAAAGCCCCACAGACCGCCAAACAGCAGGATGGCGAACAGTACCCAGAAGCTGGAAAGGCCGGTGGTGTTGCCCAGAATTTTGGGTCCGATGATGTTGCCGTCCAGCTGCTGCAAAACCAGTACGAACAGCACGAACCACAGTGCCTTGATGGGGTTCTGGATCAGGATGAGCAGGGTGGCGGGGACAGCACCGATGAAGGGGCCGAAGAAGGGGATCACATTGGTCACGCCGATGATCACCGATATCAGCAGCGCACTGGGGAACTTGAAGATCAGGCAGCCGATATAGCACAGCACGCCGATGATGGCAGAGTCCATGATCTTGCCGTTGATGAAGCCGCCGAACATCCGGTCTGCGTACTTCACTTCCTCGGTGATCAGCTGTGCCCAGCGGGGACGGACGATGCTGTGCAACACCAGCTTGCCCTGCTGCACGAACCGCTTGCGGCTGGCCAGCATATACACCGCCACAATGATGCCGATGACCAGATTCTTGGCTACAGTCACCACGCTCAGTACGCCAATCGCAGCGCCGCTCACGATGTTCTGCATGGAGGGCAGCAGCTTGGTCTTGAACCATGTATCAAGACCGGTATTGACGGCAGCGTAGGCGGAGTTGAGCAGCTCCATCAGCTTTTCATTGCTCTCGAAAAACTCTACATGGTTTGCCCAGTTCACAAACTTTGCAATGTTCGCCTGCGCGGTATAGTACAGGGTAGTCACGCTGGTAACGAGCTGCGGCACGATCATCATGACCAGTGCATACACCAGCAAAAGCCCGAACAGGATGGTGAGCGCCACGGACAGCGCATTGATCAGACCGTTCATCTTTTCCGGGATGAGCCGGCGCAGAAAGCCTTCGATGCTGTTGCACACCGGCTTGAGCAGATAGGCAATGACGGCACCGTAGATAAAGGGCATCAAAATGCCGGTCAGGGTAGAGATGGCCGAGCCGAAGCCGTCAAAGCGATAAATAAGGAAAAAGAAGATGATGCTCAGTGCAATGGCACCAAACCCTGCGAGCATCCCATAGAGATACGGTTTGATGTGCGGCTTTTTGTCCATCATGACAAACTCCATTCCTGCTGCGGGCAGCGGGAACCCCCACAGCGCTTGTTAAATTTTGTTGCTTCTGCGCCAGATATGCAGTTTTTCAGCCTCGCGGATCAGCTCCTCGCGGAAGTCCGGGTGTGCTACGCTGATCAGAGCTTCAGCCTTTTCCCAAGAGGTCAGGCCCTTCAGGTTCACGCAGCCGTATTCAGTGCACAGGTAGTGCACGTTGGCGCGGGTGTCGGTAACAATGCTGCCGTTCTCCAACGTGGGACGGATGCGGCTCTCCAACTTGCCGGTCTTTTTATTCATAAAGGTGGAGGACAGGCAGATAAAGCTCTTGCCGCCCTTGGAAAGGTATGCGCCCAGCACGAAGTCCAGCTGGCCGCCTGCACCGGAAATGTGCTTCACACCGGCGCTCTCAGCGTTCACCTGACCAAACAGGTCGATATCCACGGCATTGTTGATGGAAATAAAGTTATCCAGTGCGGAAATGCTGCGGATGTCGTTAGTATAGTCCACCGGGGCAGACATACACTCCGGGTTATCGTTCAGGTAATCGTACATCTTCTGGGTGCCGGCACCAAAGGCGTAAACCTGACGGCCCTTGTCCAGCTGCTTGCGGCTGCCGTTGATCTTGCCGGCCTTGGCAATATCCACAAAGGCATCCACATACATTTCGGTGTGTACGCCCAGATCCTTCAGATCGCTCTGTGCGATCAGACCGCCGATGGCGTTGGGCATACCGCCGATGCCCAGCTGCAGGCAGGCACCGTTGGGGATCTGCGGCACGATGAGGTTGGCCACCTTCAGGTCCACCTCGGTAGCGGCACCGGCAGCAGCCATCTGACCGATAGGGGGATTTGCGCCCTCCACGATGCCGGTCACCTGAGAAACGTGTACGCAGTTCTCCATGCCGCCAAGGCAGCGCGGCATATTGGTGTTGACCTCCACAATGATCTTTTTGGCCTTTTCACACACGGCACCCAGATGCGAAGCGCTGGGGCCGAAGTTGAAGTAGCCGTGCTCGTCCATGGGGGTTACCTGAAATACTGCCACATCCACGGGGTCGCTGCTCTCGCGGTAGTAGCGGGGCAGCTCAGAGTAGCGGATGGGGGAGTAGAAGGAGAAGCCCTGTGCAATGGCCTTGCGCTCAATGCCGCCCATGTGCCAGCTGTTCCATGTCATGTGGGCAGCGGGATCGTCGATCTGGAAGATCTCCGGCACCCACATCAGGATGCCGCCCCGGAAGTTGACCCCCTCCAGCTCCGGCATCCGCTTTGCCAGCTCAGCATCCACGGCCACAGGGGTGTTCACAGCCCAGCCGTAGTCCACCCAGTCGCCGCTTTTGACCAGTGCGGCAGCCTGTGCGGCAGTCATAAGCTTCTGTGCGTACAGTTCCTTGCAATCCATTATAAACCATCCTCTCTTAAAATACATAAAAGAATTGTAAACAATTCTGTGCGACAAACTATCCGGCCGTTTTACGCTTGTTTTGCGGAATGCACACCGTTTTGCCACATCTGTGTGGTAAACCTTATTAAGGAAGGCAGCAGTGTGTGCCACGCCCCGCGTAAAACTGTTCAACTTAGTTATAACATTAACAAAGTGTAGAATCAATAGTTTTGGTTAAAAAACAGCCAGTATAGCACAATGAACAATTTTTGCGGCTTTATGTGGGGATTGTTTGGTACGCAAAAAACAAAAAAGTTGGGAAAAAGACTTGATAAAATTTTGACGATGTGCTTTACTAATAGCGTGGGAAGCAACTGCGGAGCAGTGCGAGATGATTCGTTTAAAATTTAACGATAAAACGCACCGCAGCAGTTACAGGTTGCACCCAAGGCTGGAAAGTGCTATCATGGCAGAACCACATCGCGCTTAGTAATTACAGCGCACAAGGAGGACACTGACCGATGGCAACAGCAGTTTACCCCGGGTCGTTCGATCCGGTCACCAAGGGACACCTTGATATCATCAAACGCGCAGCAAAGATCAACGACCACCTCATCGTGGCGGTGCTGATCAACAGCGCCAAGCATCCGCTGTTCACAGTGGAAGAGCGGGTGGCCATGCTGCAGGAGTGTTGCAAGAACATCCCCAACGTGACTGTAGAAAGCTTCGATGGCCTGACCGTGGAGTTCGCAAAAAAGCGTCACGCATCCGTAATGGTGCGCGGGTTGCGGGCGGTAACGGACTTTGAAAACGAGATCCAGCTCGCGCAGACCAACCACGCACTGATGCCCGGCATCGAAACCATGTTTCTTGCCACCAGCATCAAATGGAGTTATCTTTCCTCCACCATCGTAAAGGAAGCAGCGTATTACGGCAGTGACATCAGCAAGTTCGTCACACCCAATGTGGAAAAGGCCGTCAACGAAAAATACGCCCTTCTCCGGGAGAGGGAAGAGACCTGATACCGCAAAAATGCCGCAGGGCGTTTTGATAAATGGGTAACCGATAAGTAACACACATACACAATTCAGGAGGCTATTCACATGAAAAAGATCGTTATCGCATCTGCATGCCGCACCGCTATCGGCAAGTTCGGTGGCACTCTGGCCAACGTTCCCGCTGCTGAGCTGGGCTCCATCGTTATCAAGGAAGCTCTGGACCGTGCAAACGTCAAGCCCGAGCAGGTCGATCATGTTTACATGGGCTGCGTCATTCAGGCTGGTCTGGGCCAGAACGTTGCTCGTCAGGCTGCCCTGAAGGCTGGTCTGCCCATCGAGACCCCCGCCGTTACCGTCAACGTGGTCTGCGGCTCCGGTCTGAACTGCGTGAACATGGCTGCTCAGATGATCGAGGCCGGCGATGCTGACATCGTGGTCGCAGGCGGCATGGAGAACATGGATATGGCTCCCTTCGCACTGCAGAAGGCTCGCTACGGCTACCGTATGGGCGCTCCCATGGGCAAGAGCGAGATCGTGGATACCATGGTCAACGATGCACTGTGGGATGCCTGCGGCTTCAACAAGCACATGGGCATGACCGCTGAGAACGTCTGCACCAACGAGACCTACCAGCAGAAGTACGGCTACAGCCCCATCACCCGCGAGATGCTGGACGAGTTTGCTTACAACAGCCAGCTGAAGGCTGATAAGGCCATCAAGGACGGCGCTTTCAAGGACGAGATCGTTCCTGTTGTCATCAAGGGCAAGAAGGGCGACACCGTGTTCGATACCGATGAGGGCCCCCGTCTGAGCGCTCCCGAGGTTCTGGCAAAGCTGAAGCCCGCCTTCACCAAGGACGGCATCGTTACCGCTGCAAACTCCTCCGCTATCAATGACGGCGCTGCTGCTCTGGTCGTCATGAGCGAGGAGAAGGCCAAGGAGCTGGGCGTGAAGCCTCTGGCAACTTGGGTCGCCGGTGCTCTGGCAGGTGTCGAGCCCGAGGTCATGGGTCTGGGCCCCATCGCTGCTACCAAGAAGGTCATGGCCAAGACCGGCCTGACCGTTGCTGACATGGATCTGGTCGAGGCCAACGAGGCATTCGCAGCACAGTCCATCGCTGTCGGCGAGGCTCTGGGCTTCGATAAGGACAAGCTGAACGTCAACGGCGGCGCAATCGCTCTGGGTCACCCGGTCGGCGCTTCCGGCGCTCGTATCCTGGTCACCCTGCTGTATGCTATGAAGCACCGTGGTGCTCACAAGGGTCTGGCTACCCTGTGCATCGGCGGCGGCATGGGCTGCGCTACCATCGTTGAGATGGACTAAGCACTGTTTCTCTGAATCCTGACTGAATCACAGACCCGGAGCGCCGGAGGGAACCGGAGAGCCCTCCCGCGTTCCGGGGGCTGTTTTGAAAAAACTGAACTGTATGAAATGGAGGTTTTCACAATGGCATTTGTAAAAACCGAGGTGCAGGGCGCTGTTGAGATCATTACTATCGACCGTCCCAAGGCACTGAACGCCCTGAACCCCGAGGTTCTGGCTGACCTGAAGGCTGCTTTTGAGGCAGTTGATCAGGAGACTGTCCGCTGCATCGTTCTGACCGGCGAAGGTGACAAGAGCTTTGTTGCCGGTGCCGATATCGGCTCCATGAGCACCATGACCAAGGCAGAGGGCGAAGCCTTCGGCAAGCTGGGCAATGATGTGTTCCTGATGATCGAGCATTTCCCCATCCCCGTCATTGCAGCCGTCAACGGCTTTGCACTGGGCGGCGGCAACGAGCTGGCTATGAGCTGCGACTTCCGCATCTGCTCCGACAACGCTGTGTTCGGTCAGCCGGAAGTCGGTCTGGGCATCACCCCGGGCTTCGGCGGCACCCAGCGTCTGGCTCGTCTGGTCGGCATGGGCATGGCAAAGCAGCTGGTCTACTCTGCCCTGAACATCAAGGCCGACGAGGCTTACCGCATTGGTCTGGTCAACGCTGTGTATCCGCAGGCTGAGCTGATGGAGAACGTCCTGAAGCTGGCCGGCAAGATCGCAAAGAATGCTCCCATTGCCGTGCGCAACTGCAAGAAGGCAATGAACGACGGCATCAGCCTGCCCATCGAGAAGGCTGTTGAGGTCGAGGAGAAGCTGTTCGGCGATTGCTTCGAGACCCACGACCAGCAGGAGGGCATGGCTTGCTTCCTGTCCCGTGAGAAACCGAAGCCCAAGGCAGTGTTCACCAACAACTAATCCACTACATAATTTTTGATATTTAAAGGAGAGATTTCCTATGAAGATCGGTGTTATCGGCGCTGGCACTATGGGTCAGGGCATCGCAAAGGCATTTGCTCAGGTTGAGGGCAACACTGTTGCTCTGTGCGACATCAAGCAGGAGTGGGCAGAGAATGGTCTGGCAAAGATCAAGAAGGGCTACGAGAAGCTGGTTGCTAAGGGCAAGATGACGCAGGAGAAGGCTGACGCTATCGTTGCAGCCATCACCCCGGGCCTGAAGGAAGATCTGTGCGCAGACTGCGATCTGATCGTTGAGGCTGCTTTCGAGGATATGAAGGTCAAGCAGACCACCTTCGGCGAGCTGGATAAGATCTGCAAGCCCGAGTGCATCTTTGCTTCCAACACCTCCTCTCTGTCCATCACCGAGATCGGCAAGGGCCTGACCCGTCCCCTGATCGGTATGCACTTCTTCAACCCCGCAGACCGTATGAAGCTGATCGAGGTCATCGCCGGCTGCAACACCCCCGCTGAGACCGTTGAGAAGATCAAGGAGATCTCCGTTGCCATCGGCAAGAGCCCTGTTCAGGTCAACGAGGCTGCAGGCTTTGTGGTCAACCGCATCCTGATCCCCATGATCAACGAGGCTGCCTTCATCAAGATGGAAGGCGTTTCCGATATCGCCGGCATCGACACCGCTATGAAGCTGGGTGCTAACCACCCCATGGGACCCCTGGAGCTGGGTGACTTCATTGGTCTGGACATCTGCCTGGCCATCATGGACGTGCTGTACAACGAGACCGGCGACAGCAAGTATCGTGCCTGCCCGCTGATCCGCAAGATGGTGCGCGGCGGCAATCTGGGCTGCAAGACCGGTAAGGGCTTCTACGTTTACAACGCAGACCGCACCAAGACCCCTGTTGACCAGCTGTAAGTTCTGATAAACATTTCTCCCGGCTGCGGGGAAAGCGGTCGGGAGGAATTTGTTTGCACCGGGCTATTCCGGTAAATGAAAAAAGACCTGTTAGGAGGATATAGCGATGGATTTTACTCTGTCCAAGCAGCAGCAGATGGTGCAGAAAATGTACCGCGAGTTTGCTGAGAACGAAGTCAAGCCTCTGGCAAAGAAGGTTGACGCAGAGGAATACTTCCCCAAGGAGACCGTCGAAAAGATGGGCAAGCTGGGCATGATGGGCATCTATTTCCCGACTGAGGTCGGCGGTGCAGGCGGCGATGTGCTGTCCTACGTCATGGCCGTGGAGGAGCTGAGCAAGGTCTGTGGCACCACCGGTGTCATCGTCTCTGCCCACACCAGCCTGTGCGCTGCTCCTATTTACGAGAACGGCACCCCTGAGCAGAAGGCAAAGTATCTGCCCAAGCTCTGCAGCGGCGAGTGGCTGGGCGCTTTCGGCCTGACCGAGCCGGGCGCAGGTACCGATGCGCAGGGTCAGCAGACCATTGCCAAGGAAGAGGATGACTGCTGGGTGCTGAACGGCTCCAAGATCTTCATCACCAACGCAGGCTTTGCCGATGTGTTCATCGTCATCGCCGTCACCGATACCGTGCTGGATAAGCGCGGCCGTCCCACCAAGCTCTGCTCCGCCTTCATCGTGGAGCGCACCGACCCGGGCTTCTCCGTTGGTAAGGCAGAGGACAAGATGGGCATCCGTGGTTCTTCTACCTGCGAGCTGATCTTTGAGGATTGCCGCATCCCGAAGGACCGTATGCTGGGCGTGCGCGGCAAGGGCTTCCAGCTGGCTATGGCTACGCTGGATGGCGGCCGTATCGGCATCGCTTCTCAGGCTCTGGGCATCGCTGAGGGCGCTCTGGAGGAGACCATTGCTTACGTCAAGGAGCGCAAGCAGTTCGGTCGTGCTATCGCAGCTTTCCAGAACACCCAGTTCGAGCTGGCTGAGATGAAGGCTCGTGTTGAGGCTGCCAAGTATCTGGTTTATGCTGCCGCTCTGAAGAAGCAGCAGGCTATGGATGGCGCAAAGGTTCGCTACAGTGTCGAAGCTGCCGAGGCTAAGCTGATCGCAGCCCGCACCGCAAGCGATGTGACCCGCCGCTGCCTGCAGCTGTTCGGTGGTTACGGCTACACCCGTGACTACCCCATCGAGCGCATGATGCGTGATGCCAAGATCACCGAGATCTACGAGGGCACCAGCGAAGTGCAGATGATGGTCATTTCCGGCGCGCTGCTGAAGTAAGGGAGGCAAGAGTTACAATGAAAGCAATTGTTTGTGTAAAGCAGGTTCCTGATACCTCCGGCAAGGTGTCCGTCAAGCCCGATGGCACTCTGGACCGTGCATCTATGGCTACCATCACCAACCCTGATGACCTGAACGCTCTGGAGGCCGCCCTGAAGCTGAAGGACGCCACCGGCTGCGAGGTCGTTGTTGTCACCATGGGTCCCCCGCCGGCAGAGGGCATGCTGCGTGAGCTGCTGGCCCGCGGCGCTGATAAGGCTGTTCTGGTCTCCGGCCGTGAGTTCGGCGGTTCCGATACCTTTGCAACCAGCCAGATTCTGGCTGCTGCTGTCAACAAGATCGGCGTTGGCCCCGAGGACGTTGTGTTCTGCGGCCGTCAGGCAATCGATGGTGATACCGCACAGGTCGGCCCCCAGATCGCTGAAAAGCTGCATCTGCCGCAGGTCACCTACGTTGCCGACATCCAGAAGGACGGCAACACCCTGACCGTGAAGCGTATGCTGGAGGACGGCTACATGATGGTCAAGGTGCAGACTCCCTGCCTGCTGACCTGCATCAAGGAGCTGAATCAGCCCCGCTACATGAGCGTCAACGGCATCTTCACCTGCTACGACAAGCCGATGGAAGTGTTCGATTACAACGCTCTGAAGGACGATCCGCTGATCGAGGTCGATACCATCGGCCTGAAGGGTTCTCCGACGAACGTCTTCAAGTCCTTCACTCCTCCGCAGAAGGGCGCAGGCACTATGCTGACTGGCGACGATACCGCTGCACAGCTGGCTGGTATCCTGGCCAAGAAGCACCTGATCTGATGAAAGGAGCATAGGATTACAATGGCTGATTTTAACGAATACAAGGGCGTATGGGTCTTTTGCGAGCAGCGCCAGGGCGCACTGATGTCCACTGACTTCGAGCTGGTAAGCGAGGCCCGTAAGCTGGCTGATGAGCTGGGCTGCGAGGTCACCGGCCTGCTGCTGGGCGACAACGTGGAGGGCATTGCCAAGGAGCTGGGCGGCTACGGTGCCGACAAGGTTCTGGTTTGCGAGAACCCCCTGCTGAAGGATTACACCACCGACGCATACGCTAAGGTCGTGTGCGATATGGTCAACGAGTACAAGCCTGAGGTGCTGCTGATCGGCGCTACCAACATCGGCCGCGACCTCGGCCCCCGCTGCGCAGCCCGTCTGCACACCGGCCTGACCGCTGATGCTACCCATCTGGATATCGACACTGCAAAGTACATCGACTTCCTGAAGGAGAGCTCCACCATCGACCTGTCCAAGCAGAAGTTCGATATGGAAGACCGCAACCTGAAGATGACCCGTCCCGCATTCGGCGGCCATCTGATGGCTACCATCATCTGCCCCCGCTTCCGTCCCCAGATGTCCACCGTGCGTCCCGGCGTTATGAAGAAGGCTCCCTTCGATCAGGCCAAGGCCGATGCCTGCCAGATCGTCAAGCCCGCCTTCAGCCTGACCGCTGAGGATATCAAGACCGAGGTTCTGAGCGTGGAGAAGGCCGCTGAGAAGCTGGTCGACCTGATCGGCGCAGACGTCATCGTCTCCGTGGGCCGCGGCATCAGCAAGGATGTCAACAAGGGCATCGAGCTGGCCGAGCAGCTGGCAGCCGCTCTGGGCGGCGGTGTCGTGGGCGCTTCCCGTGCCGTTACTGACGCAGGCTGGATGACCGCTGACCATCAGGTCGGTCAGACCGGCAAGACCGTGCACCCCAAGATCTATGTGGCTCTGGGTATCTCCGGCGCCATCCAGCACACTGCTGGCATGCAGGATTCTGAGTGCATCATCGCCGTCAACAAGAACGAGGGTGCTCCCATCTTTGGTGTTGCCGATTACGGCATCGTGGGCGACCTGTTCAAGGTCGTGCCTGAGCTCATCAAGCAGATCGAGGCAGCAAAGGCTGCTCTGTGATCATCTGTCTTGAATATATTCCAATAGCATCATAGCCTGAATTGTGAGAGAGACCGTTGCACAGCTTGTGCAGCGGTCTCTTTTTGCGTTTTATGGGTAGGGGATGGGAACGGGAAATGCAGCAAAGCGGCACAAAAGCGTACACCATTACAACAGCACCAGCACTTGGGGCCATCAGTGGATCCAGCTCTTTACCAAGTGATCGACTGCTTTCTTCTTATAAAAGACTGACGGGGCCGCAAGGCTCCGTCAGTCTTTTTATTTAGGCGCTTTTGTGTTATACTTATTCTGAGTTATTATCAGGAGGAATCAACGTGGAGGATTACCGTACCGTCCGGGGCACGGCCACCGGTGAATATGAAGAGAAAAAAAGCCGCTTTATTGCGCAGCTTTCCTTTGCCGACAGCGAAGAAGCTGCCGTAGCATTTCTGGAGCAGGTGCGGGCAGCCAACCGCACCGCGCGTCACAACGTTTACGCCTACCGCCTGCGGCAGGGCAACCGTGAGCGCTATTCTGATGACGGCGAGCCGGCCAAGACCGCCGGTACGCCCGCATTGGAGGTGCTGCAGCACAGCGGCCTGACGGACCTGATCGTGGTGGTCACCCGCTACTTTGGCGGGGTGTTGCTAGGCACCGGCGGCTTGGTGCGCGCCTACACCACCGCTACCGCCCGCGCACTGGAAAACGCTGAGGTGGTCACGGTGCGCAGTGTGGTGGGGCTGCAGGTCACCGTGGACTACGCCCTTTACGAGCGCGCATCCCTGCTCATCGATGCCGCCGGGGCAAAGCAGGCACCGCCGGAGTTTGCAGACCGTGTTACCCTGCGCTGGCAGATGCCGGAGCACACCGAAGCGCCGCTGCTGGAGCAGCTGCGGGAGCTGACGCGAGGCGGCGCGCAGGTAACGGTGTCCGACCCGTTCTACGCACCATTTTAAAAAACAAAGTCTTTTTTGCAAACCGACATCGAACTTCCCCCTTCGACACGGCCGATGTGTTACAATTGCCGTAGCGCAGCAATTGGGATCGGCTGCGTGCAGAGGGGAGGGGAGAAGCCCGAAAAATAAAAGGAGGATCTGTATGGACGTGCGCCGGAGAACCGAAGAAATCGAACACCTTACCTTTGCACCGTGGGCGACCTTCAGCGATGCAAGCCGTGGCAGAACCGTGCCGGAACCGCAGGATCCGCTGCGCCCGGTGTTCCAGCGGGACCGCGACCGCGTGCTGCACTGCAAGGCCTTCCGCCGACTCAAGCAGAAAACACAGGTGTTCCTTTCGCCGGAGGGCGACCTGTACCGCACCCGGCTGACCCATACGCTGGAAGTTTCGCAGATCGCCCGCACCATCGCGCGGGGTCTGCGCCTGAACGAGGACCTCACCGAGGCCATCAGCCTTGCCCATGATCTGGGCCACACCCCCTTCGGGCACGCGGGCGAAAAGGCGCTGAATACCCTTTGCCCGGACGGCTTTCACCACTATATGCAGAGCCTGCGTGTGGTAGACCGGCTGGAAAAGGACGGCGAGGGCCTTAACCTGACGTGGGAGGTGCGCAACGGCATTGTTACCCACACCAAGGGCACATGGGCCGCCACCCCGGAAGGGCGCATCGTGCGCTTGGCAGATCAGATCGCCTTTGTCAACCACGATATTGAGGATGCCGTGCGCGCCGGGGTGCTGGATGCGGCCACCCTGCCAAGGGACTGCACGGCGGTGCTGGGGCAGACAAAGTCCGCCCGCATCACCACCATGATCAACAGCATCCTCACCCACAGCGAGGGAGATGTCCGCATGGGCACAGAGGAATACGAGGCGTTTCTTGCTCTGCGGGACTTTATGTACAGCACCGTGTATGTGGACAAGAACGCCAAGCGCGAAGAGCAGAAGGTGGACAAGCTCATTGCCGAGCTGTACGAATACTACCTGACCCATGTGGATCGGATGTCCAACTTTTATGTGCAGCTGGCGTATCAGGAGGGGCGGGAGCGCGCTGTTACCGACTATATCAGCGGCATGAGCGATGAGTTTGCCATCCGCACCTTTGAAGAACTGTTCGTGCCCCAGAAATGGCACGTCCTTTAAAACTGGAGAGGTCGTTTAAATCAACATGATCCCACACGAATACATCGAGGAGCTTACCCGCCGCACCGACATTGTGGAGCTGGTGGGCAGCTATGTGCAGCTCAAGCGTAAGGGGCGGCTGTACGGCGGCCTTTGCCCCTTCCACAGCGAAAAAACACCGTCTTTCTATGTGTACCCTGATACCCAAAGCTTTTACTGCTTCGGCTGTCAGGCAGCCGGAGATGCCATCAGCTTTGTCAAAAAGATCAACAATATCAGCAGCGGTGAGGCCATCAAGATGCTTGCCTCCCGCGCCGGTATGCCGGAGCCGCAGGAGGACGACAAGACCGGTCGTCTGCGCAGCCGGGTGCTTTCCATGAATAAGGAAGCAGCCCGCTTTTTTCACACCTGCCTGAACTCTACCGTGGAGGAGGCGCGGCAGGCCCGCGCCTACTGGCGGCGGCGCGGGCTGGATGATAAGACCATCGTCCGGTTCGGGCTGGGCTATGCCCCCAACGACGGGCAGGCGCTGTACCAGTACCTGCGGGATAAGGGTTATAACCAGCAGGAACTGGACGCCAGCGGTCTATTCAAACGTAGTCAGTCCGGCCGCATCTACTGCCTGTTCTGGAAGCGTGTCATCACCCCCATCTTTGATCTGCGCGGCAACATTATTGCCTTTGGTGGGCGCGTGATGGATGATTCCAAGCCCAAGTACGTCAACAGCCCGGAAACGCTGGTCTATCATAAATCGGAGACGGTGTTTGCCATGCAGCTCGCCAAGCGCAGCGCCTCCCGGCGGTTCGTGCTGTGCGAGGGCTACATGGACGTCATCAGTATGCATCAGGCGGGTATCGATACCGCCGTCTGCGCCTGCGGCACCGCTTTGACCCCCGGGCAGGTGCGCATCATCAGCGAGTATGCCGACGAGGTCATTCTGAGCTACGACTCGGATGAGGCTGGTCAGAAAGCCACCCTGCGCTCGCTGGAGCTGTTCCGCAACAGTCCGGTAAAGGTAGGCGTGCTGCAGATCCCCGGCGCAAAGGATCCGGACGAGTATATCAAAAAATACGGCCCGGAGCGCTTTCAGGCGCTTCTGGACGGGGTGGGCAATGCGCTGGATTTCCGGCTCAAGCGCCTGCGGGATCAATATGATCTTTCTCAGGATGCGCAGCGGCTGCAATATATCAAGGATGCTGTGGAGATGCTGGCCGAGCGCTCCAACCCTACCGAACAGGAGGTGTACGCCGGCCGTCTGGCAGAGGAAACCAACATCTCCAAAACCGCCATTCTGGCGCAGCTGGGCACTGCGGCAAAGCGCGTGGGCGGCAAGTACCGCCGGGAGAAAAACCGCGAGCTGCTGCACTCCGGTGAGATGAACCAGATCAATGTGCCGTACAGCGCAGGCGGCAGTCAGGCGTTGGGTATTGCCAGTGCCCAGCAGCGGCTGCTGGCGGCTATCCTGCGGGAACCCCGGTATCTGGAGCTGGCAAAACAACAGCTGTCGGCGGAGCAATTTATCCAGCCGCAGCAGAAGGAACTATACGAAGCGATGCTTGAATGCAGCAGGGAGGGCGTGGAGCTCAGCCTGACGGCACTGCGGGCATTTGTAAGCGAAGAAGCATTGAATGAACTGAGCCGACTTGCGGCACAATACAGCGATGTGAACTGCACTCCGGACGATATCCGTCTGTATCTGGACAGGATCGCCCGTGGAATGCCGGTTGCAAGCAAGGCTGCCGCAATGTCCGGAGATGAGATCACACAATACCTTCAGTCGATGCGCGAAAAAAAGCAGGGGACGCTGCCCGAACAAGACTGATCCCTGTTTTCCCTCCGGCTGGAGCTGGAGAGAAAAGGAGCAGGAATCATGCAGAAATTGTCGCAAACGGAAGAACTTGTCCGCACCCTTGCCGCAAAGGCACACCGTCACACCCTTACCCCGGAGCAGATCAGCCGCGCCATGGAGGAAGCCGATTTCGACGTTGCGCAGCTGGACGAGCTTTACGCTGCACTGGAGCAGCGAGACATCCATCTGGCAGAGGAACCCGCCGAGCTGCCCACATTGGACGATGCACAGATCGGCAGGTTGGAAAACGAGCTCTCCTCTGAGGGCGTGGCGCTGGATGACCCGGTCAAGACCTATTTAAAGGAGATTGGCCGGGTGCCGCTGTTGAACGCCGGGCAGGAGATGGAGCTGGCAAAGGCTGCCCGCGCCGGGAATGCGGATGCGCGCCGCGCGTTGAGCGAGGCGAATCTGCGGCTGGTGGTGTCGGTGGCCAAGCGCTACGCCGGGCGGGGTCTGCCTTTTCTGGATCTTATTCAGGAGGGCAACCTTGGCTTGATGAAGGCGGCTGAAAAATTTGAGCCGGAGCGGGGCTTCAAGTTCTCAACCTATGCAACGTGGTGGATCCGGCAGTCCATCACCCGCGCTATTGCAGATCAGGGCCGCACCATCCGCATTCCGGTGCATCTGGTGGAGAGCATCAACCGGGTCAAGAAAACGGCAGGTGACCTGCTGCACAAAAACGGCCGTGAGCCTACTGTGGAGGAGATCGCTGCCGCACTGGATATGGAACTGGACAAGGTGCGGGAGCTGCTGCAGCTGTCGCAGGAGCCCATCAGCCTTGAAACGCCGGTAGGGGAGGAAGAAGAGGCTCATCTGGAGGATTTCATTCAGGATGAGGATGCCAGTGTCCCGGTGGATGAGGCCGGCCGTCAGCTGCTGCGGCGGGAGCTGCTGCACGTTCTTAAAAGCTTAACGCCCCGGGAGGAACGGGTCATCACCCTGCGCTTTGGTCTGGAGGACGGCCGTGCCCGCACGCTGGAGGAGCTGGGTAAGGAGTTCAATGTGACCCGGGAGCGGGTACGGCAGATCGAAGCAAAGGCACTGCGCAAGCTGCGCCACCCCAGCCGTGCGAAGCGGCTTCGGGATTATCTGGACGAGTGAGTATTATAAATATTTCAGCAAGGGGCTGCTGCACAGCATTTTGTGCGGCGGCCTCTTTTGGCAGCAGGGAATACAAAAGTCACACTTCCGGACACAAGAGTAAAGATAGACAAATTGCACAAGGGGTTTATGAACAGGAACGTGCAAAATTAAAAAATCAAGGGGCTGATCGACAAACAACTACACGCCGCCGGGCGTTCGAAAACAATTCGAAAAATAAATTTATTTCGGCAAAAATCTGAAAAATGGCTTGACAACAGGACTTTTCGGGTGTATACTGCATTAGTATCACATAATGGACTAGTGCGCCAAAAAGGGAATTGCGAAGGCTGCCGCTTGAGGGGTCGACCCGAAAAGTTTGTGCAAAATGCCGGAACATTCCGCAGGACGCGGGTCGAATTATGTGTGTCTGCTCAAATTTGACCCGTGTATACGACATCCCGTAGAATATAAAAGTAAGGAGTGGTTGATTTTATGATGAAAGTCAAGCCCGTCAAGCTCGGCAAAACCGAGCGCATGAGCTTCTCCCACATCGACGAAGTCATCAGTATGCCGAACCTGATCGAGGTGCAGAAGAACTCGTATCAGTGGTTCCTGGATGAAGGCCTGAAGGAGGTCTTCCACGACATCGGCACTATTGAGGACTACACCGGCAATCTGGCACTGAGCTTTGTGGACTTCCGGCTGGATAAGGAGCCGAAGTACAGCATCAAGGAGTGCAAGGAGCGCGACGTTACCTTTGCAGCCCCCCTGCGCGTCACCGCCCGTCTGCTGAACAAGGAGACCGGTGAGGTGAAGGATCAGGAGATCTTCATGGGCGACTTCCCCCTGATGACCGACGCAGGTACCTTTGTGATCAACGGTGCCGAGCGTGCTATCGTCAGCCAGCTGGTTCGTTCCCCCGGTGTGTTCTACGGCCATGCCAAGGATAAGGTTGGCAACGACCTGTACAGCGCCACCATGAACCCCAACCGCGGTGCATGGCTGGAGTACGAGACCGATGCCTCCAACGTGTTCTATGTCCGTATCGATAAGAACCGTAAGCTGCCTGTCACGGTGCTGTGCCGTGCACTGGGCCTGTCCACCAACGAGGATATCCTGAACTACTTCGGCGAGGACGAGCGCATTCTGGCCACTCTGGAAAAGGATACCACCAAGAACCGCGAGGAAGGCTTGCTTGAGGTTTACCGCAAGCTGCGCCCCGGCGAGCCTCCTACGGTGGAGTCCGCTACCAGCCAGATCGATATGCTGTTCTTCGATCCGCGCCGGTACGACCTGTCCCGTTTCGGCCGCTATAAGATGAACAAAAAGCTGTCTCTGGCACGCCGCATCATGAACCATGTGGCCGCAGAGAATGTGGTGGATCCCTTCACCGGCGAGATCCTTGCCGAGGCCGGTAAGAAGATCGAACGCAAGCTGGCCGAGCAGATCGATGCCGCCGGCGTGGATCTGGTGGTGCTGAAGATCGATGATCCCATGCAGGATAAGCCCCACAAGGTCAAGGTCATCACCAACGGCTGCGTGGACGCACAGGCCATCATCGACAGCTACTACCCTGCATTCAAGGGCGTGGATGTCAAGGAGTGCGGCATCAACGAGCGCTGCAACCTCAAGGAGCTGCGCAAGATCCTTGATAACGCTTCCAGCGCCGAGGAGGTCATGGAGAGCCTGAAGAAGGATCACGACCTGCTCATTGGCCGTACCGTCACCATCGACGACATCCTGTCCTCCATCAACTACCTGAACGATCTGGGCTATGGCATCGGCACCACCGATGATATCGACCATCTGGGCAACCGCCGTATCCGCAGTGTGGGCGAGCTGCTGCAGAACCAGTTCCGCATCGGCTTCTCCCGCATGGAGCGCGTCATCCGTGAGCGCATGACCCTGCAGAGTCAGGATCAGAGCGTTATCACTCCGCAGGCACTGATCAACATCCGTCCTGTTGTGGCCGCCATCAAGGAGTTCTTCGGCTCCTCTCCGCTGTCTCAGTTCATGGATCAGAACAACCCCTTGGCTGAACTGACCCATAAGCGTCGTCTGTCTGCTCTGGGCCCCGGCGGTCTGAGCCGTGACCGCGCAGGTTTCGAAGTCCGCGACGTTCACTACAGCCACTACGGCCGTATGTGCCCCATCGAGACCCCTGAAGGCCCCAACATCGGTCTGATCTCCTATCTGGCATCCTACGCCAAGATCAACGAGTACGGCTTCGTGGAGGCTCCCTACCGCAAGGTCAAGAAGATCTACGACGAGAACAACAACCTCATCGAGCAGGTCGTCACCGATGAGGTGGAGTATATGACCGCCGACGTAGAGGACGAGTACGTTGTGGCGCAGGCCAACGAGCCGCTGGATGAGGGCAAGCACTTCATCCGCTCCCGCGTGTCTGCCCGCCGCCGCGACGAGATCCTGGAAATTGACGCAGAGAAGGTCGATTACATGGACGTTTCTCCGCGTATGATGGTCTCTGTTGCTACCGCCTGCATCCCCTTCCTGGAGAACGACGACTGTAACCGTGCTCTGATGGGCTCTAACATGCAGCGTCAGGCAGTGCCTCTGATGGTCACCCAGCAGCCCATCGTTGCTACCGGTATGGAGTACAAGGCTGCTACCGACTCCGGCACAGCTGTGCTGGCCAAGAGCAACGGCACCGTGGAAAAGGTTGATGCCGACCACGTTGTGGTACGCAACGAGCAGGGCGCTCTGGAGGATTACTCTCTGATCAAGTTTGCCCGCTCCAATGCAGGTACCTGCATCAACCAGCGCCCCATCGTGGAGGTCGGCGAGACCGTCACCGCCGGTCAGGTGCTGGCCGATGGCCCCGCAATGCGTAACGGTGAGATCTCTCTGGGTAAGAACGCCCTGATCGGCTTCATGACCTGGGAGGGCTACAACTACGAGGACGCCGTTCTGCTGAACGAGAAGATCGTGCGCGAGGACGTGTACACCTCCATCCACATCGAGGAGTACGAGACCGAGAGCCGTGATACCAAGCTGGGACCCGAAGAGATTACCCGCGACATCCCCAACGTTTCCGAGGATGCGCTGAAGGATCTGGACGAGCGCGGCATCATCCGCATCGGTGCCGAGGTCAAGAGCGGCGATATTCTGGTTGGTAAGGTCACCCCGAAGGGCGAGACCGAGCTGACCGCCGAGGAGCGCCTGCTGCGCGCCATCTTCGGCGAGAAGGCACGCGAGGTGCGTGACACCTCTCTGCGTGTGCCCCACGGCGCATACGGCATCATTGTGGATGTCAAGGTCTTTACCCCGGAGAACAGCGATGAGCTGCAGCCCGGTGTGCGCGAAGTCGTCCGTTGCTATATCGCCCAGAAGCGCAAGATCAGCGTCGGCGATAAGATGGCAGGCCGTCACGGCAACAAGGGTGTCGTTTCCCGCATCCTGCCGCAGGAGGATATGCCCTACCTGCCCGACGGCACTCCGCTGGACATCGTGCTGAACCCGCTGGGCGTGCCTTCCCGTATGAATATCGGTCAGGTGCTGGAAGTCAACCTCGGCTACGCAGCCAAGGCCTGCGGCATCAAGGTCATGACTCCCGTCTTTGACTCTGCCCGTGAGAACGACATCGGCGATACCTTTGATACCGCCCGCGAGATGTGGCACGGCGAGAATGCTCCCGCTTACCCCACTAAGCTCCCCAAGATCATGGGCGAGAAGGGTCACATCATCGACTTCTCCAAGATCGAGCTGGATCGTGACGGCAAGACCACCGTTTACGACGGCCGTACCGGCGAAAAGTTCGATAACCGCGTTACCGTTGGTTATATGTACTACCTCAAGCTGCATCATCTGGTCGATGATAAGATCCATGCCCGTTCCACCGGCCCCTACTCTCTGGTCACGCAGCAGCCTCTGGGCGGTAAGGCCCAGTTCGGCGGCCAGCGCTTCGGCGAGATGGAGGTCTGGGCACTGGAGGCTTACGGTGCCGCTTACACCCTGCAGGAGATCCTGACTGTGAAGTCGGACGACGTGGAGGGCCGTGTCAAGACCTACGAGGCCATCGTCAAGGGCGAGCCCATCCCGCAGCCCGGTATCCCCGAGTCCTTCCGCGTTATGCTGAAGGAGCTGCAGTCTCTGGGTCTGGATGTTGTCGTGCAGGATAAGGACGGCAACGAGATCGATATGCGCCAGAACTTCGACGACGAAGAGACCGGCTTTGATATGCGCGACGTGGCCGGCACCGAGACTGTGGTGCAGGAGAGCGAGCTGACCGATTACAACATCAAGGACGCCGATGCAGGTTTCGATGATCCCTCCGTGCTGGAGGATGACAACTCTGCCTCTGCAGGGTCCGTTCCCTCCGACGAGGAGAGCTTTGACGAATAAACCCCATGCAAGCTGTTTTCCCGCTGCGGTGCGCGTGCTGCCGCCGCAGGCAGGGGAGAGCAGCGGGTTTTGTAAGTCGTCTGTCATCATCGAAACAACGAGAGATTAAGAAAGGGTTCGTTTCATGGAAAACAACGTTTTCGATTCCATTAAAATCGGCCTTGCCTCCCCGGAGCAGATCCGTGCTTGGAGCTACGGCGAGGTCAAAAAGCCCGAAACTATCAACTACCGCACCCTGAAGCCGGAGCGCGACGGCCTGTACTGCGAGCGCATTTTTGGACCCACTAAGGACTGGGAGTGCCACTGCGGCAAGTACAAGCGCATCCGCTACAAGGGCAAGGTGTGTGATCGCTGCGGCGTCGAGGTCACCAAGGCCAAGGTCCGCCGCGAGCGTATGGGCCACATCGAGCTGGCCGCTCCTGTGAGCCACATCTGGTACTTCAAGGGCATCCCCAGCCGCATCGGCCTGATGCTGGACATCAGCCCCCGCCTGCTGGAGAAGGTGCTGTACTTTGCAAGCTATATCGTCACCGATCCCGGTCTGACCCCGCTGGACAAGAAGCAGCTGTTGACCGAGAAGGAATACCGCGAGATGTGCGATCGCTACGGCGACGAGTTCGAGGCCGCTATGGGCGCCGAGGCTGTTCAGGCTCTGCTGAAGGAGATCGATCTGGATCAGCTGAGTGCTGAGCTGACCGCCGAGGTGGAAAAGTCCTCCGGCCAGAAGCGCGTGCGCATCCTCAAGCGTCTGGAGGTCGTGGAGGCTTTCCGCATCTCCGGCAACCGCCCCGAGTGGATGGTCATGGATGTGCTGCCCGTGCTGCCGCCTGACCTGCGCCCCATGGTCCAGCTGGACGGCGGCCGCTTCGCCACCTCCGACCTGAATGACCTGTACCGCCGCGTCATCAACCGCAACAACCGTCTGCGCCGCCTGCTGGAGCTGGGCGCTCCTGACATCATCGTGCGCAACGAGAAGCGTATGCTGCAGGAAGCAGTTGACAGCCTCATCGACAATGGCCGCCGCGGCCGTCCCGTCACCGGCCCCAACAATCGCGCACTGAAGAGCCTTTCCGATCTGCTGAAGGGCAAGCAGGGCCGCTTCCGTCAGAACCTGCTGGGCAAGCGTGTTGACTACTCCGGCCGTTCCGTTATCGTCGTCGGCCCTGAGCTGAAGATGGATCAGTGCGGTCTGCCCAAGGAGATGGCTCTGGAGCTGTTCAAGCCCTTTGTTATGAAGGACTTGGTGGAGAAGGGCATTGCCAATAACATCAAGTCCGCCCGTAAGATGGTCGAGCGCGCAAAGCCCGAGGTCTGGGATAGCCTTGAGACCGTTATCAAGGGCCACCCCGTGCTGCTGAACCGTGCACCTACCCTGCACCGTCTGGGCATTCAGGCCTTTAACCCCGTGCTGGTGGAGGGCCGTGCAGTCAAGCTGCACCCGCTGGCCTGTACCGCATTCAACGCCGACTTCGACGGCGACCAGATGGCAGTCCATCTGCCTCTGAGCGAGGATGCCTGCCGCGAGGCTAAGATGCTGATGCTGGCTTCCGGCAACCTGCTCAAGCCCTCTGACGGTGCACCCGTTACTGTGCCTACGCAGGATATGATTCTGGGCAGCTACTACCTGACCACTGTCCGCGAGGGCGACGAGGGCACAGGCAAGGTGTTCCGCGATGAGAACGAGGTTCTGATGGCTTACGCCGAGCACGTCATCACCCTGCACGCACCTATCAAGGTGCGCCGCACCATGACCATTGACGGCGTGGAGCGCACCGGTCTGGTGGATGCCACCGCAGGCCGCATTATCTTCAACAATCCCATCCCCCAGAATCTGGGCTATGTGGACCGTACCGATCCTGAGCACTGGCTGGAGTACGAGGTCAGCTTCCGCGTGACCAAAAAGACCCTGCCTGAGATCATCTCCCGCTGCATGACCCGCAACGGCAGCCGCAAGTGCGCAAAGATGCTGGATGCCATCAAGGCACAGGGCTACAAGTACTCCACGCTGTCCGCTATCTCTGTTGCTGTGTGCGACGCCGTGATCCCGCCCCAGAAGCAGGAGCTGATCGCTGAGGCCGATAAGGAGATCGCTAAGGTCGGCAAGCTGTTCAACCGTGGTCTGATCTCGGATAACGAGCGTTACAACAAGACCATCGCCATCTGGCAGGCTACCACCGATAAGGTTTCTAAGGCTCTGGCAGACAACCTGCCCAAGGATAACGAGATCTATATGATGGCAGACTCCGGCGCTCGTGGTTCTATGAACCAGATCAAGCAGCTGGCCGGTATGCGCGGCCTGCTGGCAAACACCGCCGGCCACACCATCGAGATGCCCATTCGTGCAAACTACCGCGAAGGTCTGAACATTCTGGAATATTTCGTTTCTGCCCGTGGTGCTCGTAAGGGTCTGGCCGATACCGCTCTGCGTACTGCAGACTCCGGTTACCTGACCCGCCGCATGGTCGACGTTTCTCAGGACGTTATCGTCCGCGAGATCGACTGCGGCACCACCGATGGCCTGTGGGTCTCTGAGATCCACGAGGGCAAGGAGAAGATCGAGAGCTTCCGCGAGCGTCTGATCGGCCGTTTTGCTGTGGGCGATGTGGTCAACCCCATCACCGGCAAGGTCATTGTGCCCGAGGGTAAGATGATCGACCTGTACGATGCCAACGAGATTGAGGCAGCCGGCATTACCCGCCTGAAGATCCGCAGCCTGCTGACCTGCCGTGCAAAGACTGGTGTCTGCGCACGCTGCTACGGTTCCGATATGGCCAACGGCGAGCCGGTCCGTCTGGGCGAGTCTGTCGGTGTTATCGCCGCAGAGTCCATCGGTGAGCCTGGTACTCAGCTGACCATGCGTACTTTCCATACCGGCGGTATCGCATCTGCCGAGGATATTACACAGGGTCTGCCCCGTGTTGAGGAGCTGTTCGAGAGCCGCCGTCCCAAGAGCATGGCCATCATGAGCGAGATCTCCGGTGTGGTCTCTCAGGATGACACCAAGAAGAACGTGGTCATCAAGGTCACCGGCAAGGACGAGAACGGTGCAGAGGATGTGAAGAGCTACTCCATCCCGTTCACCCAGCATTCCCGCGTGATGCCCGGCGACCGCGTGGAGAAGGGCGACATCATCACCCGTGAGGGCGTGCTGTACCCGCAGGATATTCTGGCCATCAAGGGTCTGGAGGACGTGCAGAACTACCTGATCAACGAGGTCCAGAAGGTCTACCGTCTGCAGGGCGTTGAGATCAACGATAAGCATATTGAGGTCATTGTCCGTCAGATGTGCCGCAAGGTGCGCGTGACCGACTCTGGCTCCTCCAACCTGATCGGCGGTGCTCTGGCAAGCCGTCTGGAGGTGGAGAACATCAATGCCGATCTGCAGAAGCGCATTGATGCAGGCGAAGAGGGCCTGAAGCTGGTGGAATACCAGCAGGTGCTGCTGGGCATCACCAAGGCTGCTCTGGCCAACGACTCCTTCCTGTCTGCCGCATCCTTCCAGGAGACCACCCGCGTGCTGACCGAGGCTGCCATCAAGGGCAAGGTCGACCCGCTGTCCGGTCTGAAGGAGAACGTCATCATCGGTAAGCTGATCCCCGCCGGTACCGGTCTGCCGGAGGTGCGTGAGGATCTGAAGAACCGTGAGGCTGAGCGCGACGCTGAGGTCGCAGCCGAGCTGGCTGCCTCCGCACAGTAAGCGCAGCATCCGTCAGAACTCTGTAAGTCGAACAAAACCGCTCCGTGGGCGAAAGCCTGCGGGGCGGTTTTTGTGTGCAGAACCGGCGCGGCAGGGAAGGGAAAAGACCCTTTTTCTGCCGGAAACAGTCTGCAAGAAAAAATCTGGAATAAATACAAAAAAATTTGCAAAAACTGTTGACATCCGGCTGCAAAGCGGGTATTATATAACTGTTGCGCATCCCCCATGGGGATAGTGCGGCTAAAAAGTCGGAAAACTCTTCCGATATTCATCATTAAGAAAGGAGAAACAAAATGCCTACTTTTAACCAGCTTGTACGCAAAGGCCGCGAGGTCCTGACTACCAAGAGCACCGCTCCCGCTCTGCAGAAGACTTATAACTCTCAGAAGAAGCAGTACTCTGATCTGAGCAGCCCTCAGAAGCGTGGTGTCTGCACCGCAGTTCGTACCATGACCCCCAAGAAGCCTAACTCTGCTCTGCGTAAGGTTGCTCGTGTCCGCCTCACGAATGGTATCGAGGTCACCTCTTACATTCCCGGTATCGGCC
>ERZ791930.439-NODE-439-length-32990-cov-2.858631_pt1 | contig 32990 bp, 34 predicted proteins | sample MGYA00510128_ERZ791930 | MGnify/ENA primary metagenome ERZ791930 (study PRJEB30046, sample SAMN00792057) | human gut metagenome | study: EMG produced TPA metagenomics assembly of the A metagenome-wide association study of gut microbiota in type 2... | reverse complement strand
AGAACTTAAAATGCAAAATCAGCAGTACTTAAATGAATTTAAAGAAAACCTTACTAAAATAGCTGAACTTAATCCCAAAGACTTAATTCGACGTGAAGAACTCGGTGCTGAATTAAACTTTGGTGATGCAGAAGATGATATTGAGCAGGCAATCAATCTTTTTAAAAAGCTCAATGATATTGATACAAGCCTTCTTCCAGACACCCAAATAGACTATTTAAACGTACACATGAAAACTTTTCTTGATGCTATTGAATCTATAAAAAAGTATTCTGCAATTCAAGGGTTACAAGAACGTACTAATAGAATTAATAGGATAAAAGGCAGTAATTATAATGAGTGGTACAACGCCATCGCCCCTGTTGTTTCCTTTTGCGGAAAATCAGGTACAGACTATGAAGCTCTCCAAAGAAAAGCTCGTGAAGCCGTAGAAAATCTTAATAAGGAATTAAAAAAAGCAAGTAATGATAGAGAAAAAGCCCAAACAGAAATTCAGGAAACTCTGGTAGCAGTAAAAAAAGCTGCTGCAGAGGTTGGTGTAACTCAGCACACAACAAACTTTAAAGATGCAGCAGATGATTTTGCAAAAGGCAAAGAACTGTGGACAAAGGTAATTATTGGTTTGTTGGCTACAATAATACTCTACTCTTTTGTTGTCTTTTGGGCGTGCCCTATCGAAATGCAAGAACCCTATTTATACGTATTTTTACAAACTGCTTTGCCTCGTTTTACCGGCCTTGTTGCTTTATTCTATGCTTTATTTGTATCTACCAATAACTATAGAGCACAGGCTCATAACTACATAGTAAATAAAAATAGGCAAAATGCTTTGAGCACCTTTGAAACTTTTGTTAAAGCATCTGATAATGATGAAATTAAAAATGCTGTTTTACTGCAAACTACCAAAGCAATATTCAGCAATACTCAAAGCGGTTACTTGAAAAATGAAAGCATGGGCGACGAAGGCTCTCAGATTATTGAGATTGTAAAAGACGTTTCCAAAATAGCTAAGCCATAAAATATTAAAATTTAGTGGCAATAATATGCTGCTTGCTGTGCTTATTGGCTATATTATTTAATTACTTTAGGAGTTCATTTTATGTCTAAAATATTCGATAAATTCAAAAAACATTTTATTAAATTTAAATCATATATTTTTAGCTTTGTAATTATTGTAATTGCGTGTTGTTTGCCTATCATTGATTATATATATTTATATACAATCGACTCCTCAAATACAAGCAATATTGTTACTATATTTACATCCATATTTACTGTATTAGTAACCTTTATTTCTATAATATTTGTATATTTCAACTTTTTTGATAATTCAATATCAGAAAAATTAGCGAATCAACTTCATGAAATAGAATACTTTGCTTATACTTTTACTAATGTAGAATTAAAAAAAGCAAATCATACTTTTAATCCTAAAAACAATAATTATCCCTACAAAGAATATTATGAATGTCTAGAATCATGTTTTAGCAAATACAGTGATTTATATAACTCTTTAGAAAGTAAAAGTAAATTAATGTATAAATTATATAAATTATGTATTTTGACATCCGTTTTAGCGATTATATTACTTATAATCGATTTTTTAATCATCAAAATATTCCCAATACTAACAATTACATTATTATCAATAATATTTTCATCTAATTTATACCTAATTAAAAAAGTTATAAAACGAGATGAAGATAATAAAAATTTATTTCCATCTCCAGATGAGCTATTAACTCCAAGTACGATACTAAATGAAAAATTATGCAAAATATATAATTTAGAAAAAAAACTACCATTAAAACTGTTCCATGTTTCTACCTCTTTTCTTGTTAGAAATTTAACAGAAATCCAAGATAAGGAATTATTGAATTCTCTCAATTCTAAATATCCTTACAATAATAAGAATTATCTTTATTTAAAAAGTATTTTACCCTTTAAAATCAAAAATATTAAGCTTTTTTATCATTACGATTCTTTTACCACAAGTAACCAAAATAATAACAACAACGATACTGATAACAATGGCAAACCGTTAGAAGATAAAGTTATTTTGGCAAACAACAATCAAATAGAATTATCAAAAAACAATAGAATTTTTATACCTCACCCAATAATAAATGATTATGAAAAGAAAAAAATGATTTTAAAAAACAAACTGCAAAAACCAAAAACTCGGGATGATGATAAAATACTTATGAATTCTTTAGATGATATTATTATACTGAAAATATTTTTAAAGCAAGATGAACAAGTTGATTTTTATTATCGTATCTCTTCTATAATTTCCAGTTCAAGGTATCTTTTTTATGCACCTACATACATATATGAAAATAATAAGCATGAAGAAATTCAAACAACAAACATATACACATATAACACATATAACACATAAAGTTAAGTTTGATAAAGCCAAACATTTACAATACATCTGAAGTATGCTTATAACAAACTTTCATTATAAAATAACTAAAAACAAATTCTGAACATACTATTGCTTGGCGACTCTATTCGTCAAATAAATGCTTATTCATATTAAGGAGAAATAACAAATGATAACACTGAAAAATCTTAACCAACCTAAAGCAATTCCCGCATTTTTCGATACCAAAGAAGATTTTATTGAATACACCATAGAAGAAGCTACCTGGACTTTCCTCCCTACTGGCGAAGTTCCCACCATGCAAAAATGGGGCTTCACAAAAGTAGTTGATGATGTTACCACTAATGAGTGCGGCAAAGAAGATGAAGTCATCCATTGGGAAACAGATATGGATACTTGCTTGAAGTTCTGGAGTAATGCCGTAGAAGGCTGGGAAGTAAAGAGTGCTTAACCATTAAATGCATTGATTTTATACTTTTTTTGTAAAAATAAAATCAAAACTCGGCATACTACATGCCGAGTTACAATTCATCCTTTAGCCATATAAGATTATATATTTCACTCATATTACAACCATAATATTCCGATAAATAAAAAATTAAGATCTATATCTTAATTAATAAGTATTTAGGAGTAAATATATGAACAACGTATTAAAAACTACTATCAAATTTTATTGTCCTATTTTTTTATTTGCTGTTTTTTTTACTTTTATATTATTCTCTATAGATTTTATTGTAGACAAATATTTTTATGTTAGCATTCTTAATATTATAATAAATTTTTGCAATTCGTTTTCTATTCCTGACAATTTTATTGATAATACAATTACCATACTTACTATAATTGCCACTAGCATTTTTGCCTTATTGGCTATTCTAACTACGTTAAATAGTAACAACTTGGAAAAAACCGAAGTCGAAAATATAAAAAAATTTTTAGAGTCAATCTCTAAACAATATAAATCATACGCCCAAAATTATATAGAAGTATACGAAAATCTAGATAATATTAAAGTTATTTTGCAAAAGTATAATTTTATGTATGAAAAATTTTTAGAGAAAATTAAACACAATAATAATCTAAACCATATATACTTAAATCTTAGTGATGTATCATTTTCATGTTTTTTTATTGCTACATTTTTAGTTTTTTTAACTGCCAAAATTTACACGCAATCCCATATTCTATTTACTTTTTTGGGATTATTGCTGACAGCAATATTTTATCATTTTTGGACCTATTATAGAGTTAATTTGCTGCCAATACTGCAAATTAAAGGATATGAGATTGATTTTCCTACATTTGAAAAATTAGTATCTTTACATGAGCAGATCATCGTACCCTATGCTAATGTAAATTCTGTTTTACCACTAAAACTTTTTTCGCTATCTTCCTTCTTTAGACTACATGAAAATTTCTATAGCAATATAGAAAGTATAGATTTAGTTACATTATCAGAATACAATATTAATAGAAATACAAAGATAACCATAACATATAGTTCTCAAATCAATAATCAATCTCCATCAGAAGAATCTTTTTTATTAGGAGATATCCCAAAAAAAGAATCAAACGGCTATATATATTACTCACTAAAACCAAGTAATAATTCAATCATTTCTTTTACAATCACAATACAGAACCAAATACTTAATCAATCATGCGAAACATCATTAATATATCGATTGGATGAAAATTCTGAGTATATATTTATATGTAAATATTTCACACTTTTTAAAAACGAAAAACAATTATAATTAGTTGAAAGGTAATCTATATGAACATCTTACAAAAAATTGACCAGTTACATGAAGAGCTGCGCAGCCTGCGTCCTTTAAATGCTTCTGAGCTGAAACGTCTGCGTGATGAATTCGTCATCGAAACTACCTATAATTCTAATGCTATTGAAGGCAACACCCTCACCCTGCGTGAAACTGCACTTATCCTGCAGGAAGGTATCACCATTGCTGAAAAACCTCTGCGTGATCATCTCGATGTTATTGGCTTTAAAGATGCTTTTTACTATATGATTGATTTAGCCGGTAAAAATGAGCCACTTACAGAAAAAGCTATCCTTGATATTCATGCATTGGTGCTGATGAACAATGCAGAAGTACGAGGTAAATATCGCCGTGTTCCGGTACAGATTTTAGGTGCCGCTCACACTCCCCCGCAGCCTTACCTTGTACAGCCTGCTATTGAGCAGCTTTTACAAAACTACGCTGTATGGCAGCAGGAAAAACATATTATCGAAGCTGTTGCCCTGCTACATCTTGAATTTGAAGCAATACATCCGTTTATTGATGGCAATGGTCGTACCGGCAGAATACTTTTAAACTTTGAACTTATCAAACATGGTCTGCTGCCTGTTGATATTAAATTTACTGATCGACGTAAATACTATGACTGCTTTGACAGCTATCATACAAACGGCAAAAATCCTCAGGCATTAGTTGAACTGATTGCCGGTTATGAGCAGGCAGAGCTGCAGAAGTATATTGATATTATCAAAATGCAGTAAGAGGTATCAATCATGTCAAACAACCATGAAGAATTAAAACAGATGCGCAAATATATAAAAACTTGTCATATTGGCAGCTTTTATGAATTTGTTGATACCTGCGACAAGGAGCCTAGTTTAGCAGCCTGGTCAGAAATTCTGGATACTGATGCAGCTGCCTGCCAAATGATAAAGTCATATATAGAAAGCTATTCCCTATCAGACGACTTTAACCAATACGTCTGATATCAAAATTTACTGTTTTTGATATATCACTAACTGGTATTTATCAAAAACTTCTAAAACTGAAACATAATAAAATAAAAAACGCCCAGCGCGGCAACGCTGAGCGTCTGCAGTAAGTACGGCAATACTTGCTGCGAATGTAACACCCCTATCAAGCATTAAGGCTGTGTACGCTAATATTATAGCATACACCAGCCTTAGTTAACTATACTCAAAATCAAAAAGGCTGGTATTTTTATGTCCGAAATTAAAAGAGCTGTCATTTATGCACGCTTCTCTTCTGATATGCAGCGTGAAGAATCTATTGAAGCGCAGGTTCGCGCCTGCAAGGAATACTGCAGAAAGAAGCTGTATGTAGTAACCAACATCTACGTGGATGAAGCCAAAAGTGCCCGTGACGTTTTAAAGCGTGATGCCTATAATCAGATGCTGGCAGACGCTATCGCCCACAAATTTGATGTCATTATCTTTCATAAGATAGATCGTAACGCTCGTAATGAATTTAACTACTATACCTTTAAGCATACCCTCTCTACCCTCGGCATCGGCTACGAATACGCTGCCCAGAATATAGATTTTTCTCCGGAAGGTCAGATGATGGAAAGCATGCTCGTAGGCTTTGCAGCCTATTACAGCCGTAACCTTGCCAAAGAAACCAAAAAGGGCCTGAACGAAAACGCTTACAAAGCACAGTTTAACGGCGGTAAACCGCCTTTAGGCTATAAGATTGTAGATAAGCGCTATGTAATTGAGCCTACAGAAGCCGAAGCTGTAAAACTCATATTTTCCATGTATCTTGCCGGTCATGGTTATGGAGCTATAGCGCACGCTTTATCAGCTAAAGGGTTCCGTACTCGTGAAGGCAGAAATTTCGGCAAAAACAGCCTGTACGACATTTTAGGCAACGAGAAGTATACTGGCACCTATACGTTTAATAAAACCAACAGGAAGGAAAACCGGCCGCGTAACATGCATGTTGACTCCCCTGCTGATGACTTTATCAGGATTGAGGATGCTATTCCAGCTATTATCAGCAAAAGCGACTTTGCTGCAGCATAGAAAAAACGTGCATTAAATAAAAGGCGTACCGCCAGCTATGCAGCTAAGGCTGTATATCTGTTATCCGGAAAAGTATTTTGCGGCTGCTGTGGCAGCGCGATGAACGGCCACAGAACAATGAGCAGAAATCACGAATACGTTTACTATGACTGCTCAAAAAAAGAGCGTGTAGCAGCAGAACATTGCCCTCAGGCACGTCTTAATCGTGACAGTCTTGAGAAATGGGTTTTAGAGGTAATAAAAAAAGAGATATTCTCCCCCGTTGCGAGGAAAAATATCTCTGAACTTCTAACTAAAGAGTATGATAAGTATGTGCAGACCATACCAAAAGAAAATACCTCTCTTGCTTCTGATAAGGCCATGCTGGAACGCAGACTGAATAATTTATATACGCTGGTAGAAAATGGTGATGCAGATGAATTTGTACTTGCCAGAATAAATAAATTGAAAGCGGATATCAGAGCCGTTACAGAAAAAATATCTCAGCTGCAGAACATGAAAAATATTCCGCAGATAACTGAAAAAGAAATTTCTGATACTCTTGCAGCTCTGTATGAACATATCACCATCAAAAAAGATGTAGAAAGCCGCAAAGCACTGATAAATTTATTTGTTGATAAGGTTATTGTAGAAAATAAAAAAATCTCTCTGCAGATAACCACAGAGAGAGTTTTAGGTTTGTCTGGTGCCGAAGGCCGGACTCGAACCGGCACGTAGGGCTACTACGCTTGATTTTGAGTCAAGTGCGTCTGCCAATTCCGCCACTTCGGCAAGTCGTTCCAATCAACTCGGAACAATAAGTATTATACTCGTATATAACAGAAATGTCAACACATTTTTAATAATTTCAGAACATTACATCTCCCGGCTGATAATCAACCGTGGTCTTTACAAAAGCAATCTCGTTACAGTATGGATATTGCGGACAATATACGCACTCTTTCCAAACCTTTTGCGGCAGTTTTTCTTTAGCAGTCTCAATATAATCACATTTAGAAAAGAAACCTGGTTGATAAGTAAGAGTAAAAAACATCTTTACTCCCCTTTCAATACCTTCCTGCTCTAAAAGTGCAACAATTCTGCGGCCTATACCAGAGCATTTTAAATCCGGATCAACAGCTAAAGAACGAATTTCTGCCAGCTTATCCCAAACAAAGTGTAAAGCACCGCAGCCAATAAGACGGTTATTTTCTACAGCAACAATATAATCACGCAAATTTTCATAAATACTGTTACGAGAACGCGGCAGCATCAATCCTTCACGAGCATAATCATTTAACAGCTTATGTATATTTTCAACATCACTGAATTTAGCAGCTCTGTAAGTAATCATTCTCAACAACTCCTTGAAAAAACATACTGATATCTTAGCACTCATTGATAATTTATGCAATAATATTTTATAAAATATCAGTAAATTATAAGCGCTCGTTAAGAATATCAGCTGCTGCACACATCGCAGCAATCATTGAACTCGGTCTAGGCGGACATCCTGGTACAGCAATATCCACAGGAACAATATCTGCTGCACCGCCGCAAACAGCATAAGTACTTCCATACGTTTCTCCACCACTGGCACAGGCACCACAGGCCATAACCAGCTTAGGTTCCGGCATTGCTTCATACGTCATACGCAAAGCCTGCTCCAAATTTCGCGTTACTACACCGGTAACCATCAGCATGTCAGCATGCCTGGGAGAAGCAACAAAGGCTATACCAAAACGATGCAAATCATAAATTGGATTACTTAAAGCTCCCATTTCAAAATCACAGGCATTACAGCTGCCGGCGTCAAGATGGCGAACATGCAAAGACCTGCCAAGCTTAGCTGTAATCATATCACTGATTCGAGCTTGTGCTTCTGTTAAAACACTGCCTAATACATCTTTATTGCTATGCTGTAAAGCACCCTGAACACACGCTTCCACACAGCGACCACAGAATATACATTTCTTATAATCAATAACTGGTTTACCATCATAAACAGTGATAGCTTTAACTGGGCAAACTGTACTGCAGCATCCACAACCATCACAGCTATTCATACACTGTAGCTGACCACGCATTCTTCTATGTCCGGAGAGAGAAATATTTTCCGTGACTATTTTTTTGTTTAAAATAGCCTCAATCATTTTTAACATAGTAAATTTCCCCTCCTAACGGTCAAGACATGCATAGCATAGCTCAAAGCTTTTATTTATCAATGGAAAATCAGGTATAATATCACCTTGTACAGCTACAGTCAGTGCCGGCCAGTTGGGATATGAAGCCGACCTTACAAACAGCCTGTCAATGCGACCTTCTTCATCCAACATAAGCCAATGCAGATTATCTCCGCGTGCCGACTCGCTGATTCCCCAGCTGCCTTCTAAAGTGCGTAAACCGCCTAAATCTACACAAAGATTTTCCTCAGGCTCCCTGCGCAGCTTTGTTATCAACTGTTTTACAAGTTTAATGCTTTCGTATACTTCTCCTACACGCACTTTAATTCGCGCTTCTACGTCACCAGCGGTTTCCGTGATAACATAAAAATCAAGCTCATCGTAAATACCAAAGCCCATGTCTTTTCGGCTGTCACGCGTACTGCCGCTGGCACGTGCTCCTACGCCAACCATAGCCAGTTCAAAAGCCGTATTCTGCCTGATAATACCAGTGGTACGAATTCTATTGACAAAGTTATTCTGCTCCCACATGATATGGACAATATCTTTGTATTCCTTTTCCAGCTCACGCAGTACTTCATCTATTTCTTCCAGGCATTTTTCATCAGCATCATAGTTTACTCCGCCCGGTACAATAAGTCCGCGCAGAAAACGATTGCCAGCCAGCATTTCATTAAGCTGCATCAAATATTCTTTCAGTCTGCTGCCCATACTGATGACTGGTGAAAAACCTACACCAGCACAAACGTTACCAGTATCACCAACATGATTATAAAGACGTTCCAACTCTGCAGCTAAAGTACGAATAATCCATGCTCTTCTCGGCACTTGCACTTCTGAAAGCTTTTCTACAGCCTGACAAAAACTTAAGGTATTAGCTACACTGCATGCACCGCAAATGCGTTCTACTAAAGGCAATGCTTCCCATGGCGTTTTGCCTTCCACGGCCTTCTCAATGCCACGATGAGTATAAAAAAGCTTGGCATCTAATTGCAGCATGGCCTCGCCAGCCTGACTGAAACGAAAATGTCCGGGCTCAATAATACCTGCATGTATAGGACCTACAGGCACTTCATACAGACCTTCACCTGCAGAAGTAAGCATTTCATATTCTTTCTTACCTCTAACTTGATAATCAACAGGATACTTTTTCAGCAAAGGATGAAAATCTTCAGGAAAACTTTCATGTAATACTAAGGGACGCAAATCTGGATGTTCACGCGGAACAAAACCAAACATATCATGCAGTTCCCTTTCATACCAGGCTGCAGCAGGCAGAATAGGTGTTAAAGAAGGATAGCTTAAATCTCCATCTACTGGAAACTCTGCCTTTAAAATATCCATATCTCTTTTTTCAGCATTATAAAATAAACAATAAATGGCCAGTCCGCCGCCATGTAAGGTTTCATCCGCGCCAAACATGGCAGCAAGAGGATTTTTCCCCGCAGCACTGAAAATGTTGGCAGCGCCGCGCAAATTTTCCGGTTGTACCTGCAGCACGTTATCACCTTCCTATTATCAAAACTGCATGATTTAAAAGATTATTAATCCAGGGAATATTTTCAAATCCGGCACCGACAAAACAAGTAAGCAACAATAAAATTGCCAATACCGGCGTATCAAGTTTATCCAGCAAATCTCCTAAAGACGGACGTCGCGGCTGATCACACAGCATACGCATACCATGATATAAAATACCAATCAACACGCCTGCCAAAAGAATAATCAGCAAACTTCCTGCTACCCAGTGCTCTTCTTTAAAAAGGGCTGTCAGAATATAGAATTTACTGAAAAACAGACCCATCGGAGGCAGACCCAGAATGCCAAGCATGCTGATAAGCCACAAAGTAGCTGTATGCGGAACTTCTTTAATCATGCCATGAATACGCATTAGATTTCTAGTCTGATACTCCTGAATGATAGTACCAGCAATATAGAACAACACAAATTTAATCAGCGCATGACTATACATATGCAGCATTACAGCTTTCAGAGAAAAAGCAGTAAATACACCAACGCCAGCTACCATGATACCGATATTTTCCATGGATGAATATGCTAAAATACGCTTCACATCGCGCTGTACAACTACAAAAGGAACTGCTACGGCTACAGTAAGCACAGCAAAGAACAAAAGCATGCCGCTCATCATTTCAACACCGGCAGTAGGCAATAAAATTACCAAATTACGCAGCAACACATATAATGCACAGCTGCACAAAGCGCCTGAAAGCATGCCGCTGGTCAGCGAAGGAGCCTCTGCATAAGCATCAGGAAGCCAAGTATGCATAGGTGCCATACCCACCTTGGTACCGTAGCCAATCAAAATAAACAGCAGCGCCATTTTGGTAAAAGACGGATCCAATACAGCTGCATGCTCATAAAGATACAGCCAGCTAAGCGGCTTATCGTTGCCCAACGCGTCAATTTGCGCATAATACAAAATCAAAGTTCCCAAAAGTGCCAGACAGATGCCAACTGTACATACCATAATATATTTCCAGGTAGCTTCCAGTGCACTGCGGGTAAATTTAAAGGAGATAAGAAGTGCAGAAATCAGTGTGGTGGCTTCTATGGCAACCCACATCAAGCCCAAATTCTTAACCAATAAAACAATGAACATTGTCCAGACAAACATCTGCATCAAAGCAAAATATCTTCCCGTCTGCAGCTGTTCATTTTTCAGCACACCACTTTTTTCCTCACGGACAAGATAAGAGCGGGCTGTCCAGGTCGCCGCTATATAAAGAGTTGTAATAATCATCAATACCCAGCAATTTAACGCATCCAGATAAAAATATTCGCTGTTAAAGGGCCGAGCCGGATTAAAATTATATAACAGCTGGCAGACTAAAACACCTACTCCGGTAGCTGTAAGCCTGTGCAGCCAATGTAAAGACGTATTGGCAAAACGTCCGCTAAGCGCCAAAGCTGCGCATAAAGGCGGAAGACATAACAGTGCATAAATAATTCCCAGCATCTTCTCACCCTTTCAGCTTTCTCAGAACATTAGTATCTGTAGTTTTAAAGGACAGACGTAAACGTGAAGTAAGTATTACCAGAATAACTACTGCAATCAACACATCCAGAAAAATACCTAATTCAATAATCAGAGGCAATCCCTCGGTCATAATAAGTCCAAGCAGATATATGCCATTTTCCATGGTAATCAAACCAATCATCTGCATAATTGCACGGCTGCGCATAACTATCAGCGTTAAACCTGTCATAATCATAAAGATGGATGATGCTACAATATCGCGACCTTGTACACCGGGCAGCAGGCTGTCCAGCACTACATAGCTTAAAGCCAAGAAACAAGCCGCTGCTGCTGTAGAATAATTGACATTAATATCGCTGGCAATTTCTTTTTCATCACTAAGCTTATGCACAACCTTCAAAATGGCATACGGAATAAAAATTACCTTAACTGCAATGGTGAGCACACCCGGTAAAAATGCATGCAAGCCACCGCCATGGCTCATACCTACAACAAGACATGCTGCGGCAATCAATGCCGATTGAATACTAAGACAAAAAATGCCACGCTTCAAATCCATAATACGTGTCTGCAGAAAGACGATAAACATAAGTGTAACTACTAAAAATTCCACAATTTACCCTCCTTACTGTGCGGCAATAGCCAGCAGGAGCATAATGCCTGCGGCAGCCAGATATACACGTACTTTGAATAAACGCATCTTGTTATTTAATGTTTCTACTACTGCAACCAATGCCGCAGAACAAATTACCTTAAATACAACAGGTATATTAAGCGGCAGATACAGCAATGAAAATAAAACCAAAAAAATAAGCAGTTTGAGCTGACTTGCCCAATGAATTAATGCCAAAAGTCGTCCGGAATATTCCAATGTCATACATTCATGAATCATAGTCAATTCCAGATGCGTATCAGGATTATCAACCGGTATACGGCTGTTTTCAGCCAGTAAAACCAAAAAGAAAGCAATACAGGTCAATACACCGGCTACAGTCAGATTGACCTCGCCGGGATCCAAGGACATACCGCCCAAGAAAGTACTGCCGGTATGCAGCACATTAGACAATATTGCCAGCATAATTACAGGCTCAACAAAAGCAGCAACATAAATCTCCCTGCTGCCGCCCATGCCGCCAAAAGCAGTTGCTGCGTCCAGTGAAGAAAGCGTCATAAAGAAACGACCTAATGCCATAACATAGACAAAGACAAATACATCACCAAAGGATACTGCTTTGCCAAAAAAATTCGGCAGCATGCAGGCAGCCGCTATAGTAGAAGCAAAATATACGCACGGCGCTGCCAAAAAGATAGTACTCGTATACGGAGTAATAAAGGTAGGTTTACGCCACCATTTATATAAATCAAAATATTCCTGCAGGATACTGGAGCCAATCCTGTTCTGCAGCAGTGCTTTCAGCTTTTTGATAATTCCGGCAATCAGCGGAGCTACCAATAACAATACCAAAGCCTGCAACAGACTGTACCCTAAACCTTGATAGTCTGTCATCATTTATATATTGCCCCCCAAATCAGCACGGCGATCATCGCAGCCATAACATAACTAACATATAATCTTACACTCCCCTGCTGCAAACGGCGCAGAAAAGCAGAAGAAACAACAAAATATTTCTGCAGCGGCAGATACAGCTTCTGAGTAATCATATCAGGAATTTCCAGTTTATAAGATAATAAACGACCAAAATAAGGATGATCCTTGCGGACATAAGAAACCTCGCGTTTGGGCTTCAAAAGATAATCAAAAGCCCTGCGCAGCGGCTTGGAAAAACCTGTAGCAGAATACTGCTGTCTTGCTGTAGGCACAGTACCGCAGTTCCAAGTTACATCACTGGCAACATAAGACTTTTTCGCCATAGTAACAGATGCCGCAAAACATGCTCCTGTTAAAACTACTACCAACGCTAAAGTAGTACCATAAGCCTGCAGTAATTCACCGCTGCTTTGCAGCACATCAGCAATACCCGGCATATAAACTGAAGTATCAACCGTAAGCACGCCGCTTAATACATTTAACAGCGGAGCCGGATAAATTCCCAATACAAAAATCAATACAGTACTTACTCCCATAGCCAGCAGCATAAATCCATCTGATTCATGAGCATGTTCAGCTATTTGGCTGCGTGCTCTGCCAAGGAATGCTATACCGAAAAAGCGTACAAAGCATCCCAATGCAAGCGCACCAGTTAAACCAAGCAAAACAAAAGCTAAAGAACACCACAAACGTATATCCTGTCCATAACCACTGTAAGCCAAAGTGATAAAGCTCTGCAATGTCATCCACTCGCCTATGAATCCATTAGTCAGCGGCAGAGCTGATAACGCCATACAGCCGGCAAAACAGAAGGCAGCTGTATAAGGAAGCTTACGCAACAGTCCGCCAAAAAGTTCCAGATTTTTGCTTCCGGTAGCATGCATAATACTGCCGGCACTCATAAACATGAGCACTTTAATAACTGAATGGTTATAACAATGTACTAATGCTGCCATAAAGCCAAGTGTTCCCCAGCCTTCGCCAGCAGTAACTTCTAGCAGCATACCACAGCCAAAAGCAGCAAAGATAATGCCCATATTTTCAACCGAAGAATATGCCAGAATACGCTTGATATCTGTTTCCATCTGAGCATAAAGTACGCCTAAAAAAGCTGATATCAAACCTGCTGTCATGACAACAATACACCACCAGTAATTCCAGTCAGGAAGAAAAGCAAAGGCAAAGCGACCAAAGCCATATAAAGCTATTTTCAGCATCACACCGCTCATCAATGCTGAAACATGACTGGGAGCAGCAGGATGTGCTTTAGGAAGCCATACAAGCAAAGGCACAAGTCCTGCTTTCAGCGCAAAGCCAATAAAAGCTGCTAAAAATACAATGCTACTCATACCATCAGACAAAGTATTATTAGCCATATCAGTAAAAGCAAAGGATTTACTATAAGTACCTGTCAGTAAAAAAGCAATCATGATAGCAGCCGTACCGATATGAGTCATAACCAGATATTGATAAGCTGCATTCCAGGTCACACGTTTTTCTGCTTCATGATTAACCAGCAGGAATGAAGCTACAGCCATAATTTCCCAGAATAAGAGAAAACTAAAGGCATCACCAGCCAGTACTACAAATACCATGGAGCCTAAGAAAAGATTCCATAAAGAGCCTAACATCCTCAGTCTTTTTCCCAAATAACTGAGTGCATACCCAAGAGCGTAGATGCTGGTAATAATCCCGGCACAACCCGTCAAAAGCAAGAAAGCAGCACTCCATTTATCACAGGACAGCGAATAAGAGCCCCAATGTACAGTCGCTATCTGCAGAATGTCCAATAAAACAAGACCGGCGTTATATGTTACTAAAGCGCTGCCTGCTATCGCAGCTACGCATGCCGCATAATGAGCAGCCTTCTGCCATTTATGCGGAAAAAGCAGCGTAAATATGCCAATTCCATAGCAAGCTGCTGCCATAAAGAATAAACTCATCATCATCACCTATAAAATTATTTGTTCACAAATATGACATATTTTATATTATAACATTTTTAGAAATTTATGCCAATCAGGAAAAAACTTTTACCAAAATTTTACGATAAATAAAAAAGACAGCTTACGCTGTCTTTTTTATTATAAAACTTGTTTGCTATTATTGAGCAATCTGTAAATATTTCTGATACATTTCATGATCTTCCTGCATCATCTTATCGCAATCTTCACCAATGATTACAGTAGGATCAATACCCTGTTTCATGAAATATTCTTTAAATTCTTTGGAATCACATACCTTTTTAGCAGCCGCACGCAATACTTCCAGTTTTTCTTTCGGAGTATCTTTAGAAGCAACTAAAGCAGCCCAGGCACGGATAGTCATATCATGACCCAATTCCTTAAAGGTAGGTACATCAGGATAAATCTGAGAACGAGAATCAGCCATAATAGCTAAAATTTTCAGATTACCTGCATCAACCTGGCTTTTGAATACTGACGGGTCAGCTAAAGTTGCATCAATATGTTTGCCAGCCAAAGCAGCTGCAATATCAGCAGATCCTTTCGGATAAGGAACATGTTTCAGCTGTACACCAAACTCATCTTCAAAAGACAAAGCAGCAATATGCCAGATAGCACCAATACCGGAGTTACCCATCTGTACTTTACCAGGATTTTCTTTAGCATAAGCAACAAATTCATCCAAAGTGCTGTACGGAGCTTCTGCAGGAACAATCAGCGCAGCGGGAGCTGCAATCGGTGCACAGATAGAAGCGTAATCTTTGTAAGTGTTTTTGCATTTGCCTTGATGCGGGAACATTGCCAGTTCTACGGTTACCATGCCTAAAGTATGTCCGTCAGGTTTAGCATTAGCAAGCTCAACCATACCGGTTACGCCGCCGCCATCAGGTTTGTTAACAGGAACAAATTTGCTGCCAGGCAGCTCTTTTTGCAGCATTTGCACCAAACCTCTGGCAGAAACATCGGTACCGCCGCCAGGAGCTTTAGGAATGATGACAGTAATATCGCCATCAGCAGGATACGCAGCTTTTTTGCTGTCGCCGCCGCAGCCGGCAATCATCATAGCCATCATCAGCAATGATACCAGTACAAATAAAATCTTTTTCATTATACATACCACTCCTCTATAAAAATTTTTTACAACAACCTTTTATAACTCTTCCTTGCTAAAACGGCAGTGTACAATATTTTTACGCTGCCAGGTATAAGTAATATCTAAACCATCTTTATCGGCAATTACTGCAGGATAGGAAAACTCCCCTGCCTCTGTTTCTAAATCAAGCATTTTTTGCCAGCGCTTACCATTATCAGCTGATTTAAAAAGACTTAAAGGTGAACGCATTCCCCAATTACTGTGAATGGGATTGCATACCAAATACAAACACTGATTAAAAGGTGCTTGCACAAGGTCTATACCGCTGTTATTATTAGGCAGCTGTATTGGATAAGCTTCCTTCCAAGTATCGCCATTATCAGCAGAGTCACTGCGATAAATGTAACCTTCACTGCTGCGCATCAGCATGTGCACCTGTTCGGGAGAACTTTGCCAAATAGTAGGCTGAATCACGCCACGTCCATAAAAAGACTGCTGACTGACAGCTATGTTACTTTCGGCTGTTTTCTCGCCATCTTTATATAACAAACCTGCTATACCAATTGGCAAAGACTTATGCCATGTCATTCCTCCATCATCACTATAATCAGCAAAGGATGTCCATAACCCACGTTCAGTGGAGCCACCGGCAATAATTCTGCCGCTTGCCAATAAAACAGGCTTATTGCGCACTGGGCCACGTCCGCCGCTGTTATCATCAGCGACGAGTTCTACAGGACTGCTCCAGCTATAACCTAAGTCTACAGATTTTCTGCAATATGTTTTCCAATTGGAAATTTCCTGCCCCTCTTTAAAAAACAGCGTAATCTCGTCTCTATAAGAAAAAAGCACTGGATTCCAATTTGCTTCAGCCCCATCAGCAAGTTTCTGCGGCTGACTCCAGCCCTTTGCATCTTTATGGCTGCCCCAGATTGCTACATCGGCAGTACCTTCTTTCTGCCCGCCAAACCAACAGCACATTAGCCTATCTTCTGCCAGTCTTAAGATAGTAGATGCATGACAAAAATCAGTTGGTAAATTTTTAATAACAAATTCTTTCTGCATCAACAGCACCATATTACATAAATTTTACATTTTATATATTGTATCATATTTATTTATAAGCGTAAACTATTAAACACAATTCTGTAAAAAAATAAACAGCTCACATATTTGTGAGCTGTTATCATACACTATAAAACTTATTTAGCTTCTTCTTTCTTTTGAGCCTGAACAGGAACTAAAGCAAAATCTGCCATTAAGGGTTTTTTACCGGTAGTATCAAAAACAAATACCATCTGAGCAAGGTTTTCTTTGCTAAAAGAACCAACATAAATTACACGGTCAGCTTTATCGAATCGCTGCAAAACAGCAAATTTAGCTTCTTTATTCTTACCAAATTTTTCTTTTACCTGCTGCAGCATTGCTGCGTATTTGTCAGCAGTAAAATTTTTCTTTAAATCCGGTGTAAAGTTAGCTGAAACAACTTCATAAGTGACAGTTGCATCATTCAATCCTTTAATAAAAAGATCAGCAGCAGCTTCTTCTTTGGCAAAGTCTTTAGAAGCGTCTGCAGCCATAGCAACAGAGCTGATAAGCAAAGAAACTAATAAACTCATCATTAATAATAATTTTTTCATATTGTATACACCGCCCTTAATAAAATATAATTTTATTTCATTATATCCTGTCCTTACTATCTTTACAAGCAACAACATAAACAAAAAAAGGCTTGCCATAAGGCAAGCCTGAAAAATCTTATTTACGGATACCGAGTTTTGCAATGATTGCACGATAACGTTCAATATCTTTTTCCATCAGGTAGTTCAGCAGACCACGACGTTTACCTACCATTTTCAGCAGGCCGCGACGGGAATGATGGTCTTTTTTATGTTCTTTCAGATGTTCGGTCAAGTATTTAATGCGTTCGGTCAGAACTGCAATTTGTACTTCCGGAGAACCGGTATCGCCTTCATGACGAGCATTGTCGAGAATAATGGATTGTTTTGCTTCGCTAGTTAACATTAAAAATTCCTCCTAATTTTACAATTCCCAAAGCATAGCAGCCGTCGGAGTTGCGTACTTCCAAGCTTTGGTTCAAATACTTTAATAGTATATCATACCTGCTCATAATAGAGCAAGATATTTGTTATATTTTTTACAATCTTTATAATTCAAAAAACTCTTGGCAGCAAGCCTTATCAGCTTCAAGCTGCCTGCAAAGTTCTTGAACAGATGCAAACTTACATTCCTTACGGATAAATTTATGAAACTCCACATGCATGCATAAGCCATAAATATCGCTGCTGAAATCGAAAATATGTGTTTCCAGTCTTGCAGCAGTCACATCACCAAAAGTTGGATTAAGGCCTATATTGGCCATACCATAATAACTGAAATCATTAACATACACACGCACAGCATAAACACCTGCATGCGGTATTGCTGCCTGCTGAGCAGAAAGTTCTATATTAGCTGTTGGAAAATTGAGTATTCTGCCTCGTTGGCAGCCCTTAACAATGACACCGGATAAAGTGTATTTTCTGCCTAACATTCGATTAGCTTCTGCAATATCGCCAACACTAATCAAATGCCTGATTTCTGTGCTGCTCACTATAATCCCGTTATCACTTACCAATGGTCTTACGATAAGCTCAAAACCCATTTCAGACGCAAATCGCTTTAAGGTGGCAATATTTCCATCTCCATGACAGCCGAAATTGAAATTTTCGCCTACAGCCAGGCATTCAAACCCTAATTTAGTCAATTGCTGCAAAAAAGCGGACGGAGATAATTCTGCCAGCTGCCTGTCAAAAGGCACTTCCACTAAAAGGTCTACACCCATTTTTTCCAGCAAAGTATATTTTTCTTTACTGCCAATCAAAGACATCGGTACTTCTGACGGCTTAATTAAAGAAAAAGGATGATTGCTGAAAGTAAAAACAGCCAAATAGCAATTATGCTCCCTTGCATATTTTGCCGCCGAGCTGATAACATCCTGATGACCTAAATGAAGTCCGTCAAAAGTTCCCAGAGCAATAACACATGGGCGGTCAAAACCGTGAAAGTTTTCCAGTGAAGTAATAATCTCCATCTTTTATTCCTCTTGCATTATATAACGTGAAAAAATCTTTTCTGCCTGTATTTTTTCCTCACTGCAGCTGCCTATACCTAAAAATTCTTTTGCAGGCCCCATAAGTACATATCTGCCATCTGGTGTACCTGCAACAGTAGTACGCACACCATTAGTAATACGTGCTGCCTGCCTTGCTGTCAATACTAATTGAGGTATATTGCTTACAGCTGATAAAGGTTCAGCCAGGCATTTCTCTGGATTCTCAGTAATTTCCTGCAAGGTAAAGGCATCCTCAATTTTAAAGCCCGCAACCTGTGTACGCAGAAGAAAGCTCATTGTGCCGCAAGTGCCTAAGGCATCAGCAATATCTTCGCCAAGTACGCGTATATATGTTCCTTTAGAACATTCTACTGCTAAAGTCAAGGAATTATCTCCCTGATGCAGCAATTCTAATTTATATACCTCAATAGGACGTGCTTCTCTTTCTACATTGATGCCTTGACGTGCCAAAGCATACAGTTTCTTCCCGTCAACTTTTAAAGCTGAATACATAGGCGGAGTCTGCATTATCTTGCCGGTAAACTGCTGCAGAACTGTCAAAACTTTATCTTTAGATAGCTGCGGCACCGACATAGTCTTAATAACCGTACCACTGTCATCGCCTGTATCAGTCTGCTGACCCAAGGTAACTTCTACAAGATACTGTTTGCGTCCCTCAACAGCAAATTCTAATAATCTGGTTGCACTGCCTATAAACACAGGGAGAACTCCTGCCGCATCAGGGTCAAGAGTTCCTCCGTGTCCAGCCTTTTTAGTTTTCAACACTCGCCGTAAATAAGCAACCACATCATGGGATGTCATTCCAGGCGGTTTTAAAACATTTAAAATACCGTCCATTATAAGGCCTTTCCTATTGCATCCAAAAGCTGCTGTTTGGCATCTTCTAAAGGTGCATAAATCGTACATCCGGCTGCACGAATATGTCCGCCGCCGCCAAAGCTAAGCGCAATCTGCGCTACATCAGTACGACTGGAACGCATGCTTACACGGGTAACTTTTTCCTCCACTGCTTTAAACATAATAGCTATATCCACACCTTCGATATAACGTGGATAAGAAACAAAACTGTCAGTTTGGATATTCTTATCATATAGTTCATGTGGAATAGCAATATATGCAACCTTATTATCATAGGCAAAAGTTAAGGATGGCAATACTTTACTTAAAAGCTCCACAGTTTCACGGGTACGCATATCAAGATTATCAGAAATAATGCTTGGCTGTACACCATAATCAAGCAGCAAAGCAGCTCGCTGCATAGTTTTGCGTGTTGTATTAGAATAACGGAAAGAGCCGCAGTCTGTAGAAATAGCAGTATACAGACAAAGTGCCGTTGCTTCATCATGCTGCCACTGCATTGCTTCAAACAGATCACACATAATTTCACCGGTAGCTGCAGCCTTAGTATCAAGATACAGATAGTCGGCAAACTCCGTATTGGAAATATGATGATCTATATTCAGAATATACGGAGCCTGCACAACCTCTCCCACGATACCAATTCGATCAAAAGAACTTGCATCAATAACAACCAGGATATCTGCCTTTACTGTACTGCCACACTCTGGACGCTGACAGCATTCAATGCCCGGCAAAAAGCAAAAACCTCTGCCAATCTCATCATCAACAAAGACCGTAACTTCTTTACCCAGTCTTTTGAGGATATGCATCAGTCCCAACGCCGAGCCTAATGTATCTCCATCGGGACTGACATGACAGCACAAAACAATTTTTTGTGCCTGCAGCAGGAGATTACCTGTTTCCTGCAGACTGATTTTACTGCTCATTTGTGCCGCCTTCCTCCTGCTTAATCTTGTCAAGGATGCTCTGAATATGAGCACTGTACTCCATAGAAGTGTCCTTAACCAAAATCAGGGAGGGAGCGAAACGCAGACGAATGCGTTTCGCTATTTCACTGCGCATAAAGCCCAGGGCTTTATTTAAAGCTTTCCAGGTTTCTTCCTGTTTATCTTCAGGTCCATACAGGCTTACATAAACCTTAGCTATGCTCATGTCATCTGTCAATTCTACACCGGTAATAGTAACAAACTGAATACGCGGATCTTTGACATCATGCAAAAGCATATTGCTTATTTCATGCTGAATGGCTTCCTGTACTTTTTCAACTCTTAATCTTGCCATAATACACCTGCTTCGGCCTATTCTTCTTTGATTTCTTCCATATTGTAGATTTCAAAGATATCGCCCTCTTTGAGATCACGGAATTTATCCAGAGTAATACCACATTCGAAGCCTTGAGCAACCTCTTTAACATCGTCTTTGAAGCGGCGCAGAGATTCAATTTCGCCTTCGTGTACAACAATGCCGTCACGTACTACTCTAACCTTAGAACTGTTGGTAACTTTACCTTCCAGTACATAGCAGCCTGCAATAAGAAGTTTGGAAATAGTAATCAGCTGACGTACTTCCACACGGCCTTGAATAACTTCTTTGAACTTAGGCGCCAGCATACCTTTAATAGCTGCCTCTACATCATTAAGAGCATCATAAATTACACGATAAGTACGTACGTCTACCTTTTCAGTTTCAGAAGCTTTACGGGCATTAGCATCAGGACGTACATTGAAGCCGATAATCAGAGCGTTGGCAGCAGAAGCCAGCATAACGTCAGATTCAGTAATGGAACCTACACCTGCATGAACTACTACTACTTTTACTTCTTCGTTTTTAATTTTCTGCAGAGATGCTTTTAATGCTTCGATAGTACCCTGAACGTCTGCTTTAACAACGATATTCAGCTCTTTCAGCTCGCCTTCCTGAATACGTTGGAACAAGTCATCCAAAGAAACTTTAGAGTTAACCTGAATTTCTTCTTCACGTTTCTTAGCAATACGTTTTTCAGCAACGCTGCGGGCAGTCTTTTCATCAGTAGAATCAAGAATATCGCCTGCCTGCGGTACATCGTTAAGGCCCAGTACTTCTACCGGAGTAGACGGCAGTGCTTTTTTAACTTTTTCACCACGGTCATTAATCATTGCACGTACTTTACCGTAAGCAGTTCCGGCAATAATGGTATCCCCAATATGCAGGGTACCTCTTTGAACCAGCACGGTAGCTACAGGGCCGCGGCCTTTATCCAGCTGAGCTTCGATAATAGTGCCATGAGCCGGCAAGTTCGGGTTTGCTTTCAGTTCCTGCATTTCAGCAACAAGCAAAATCATTTCCAGCAAATCACTGATACCGGTTTTTTGGTGAGCAGATACCGGTACCATAATGGTATCGCCGCCCCAATCTTCAGGAATCAGTTCGTGCTCTGCCAACTGTTGTTTTACGTGGTCCGGATTAGCACCGGGACGGTCAATCTTGTTGATAGCAACAATGATAGGCACTTTTGCAGCCTTAGCATGGTTGATTGCTTCGATAGTCTGCGGCATTACACCGTCATCTGCTGCTACAACGAGGATAGCTACGTCAGTAACCTGTGCGCCGCGGGCACGCATAGCAGTAAACGCTTCGTGACCAGGGGTATCAAGGAAAACAATCTGTTTACCCTGATAATTTACTTTATACGCACCAATGTGCTGGGTAATACCGCCGGCTTCACGAGCAGTAACATTAGTTTTTCTGATAGCATCCAGCAAAGAAGTCTTACCATGGTCAACGTGACCCATAACAGTAATTACAGGCGGACGCGGCAAACGTTTTGCCGGATCATCTTCTACTTCCGGTACTTCGGTAGGATCTTCGTCCGGAGCCTTCTGGCCTACTTCTACGCCAAATTCTTCACCAATCAGCTGAGCGGTATCATAATCAATATCCTGATTGATAGTTACCATTACACCCAGCATAAACAAAGCTTTAATTACTTCGTTTACTTCACGTTTAATCAAAGATGCAAATTCTTTGACATTGATGCTTTCACCAATTTCAACATAAGTCGGCTTCGGAACCTCTACAACCGGCTGCTGTACTTTCGGAGCATTATTTGCCGGGCGTTTGCGATTCATTTGATGTCCGGCACTGCGGTTAGGTCTGCTTTCCTTAGTTGCATAGGAGCCTTTAATCTGCGGCTTATCCTTGCGGTTGTTTTTATTATTGAAGTTATTGTTTCTGTTGTTTCTGTTATCAGAAGCACCATTGTTAAAATTCGGACGATTATGCTGCGCATTGCCTTGTGCATTACGATTATCGTTATTGCGGGCAGGCTGATTTTTCGGAGCATTGTTGCCAAAACGCTGCTGGCGATTATGCGCATCCTGATTTTTACGGTTATCAGTGTGTGCTGCCTGACCACCGCGGTTTTGCTGTGCATTTTGATTATTACGGTTATTATTGTTATTACGCTGCTGCATCTTGCCCTCATTGCTGCGAGTATTTTGATTATGCTGCGGAACATTTTTATTCATACCGTTCTGTTCCGGCTTTTTAGCCTGTTGTTTCTGCATATTGACAGGCTGTTCTTTTTTTACAACTTCTTTTTTTGCAGGAACAGGCGGTTTCTTGTTATATTCTTTATCAATAATGACCAAATCAGAATCATCTACTGCACTAAAATTGCTTTTTTCAATGTTGTGACGTTTTAAAAGATCCAAAACTTCATTCGTGGACTTGCCATACTCTTTGGCAACTTCATATATTCTCTTCTTACCCATTCATCCACCTCCAAATCAGATCTTATGGGATTATTTTTTTATCATATTTACAAAGTTTCTGTCTGTAACTGCAACGGCAGTTCTCTTGGCTTTACCGATTGCCGCACCAAGTTCATCACGGTTTAACACCTCTAAAACCGGTATTCCCGCCATTTCAGCCAGATAATACATATCTTTTTTCGAATTAGGCGCTGCGTCTGCTGCAACCAGCAACAGCTTTGCTTTGCCGGATTTTACAGCAATACGCACCGCTACATCACCGGAGGCCAGTTTACCGGCCTTTTGTGCAAGGCCCAGAGCAAAGGCAATATTATTGTTGCCCATGGTCAAAATCCTCCAGCAGTTTATTATATACTTCGTCGCTGATAGATTTTTCCAAAGCACGCTCCAAGCGTTTTTCCTTTACAGCTTTAGTAATGCAGGCTTTATCAGGACAAACATAAGCACCGCGACCGTTCTTTTTTCCTGTAAGGTCAAGACTTATCTCACCTTCAGGAGAACGAACAATTCGCAGCAGCGACTTTTTATCTTTCATCTCGTTGCAGCCAACGCATTTCCTTTGAGGAATTTTCTTAGTCTTGATCATAATCTTCCTGCTCCGTATCTGCTTCAGCGGCAGCCTGAGATTCACTCTTAATATCTATTTTCCAACCGGTCAGCTTAGCAGCCAAACGTGCATTTTGGCCTTCCTTGCCGATAGCCAGAGACAGCTGATAGTCAGGTACTACTACACGGCAGATTTTTTCATTTTCATCTACCTGAGTGCTTACAACCTTAGCCGGGCTGAGAGCATTAGCAACGTACTGTGCCGGATCTTCGCTGTATTTAACAATATCAATTTTTTCACCGCGCAGCTCGTTGACAATAGTCTGTACGCGCATGCCCTTATGACCTACGCAAGCACCTACCGGATCGATATTGTCATCCTGGGTATAAACGGAAATTTTAGAACGCATACCAGGCTCTCTGGCAACGGATTTAATTTCCACTACACCATCATGGATTTCAGGCACTTCCAGTTCGAACAGTCTTTTCAAAAGTCCCGGGTGAGTACGGGAAACCATGATTTGAGGTCCTTTGCTGGTACGTTTAACCTCAATGATATAGGTTTTCATACGTTCATGATACTGATAAACTTCACCGGGAATCTGTTCAGTAGCAGCAAGTACTGCTTCTACCTTCCCCAGATCAATATAAACATTTTTATTTTCAATACGTTGTACTACGCCGGTAACAATATCGTTTTCACGGCTGGAGAAACGCTCGTAAACCATTCCGCGTTCAGCTTCACGAATACGTTGTACAACAACCTGTTTTGCATTCTGTGCAGCAATACGGCCAAAGTTTTTAGGAGTTACCTCTGTTTCAACAATATCGCCCACTTCATAACGGCTGTCGATTTCATGTGCATCAGCCAGAGAAATCTCATTAGCTTCTTCTGTTTCCCCTTCAACAACCTCGCGCTGAGCATATACATGGATTTCTCCGCTCAGTTTATTCATATCTACTCTTACATTTTGGACAGAACCAAAATTCTTTTTGTAAGCAGTTACCAAAGCTTCTTCCACAGCCTGGAACAGAAGTTCAGGTTCAATACCTTTCTCCTTTCCCAATTCTTGTATTGCTAAGATAAAATCTGCATTCAATTAATACGCCTCCTAAATATTTTAAAAATCAATATGCGGTCTGATATTAGCTATCAGTTTACGTTCTATCTTGACCGGATTCTTAAATTCCCTGCCCTTGATAATTTTTCTTACTTCTACAAATTCATCATCATGTCCAACTAGGACTGCCACTAAAAGTTTCATATTCTCCCAGGGAGCATAGAAAGAAATATCTACCTTGCTGCCGTAAGCGTCAACAAAATCCTTATCCTTTTTCAAAGGACGGTCGATACCAGGAGAAGAAACCTCCAGAAAATATTTATCCTGAATGGGGTCTTTTTCATCAAGCACAGCAGTAAGCTTTTCACTTACCAGCTGGCAATCGTCAATTTCCACTCCATCAGGCTTGTCGATAAAAATACGCAGATACCAGTCTTTTTCACGGACATACTCTACATCGATCAGTGTAATATCCGTATCCTTGAGAATAGGCTCCATTAATTCTGTAATCAATGCTTCTATTTCTCTTGCCTGCATCTTTATCACCTCCACGATATTAAATTGTATTTTTGCTTTAATAAGCGGAAAGAGCGGGTATTTAACCCACTCTTTCAAAATAACAGTTATATTTTCTGCTAATATTATAACATTATCATGCGCCTATGGCAAGCCTTTACTACTATATACGCTGCTTTTCGGGCTTTATAAACACATATTTTCCACTATCAGAAAGCTTCTGGCAAAATTTATAACCGTAACCGTTAAAGGCTTTTACATCGCTGACAGAAGTGATATTTTCTTCCGCACACCAGCGTACCATATAACCGCGGGCCATCTTAGCTTCCGTAGCCTTCACCTTATGTTTTTCTTCCGTTCCCACAGCGAAAATACAGCTAACAAACTCCACATCTTCCTCAAGATATGGTTCCACTGCTTTGCTGTACTCCTTAGAAGCAAGATTTAAGATAACTTTATCCTCGGCGGTAAGTTCTTTATATAAACTTTCACTCCAAAAAGCATATAAATCATCAAACCCATCACAGCTAAGTTTTGCCTGCATTTCCAATCTATATGGCACTACCCCGTCATCAGCACGCAAAATTCCATAAAAACCAGATAGAATACGTAAATATTTACACACATATTCCCATGAGTTGGTATCAAAAACACGCGGCCCCATATGCGTATACTGTAATCCATCATAAGCTAATACCGCCGGTGTAACTCCCTGCTGCAGCTTCATGTTCTGTATACGTGCATAATTTTGCTGCGCTAATTTATCATTGCACTGCCATAAATTCTGCAGCTGCGTATAATCCATCTGCCGCATCGCAGCCAGCAGCTTTTCTGTACGCTGTAAAAATATCGGAGTTCTGCTGGCAGCAGCATCTTCATCCACCCGCATCTGCTTAGCCGGAGAAATTATAATCTTCATCTTATCCTCCCAAAGTGATTATTTTACATTTTTATAACAAATCTCTTAATATTTTAAATAAGTTTAACATAAACGCAAAGGATTTTTCTACTTCAAAATAAAATTTATAATTATAGCTTAATAAGGAGGCTTTGGACCGTGAGTAAAAATACTTTAATGCCAAACATACTGCTTAATAATCTTTCTGACGCTGCCTGCCATCAATGCGATAAACGCAATATCGGCTGTCATGCTCGCTGCAGCGAATATAAGAAGTGGTACTTTACCCATAAAATCATCGCCTTACTGCAGCAGTCACAAATTCAAACCAACCGTAAAATATCCATGCCTAAAAAATATTATATTACAACATTTAAAAACAATAAAATATCCTTATCTTTTTAAATGCAGACAAAAAGAGTACCGCCATAAGCCGGTACTCTTTTCTTATAATCTTATTCTATTTCTTCAAACATTTCGCTGCCCATTTTACAAATAGGACAGGTATAACCTTCCGGCAGACTGTCGCCTTCGTAAATATAGCCGCATACCTTGCAGCGATATTTTTTAGTTACAGTTGCATTCTCTTTTATCTCTTCGAACATTTCACTGCCCATTTTGCAAATTGGGCAGGTATAGCCTTCCGGCAGACTGTCACCTTCGTAAATATAACCGCACACTTTGCAGCGATATTTTTTAACTGAACCTGTTTTTTCTTCGGCAGCAGGAGCTATATAATGTCCTCCCAAATCAGCACTTCTATCCTGATACATAGTATGCAGCATTTGTTCAGCCAATTCGCTCAGCGGCTCACCGTAAAATTCTTCATATACCTTTTGGATTTGCGGATTCAGATGGCTGCTGCGCAATGCTACACTGTTATCACGTGCGTACAAGCCTTGGATACGTTTTTCTCTCAACGCATCCCCCTTGTACTCTCTGTCTTTCGGCTGTCCGCCGCCGCCGATGCAGCCGCCGGGACAGGTCATAACTTCTACAAAATCATAATGTACATTACCGTTTCTGATTTCTTCTACCAGCTTGCGCGCATTTGCAGTGCCATATACAACAGCAACTTTCAGCTTTTTGCCAGCAATAGTCAATTCAGCTTCACGAATACCCTGCATGCCGCGAACAGCCTCAAGCTGCAGCAAATCAGCCGGAACATCTTCTTTGGTAATAAAAGCATAGGCACTGCGTACAGCAGCTTCCATAACACCGCCTGTATTACCAAAAATAACGCCTGCACCTGTGCCAAGACCCATGAATTCATCAAAAGAAGCATCTTTTAAAGCAACAAAATCAATGTTTTCATCTTTGGCCAGCATAGCCAGCTCGCGGGTAGTAATAACAAAATCCATATCACGCATAGTTTCATCGCCATGATATTTACCGGCAGCACACATTTCATCTCTGCGAATTTCAAATTTTTTCGCAGTACAGGGAGTAAGTGCTACGTTAACAATTTTTTTCGGGTCAAGGCCCATCTTTTTAGCAAAATAAGTCTTAATAGTCGGTCCCTGCATACCAATGGGGCTTTTAGCTGTTGATAAATGCTCCAGCATGTCCGGGTAATATGTCTCCATAAATTTAACCCACGCAGGGCAGCAGCTGGTAAACTGAGGCAGCTTCTTATCTTCATGCTGTAGACGCTCTACCAATTCACTTGCTTCTTCCATAATAGTCAGATCGGCAGCAAAATTGGTATCAAGCACATAATCAACGCCCAGTTTTTTCAGCAAGGCCACCATTTTACCCTCTACAAAACTGCCGTCAGCCATGCCAAATTCTTCACCCAATGCAATACGCACAGACGGTGAAGTGCTGACAATAACAATTTTATCAGGGTCTCTTAAAGCTTCTGCCACCTGATAAATTTCAAATTTTTCTGTAATAGAATCAACCGGGCAAACATTAGCACATTGTCCGCAGTTAATGCAGACAGGAACATCATTGGTAAACTGCAAATCATAAGTACCGCATACACCTATTTCGTTAGTACAAACAGTTTTGCAGGCACCGCATTTAATACACTTAAATTCCAATCTTTGCACAGACGGATTATCCGGCTCAATAGCTACACGGATATCAGTAAATTGATGCTTGGACATAAATATCCCTCCTGTATTATATACCTTGACAACTACATTATAGGCTATTTATTAAAAGAGTGCAACAAAAAACTGTTTTCCATTAAAAGTTTATTTTCTTTTTATATAAATATAAAAAACACCGAGATATTTCATCTCGGTGTTTTCATTATCCAAACAAATCTATCTGGTCTATTAGGACACTTTACATCATCTTACACAATCTTAATATATGTTATCACGTCCACATAATCCATATATTTTTTGCTGTTTTACCAATTCCTCAAATTTCTTAAACTCAATTTAAACTCAACAAGAATAATGATATAATAGCGGTGTCAGACGACCCCTAAAGTCTCTGCCAAAGACTTCGTCTGTGGGGGTCCGGATACCTACCCCCACCATGCGAACTGCCAATCGCATGGAAAAACAAAAAAGCCATGCTCAGTCTTAATACTTGGCATGGCTTTTTATTATTTTGAAAAAACATTTGCAATATCTAGAGATTTTTCAATTTCTAGTATCTCTAGATTTATTTTATCAATTTCTTCACTTAAATTTTCAATTTTTTCGAGCAAAGAACTATCTTTTTCAAAAAGAAGCTTTTCAATAGCATTATATTTTTCGATTTCAATTGTATTTCTCTTATCAACAAGCTTTTTTATTTTTGTAATTTTATCATGATAAGTTTCGTTGTTCATATAATCACTTCCTTTACAATTTTTCATTATAATATCATCAATTAACAAAGTCAACTTGCAGCGCCAAAAAGCACTATCTTGTTTACGACAAATAAATCTATAACTATTTTCTTCATTAATAATTTCACATGCATCATAGCTCTCTGATATGCTATTATTATGCAAAACCAAACAAAAGCATATATTAAAAACAAAAAACGGTTTTACACTAAAGTAAAACCGTTTTTTACATACAATAACTATTTTCCAACCTTATAATTCTTTAAATGCATCATTCAAAATAGCTGTACAGAATCTTTCTTCCCAATGATACATGCCACTATATTGGCCAGCATTATCGCCTTCTGAACTTGCCATACCATTCATAACATAAATGAAGCCATTTTTCTTTTCGCGATCTACGAACATACCAGCCAACAAACCATAAGCTTCACCAAAATGTCCGGACATAGCGATATCTCTATCTGCTAAAAATCTATCTTTATCTATATTACGCATATTCTGGATTCCTAAGCCATAGCAATTCATCAATCCACCATAGGTAATACCATTAGATTTATCAGCATTTAAGGTCCAATATGGTTCAAACATTAAATCAACACTTTCTTTGCTTAAAATCTGTTTGCCATCATATTTACCATCATTGATAAACATCAGCATCCATTTTTCTAAGTCTTTCAGGCTAATTCTTAAACCACCTTGCGGAGAAAAGATAGTAGCATTGGTACCAATTTTGTAATTAGTCAAATCATAGAAAGAGTCTTCGGCTCTTACATCAGGATTATTAACATAGACAATGTTGTGGTCTACTTTTAAATTACTGTAATCATCAATCTGTGCTACCCAAGGACCGTTATTATCCCATACACCATTACTTTGTTTTTGGTAAATAACACCTAAATTCTTCAATTCTTTTTTGCTAAAATCAGCAACATTATAACTTGCGTCAATATCCATTTGTTTTATTACGGTATTGCGCATATAATCATCAAATCTTGTATTTGTTACTTTTTCGATGATGGTTCCCAACAAACCATAATTCAAATTAGTATAGTGGAAGAATTTACCAGGTGCTTCACCTTCAGGAGCAAAATGCGCGCCATTTTCATAGAATTTTCCATCCGGAACAAAAAATTCTTCTACACTATATTCCGGAGCTATTGCATATACTCTACCATCTCTTAATGAAGAGGTATGACTTAATAACATTCTGGAAGTGATAGGAACATCAGGATAATTTGGGTTTCTAAGTTTAAAGCCTAAATATTCACTAATATCTTTATCTAAATCAATCTTACCTTGTTCTACTAATTGCATATATGCAACAGCTGTAAAGGTTTTAGAAATAGATGCTATACGTAATTTGGTATCTCTATTCAAAGGCAAGTTATTTTTAGGATTTTCGTTATCAATATATCTACTACCTAATGTTTTTTCATAAGTAAGTTTTCCATTTTTTACTACTGCAACACCTAAACCAGGAACTCCATGTTCTTTATCATCTATTAATACTTGCAGATCTTTATCTAACTGAGCATAATCAGGTTTAACAATCACATTAGTAATAGCAGCTTTTGTGCTATCATCAGCTACAACTTGAGCATAACTAATTTGATTAACATTGCCAAACAATAAAGCAACTAAAATTGCTGCTCCTAATAAATTCTTTTTCTTCATGGTACCCCTCCTAGTAGTTTATTTGGGCTAATTATATACCATGAAATAAATGGATTTAACTAAAAATGTAAAAAGTACAGTATACATAACAATAAGCCTAAAAAATATTTCATATGTAACGCTTTTAACGATAGGAATATAATAAAAAATAATAACTGCAAATAATAAAATAAAACCAGCTTTGATGCATATAATAGTTCACGCACCAAAAGCTGGTTATTATTCTAATTATTTATTACATTCTAACACAAAATCTTTAATCAGTTTATTGAATTTATCTGCTTCTTCATAAAACAGCATATGCCCGCTCTCAGTAAAGGGAACAAATTTTCCTTGCGGAATTTGAGAGGCAATATATTTACCTTGATTAATTCCATCTGTAAATACCGGACCGTTCGCATTAACTACCAAAGTCGGCAAAGTTATTTTTGATAAAACATCAGTATAATCACTAGAAAGATAATCAGAATATATAGCCGTAGAAATCCAAGGAGGTAATTTTTTAAACTCTTCAATTACCCATTCAGTTCCTGCAGGTCTTTTACCATCTCGGAAAATATTAGCAGCAAATGTCTCAAAATAAGCTAAACGGTCATGAATCAGCCTATGTACCTGTGCATTGAATCCATCAATATTATAGCCATGCAAACCTTGTGTATTCCATGGTTCTGGGCTGAACGGGAATGGTGTCATATCAATAAGACCAAGTCCATTTAGGTGTTCATCACCATATTGTTTAAAATAGGATAAAGTTATCGGACCACCCATAGACCAGCCCATTAATACAACTTTATCTAGTTTCAAATACTCAATCAAATCATGTACATCTTTAGCAAATTGTTTAATGGTTATGCCATGTAACCCCTTAGAAGAATTTCCATGTCCACGCAGGTCTAAAGTAATCACACAAAAATCTTCAGCAAGTACATCGACATTTTTTTGCCAAAAAACATGTGAACATTGCCAACCATGTACTAACAATAAAGGACTACCGTTTCCTCTAACCTCATAATAGAGATGAGCATCATCTGAGGTATGAAAATAACCACTTTGCATAAGACATCCACCTCACTTTGATTTTATAGTTTCATTATACTATTTATTGGTAAAAAAGTCAGTATTAGTATCACACAATGGCGTAGCCCCTTTTAATACAACGATTATTTTCAAGCAATCACTTTCTATTTAATATCGTTATATAGATACCCTACAAAAAATCCTGCTACAAAACCCCACAAAACATTTTGTCTTGCTTTCAGTTTTGATTTACTTCTCTCCTGCTTTAGCTGAACTTTCAATTCGCTGCACAAGGTTGATACTTTCCTGATTTCTTCTGATGCATTCGTTAACGAGCGATTGGATTCTGTCAATTCGCTCTGCGCTTTCTGCAGCTGCTCTCTGGCTGCTTTCAAGTTCTGCATCAGCTCGGCTGATGGCGTTTTGAGCAGCGTTATTTCTTCCTGCAGCATCAGCAATGTCACCTGTTGCTCCTGCAGCTGTTGTTTCAATGTATTCCACTGTTCTATCTGCACTGTTATCGTCTGCTGTTTTATCTCGGAAGCATGAGTTCCCGATAAAGGCCAAAACCAGGATAGCAAGCAAAGCCATCCACAAAAAGCTATTACTAGATTTTTTCTTAACATTCATATTTACCTCATAAAAAGTGCATAAAATGAATAACATCTCCATATTTTCGCTATGATCTGATTTTATTAGTGCATAGTTTTGTATACGCCACTCATAAAAACAAGCTCAGAAACGAAATATGGAGATGCTTTTTTTAGCT
>ERZ791930.416-NODE-416-length-34280-cov-6.354361_pt1 | contig 34280 bp, 36 predicted proteins | sample MGYA00510128_ERZ791930 | MGnify/ENA primary metagenome ERZ791930 (study PRJEB30046, sample SAMN00792057) | human gut metagenome | study: EMG produced TPA metagenomics assembly of the A metagenome-wide association study of gut microbiota in type 2... | reverse complement strand
TCATACCTTCTCCTTTTGGGCAGGGGCTTTGTTCACCAGCCAGATGCCCACGCACACGAACACCAGCGCCGCCAGATACTGCCAGCGGAACAGCGGTTCGCCGTTGAGCACCGCGCTCAGCAGCACATTGACCACCGGGTTGACAAAGCCAAAGATGGCGATGCGGCTGACCGGGTTGTTTTTCATCAGCAGCGCCCACAGGATATAGCCTGCGCCGCAGATGAACGCCAGATACAGCATAACCACCACAGCCAGTGCGTTTTGCACATGGAGGCGACCACCCATGACAGTGCCCAGCACAAACAGCGCCAGACCGCCCACGAACAGGTTCAAAAAGCAGACGGCAAAGCTATCGGCTTTTTTGGTAACCGACTTGTTCCACGGACCGGACAGGGTAAAGATGACGGTTGCCGCCATCATGCAGAACACGCCCCAGCCGCTGCCGCTGCCGTGGTTGCCGATGGTGCCAATAAGTACCCCGGCAAAGCCCACAGCGCAACCCAGCGTTTTTGCCGGAGTCATGCGGTCTGCATTGCCGTAGATAAAGTGGGCAAAGATGACGCCCAGAAAGCTCTGGGTACTGTTCAGGATGCCGCCAAAAGCGCCGGTGAGCATCGCCACGGCGATGTAGTAGAACGCGTACTGCGTCGTAGTCTGCCACAGACCCAGCGCACAGCACTCGGCTGCCACCTTACCCCGGGGCAGGCGGGGTGCCCGCCCCTGCAACAGGATGCTGCCCAGCATCACCAGCACGCTGCCCAGCATGAACCGCACCCCTGCAAAGCAAAAGATGGAGGCCGTGTTGGCGGGGTCGATGGAAAACAGGCGGTAGCCCAGCTTGATGAACGGAAAGGCCGAGCCCCACAAGACATTGCAGAAGATGGCCAGCAGCACGGCGCAAACCGGCGTGGCGAAGATCTTATCCAGCTTTGCCGCACAGACGGCTGTATTGTCAGACATAATGCTCCTCGCTTAATGGATGCGGCTGCCCACGGGAACATCATCGCCGTAGAAAGCAACAGAGCAGCCGCCGTCGGCGGTGTCGGCTGCAAAGATCATACCCTCGCTGACATACTTGCCCTTCAGCATGGGACGGGGTGCCAGATTGCACACGATGCCCAGCTTTTTGCCGATAAGGTCTTCCGGCTTGAACCACTTGGCAATGCCGGACAGGATGCAGCGCTCCCGCTCGCCGTCAAAAACGGTGAGGTGCAGCAGCTTTTTGCTCTCCTTCAGGTTCTCGCAGGCGCGCACCTCGGCCACGCGCAGCTCCACCTTGCAGAAGGTGTCAAAGTCGATCTCTTCCTCGTGGGTAAAGTCGACATTGCTCTCTGCAGCGGGGGCGGCAGCCTTCTTCTCGGCTTCTTCCTTGGCCTTGTTGGCGGCAGCGGCGGCGGCCTTGCGCTTCTCGTCCTCTTCCTTCAGGTGGGCGATCTCCTTGGCCACGTCGATGCGGGGGAACAGCGCCTCGCCCTTGTGCACAGTGTAGGTCTGCTGTGCGCCGTAGGTGGTCTTAGCCAGATCCAGCGCGGAAGCGTCCAGACCCAGCTGCTCCATCATCTTGGGGGCGGTGGTGGGCAGGTAAGCGTTCAGCAGGATGCCGCACACGCGCAGTGCCTCGCACAGGTGGTACAGCACGCTTTCCAGACGCTGCTTGTTGGCCTCGTCCTTGGCAAGCGCCCAGGGTGCAGTCTCGTCGATATACTTGTTGGCGCGCTGGATGACCGCAAAGATCTCCATCAGGGCCTGCGGGATGGTCAATTCGTCCATATCGGCGGTGACCTTGGCGGTCAGCTCGTTGACCATGGTCTCCAGCTCGGTGTCGATGGCCTCGGTACCGGCAACATTGTGCACGGTGCCGCCGAAGTACTTTTCGCACATAGCCACGGTGCGGCTGAGCAGGTTGCCCAAGTCGTTTGCCAGATCGCTGTTGATGCGGTTGATCAGTGCCTCGTTGGTAAACATACCGTCGTTGCCGAAGGGGATCTCGCGCAGCAGGAAGTAGCGGATGGCGTCCACGCCGTAGCGGTCGCACAGGATGACGGGATCCACCACGTTGCCCACAGACTTGGACATCTTGCCGCCGTTCATCAGCAGCCAGCCGTGGCCGAACACGCGCTTGGGCAGCGGCAGGTCCAGTGCCATCAGCATGGCAGGCCACAGGATGGTGTGGAAGCGCAGGATCTCCTTTCCCACCATGTGCAGGTCTGCCGGCCAGAACTTATCGTAGTCGTGGTAGGTTTCGTTGCCATAGCCCAGTGCGGAGATATAGTTGCTCAGGGCGTCCACCCAGACGTACATGGTGTGCTTGGGGTCGAAGGGCACGGGAATGCCCCACTTGACCGAAGTACGGGAAACGCAGGTGTCCTGCAGGCCCTGCTTGATGAAGGCGATCATCTCGTTCTTGCGGCTCTCGGGCTGGATAAACTGGGGGTTCTCCTCGTAGAGCTTCAGCAGGCGGTCGGCGTACTTGCTGGTCTTGAAGAAGTAGGCCTCCTCGTGGGCATCGTACACCTCACGGCCGCAGTCCGGGCACTTGCCATCCACCAGCTGGCTGTCGGTCCAGAAGCTCTCGCAGGGCTTGCAGTAATGGCCGATGTACTCGCTCTTGTAGATATCGCCCTGTTCGTACAGCTTGGTGAAGATCTTCTGGCAGCTTTCCATATGGTAATCATCGGTGGTGCGGATAAAGCGGTCGTAGCTGACGTCCAGCAGCTTCCACAGATCCTTAACGGTAGCCACGATCTTATCGACATACTCCTTGGGGGTGACGCCGACATCGGCAGCCTTATCCTGAATCTTCTGGCCGTGCTCATCGGTGCCGGTCAGGAACATGACGTCGTAACCCTGCATCCGCTTGAAGCGGGCCAGCGCATCGCAGGCCACGGTGGTGTAGCTGTGGCCGATGTGCAGCTTATCGCTGGGGTAGTAGATAGGGGTGGTGATGTAAAATGTTTTGTGTTCGCTCATGGGGGTCTATCTTCCTTTCTTTCGGTTCTGCAGCTGGTTCTGCAAGCAAAAAGCGCTCCCGCCCTGCCGGGTCTAACCGGACAAGGACGAGAGCGCTGAACCTTCGTGGTACCACCTTGCTTCGCTGCGCCCTTGCGGACGCAGCCTCCGGCCGGCAAACACCGGCCTTTGCGCGGTAACGGGCGCACCCCGTCGCAGGCTCATTGTTCACCCGCGCGGCTCCAAGACCATCTTCTGCGCCGCGCGGCCTGCCCGGTTCCATCCTTCGGGCTTTCTGTCAGGCGCAGACGGTGCGTACTCTTCTCTTCACAGCCAATTTGACACAATTTTCAGTGTTGCTTCTATCATACGCAAAAAGTGCAGGTTTGTCAACAAAAAGATGCAGAATCCCGCCGGGCAGCGCATCTGCCGCCCGCATTTTGGTGCGCGGGCAACATCTGCTGCAGTGTTCCGTCTCAGACTGCGTAGCCCTTGTTCTTGATGACCTCCACGACCTGAGAAACATACTTCTGGCAGGTATCGTGGTCAGGGGCTTCCACCATCACACGCACGACCGGCTCCGTGCCGGACTCACGCACCAGAATGCGACCGGTATCGCCCAGTGCTTCCGCCACAGCCTTGACCGCTGCCTGAACCGCTGGGTCGTTCTGTGCAGCTTTCTTATCGGTCACTCGGACATTTTCCAGAACCTGCGGGTAGATCTTCAGGGGCTCAGCCAACTTGCTCATGGGCATCTTCTTCGCCAGCATAACTTCCATCATCTTCAGGCTGGTCAAGATACCATCACCAGTGCTTGCGTACTTAGAGAAGATGATATGACCGCTCTGCTCACCACCAATGCGGCAGCCGTTCTTTGCCATGTACTCGTAGACGTACTTGTCGCCCACAGCGGTCTTGACGTAGTCGATGCCCTGCTCGTCAAATGCCTTGTACAGACCAAAGTTGGACATGACCGTGGTGACCACGGTGTTGTTCGCCAGCTCGCCGTATTCCTTCATGTAGCAGCCGTAGATATACAGGATATGGTCGCCGGTGATGACATTGCCCTTTTCATCCACACACAGGCAACGGTCAGCATCTCCATCGAAGGCAAAGCCGACGTCCAGTCCGTTCTCCACCACGAACTTCTGCAAGCCCTCGATATGCGTAGAACCTGCATTGTTGTTGATATTCAGACCGTTGGGCTTGTTGTTGATGACGTAGGTGTCTGCGCCCAGAGCATCGAAAACGCTCTTGGCGATGTTCCAGCTTGCACCGTTGGCGCAATCCAGACCAACCTTCACGCCCTTGAAAGAATAGATGCCCAGAGAGATCAGGTAGCCCATGTAGCGGTTACGGCCGGACACATAGTCCACCGTACAGCCGATGTGCTCACGGTGAGCAAAGGGCAGCTCCGGCCAATCCTTATCAAAGACGTGGAGCTTGCCATCGATATAGTCCTCCACCAGCAGCAGGGTCTCTTCCGGCATCTTCTCGCCATAGCAGTCGATCAGCTTGATGCCGTTGTCGTAATACGGATTATGGCTTGCGGAGATCATGATGCCGCAGTCAAAGTCATCCACCCGGGCGATGTAGGCAACACTGGGCGTGGTAGTGACGTGCAGCAGGTAGGCGTCTGCGCCGGAAGCGGTCAGACCTGCCACCAGACTATACTCGAACATATAGGAGCTGCGGCGGGTATCCTTGCCGATCACAATGCGGGCGGGTTCATTGTTGCCGTTGCGCTCGCGCAGGGCGTTATAGTACCAGCCCAGAAAACGGCCGACCTTGTAGGCATGGTCGGCGGTCAGAGTGATGCCAGCCTCCCCACGGAAGCCATCAGTTCCAAAATACTTTCCCATTCTTGATTACCTCGTTCCCAAAAGCGAACTTTTATTTAGTGTATATGCTTTCCCCCGTCGCACGATGCTACCCGCAAAAAAGCATTGTCATCCGCATAGTGCATCGGCTCCGGGACGCTGTGAATCAAGTATAGCACAATTTTTGAATCAAATCATCCCTTCTGCAGATTTTCCCCATTCAAAAATGTCAAATTCTTGTCTCACACAACCAAACACCTATATAGAACCTCTGAACAACACGTCCCGGATGCTGCACAGCGCTTTCGGATGTTCAGCAGCTTTCTGTTTTCTTTTACATTCCTATGCAGCTGCTCCGCGTCCTATCTTTCATACACAAACACCCTTCCTCTCACGGAGACCCGCAAAAGGAAGGGTGTTGAAATCAATATCCTGTTGTTATACTGATCACAGCCTATTCGCACCGGAAAAGCCGGTATCTGCCGTTATTCAGCACAGCACCTCAAGCACTTTTGAGCGTAAGAACGCGATTAGCAGTTCTCAGCGAAGTACTTAATGGTACGGACCATCTGAGAGGTGTAGGAGTTCTCGTTGTCGTACCAGGACACGACCTGAACCCGATAGGTGTCGTCGTAGCTACGCTAAATTTTCACACATTTTTTGTGATCGTTCATAATTCCGAAACAACAGTTACAGTACTACAGCATACCGTTGTCGTACCAAAACCGGCTTGTTCGTACCACGATTATATCACGTTTAGGCGTTATTTTCAACCTCCTTCGTGATTTTTTGTTTTAGAATTATCATATTCACTCTATTTCTTTTTATTCGCATATATTTTCATGTAACTTAGTGTGCCACTCCTCGGAGCGTCCGGGACCCGGGGCTTCCGCCGGGGGGCGTTCGCCCTGCCCAGATGCGCTCCTCAGGGGGGTGTGATAAGGGGTTGGATGATGGATTGATGGGTGTATTGATGGACGGAATTGAGTGATGGGTTTCCTCTGATTTTTGAAGTGATTGAAGTTGTTTTGATGTGCTGACGGCCTTGATGAATTCTCACCTGTGATGCTCGTTGCTGTTTATTTGCCCAGTACCTACTTTGCCTGTGCTCTCCACTGCCCTTCTTTTACTATAATTTCACCGGAAGTGATTTTGAGAGATGAAGTGAGAAACGTGTATATTTGTTCGATATGAAACATATATACCTTACGACCCGACAGTTGCACATATAAGCAACCGTATATCAGCCCTTGGAAGCACACCCGCTCTTATTCATTTTCTGCTTTGCTTCGTCCGGCACATCGATCAGCCCAAACCGATAGAACATGCCGTAGATGTAGGTCACGCCCCGGATATCGCCCAGCGCTTTTGGCCTGTCAACCACTGCTCCGACCTCTTTTACATTGCCCAGCGCCATCAGCACCGAGCTCCAAGCCAGACTTTTGCTGTTTTCCCGGCGGTCGATCCAGAGCTCTTTCGTGTATTCGCCGCTTCTGCCTTTTCGAATTTCATAAGAGAATGGCAAGCCGGAATAGGTTTTAAAACGCACTTTTTGATAGAGTAAAACCACTTCCCACAGATGTTCCTCCGTCGGCGCTACTCGCAGTTTCTCCGTTGCCCGGTATCTCCGCTGCCGCTCCGCTCCTACACTGATTTTCTCTGTTGAGGTTGTGCTCGGGAAATATACGCCCTTTTCATACGGCAGATACGAGGTAACCGAGGCTTTGGACAGCTCAAGCTCTGATGCGGCGGAGAGGATAGCTTCTTTATAGCACTGCGTTTCTCTATACTTATAAAAGGTGTGCTGCACTAGCTCCGCTATATCCGACTTGTACACCCCGGCTGTGATGAGCAGCTTGCGAACCTTGATAGGGTTGAGTTCCAGTGCGTCCGCAATGGCTTGGAGAGAGTTGTTTTTATAGAGGGCCACCGCAGCATCCATCTGTTCTTTCAGATTTTTCCAAGCATCGTATTCTGGCTTTAACTTCTTCCGGCCTCCGCCGGGCTTTCGTGTTTCTCCCACGGGAATTTCCTCTTCTTATTTGCGTTATAAACTATATAGTGCACTTCAAAAATACCGTGTGAACTTGCTGAAGTTCAGTTTGTCCACACGGTTGATATTATTTATTTCAGTTTTGCGAGGATCTCGTCTGCACTCACGCCGCTGGCCAACAGCTTTTTCAGAACGGATTCCGCTTCTGCCTTTTTTGCTTCTTCAGCGGCCTTAGCATCTGCCTTCGCCTTCTTTGCTTCCAGAGTTGCCGCTTCTTTTTCAGCCTTCTTCAGAGCAGCCTTCTTCTCTTTCAGGTCAGTCTTCAAAGTGTCAATGTTTGCAGTGATAGAAGCGATTTCAGAAGTCAGAGAAGCAATGGATTCCTGTTTCTCTGCGATTTTGGATGCAAAGTCATTGGTAATCTTGGGACGATTTTTGCTACCTTTGGTTCTGGGCATAGTCAATCAGCCTTTCTATTATATATTGTGGTTTTAGTATAGCACTGTGTTGGGGGGAGAGCAATATTCTATCAGTTACTCATAATATCGATTTACCATTTCGACAATCGGAGAAATATCATCGATGGCACAATTCTCTATTGGTATATGCATAGTGACGTGTTTGCCATTACAACCTCCCCAGCTATTACCGTGCAGATGAAATACTAGTATCCTTCATTCTATTATTATCACCGATCGCGATACTATTATCATTATAAAGCAGAATCATAATATTACTTGCAATATTTTGAATTTCGTCATTGCTTTTTGATGTTAAATCGATATCCAAATCATCCAGATTTCCAAATTCCTTTTCCAATAACAAAAGGACATCTAACACGGCATTTTCTACTCTTGAAAACACGTTTTTCACCTGTGTCTGTGAAAACTCCACCGTTGCATTTAGCAGTGCTGTCATTGATATAGCAGAAAATTGTTGTACATATGGCAATAATGACGCATTAATTTGCCTGCCAAACTCTCTATCCGTCTCAGTTAATGCTCTAAGTGCCGACAAACTATCATACAATCTTACTTGAGAGCACATTTCAACCAATTCCTTTGGTGCGTCAGATTTGAGTGGAATGCTTATATGTGTGCATTTTGTATAGTAATTCAAAAAATTACCGACAAGATTTCCTACAACAACCCGGTATTCCGGCAAAACATCTGTATCATCATATCCTTGCAATTCTGCATTAACCCACTTTAGCATTTCAGGTTTATCGAATTCTGCAAGCAGAACTTTTAACTGCTTTAAGGCGATTTCAACAGACACTTTGCCACCCGCAAAATCTTTAATAATAGTGCTTTTTGCCATGTTCTCACCCCAAGAAAAAGTTTTCTATAAGTGAAACAATATTCTGCCAAAAACCAAACATAAGCAGAATTCCGATTACAAAAGAGCAAAACAAGCCAATTAAAATGGGATGCTTTTCTGCAAATGTCTTTCTTTCCACTTTGTGTTCCGTTAAGCCGTTTATTTTCTCTGCAATCGTTACATTTTTGAAATCGTTGTTATTTCCAATATGAATTCCCATAGGGTGTTCCTCCCCCATGCAAGTGACTTGTTAACATTCCTTCCGACTGTGATCACATGCGAGATTGTTGCAAGTCATTCACTATAATGTAACCTGTAAGATTCCCCAAAGCGATGGGAGCCATTATCCTAATGCCCTTGCAATCTACTCCAAAGCTCAATTCAAATTTTGCATACAGGCAACAAAAATATCCACTTCTTTTTTCAGTAGTTCTTTATCTGCATCGCTAAGCCCATTCAACAGTGTAACACTTTGAGCATACATACCACCTGTTTCACTCCACATTCTTTGAGCATACTTTAAAGCAATGGCAAAGTAAGTCGAAAGTCTGTTCTTATCTGCCCCACTCACACTCCACCGCGGCACCATTTTCATCTCCCCGATTTTAGCGACTTCGTCCCAAAACTTTATTGCAGTAATCTGGTCATATCCATTGCTATACTTTTGGAATTTTGAACTTCCCATCATGTAATAACCGCTTTGAAGACGATACAAAAAAGGTCTTCTGCTCAAGAGATGTTCCATGCATCCACACTTTCTTCTATATACTTACCCTCTGCATTCTTAGCCACAGAATCTACACACTGTGTTGCCTGCCGCTCACCACGTAGAGGTATGCAAAGTTTCGAGCGGCGTAGGGAGCCACGGTCTCCCGTGGCTCCAGTATATCACAAGTTCATTTTAAAATCATCATTGTGATGAAAAATATTTTATGATTTATTGCTTTACTTCAAGTATTCTTCCGCATTCTTGCAGATCTCTGCCTCCACCTTCTCTGCAGCTTCCTTGTTTTCTGCACTGACAGAGATATAGGTCTTCAGCTTCGGCTCGGTACCGGAGGGGCGCACCACAATGGAACAGTTATCTTCCAGCAGGCACTTGAGTACATCGGACTTAGGCAGGCACGGAGCGTAGTCCTGCAGGCCGATGCCCTTGGTTGCACAGTAGCCGAACATCTCGCAGATCATATATGTATCGTCCACACTGTAGACCTTATAACCGTTGTACTTGCTAGGGTTGTGGGCAGCTATCGCAATGACACCGACAGCGGTGTGCAAATAGCGGGTTGCAAAGGATCCGACAGGAACGGACATCAAAACGGGACAGATATTCACCATAATGCTATTAAACCAACACGGTATAAAAGGATCTTCGACTATTTATTTTTGAGCAACCAACAAACAATTTATATCGTTTTTAATATCTTATGGGCATTTTCGACTTATAAACATCAACTTCCAATTTCATATTCCGAAAAAAGTAACGCAATCCCTTCTCTGCTATATCGCTTTTATTTTTTGGACCTATCATCACCGATTTTAACGGATTCAATCTCGGAATTTTTTTCTTAATATACGGAGTCAAAACCTCATTTTTTATTCTAAAATATTGTTTTTCTCTTTCATTCTCTTTAATTCTTCCTCCATCATGAATACTCATGAAAACAAACCTATACTCATTTTCGCCTTTAAAACATTCTAGTTTGAAGAACACATTATACGCATTAATAATCACCGCAATCCACAGGTATAGATCTTCTATATTTTCGTTTGTCAAATCATCCAAATCACTCCACGAATTCAAATATTCGAATCCTGGCTCGTGATTCAGAATTTCCATTTCCAAGGTTTTTTCAATGATTTTCACCTGCTCATCGTGATCATATACCACTTGTCCATGTAAAAAGCAATAGCTATCATTGCTCTGAAATGTTTCTATTAATTCTTCTCCGTCAAACTCCATACAATATTCATAAAAGTCTGAATACTCACTCCACATAAGGATGCTATCATTATCCAAGCTAAATGAGATTACATAGTCACCTGAATAGGCAACCTCCTCACCTAGCATCCCTGGCGTATTCAACCGGTCTATCTCATCACAAACTTTTTTCTTCAGCTTTTCAGCACGAGTCTTATTCGACATATGCCTATCAATTACTTCGCAAAAAATCTGTGTTGCTACCTGAAATTCCATTATGTCATTCAAGAAGGACCTTTCCGTTACCCAGAATTCTCCGCTACAAATGCCTTGCAAGCCCGCAGCTGACGTATAATGATATAGTCTTTTTCCATCTTCAAGAATGGGGATTAAAAGTGTTTCATCGATAGTTCTTTTATCTTTTTGTCCTGATGCCATATCCATCTTCACCTTTCTCAGTGCATAATTAACCATTATTTAGGTATTACAATATCAAGTTTACACTTTTTCATTTCACGAGAGTCTTGACTTGCGTGGTATCCAAAAAACATTACTGCAATGCCCATTTCAAGGACCTGTTACTATCTTTATATTATTTTCTAAACACCTCTCCACCGCTTATATCCCACAGCAACTGAAACATAATAGCAGTAATTCCACGATCCAAGTAATCGAACGATGCTCCCAGCCCATGCATGATGCAGTTCCGGATGTTGAGTCTGATAAAGATGTCCTTCATCAGTTCATAGTACTCTGGTAGCATCTCTTCTTTGGCGTACTGTGAGTTGATCAAACCTCCTAGTGTCCTTCTCTTTCTTCGGCTGCTTCCAGTCAATATTATCTCGTTATCCGGAGAGTCCTTTAACACACCTTTTCTTACAAAGAGTTTATAGACTTTGCCCATAATGTACTCTTCCGAGCCATAGAAGATATGGCTTTCACCATGAAAGGGAGTCAGTAGTTTTGATTCTTCCTCCGATAGCTCTTTCACTTCGGCCATACATTTTCTTAATATCCGGTTTTGTAAGGTCATTCCAAGGCTTTGCTCAATCAAAGCCGGAAGAATAAATGATGCTGCGATAGCATGTTTGTTTCCATTTCTGATTGTTTCCACATAGTCTTCCAGCGCCTTACAGTAGATTTCTCTGTAATTAATGGCTAGTCTTTTTCCTTCAATTACCGGAAGAGAGCCTTCTGTATTAATCTTATATACATGATATTCTCCAAAGGTATTTCCCAAATAGAACCATACGTCCTGTAGTAAAATTCTTTTCTTTACAAATTCACGTTTTTCCTGTAAAAATCCATCTTCCCCCTGTTTTTTTGAAAAGTGGCCAACAGGTTCCGGGAATTCAGCATCGGTTACATCAAAGGCATAAATAGTCTGAAAGTCCTTCAATATAGAGACTTTTGCTTCATGAAGTTCGCCTTTGTTTTTAGCTTCTGTAAGACGAAGCAAAAATTCATCATTACAGGCCGCAATTGGCTCTGGGTTCGATAGGCAGATTGATAGGTTATTGGTAGCCTTGAAGATTTTATGATATGTAAGCATGGCAATATAGAGATTATGATACGTTCTGTATCCTAGCCGCTTATATGATAATAAGAGTTGTCTGCCGTCCATCTCATAGAAGTGTACAAAGCAAGCCGTGAGAAACTTCCCACGGCTCAAATATAATCCTTTAAAAATTAGTTTTCAAGGGCACAGGTGAAATATACATCAGCCTGTATTACGGTATCAAAGTTACATTCAGACAGCGTAGCCCTTGTCCTTGATGACCTCCACGACCTGAGACACATATTTCTGGCAGGTATCGTGATCAGGGGCTTCCACCATCACGCGCACCAGAGGTTCAGTGCCAGACTCACGCACCAGAATACGACCGGTATCGCCCAGTGCCTCAGCCACCGCCTTGACTGCCTCCTGCACCGCCGGGTCGTTCTGTGCGGCCTTCTTATCAGTCACGCGGACGTTTTCCAGAACCTGCGGATAGATCTTCAGAGGCTCAGCCAGCTTGCTCATGGGCATCTTCTTAGCCAGCATAACTTCCATCATCTTCAAGCTGGTCAGGATGCCGTCGCCGGTGCTTGCGTACTTGCTGAAAATGATGTGGCCGCTCTGCTCACCGCCGATACGGCAGCCATTTTTAGACATATACTCGTAGACGTACTTGTCGCCCACAGCAGTCTTTGCGTAGCCAATGCCCTGCTCGTCAAAGGCCTTGTACAGACCGAAGTTGGACATGACCGTGGTGACCACGGTGTTGTTCATCAGTTCGCCGTGTTCCTTCATGTAGCAGCCGTAGATGTACAGGATGTGGTCGCCGGTGATGACGTTGCCCTTCTCGTCCACACACAGGCAGCGGTCAGCATCGCCATCGAAGGCAAAACCAACATCCAGACCGTTCTCCACCACAAACTTCTGCAAGCCCTCGATGTGGGTAGAACCGGCGTTGTTGTTGATGTTCAGACCATTGGGCTTGTTGTTGATGACATAGGAGTCCGCACCCAGAGCATCGAAAACGCTCTTAGCGATATTCCAGCTTGCACCGTTGGCACAGTCCAGACCAACCTTGACGCCCTTGAAGGAGTAGATGCCCAGAGAGATCAGGTAGCCCATATAACGGTTGCGGCCCGCCACATAGTCCACCGTGCAGCCGATGTGCTCACGGTGGGCAAAGGGCAGCTCCGGCCAATCCTTGTCGAACACGTGGAGCTTGCCGTCAATGTAGTCCTCCACAAGCAGCAGGGTCTCCTCCGGCATTTTCTCACCGTAGCAGTCGATCAGCTTGATACCGTTATCGTAGTAGGGGTTGTGGCTGGCAGAGATCATGATGCCGCAATCAAAGTCATCCACGCGAGCAATGTAAGCCACGGAAGGCGTAGTAGTAACGTGCAACAGGTAAGCGTCTGCTCCGGAGGCGGTCAGTCCTGCGACCAGACTGTACTCGAACATATAGGAGCTGCGGCGGGTGTCTTTGCCGATGACAATGCGTGCAGGCTCGTTGTTGCCATTGCGCTCGCGCAAAGCGTTGTAATACCAGCCCAGAAAACGGCCAACTTTGTAGGCGTGGTCGGCAGTCAGATCAATACCAGCTTCGCCACGGAAGCCGTCAGTTCCAAAATACTTTCCCATTCTTGATTATCTCGTTCCCAAAAGCGAACTTTTATTAGTGTATATGCTTTTCCCATCGCACGATGCTACCTGCAAAAAGCATTGTCATTCGCATAGTGCATCGACTCCGGGACGCTGTGAATCAAGTATAGCACAATTCTTGAATCAAATCACCCCTTCTGCAGATTTTCTCTATTCAAAAATGTCAAATACTTGTCTTACGCACAGCCGGTTGCACCTATAAACACCTTGGCATCAACCCTTGGAAGCACACCCACGCTTATTCATTTTCTGCTCTGCCTCGTCCGGCACATCGATCAGCCCGAACCGATAGAACATTCCGTATATATAGGTCACGCCCCGGATATCGCCCAGCGCTTTTGGCCGTTCAACCACTGCTCCAACCTCTTTTACATTGCCCAGCGCCAGCAGCACCGAGCTCCACGCCAGACTTTTGCTATTTTCCCGGCGGTCGATCCAGAGCTCCTTTGTGTATTCGCCGCTTCTGCCCTTTCGAATTTCATAGGTGAACGGCAGACCGGAATAGGTTTTAAAACGCACTTTTTGATAGAGTAAAACCACATCCCACAGACGCTCCTCTGTCGGCGCTGCTCGCAGTTTCTTCGTTGCTCGATATCTCCGCTGCCGCTCTGCTCCTACACTGATCTTTTCTGCGGAAGTTGTGCTTGGGAAATACACACCCTTTTCATATGGCAGATATGAGGTGACGGAGGCTTTGGACAGCTTGAGCTCTGATGCGGTGGAAAGAATAGCCTCTTTATAGCTCTGCGCTTCTCGGTATTCTTCAAAAGTATCCTGTACCTTTTCCGCTATATCCGACTCACAGACCCCGGCTGTGATGAGCAGCTTGCGAGCCTTGATAGGATTAATGGACAGTGCGTCCGCGATGGCTTGGAGAGAGTTGTTTTTATAGAGGGACACCGCCGCATTCATCTGCTCTTTTAAATTTTTCCCAGCATCGTACTCCGGCTTTGACTTTTTCCGGCCACCGTCAGGCTTGCGTGTTTCTCCCACAGGAATTCCCCTTCTTATTTACGTTATAAACTATATAGTCTACTTCAAAAATACCGTGTGAACTGCTGAGTCTCAGTTCGTCCACACGGCAATGGTGTTATTTCAGTTTTGCGAGAATCTCGTCTGCACTCACGCCGCTGGCCAGCAGCTTTTTCAGCACGTCCTCTGCTTCAGCTTTCTTTGCAGATTCTGCTGCTTTGGTTTCAGCTTTTACCTTTTTGACTTCGATTCTGGCGATTTCCTTGTCGATAGCTTTCAGCGATGCCTTCTTGGTTTTCAGGTCAGCTTTCAGCGCATCGATGTTCGCAGTAATAGATGCAATTTCAGCGGCAACGGCTTCCTTTGCGGACTGCTTTTCAGCGATCTGTGCAGCAAAGTCAACGGTTGCTTTTACGGTCTTGGGTTTGTTCTTGCTGCCTTTGGGACGGGGCATAAGGGACACCTCCGACATTTTTATGGCTTCAGTATAGCACCATTCCTATATGTTCGCAAGGCATATTATATTGATTGAATACGCTCAATCTTTTGCTTTTCCTACTTCTATACATCCAAACATCTTTTTTCTTGAGGCTGCAAGTCTTTTTTGGATTATCTGCATTTTTTTATAATTTCGTTCCAGCTTATCAGGAGCAAAATCCGAAACATAGATCTTATATTTTACTGGTTCAGATATTTTTTCTTTCATCTCCAAACACCTCAAGTCCCTAGTTTCTGTTGCTCATACATACATTGAATTTCATAAGCAAGATATAGTTGTTTTATATATGGAACTAGTACCATATTTAGCATAGTGTCAACATCTTCTGCATCACCAAATCCATCTTCAAAATTCGCACATACTTGCAACAGCATAATAGGATGTTGCTCCACACTATATGCTAAAATCCCCAAATACTGCTGCGTTCCATTTCTGCGTTGTGAATCTTCAAACAATTGCTTTATTGTATTACGATTTTTGATATAAATTTCTCCCCGGTTTCCTACATGTTCTTTATCTTTTTTAACTTCTGATAAACCTCTAGCAAAGAAAAGGTAATCATTGGGTTTTCCATTTACAATATCTGAATGATAATATTTCGTCCGATGCCGTTCAGGAATTGCTCCAAACGCTTTATATGCAGTCATTTTGCAATAAAGGCCTTTTTTGCTATCTTCAAAATTCTGGACTATGCTAATCTTAAAGTTTTTTTCATTATAATATTCACGAAAAGATTCATACACGGATGAAACCACGGCTTATGAGGTGTTGTCCAAAATATTCACAGTTTCCTGCAGCTTCATAAGGTCAAACATATCATCTCCAGTTAAATCGATAACCGTTGCATATTGTTCAAGAACATTTGTTACTAAATCTGCCCGCTTGTATTGTTTTGTTCGATGTTGATTTACCACCAGCATTGATAAAAGAATTATACAATATACTGTAATTCCACCCCAGTTAAGCTTTTCATTTATCATAGCATATGCAGATGCGTAAAATGCAAAAAAAGCGTTTATTAAGCACTGAACAACTGAACTTGAAAGTGTACGATACAAAATTGCAAGCAATAACCCTATACCGCTTTGCTTTCGTATTTCTCTTCTACATAATACAGTGATTTTGGCCAATAATTCTTTTATTTTCATCATTCACGGAGTCCTTCACTTCCCATTGAAGTATTCCCACATCATCTTATTTGAATTGTTTGAACTGTTTTGCCCCTGTTGAATGTACGCCACTATAACTCTGTCCTTATCCTTACGCAAAAAATTTATCTTCCAGCATCAGGCACAGGCAGTGATAAATGGGCAAATGCAGTTCTTGAATCATATAAGTTTCTGTCTGAGGAACTTTAATGCACACATCACTCATATCTTTCAGTTTGCCATCTTTTGCTCCAGTCAAGCCGATAACCTTCAAGCCTTTTGCGTGAGCGGTAGTCGCTGCAAACAGCACATTTTTGCTATTACCACTGGTCGAAATACCAAGGAATACATCTCCTACCTTGCCATAACCGTTGACCTGCTGTGCAAAGCAGAGCAGCGGCTCGCAGTCGTTCATGTACGCTGTGGACAGAGCAGGATGACCGTCCAGTGCAATGGCAGGAAGTGCTCCCTGTAAGTTTTCGGCAAGAACAGAACCGAGTTCTTGATTCTCAGCTACGAGTTTTTCTGCGAAGGTCGTTTCTGGCTTGCGAGGCATTTTGAAGCCTTTCATCAGTTCGCCGACAATATGTTCGGCATCTGCTGCGGAGCCGCCATTGCCAGCCACGAGCAGCTTTCCACCATTTTCATAGCACTCTTCCATTATAAGATATGCCGCAATAATGTCATCTTTTGCAGATTCCAAAGAAGGGTATCGTTCCACCAACAGATTGATGTGCTTCATCAGTCGATTTTCAAGTTCACGCATTTTATAATTTTCTCCTAGTTCAGATATTGTTCCACAAAGTTTTTCAGAGATGATACTGTTACGGTCTGACCGTAAGTTTCATTTCCAATAAGGACGGTCCGGCAACCGGCATTTTGACCTGCTCTAATATCGTTTTCGCCATCGCCGATCATCCAAGACTGAGCTAAATCAATGTTGAAATCTTGAGCAGCTTTCAACAACATCCCCGGCTTTGGTTTGCGACAGTTACAATCAAACTTCAACTCTGGACGCTCTCCTTCATATCCCTTATGCGGATGATGCGGGCAGAAATAGATAGCATCCAAATAAGCTCCTTCTTTGCCCAGAAGTGTCTCCATTTTATTGTGGATTCTTTCCAGCTCTTCAAAAGACACTTCCCCGCGAGCAATCACGGGTTGATTTGTGACAACGATTGCCAGATACCCAGAAGCATTGATTTTCTTGATAGCATCCGCTACACCGTCCAGAAGTTCAAACTCGTCAATGTCGCGTAGGAAACCCACATATTTATTGATTGTGCCATCGCGGTCAAGGAATACTGCCTTCTGCTTGTTTTGCAGATTCTTCCCGGAGACACGTCCTGCCTTGTAATCCTCACAGACAGCATAATAACGCTCTGGTGTACCCATGTCCTTCACATATTCCGGGCTGTCATAACAAAACATTTTTCCTGTGCCAGCGAGGGGTTTTAGAAGCTGACGATCCAAGTCAACTTTAATAGGCTTTCCGTTTTCTCCGACTGCACCAACCCTGTCTGCATCAATTCCAGACAGCTCTAGAACTTTCGGATTGATAACATGGAGACCAGCGTTTACACGATTTCGATAGTATTCTGGGCGAGAATCCTCTTTTGCCAGCCATTGTTCAACTGCACCATTTTTATTGGCGACAAGTAAGCCGCTATCATACGGATGGCTGTTTGGGTGCGTGAAGAGCGTGACCAACCCGCCATGCTCTTTGTGGAAAGCAACAAACCGATTAAAGTCCACATCAAACATAGCATCGGCATTTAGCAGTAGAAAATCTTCTTTCAGATTTAATTTGAAGAGTGCGCCAGCATTACCTAGTGGAGTGTTTTCTACGAGATACTCAATATTCACACCCCACTTACTGCCGTCTCCGAAGTGCTCCTCGATTTTTTCGTGCAGATAGGACACCGTAAGGACAATATCTCGGAAGCCCTGTGAAGCCAAAGAGCATATCTCACGCTCCAGTACAGGAATACCGTCGATTGGAATCAACGGTTTTGGAATATCGGGGAACAACTCAGAAATTCGAGTGCCGCGTCCACCGGCCATGATGATTGTTTTCATGTTTTCACCTCCGCATCAGCCGCTCGATGTAGGGGCGGATGATGTTGCAATTTACCTTTATAAATACCACGAGCGCTGCCAGTTCCATCAAAAAGCAAATCCACAGCCCCGGCATTACAAAAGTCAGGACCATTGAGAGCAATACCGCTGCCAGCCATGCTGTATTCTTTCCCCACTCAATATTCAAAGTGAAATATCTCTGGGAGTGCCGGATGCGAATCAGGAACAGGAACAGATAAGCCGCAAAGGTCGAAAAACTTGCAGCTTGGAGACCGATAAAATAGACGCACCCGATATTGACACCAAAGTTAAGAATCGCTGCAAAAATTGTAGTCGCAAGGCTTCTGGACGTTTCCTTAGAGATTTGATATCCCATTCCGAGGAAGCTGCAAAGCGCACTGAATGCTGCACCTAAATAGAGAAACCCGGTGTATCTCCATGCTTCTTTGTATGCTTCGGAAACGAACAGCTCGATTACAATCTTCGTTGCCGGAACTGCACAAAGGCACATGGAAAACAAAAGCACATAATATTTCCTGAATATCTCGCTGAAAAACGAATCACGGTTCGGCATATCGTATTCTTTGATTGCAGTCTCCTGCCATGCCAGATAAAAAATGCTCGTCACCGTGGTAAGAATCGTCGGAAATTTTGTTGCCATTGAATAAATGCCGTTGAACGTTGCGCCCAGAGCAAACAGAATGATATAGCGGTCTGAAGAGTTCACTACCCACCAGCAGATCGTATTCGGCACGAGCGGCGCAGAGTATCTTAAGATTGGCCCTAGAACTTCCTTTGACATGCGCTCCCGAAGTGCTGCAAAGATTTCCTTGTGCCGTGCGAGCATCGTAACGATGCAGACACCGTAAGCGCACGCCTTCGAAACAATCAGGACTTCCACACCCAGATGGAGAATCATCAGGCCGACGACCTCCATCACAAGCATTACAACGCTGTTCAGAACGCCATAAAATGCATATTCCTTGTTCAGGCCAAGGCCTCGTATGATATCCTGAAAAAGGATGAAGAACATTGTCAAAGCTAGCAAAAGTCCCACCCAAAGGGCATACTGGATATTTACGAAGGCACAGAAAACAGCAAACAGTATCTCTGTGACCAACGTTGTTAGGCAGAGAAATTTGGTTGAGTTTCCGATGATTGCCTTACTCTGCTCTTTTTCAGACTCTATTAGGAATCGGAATACTCCATCGTTGAGCTGGAAAATGACCAGTGGCTGGATCATAGAGATCGTTGTCAGGACAACATCATAATACCCAAGTTCTTCCGGTGTAATGTAATAGGAATAGACCAAAACCATCACATAGGAAAGGATTTTGGTGCCAAAATTTCCGATGGCGTAGATAACGGTGTTTTTTGCTAGTTTAGTTTGCTTACTCATTTACCGTTTTACTCCACTATATTCTGAAATAAATCTGAAGTAGTTTCCTGAAACAATTGGATATACTGATTCATGACAGTTTCCTTATGTTTAATCAATCGTTCCGAATAAGCTTCTATATCCACACAATATTTATCCATCAATTCAATTACATTCAGAGGGTTTGTTCCAATAGGCACAGATTCTGCTAAGAAACCATCTGTTGTATTTGATCGGTTGTCATGTTTAATCATAATACCCGGAATACCGAGAGAGGCGCTCATACCAATACCATGGACACGCCCGCCAACAACAAGATTAAAATGATTATATATTTCCTCATAATCTTTAGCATCATAGGAATAAAAAATATCCATTCCAGGAAAATCTTTTTTTGCTTGATCAATTTCATCAATATAATGGCATATTAATCCGCAATTATATCGTTTTGCAATTTCCGGGTAAAGCTTCAAAAGATACTCATGCATTTGTTTTGAAACATTGTTTCCTTTTAGAGTTTTATCTGTTGCATATATCAAAGCGATCTTCTCTATCTTATTGACCACTCGATTGCTGTTTGCCGAAAGAAGTGCTGGGCACGGAATATATGTTGCTCCGTATTGAGAAAGCATTTTTTCAGTTTCGCGATCTCGTACAGTAATCAATCGAGCCTTCGATAAAACCCTATAAACAACGGGATCTGATTTTTTAAAGTCTACACTGTCACCTGCACCGAGTCCCAAAAAAACTGCAGGGATATTATTTTCATCAATTATCTGATACATTTGCTTTAAACGTGTCCCATACCATTCTGGAGACCCTGCAAAAAGCGCCAAATCAATATTAGCGGGATTCATTCCATCTTTCCACGAATTGTCGTAATGTCCTATGTTCATAAGTAATTGAAGGATAGATTTTCCTTTAAAGGACATTTGATCCCATTTATATGTCCGATCAACAGTTTTTGATTTATTTTGTATTCTTGAGCCACTTCTAATGTCAGGATTCCGATTGAAAATAACAGGATTAAAATGGTCATCTGCTATTCTCTTTAAAATATTAAGTGACCCGTTCATTATAAATTCATCGCCAGGATTCCACTGTCTGGTAGTTGAAATTAGAATATTATACCTCATTTTATCTTTCCTTTCAAACAAAGCAATGCTTGCATATATTGTTCAAAAGCACTATTTAAATCAAAGCACTTTTCAATCACTTCATGCTGTTTTTTTGCAAAGGCATCTATATCTATTTTTTTAGCGTAAATATCGCGGATGACATTTGCATAATCTTCTGGCTTTTTACAATAAAAATAACTTTCTCTATTTACGGCAGGAATACCTTCAATTCCAATATCATTTGTCAAAATCGGAATCCTTGCTGATAGAGCTTCAATCACTTTAACTTTTATTCCAGCTCCAGTCAAAAGCGGCGATACAAAGCACATGCTTGACTCAAAAAGAGGCGTCTCATTTTCAACAAATCCTGTAATAACGACCCGACTACTAGCATACCGTTTTAATTTTTCTGGTGGTCGGTTTCCTGCAACAACAAATCGTACGTCCAAATCTTCTAACAGTGGCATCACATTTTCTATAAACCAAATTGCAGCTTCATAGTTTTCCGGGCGATACATAGCCCCCCAAAAAAGAATATCATGATTTATTTCCTTACGTTCAATGTAGTCCATATTGTGATAGTAAGGAACGATCACATATATCTTATCTTCTGGAATTCCGTCTTGGATAAGCAAATTCTTATCTTTTATATTTTGCGTTATTACAGCATCGCAATTTTGGAGAGCTTCCAGCTCTTGTATTTTAGCTCGAGCAAGTTTTTTTGCACTTAACCCTTTTCTCTGCAATCCCAAATAAGTGACATCATGTTCAGATGCTATAAGTTTAGCATCCGGAAACCTTTGTTTTACAGTTTTATAGAGCAAGACCATATTTGTCCACTCCAAAACAATAACATCGGGTTCAAAAGAAAGCTCTTTTAATTCATTTTTGATTTTATAATATTTATAAAAGGATTTATCACATTTTTTTAATTCAAAAATCCATCCTACAATATCAAAAGCAATTCTTTGGAAATTAAGAGAAAAGCTTCCCTTTGTAAGTATCGGAATCAATTCGACATTCTCGCCCTTAGATTTCAATTCTTTTAACTCTTCCTGGTTACATATACCAATTACTTTAATGTTATTATCCTTATCGCTGCTTATGTTGTTAATATAGTAGTTAAATGTTTTACCACCAGCGTGTCTGACAGTATCGTAAGGCATAGAATTTGCCAGATACAATATATTCATCCTTTTAACTTTCCTCCCCAATAGATATATTTTATCTTTTCCCAGATACTCGACAAAAGAATTGGAACTAAAATCGCCAAGAAATTCCCAATCAAAAGCAATGAAAAATATAGCACATTTGACATATTGTCTGATGCTATCAAAAAAGCCACAACATATTTATATATATGTATAACAGGACAGTGAAACAAGTATATTTGCATTGAATACTTTTCAATGATTTTATAAAATCGAGACTTCTTCATTGGATGCTTGGCTAAAAGAAAATACACAAATAGGACGGCTGCCCCCTCCATCACATATCTAACGGACATTTTTGCCACCTTAATAGGTAACAAATAGTGTTGTGTGCTTATTGCCAGCATGCTATTTAGGTAATAGAACAAAAAGAAGGTTATTACCCATATTAAAAGAAAAAAAAATGCGTATTTGTCTTTGTGATCAATCCGCTCGAATTCATTTCTTTTCTTTTCAATGATAATTCCGACTAAAAACCAAAATGAAAATTCTAATACCTTGTTAATTTGGAATGGGAGCGACGGAAGACTAAATGAAATAAATGATACAAGAAAAAATACGCAAAAGACAAAATTGATGCTTCGTGTAGCATTTGATATGATACGAGTCACAAAAAAGAAAATTACACTTACTTCAAATAGCATCAATAGATACCATAGATAATTCACATCATATGCCAACAATACATCTTGCAAAATTGCCACTCTTATTGGCTGATTCTGATAATACTCTGTCAGGTATCTCTGCGGAATTAACACAAAAAAAGCCGTTCCAAAGAATGGAACAAGAAGTCTGTGAATCTTTTTTTTGATAAAAGTTTTTAAGGTCAAATTCTCATTGTACGCATAGAAAAACACAGCACCAGACAAGGTCACAAATAGAGGCATATGAAAGCTGTATATTATTGTTCTAATGCATTCTGTGTATTTCTGTATAGAATTCAAATAGACGATATTAGCAATTCCATCTCTATTAATTAAAATCAAATTCGTACAATGTCCAATTACAACCAGCACGGTGCAGAGAACTCTTATATCTGAATACCAAGTAATTTTTTTATTCATTAAAGCGTCACCCCACAAATGCGAATATACCCATTAAACACGAAACAACAGCAAAAGAATATACTACGATTGCTTTTTTATTGAGCTTTTGTATCCCTTCATTAAAAAAGAACAACACGCCAAAAAGAATCAGCAATTTATGTCTCGGTTCTGTTACGGAATCATAAAAAACGCTATACAACAATCCAATATTTATAATTTGGCACAGCCAAATAATGCCTTCTTCCACTTTTTTTCTATTAGTAAGCGTTTTCAGAATTCCATAACAAGCAAGTGGATAAACATAGACATTCCAGCAAGAAAGCATATAGTATATCCATTCTGTATTTCCACCGAATATGGCATGATAGTTCGTGGACATATGTTGCACATTATGCGTTTGTGTCATTATATTTGGAAACAAGAAATATCGAATGATCGATTCAATATTAAAATTAAAATCGAACTCCCACTTAATTCCAAATGCAATAGCGACGGCATAGATCATCTTTTGTCCAGCTAAGAAAAACGTTAGTATTGCAAACGACGCAACAATGCCAGTTTTGATTTTTTTTGTTGTTTTCCACGCAAAGAATGGGATGGTTAAAATTATTGTATAAAACCGCAATAATGCACATATCGCCAGAATCAAGATACCGGATATAATGTCTCTTCTTGAATCAAATGAATTCGTGAACAACAATGTCAGAAAATAAAAAACCCAAATATCTCGCATTAGAATGGACGCCTGCTGTGCGACACAAACACAACTCAAAATAACAAAAAGAAGCAGGTAGTTATATTTTTCTTTCTTTTTTTGAAACAGCGTACATAGATTATCGGCTGCTAGAACAGAAACCATCAATTGCAATGTATACATCAGGTGGAGAGAGACTCTATATGAAACAATTACTGGACTGAATGAGATGATTTTTACAAGTAGCGCATAAAGTATATAAGTTATTCCCGAAAATGACATTTCAAAACGATACGCTACATTATGTAAATCAATTATTTTTGTACCCTCTGCTAGCGCACGCGCTCCTTCAAAATGAGCCAACAAATCTGCGCCAGCAACACCATACTCCCAGCCATAGACATATTGAAGATAATCATTTAATACTATCGAAAATAGAACATATACAACTAGTGCTAGGTTTAACACATATGCGACTTTTGATCCGTTTTTTTTTGCTTGATTTTCAAATAAAACCATGGCTCCAACCAACAAAAGTATTCCCATACATCATCCTCGAATATACAAAATTGCAAATCGAACACCTTGGCATATTCTTATGCTAAAGATATTGTAATGTCGATAGTCACGTAAATAAATATGCATACTATTCAAGAGTATTTTTGTTTTCCACATGGATTTTTTTGATTGTTCTTTATTAATTGTTGCTGATTCTAGATGCACAATGCTTGTTTCGGGGCAATAGTATGAAACATATCCATATTTGAGCAATCTCTCTGCCAGAATATCTTCTTCTGCAAATAAAAAGGTTCTTTCGTCCATACAGTCAACCAGTTTCATTGCATTGTTTTTTAGTAACATACAGCAACCGAATAGTCGATACACCGGTCTAGGCATATCAATATACCTTGCGCATTTCCTTCGGCTCCAAGCAATACCAATAGACATTGTAAACAAATTAGGACGCTCGCAGTAAGGTGCCACTGGATGATGGTCTATATCCAAAATTTTAGGACCGCTACAGGCCACATTAGGATGTTCATCGCCAACTTGTACTAATTTTTCGATAAAGGCAGGATCTATGATCTCCAAATCATTGTTCAAAATCAAAGAATAATCATAGCCCATTTCTATTGCATACCGAATGCCGATATTATTTCCGGCTGCATACCCTGTGTTTTTTTCGTTCTTGTGAAAATGATATTCCAAATTTTTAGACTCTTTTTCCAAGACAACAGCTGATTCATTTGGAGAGCAATTATCTACCACATATATATCAAATAAGGCGTTATCCAGCTTTTTTAGTTCTTTAATCAGCTTGATTGTCATTTCATATGTCTTGTAATTCAGAATAATTACTAGCACTCTTTTCATGATTATATATTCCTTTTTATAAACGTCACTTTTGATATATTCATAGCGAAAATCGTCAATTCCAGATCTCTTTTGATATTTTTCTTACAGCCTTTTTGTCCGAGTTAACTTTAATATATGCATCCTGTTACCCAAACTGATGATCTTTTGCTTTTTTCATATATTCATTAAATTGTCCAATTTTTCTTGCGGGAACGCCGCCATAAATTGTTCCGCTCGGGATATCATTTGTCACTACCGCGCCAGCTGCAATAATAACGTTGTCGCCAATTGTTACATCATATAGTATTATTGCATTTGCTCCAATAAAAACATTGCTTCCGACACGAATCTCTCCTGTTCTGCCTTTCCAGTTGAAAGTTGGTTCCATATTGGAAAACACAAAATGGGTCACATCATGTGTAATGAATTTCACACCTGTTGCAACAGACACATTATCTCCAAAAGAAATCAGATACGGCTCGGTATTAAAATTCACGATATTAAAATAGCAGTTTTCCCCTTGAGCTTTAAAATAATGGTGTTTCAGTGTCCACTCTGCTCTTTTAAACCCATTTTTCAGAAGGAGTATTAACATTACCCCCCCCCGGACAATTTTATTCATATCAGTTTCTCTCCTAAATCACAAATTTTTATTTCACGTCAAAAATGATTTGCATAAATTCATCTGCGGCTGCCGATGCTGAGTATCTTTCCTTAGCAAATTGATATGCGTTCTGGGAATAATAGTCGAGTTCATTTTGGGTATAGCTGTTCACCTTTTTTATAGTAGAAACAAATTCACTCACATCGTTTTCGGCAACAAGATGTCCATTGTACCCTTCAATTATCTGTTCAGATATTGCACCAACATTGAAAGCAATCACCGGTCTTGCATGAAGACATGCATCAACTATTACGCCACTTTGGGTTGCTGTAGCATATGGAAGTACTAACCAGTCTGCTTTTTCAAATTCCTCAATCATTTCTTGATCAGACACTTCGCGGTCGATTACTGTGACGTTTGAATACTGCTTCAGCTGATTCACTATCACTTTGCTTTCTTCGTCAGGTTCTCCGACAACTCTATAAAAAATCTCTGGCGTTGAAGCGACGATTTTAATAAAATTATCTAGACCTTTATATTTCCGGATTCGTCCAAAATATAAAAAAACACCTGAGTATTGCGGCTTTGTATAAGATGCAAGACTTCTCCATAGATCTAGACAGTGAATCTTCCGCTCTGCCACATTGTATTGTTTAGCAAGTTCGTCTTTGTACATTCGATTACGTAAGACAATCCTATCCGCCATCTGACAGGTAATAAAATTGCTTAATGCCATCGCCTTGTTTCCGTCATGAGGAATCACATCGTGAACAGCAACAATCTTTTGACACTGTGGACACAATGCCATTAAAGCTGCGTTCCAAATATGCTGGCTTTCAAAATATAGGTGGGTTATTTTTTCCTTTTTGATTTTATTCGCCAACGCAATCAAAATATCAATGCGGAAAGTTCTTCTTCCAATTCCCGGCCTTTCAGGACAATGGCAGTAAATATTATGTTCCTCAAAGGTTGCGATCGTACTTTTAGGATTTATAATTCCCAGTGTATAGACATCAATCGTTTCCTTCAACGCTTTGTACATACTGTAGATTACATTTTGATGATCAGCATTGTTGGAAAATGATACCAGACACAGCTTATCAATCATTTTTGCTTCTCCAATAATCCAACATATCCGCAATCGTCTGTTTCATGGAAATGTCCTGTTTCCATCCTGTATCACGTTTCAGCTTGCTAACATCTCCTACAATGATTTTTTCATCAGTTGGTCTAATAAGCGTTGCGTCCACTTTGCACTCCAGTTTATGCCCGATAGCATCTTCAATTAAAGTCACAATATCGCTCATTTTATAGATGTGTTCGGAGGATATGTTGTACACGTCACCTGCTGTGCCATTTTCAGCCAGCAACAGCAACGCCTTAATAAGATCACGTTGATCCATAATTGCACGTTGGGTATCCAAATTGCCCACACGAAGTTCATATTTTCCACTTCGTTCGGCTTCAATTGCGCGATGTGTGAAATCCGATGTAACATCATTGACTTTTCGTGTGCCTGTTGAATTAAAAATACGCGCACGAATGCAACGGATATGATCGTTCATAAAATACTGGAAAGAGATCAAATCCTGTCCGACTTTGCTAACGCCATACGGATGTAATGGCAAAAGACCTGCTGTTTCTTGGACATATACCTTACCCTCACCTTCTAATTGATTCAATGTCTCACCATACTCTGCACTAGAGCATGCAACTACCACAATGGGATCATAACTGGGGTCAATATATTTCCGAGCTTTCTTAATAGCTTCATAAATATTAATTGTGGAATTAATGTTCACATCTATAGTTTCGGTAGGACTTACCCACGATACAGTCGGGTAGCTTTGTGCAGCCAAATGGTATATCTCTTGCGGTAAATTATCCATAATAATTTCATCAATTTCTTGCGCATAACGAAGATCGCACTGGATGAATTTCACTGGAACTTTTACTTGTTCAATATTTTTCTTGCTTTTATGCCAAATACCAATCACATCATCTCCACGCTGGTAAAGAACTTCTACCATGTGAGAACCAACCATTCCGCCAGCACCAGTTACCAATACATTCATTTTATTTTCTCCTAATTATAATAAAAAATTTTTTGCGTCTTATGCTTTCAATTCAAATTTCTCTGGGCTGTAATGAACAACGCGCGTTCCATCATTTTCAAACGCAAACGGGATATACATCAAATCACGCATCGCCCACCGGACAGAGTCCTGACGATCCGGCTGCACATAAAAAACAAGGAATCCACCGCCGCCTGCACCGAGAAGTTTGCCGCCAAGAGCACCTGCAGCAATGCCTTTGGCATACAATTCATCAATGCTGTTGGTTGATACCGCCGAGCCTGTCTGCCGCTTCAATTTCCACGTGTGGTCAAGCATCCGACCAAAATCGTCAAGATCAGTATCTTTATCCGTTAAAATATGTTCTGCATCATCCACCAACGACAGCATTTCTTTGAGCTGTGCAGTTTTATCCTGCTTTCCAATTGCGTTTGCTTTCTGCACATCCGAAGAAAATCTCGTAAAACCCGTAAAGAACATCATCAGATTCTGGTTCAATTGTTTTTTGCGGTCAGGCGAAATAATTACAGGGAGCACTTCATAGCCTTCTGCTCCAAAATTGATGCGATTGAATCCGCCAAAAGACGCAGCAATCTGATCTTGCCAACCGCCTGCCTCTTGACAAAGATTTCGCTCAAGATAAATTGCATCATCCGCAAGTTTTTTCTTATCGGCATATTTTCCCTTCAGAGCATAAAAGGCATTTAACATACCAACTGCAAAAGAGCTAGAGGTTCCCAAACCTGAACGCGCCGGAAGATCTGCTTCATATGTAAGACGCAGCTCGTGCATATCAAGCATTTTCATAGCATTACGAATTGCGGGATGCTGGATATCTTCGACACTCGTTACACGTTCCGTTTTTGAATAAGAAAGCTCCGTGGAGTAGTCAAAAAAACGTGGAAGATGCCGCACTGTAACATAGCAGTACTTGTCAAATGTCGTGGATAGCACGGCTCCACCGTTTTTTCGAAAAAACTCTTCCATATCGGTTCCACCGCCGAAAAAGGACATTCGAAAAGGTGTCTTAGTAATAATCATGATTTTCCTCCCTAACTCTTTCGTTATACTTTTATGTTTTTCAAAAATACTATTTATTGTGCACCTTGCTTGCTCAAAACGGACTCCACGGTCTTAAACAAAATTTTGATATCCAGCCACAGCGAAGCATTTCGAACGTAATACATTTCCATTTTCTGCCGTTCGCCACTTTGATAGGTCGCATTATTTCGCGCATAGGCTTGCCAATACCCGGTAACACCTGGCTTTACAGCCAGCAGTACGTCGTGGGTATCTTCATAATAGGTCTGAATTTCCGACTCAATCAGTGGGCGAGGGCCTACCAGACTCATATCATTGCAAAGTACATTGAAAAGCTGCGGCAATTCGTCCAGACTGGTTTTCCGTAAAAAGTTTCCAATCTTAGTTATGCGTGGATCATTGTCGATTTTGAATTCCGTGTAGTACTGCTTTGCCTGCTCCGGCGTAAGCAGGTCGATCATTTTATCGGCGTTCATGTACATACTACGGAATTTCCACATCTTAAACGGCTTTCCGTTTTTGCCGATTCGGACATGACCGTAGAACACCTTTCCCGGATCATCCACATAAACCAAAATTGCTGCGATCAACATGATGGGTGACAAAATTATTAAAGCGGCAGCAGATGCCACAATATCAAATGCTCTTTTCACAAACGCATAGCATCGCCGTTTCACACTTGGTGATTCTTGCACACAATAGTTCATAGAATTGGTTACAGTTGTTTTGTTTCCTACAGTCATTCAATATCTCCTCACACAAATTCTTATCTATACGTTTCTTATCGTTATACGCTTTAAAGCAATCCCTTTAACTCACACCGTTCCCGCAAGCACCTTCCTTTTAGATAACCGTTCCTTTTTTCCTAAAACCGGCAGACCGTTATTCCTGATTTCCGGGCAAGCAAAAGCCCTCGGACGGCAGTTTCTCCCAAAGTCATTTTAAACGCAATGTGGCCGCAATAAGAGCCAAAGTGCTATGTTGCAATTCAAACGAAGCATATAGAATTTTACATTTTTACAAAACCTTAACAAGCCCACTTCGTTTTTACCTTTGTGCATCACGCCAACAAGGTAAACAGCAGTGGGCTTTTTTATTTGGTCTATCACACAATTGTTCGCAAACAGACATAAGCCCACACGATTCACCTCCTTACCGCAATCAAGGCGTATCCTTCCATCCCAAAACGGAGGATACCAGTTCTTCTACGTGGCCGTCTGAATTCTCCTTATTATTCTACCATGGTTATATTTGGGAATCAATAGAAAGCAGAGGAAATGTATTCATCCATGTTTTAGAAAAATTTGCGATTCAGCCAGAACTTTTTTGCACATTGCCCAGTTTCGCATGAAAACTCCAGATGAAATCACTGCTAGACAAAATGTGTGGTCATATAGTTGTCCAAGGCGTTGGAGGTTACAGTCTGGTTGGACAGCTGCTCTGATGTAATGACAGGCGTTAAATAGAGAACGCCTCCTCGCGCGGAAAAGCCGGTTTATACCGTCACATTGGTCAGGAGTTCTGACGAGACAAATCGTGCAGCACTACATATTTTTTACTTTTTCCTCTGCTGCTCCTTATTTATATAGGTATGATCAGCATCCTTTCACTGCAGCTACCACCTACCCTGAGTCAGGCTCTTTTCGCGCTAAAAAAGCCCCTACCGATCACATTTCTGTGAAAGGCAGAGGCCTTCTGCTAGGTTTTAATCAGGGCTGGGGAGATAAAACAACTATCTCATTCTACCGGGTCAGTGTCCCCTTCCAGATTTTTAACTACTCCCGGGGTCAGGTGTTCGCCCATGTCTGCCTGAATCAAGGCGTTGATATAGGCATTCAGGCTCATCCCCTTCTATATAGGCAAGCGGCTGGCATGGTCAGATACGGTAGGCAGCAGCCAGACCGGCGCGTCGAAACCTCCCAAGGCAAAGAGCAGCACCCGGCGGTGGGTATGTCCCAAGTGCTGTTCGCCGACACTCCTAGGCTTCTGTGACAGCGGAACGGTGCTCCATATTTTTAAAGTCATACTTGTAAGTCCATCTTATCGGACGCATCATTTGGTAGACTTCAGATACAGCAAAAGCAAACACACTTCAAAATACAGGAGGAAACTATTATGGCAGGCGCTTTTTCGTTATTTTTAGGTATGCTGGGTCTTGGTGCGGCTGGTGCAGTCAGCGCGGGACAGAACGCAAAAATCAAAAAGGCAGATTATCAGTATGGCGAGGAGCATGGCCTTCATGGCACCTCTGAGGTTCTGCAAATGCGGGAGCGAGTGCGTAAAGAATGGTGGAGCATCTGCGGCAAAACCTACAACGCATGTGAGCGGCCTGCATCGAGTTACGGCGACCTCAGCAGGACCCCGTGGTGCTATCTGAAAAAACGCTGGTTCATTGACCACCTGAACAAAAAGGGCATCCCCTATGATGATCTGGTCGTGGACGATGTTACCGGCGTTACCTTCTATGAGAACCAGAAGAGAACGTCCCAAGCATATATGAGAAAGCTGCGGTAATAGACACCGAGCACCTATTGTCATCACTTCGCTGAAGACGCAATCAGTAGCAGGAGGCATTTATTGCTGAAAAGAAGTTCGTTGTCAAAACGGTATTCCATGATGAAAATGGAGACACTCTGCTTCGTGAAGATTACCGTGAGACACGAGAAAAAGCACAGGAGCTCAAGGATTTGGCTGATTTTGGTTATGCCGGACTTTTTGACAAGGGTCAAACGAAAGTTACTACTGAGATCATTGGGCGCTGACACTAACCACCATTTCCTATAGCAGCAACAGAGCCCTGCCGCTCAGACACGAGTAGCAGGGCTCTTTTTTATGCGGTATTCGGTCAGAAAGTGCACTTGAAGAGTTGCGTTTAATAGCAGGTAGCACACTTCCCGGCGGATTTACGGCTCGATTATTGTTTTCACCACTTTTGAGCATCTCTATTTGCGTCGTGATTTGCGCCCCTTAGAGAGCATGGAGGTCAGAGCGCAATTTTACGCACGTCCACTTTGAGCTACGGGTGACGTTCTGGACATCCATCTATGGGCTTTCATACGGCAATCCCATCAGCGCAACAAAGCATAGTCAAGCCCTCTGCTGTCCCGCTCCTATCCCCTGCTACATCCCTGCTGGTGTACGCCACTGCCGTACATTTACGACATATTTTGGCACTTTATGACGCATTTAGACGCTTTTCGCCTGTTTTGGCATATTTTGCGTTACATTTATTTCGGACTGGATAAAACTAGTCCAAATATATGTAATGGGGATGATGTCAAAATGGTTACTTCCGATTTATCCGCCCGTATCAATGATGTACTGCGCTATGTCGGGATCACCCGTAACATGAACGCCTACATTATTCTATCACAAGCTCTAACGCTGATTGCCGAGGACGAAGACCGCCTGCGAGCCGTGGAAAAAGAGATCTACACGCCTATTGCCGACAAGAAGCTGTATGAGCCCAAAGCAGTCCAGAGCACGATCCGCCGGGCATCCAAGGTTGCATGGGATCTCTGCCCCGAGCGTGTTCAGGAGCTGGCTGGCTATCCGCTGAATGGTCGCCCCTCTGCCGTGACCATACTCGAGCTGCTCTATAATGGTGTCGCCCGCTATGACGATCTCTCTATCCTGAAATAAGCGCTCCTCAACAACAAGCACCCCGCTACTCTATGACGAGCAGTGGGGTGTTTTTGCGTCTTGATTTGGTTTCAACTCAGCTCAAAATGAGCTATGTTGAATGTGAAAGGACGGTGGTGCGAGAAGTTGTTTGCTACAATCTGCGTGGTGTTATGGAAATCTGCCATCTGTCACGAGCATAACAAAGACTGTCTTGATTTCCAACTTATAACAAACTGTTACAGGTTGGGGCACTGCAAAATAGCGCCTCCTTGAGTCATGTTTCAGGGGAAGTGTGGAATGCTACTCCCTTTTCGCAGCCCAAAATTCCGCCACGAAAGGATGTCCACAGTGTACAAGAACAAGCTTGGTGGTTGGAATGTTGTAAAAAGCAAAGATATCAATTTGCCCGAAAAAGATGGCAAAATTGATTTTGCGTTTATGGAGGCTTTCATATCTGCCATCAAGAAACTGGCAATCAAGGAAGTTGTTCTTTACAGTGACCGAAAAATTGCAGTAACCAAAGAAGTTATTTCAAAAACTGAATAATTGACGATGCCCAAGGCGATCAACTGTAAAAAGTTGGTCGCTTTTGTTTTGTCATCACACAGCAGCTCTGACCACCCGCATAGTCCTGCGCACAGATCCTTTAGCCAGATGGCGGCATTCACAGTCATAGATAAACTCATCACGGAGATCTTTCAGACACATAAAAAAACACCCTTTCCTTCATGGCGAACCACAAAAGAAAGGGTGAAAAATTGCTAGATGAGCTTATCGTACCAGATCAGGCTTGTTCGTAGTTGAACAAGCCAAGCTCCGGCAGACACCTCAAGCACTTTTGAGCGTAAGAACGCGATTAGCAGTTCTCAGCGAAGTACTTAATGGTACGGACCATCTGAGAGGTGTAGGAGTTCTCGTTGTCGTACCAAGACACGACCTGAACCTGATAGGTGTCATCGTCGATCTTAGCGACCATGGTCTGGGTAGCATCGAACAGAGAGCCGTAACGCATACCGATGACATCGGAAGAAACGATCTGATCCTCGTTGTAGCCGAAGGACTCAGAAGCAGCAGCCTTCATAGCAGCGTTGATGGCTTCCTTGGTGACGTCCTTGCCCTTGACAACGGCAACCAGCAGAGTGGTAGAACCGGTGGGAACGGGCACGCGCTGAGCAGAGCCGATCAGCTTGCCGTTCAACTCGGGGATGACCAGACCGATAGCCTTAGCAGCACCGGTGGAGTTGGGAACAATGTTCTGTGCGCCAGCACGAGCACGGCGCAGGTCGCCCTTGCGCTGAGGACCGTCCAGAATCATCTGGTCGCCGGTGTAAGCATGAACGGTGGTCATGATACCGGAAACGATGGGGAAGGTCTTGTTCAGGGTGTCGGCCATGGGAGCCAGGCAGTTGGTGGTGCAGGAAGCAGCGGAGATGACCTGATCCTCAGAGGTCAGGGTCTTCTCGTTAACGGAGTAGACGATGGTCTTCAGGTCGTTGCCTGCGGGAGCAGAGATAACAACCTTCTTTGCGCCAGCCTGAATGTGAGCCATGCTCTTCTCCTTGCTGGTGTAGAAGCCGGTGCACTCCAGAACGACGTCAACGTTCAGCTCGCCCCAAGGAGCATCCTTTGCGTCCTTAACAGCGTAGATCTTGATCTCCTTGCCGTCAACAACGATAGAATCCTCGGTAGCCTCGACGGTGTGCTTGCCCTCGCCGATCTTGCCGCAGAAAGAGCCCTGAGCAGTATCGTACTTCAGCAGGTGAGCCAGCATCTTGGGGCTGGTCAGGTCGTTGATTGCGACGACCTCGTAACCCTCAGCATCAAACATCTGACGGAAAGCCAGACGGCCAATACGACCGAAACCATTGATAGCAACTCTAACAGCCATTGTAATAGTACCTCCTAATTATTTTACCCATAATTGGATAAATCACGGTATCTTTATTGTAGACCAAAACCGGCAAACTTTCAAGTGTCTGCTAAAAAATTAACAACATTATTTCATCTTTTTTTGCTTTTGTATGATTTTGCGCACCCAACCACAAAGCTTTTGGGCAATTGCACCAAGGGTAGTTCCCTGTTTTGTCAGTTATTTCCAGCTTTTTCCTTCCCGGTGCAGGCAAGGCCCATACCGCCGATGCAGCACAGCGCCAGTCCGGAAAGCAGCTCCGGCAGCACTGCTGCAACACCGCCGCCAAGGGCCGCACCCAGCAGCACAAGCACCCGGGGCAGCTCCCAGCACAGGCAGAGGCAGAAGGCTGCCAGCGCCGCTGCG
>ERZ791930.410-NODE-410-length-34564-cov-3.000145_pt1 | contig 34564 bp, 26 predicted proteins | sample MGYA00510128_ERZ791930 | MGnify/ENA primary metagenome ERZ791930 (study PRJEB30046, sample SAMN00792057) | human gut metagenome | study: EMG produced TPA metagenomics assembly of the A metagenome-wide association study of gut microbiota in type 2... | reverse complement strand
GACCTGTTCTATCTTAGCATTAGAATCCTCATTGTGACAGCCATTTATGGATCTGCCCACAAGAGCCGCTCCTCCGCGCTTTTCATATCTTTTGACCGCTGTCGGGTTCATATATACTATCGTATGCTCAAGGTCGCAAATAACCACAGGTACATCGTCTGCGTCAATAACGCTCTTAAAAAAGTTATTTTCCATTTCCGTTCTCCTTTATGATATCATTCCTGCCCCTTATTCCTTTAAGCACCATATCCAGAGGCACACCAAATATTTTTATGCAAAGCACCAATACAATAGGTATCGCTGTAAGTGCCAAATAAAGCTCCCAACGTTCAGGAAAAGCCTTTGCAAGATAAGCCTGATATCCATAGTATGTGAGCATATAGACTAAAGTTCTGTGCCAGAAGTACACCTGCAAAGTCCTGGAGCCGCACTTTGTTATCAGCGGTATCTTCACATCAAGCCCAATACCAAGCACCGCCAAACAAAGCAGTGCCGAGATACCCATAACAAGAAGCCTGCTCAAAAAAGTGCAATCCATGTCCGTTGCTTCAGATATGGAAAAATAAGAGTTTCTTCCCGTAAGAAGCATTCTCAGCGGATAAACAAGCTTTGTTTTTCCAAAGCAGAAATAAGTCCAAATGCCTATCACTCCCAAGGACAGCACCCTTACATACCACTTCTTCACAAAATCAGCCACCTTTTCAGGGTCAAGCACATATCCGCAGTAGTAAAACGGGAAAAACACCACTATCCTGGATAGCTCATATTCATCGCCCACGCTAGGGTCATACCCTGCCGCAAGTGCCGTCACCATAGCCGTCGTAAGCACCGCCCAAGGTCTGCTGTTTCTTAACAGATAGCAAAGCACCATAAATGCCGCCATTGCGAACATATACCAATATACACCGTCGCCGCCTAAAAGGTCAAAGAAAATCTCGCCATCACTGTTTTCCTTGTCAAAGTCCGTCTGAAATCTCACCTGCGACCAATAATTCAGGCATTTCATTAACATTCCGATAACAACAAATCCAAGCGTCTTTCCAAGCACTTTCCTGCCGTCATCATGTCCCCTGTTGAACAGTCCTGATATGAATATAAACATCGGCATATGAAAAGCATACAGAAACAGAAATGCGCCGCTAAAAACCTTTGCCTGCGGTACACCTGTTTCACCGCCGCCGTCACCAAAAAGCTTGACAGTGCTGTCGTCTATCAAATGCCCCAAGACCACAAGCACTATAAGCAGAAATTTCAGATTGTCATATAAATACAGTCGTTTCTTCTCCCCTGACTTAACGTCATTCATATAGAAAAAAACCTCCGTAAAACAAAGTTTGAAATGAGATATCATCGCCGCAGGCGATACCTTAATTCCTCACTCAGATATTATGAGCATACAATCACCAAAGCTGAAAAATCTGTATTTCTCCTCCACAGCTACCTTATAAGCGTTCATAGTGTTCTCGTATCCCATAAATGCAGAAACAAGCATTATAAGCGTGCTTTCAGGCAGGTGGAAATTAGTAACAAGTCCGTCAAGCACCTTGAATTCAAAGCCAGGATAAATAAATATCTCCGTGTAACCGTCACATGGAACTATCTTTCCGTCATTGAATGCCGCCACGCTCTCCAGCGTCCTGCATGAAGTAGTACCCACCGCAATAACACGTCCACCATTTTTCTTCGTTTCGTTTATCATGTCTGCAGTTTCACGGCTAAGCTCATAATGTTCCCTGTGCATCTTATGGTCAAGGACCTTGTCCTCCTTAACAGGTCTGAACGTGCCAAGACCAACGTGCAGAGTAACATACGCAATGTTCACACCCATTGCCTTTAAGTCATCAAGCTGCTGCTCAGTAAAATGCAGACCGGCAGTCGGCGCAGCAGACGAGCCAAGCTCATGAGCATAAACCGTCTGGTATCTGTCCTTGTCCTTCAGCTTTTCAGTAATATAAGGCGGCAAAGGCATCTGACCTATCTCGTCAAGTGTGGCAAAGAAATTCTCCTCGCACTCAAATCGTGCGATACGGTTTCCGTCCTCCAACACATCAATTATCTCCGCCTTCAGCTTACCACCGCCAAAAACAAATCTTGTGCCGATCTTGGCTTTTTTGCCAGGTCTGCAAAGAATCTCCCAGACCATGTTCTCTTTCTGCTCCACAAGCAAAAACTCAATGAACGAGCCTGTGTCCTCACGTTCGCCGTATATCCTCGCAGGAAGCACCTTTGAGTCGTTAAGCACAAGCAAGTCACCTTTTTTGAGATAATTGCATAGATTATAGAAATGGTCGTGTACCACCTCTCCCGTCTGCCTGTTTATCTTCATCATTCTCGAAGCATTTCTAGGCTCGACAGGGGTCTGTGCAATAAGCTCCTGAGGCAGGTCATAATAAAAATCCGATCTTTTCATATTGTTGATATCAAGCATTTTAAATATCTCCTATTTATTTAAAATATAATAATTATAATAATGTAGGGAACAGCGTCCTCTACGTCCCACTCTCACCATTCTCAAAGTCCTTATTCCAACAACTGTCAGCATTCTTTAAAGCCATTTAATTTCATATAAACTTATTAATTTACAGAAAATTAAAATATTTTTATCTATATGTATTGACAGAACGCTAAATATTTGTTATCATTAAACAGAACAGATAGAGGTGCAGTTGAAATGAGTATCATTTTTCGTGTGACCCCACACAACAGCGTCCCAACGCCTATGGTAAATGAGAAAGGTAAAACTGCCGAAGCGGAGTATCGGGAACACTCCTGCTGACTGTTAGTTTAATAGACTATCAGTTGTCATCATTACAAATGGTGGAGTGCTATCGGCATAAATTTTTATGTCAACATTCTTATTATATTGTATGATGAACTGGTTTTCAACCAGTTTTTTTATTATTTGTTTATTTTTTATGTTTTGTGCAAAATAACATTTGAACAGCGGCATATTTTAGTGTATAACGCCAAAGAAAATTGTTACCATGGCACAGGAAAAGGAGTTTTAATATGAAAAAGTACAATGTCGGTATCATCGGTGCAACAGGAATGGTAGGTCAGAGATTTTCTCTGCTTCTTGACAAACACCCATGGTTCAATGTAGTATGCGTTGCCGCTTCACCACGTTCGGCAGGCAAAAAGCTCAAGGACGCAGTTGCTGGCAAGTGGAAGCTTTCAGAGCCTCTGCCGGAAGCTATCGGTGAGCTTACAGTTCTGAACGCCGAGGAGGACGTTGAGAAGATCGCTTCAATGGTAGATTTCGTATTCTGCGCAGTTGATATGAAGAAAGACGAAATAAGAGCCCTTGAGGAAAAGTATGCAAAGGCTGAATGCCCTGTTGTATCAAACAACTCCGCACACAGACATACTCCTGATGTTCCAATGGTCATTCCTGAGGTAAACCCTGAGCATATCGAGATAATCGCTTCACAGAGGAAAAGACTTGGCACAAAGAGAGGATTTATCGCAGTTAAGTCTAACTGCTCACTCCAGTCTTACGTTCCTGCTCTTGCTCCTCTTATGGATAAGTATAAGGTAACAAAGGCTCTTGCCTGCACATATCAGGCAATTTCAGGCGCAGGCAAGACATTTGAAAGCTTCCCTGAGATCCTTGACAACGTTATCCCTTATATCGGCGGCGAGGAAGAAAAGTCTGAGAAAGAGCCTCTTAAGATCTGGGGTCATATTGAGGGCGATGTTATCGTTGACGCAACAGCTCCAGCTATCACAACACAGTGCCTGAGAGTTCCTGTTTCCGACGGTCACACAGCAGCAGTTTTCGTATCATTTGAGAATAAACCTTCTAAGGAAGAGATCCTTCAGGCTGGGAAAGATTTCAGCGGTGTTCCACAGGAGCTTCAGCTTCCAAGCGCTCCAAAGCAGTTCCTTAACTACTTCACAGAGGACGATCGTCCACAGGCTAAGCTCGACAGAAACCTTGAGGGCGGCATGGCAGTTTCTATAGGCAGACTTAGAGAAGATTCACAGTATGACTATAAGTTCGTTTGCCTTTCACACAATACACTGAGAGGTGCGGCAGGCGGAGCAGTTCTGCTGGCTGAGCTTCTTGCAGCAAAGGGCTATTTTGACTAATATAACACATATATACGCACGAAAGGAGTGCTGTTTATGAAAAAGACTATTTTCACAGGTGCAGGCGTTGCTATCGTTACACCTATGAACGCTGACGGCTCTATCAACTTTGACAAGCTGGGCGAGCTTATCGATTTCAACATCGATAACGGCACAGACGCTATCATAATCTGCGGAACAACAGGCGAAAGTGCTACCATGACAGATGAGGAGCATATCGAGTGTATCCGCTATGCTGTTGAAAAGACAAATCACAGAATTCCTGTTATCGCAGGCACAGGCTCAAACCATACAGAGTATGCCGTAAACCTTTCTAAGAAGGCTGAGGAGCTTGGTGCTGACGCTCTGCTTTGTGTTACACCTTATTATAATAAGACTTCACAGGCAGGACTTATCGCACACTTCTCCGCTATCGCAAAGGCTGTTACACTGCCTATCATTCTTTACAACGTACCGTCAAGAACAGGTGTGAACATTCTTCCTGAGACCTGCCGTGAGCTTGCAAAGATAGACAATATCGTTGCTATCAAGGCAGCAAGCGGAAACATCAGCCAGATAACACAGGTGGCAGCTCTCTGCGGCGATGACCTTGATATCTATTCAGGCAACGACGATCAGATAGTTCCTATCATGGCTCTGGGCGGAAAGGGTGTTATCTCAGTGCTTTCCAACTGTATGCCATTTGAAACACATGAGATCACACAGCTCTGCCTTGATGGAAAGTACGAGGAAGCAAGAGAAAAGGTATTCAAGACCCTTGGTTTTGCAAAGGCACTTTTCAGCGACGTAAACCCTATCCCTGTCAAGGAAGCTCTTAACCTTATGGGCTTTGAGGTCGGCGAGTGCCGTCTGCCGCTTGTAAGAATGAGCGATGATAAGATAGAAAAGCTGAAAGCGTCAATGAACGCTCTCGGACTTATCAAGTAAAAAATACAAAGGGCGGAGAAATTCGCCCTTTATGTTTACCATTATAAAATTGTACTAATGTAAGGGTTGGCGTCCCCGACAGCCCAAACGCTGTCTTTGACATTATCACTTACGTTTATCTACAAATCAAAAAGAAAAGGAATGATATAAATGACTAAGATCGCAATATGTGGCGCCTGCGGAAAAATGGGCAGGTTCATATATGACGTTATATCAGAGCGTGACGACTGCACAGTAAGCGCAGGTATCGACAAATTTGGCGAGGCTTATGCAGACTTCCCTGTAGTAAAAGAGCCTGCCGACCTGCCTGAAAAGCCTGATGTAATAATCGACTTCTCACACCCTTCCGCACTGGACGGACTTCTCAGCTATTGCCTTTCAAACGGCACTGCCCTTGTTATCGCAACAACAGGCTACACTGAGGAAGATACGGCGAAGATACATAAGGCTTCCGAGCAGATACCTGTTTTCTTCACATTCAACATGACCCTTGGTATTAATCTTCTTGCAAATCTTGCAAAAACTGCCGCAAAAGTTCTTGGCGGTCAGTATGATATCGAGATAATCGAGAAGCATCATAATCAGAAGATAGACGCTCCGTCAGGCACTGCTATCATGCTTGCCGACGCAATAAACGAGGAGCTTGACAACAAGTATCACTATGTTTACGATCGTCATTCTGTAAGAGCAAAGAGAGAAAAGACCGAGATCGGTATGCACTCTGTCCGTGGTGGCACTATTGTTGGCGAGCATGAGATAATCTTTGCAGGCAGAGATGAAGTCATCTCACTCAAGCACGAAGCTCATTCAAAGCAGGTTTTCGCTGTGGGTGCGGTGAATGCAGGCGTTTTCCTTTGTGGAAAGCCGGCAGGACTTTACGCAATGAGCGATCTTCTTGCTTCACTTTAATTAAATATCAGATACAGTGGGCGTCCTTGACGTCCTGCTCTTTCGGAGATTTTTTACACTCTCAGGCTGCTGTTTTATACGGCAGCCTTTTTTTCTTACAAAAAAATAGCCGTGCGTGAATTTTTTCCGCACAGCCATTTCATTACATATTCTTATCAAGCTCCAAAGAAGTTTTCTCACGCTTTGTGAGCTTTTTCCATTGTACTTTGTACTCTGCATAGACCATTTTCCACTCGGCTTCATCAGGAACATATCCACCGAAGCAGGTCTTTTCAAAAAGATCTATAAGACCGCCAAGCTCAACTCCACGCCTCTTAACAAGATATTCTCTTATCATTTCAGGCGTGTATCCCGATAGCTTATCATTAGAAGCTATGGTCAAAAGCCTTACCACCCGCCTGTAAAGCCTTATGACTCTGTCGCCGTAATCTCTGAATTTAAGTGACAGTCGGAAAAATACCTCGATAATTCTGTTAAGGAATACGAAAACCACAAGCACAAACGCTACACCGATAAACAGTGCGATCCTGCTGAAATAGCTTACAAAAGTTGAAACATCAAAGTTCGTACCATTTGCACTGTAGTCACGCTGATAGCCCGGAACTGTCGGGTCAAAAGTCATCCAGCCAATGCCTGTGATAAAGACCTCTACAAAAGCGTGAGCGTGGCTATCTCTTACCACAAACTCTCCACGTTCATTCTTTTCATACGCTGCAAAACCCTCAACATACCTTGCCGGAAGTCCCAGCATTCTCGCCATAAGCGTCATGCTTGTGGCATAGTTCGTACAGTTTCCACGCTTGCTCGTGAAAAGAAAATATGCGATAGACTCATCGTCAGGCTCATACTCGTTATCGTAAACATAGCCGTTCTGCTCAAAATAATCCACAAGTGCCTGAGCTTTCTCATAATCATTTTTGCAGTTTTCCGTTATGCTCTTTGCAAGAGCCTCCATTTTTCCACCTTTATCGTCATATGCAGAAACGTCTGTGTACAACGCATATATATTATAAATATTCACCGATTGATTTGATGTGACATCTCCGTTTGTCAAACCATAAGAAAGCAGCAGTTTGAACTGATTTTCGGTCATATCAAGATTTGCCGCAGCCTGTCTTTCGCTCTCCGTTTCAGGAATATACTCAAAGCTGATGCCAAGCTTATTTCCTGCAGCGTCATATGGTCTGTAGACCTCGCTGTGAGTTGTTTTGATATAAACGTTGTTCTCCCCTGGGGTTATCATCAGTGGAGCAGGGATATAGCTAGGGGTAAAGCTGTCGCTGAACTGATTCATGACTGCCTTTTCACTGAACAGATCATCAGGAAACTGTGACTTATCCACGCCAAGATCCTTGCTGTAATCCTTATCCGCAAGTGACTTTGCTATGCTGTAAACATAGCTCGGTGAGTTCACCTCATTGTCACCGTAAAGGTGAACATTTTTGTCAAAATGAAAATTGTAGAAGCTATCGTCAGTCACCCACTTCTCGTTTCTGAAAAGGTCAAAGGCTTGTCTTCGGAGGTAAATGACCTGTTCATCAGAGGTTGTAGTGAAGTTGAAAAGTATCTCGCCCGTTGCGTCTGCGCCAAATCTTGGGGAAGACTCATCACTAAGATTGTCATATGTGCCACTGCTTTTGATATTCACATCAAAGAAGTTGCTGTTTTTTTCAAGATAAGATGTCTTTGAGGAAGTCGGCATAAGCATTGCAAGCGCACCCACAAGGGTAACGAAAACCGCCGATGCCGCCACATAAGAGCCGTTTATAACAAGGTCATGCTTGCTCTCGTCTGAAACAAGTCTGCTGTGCACCATAAGTGCAATGAACACAGTGAGCATTATGGTTATGTCAAGAGTATCCATTGAGTCGGCACGTTTTCCGTAAATAAAAAACGGAAAAAGCACAACGAGCATCGTTCCAAAGCTTCTATAGCGCACAATGGTGAAATAGTAAAGCACCGAAATGATAAAGAAGCCTAGTCCCACAAACAGAAAGTAGAAATATTCATCTATCTGACCTATCTCCTGCCTGTTTACATAAAACCAATTGATAAATGATTTTCCGGAATGTTCAAATCCAGCACGAAGAAGCTGAAAGCCCAAAAACAGCACTGCCACCATAAGGGCGGTATAGACAAGACCTCGCAGGACTTTTTTCGGCTTCAGCCACTCAAAAAGAGCGAACAGCAGACATTCATAGACCACATATCCAAAAGTATAAAGTCTGACATTGTCTACAAGATAGGTCTTAAAGATTATGTTCATGACCACTGCTCCAAGGAGCAGCGGCAAAGCATATTTTGAAAGAATATTCACAAGGGTGTTTTTTATCTGAGCAGTTTTAGTATTCAAAAGCCACACCCCCTATGTCATTTTACGAAACTCGAAAGTTTCGTCTACAAGCCACATATTTTCTGTCTGCTTATCAAGACCACTAAGACGTGTCACTACAAAAGAGCCGTTAAATTCTTCTATAAGAGAAGAAAATTCCCCCTGAGAAGTCGCCATGCAGGCTGTGAAGCAGATAGGAGCTGTCTTGCCTATCTCATGAGAAAAGGCAAAACGCTTTTCCTGCGGATATGGTGCTATTGCCGCAAGGTCGTTTTGAAGCTCTATTATATCACCTGCCTGCTTTATTTTCATGCTTTTCCAGCCGTCAAGATAATAATTATACTCACTCTCAAAACCCTCCATAATAAGCATTGAAAGCATTGCAAGGCTCGCTTCGACTATATTATCAATATTCATAGCAAACATGGGGTCATGATTTTCGCTTGGTATATCAAGGAAAAACGCCTGACTTGAAGCCGTGACCTTTTCATCAAGGCGCACCATAAGCTCGTCACGCTTTGAAGAAAGCTTCCAGTTTATTCTTTTCAGCGGGTCGCCTATCTCATACTGTCTGTGGTCATAGCCCGGAACGCCTGTAAGACCAAGTGCATTTTCATCTGATTCGCTTTCGTTATCGTCAAATGAAGCGTTCTCGGAAGTTGCTTTAAGAAGCTCTGTTTGAGAGCCAGTGTCAGGGATATTCGGCATTATCTTTATTTTTCCCACGGCTTTTTCATAACGTGAACTGTCAAGGTGCAGGGTGATTATTCCAAGATAGTCATGCAAACGTATGCTTTTTATTTTCACTGTGCCAAGACCTGCATAGCGTGTTTTCAGCTTAACGCTGACGCTTTGCTGTCTGCCGCCTGCCACGATAGTTTTAAATTCAAGTGGGCTTACAGCACCGATATTATCTGAACACTCTGCCGTTACCTCAACAACGCATGAGGGAATAATGCGTATTGCATTTAAAAGCATTATGTCAGCGTCAAACTCCTCGTTCTTTGCACTTATTTCTGTGGAAAGCTTTATGGCTGCCACAAGTTTACGCTTGGTAATGAGAAGTGCCGCAAGAGATATCACAAAGGCTATAGCTAAAAGATAAAGCACAAGCGTACCACCGCTTCCGTTTATATAAACTCTAAGCAGTATCGCCACCGCCACGCAGGTAAGATAACCTAAAAGATTTTTCATGGGGTCATATCCTCTATTTCTCTATTGCGTCAGGTGATTTTACTGTAAGAGCGATATTTTCAAGAGCTTCCCTTTCATTTTCAAAGGCGGATTTGCCTTTTGGAGAAAGCATAAGTCTATGTGCAAGAACGTCAGGCATAACAGCCTTGACATCATCTGGCATGACAAATCCTCTGCCCTGAACAAAGGCATAGGCTTTTGAAGCTTTGAGAAGTGCGATACTTCCACGGGGAGAAACGCCAAGCTTTACATAATCTGAATTTCTTGTTGCGGTAACAAGGCTCAGGATATATTTTCTCACGGAAAGCTCTGCGGTCACATTTTCAGCGTAGCCCATAAGCTCACGGACGTTTTCAAGGGTCATGACAGGCTGGATATTCTTTGCAAAGCCTGATCTTTCGGCTCTTGACATGATATCAAGCTCATCATCATATGAGGGATAGCCCATTGATATCTTCATAAGAAATCTATCCATTTGGGCTTCAGGCAAGTGATAAGTGCCGTAAGTTTCCACTGGGTTTTGTGTGGCAAGCACCATAAATGGTGACGGAAGCTCATGAGTTTTACCGTCAATGGATATCTGATGTTCTTCCATGACTTCAAGCAAGCTTGACTGAGATTTTGGGGAGGCTCTGTTTATTTCGTCTGCCAAGAGGAAATTGCACATTGCCACACCCTCTTTATACTCAAGCTCATGAGTTTTCTGGTCTATCATAGAAAAGCCAACGATATCGGACGGCATAACGTCAGGGGTAAGCTGGATACGGTTATATTTGCCGTCTACTGACCTTGCAAGGGCTGATACAAGCTGAGTTTTGCCTACTCCAGGCACGTCCTCGATAAGAACATGACCGCCGCAAAGCATGGCTGTGATTATTTTAAGCACAGAGTCGGTCTTGCCGACGATAACTTTTTCGATATTATCTGTGAGAAGTTTTACCTTTTCGTTCAATTTTTTTATCCCCCTTTTTATCAGGTGTTCTGTTTGGTGTGAGCGATATCATTTTTCTTTTTAAAAGCACCACGTTCTCGATACCTGTGGTATGCGGGAACATATCAACGGGCTGGATAAGCTGTGCTTTATAGCCTATTTTTGCAAGAAGCTTCAAATCACGCTCGAGAGTTTCTATTTTACAGGAAACGTAGACTATCTTTTCAGGTCTGAGTTTGCCCAAGGCTTCAACAAATTCTTCTGTTGTGCCTGCTCTTGGAGGGTCAAGGAAAACTGTATCACAGCTCTCACCTGCCTGCGCAAGCTTTGTCATGAACTCACCTGCGTCCTCATTATAAAACCTGATATTGTCAAGCTTATTGAGCTTGGCGTTTGAAACTGCGTCCTTTACGGCTTCGGCATTAAGCTCAACGCCTGCCACGTCTGCACCGCTTTTTGCAGCGATAAGACCGATAGTACCTGTTCCGCAATATGCGTCGATAACTTTATCGCCTTTTTTAAGCTCTGCGCAGGAAACTGCTTTAGAATAGAGCTTTTCGGTCTGCTCGGGGTTTACCTGATAGAAAGAATGAGGCGAAATTCTGAACTTACAGCCGCACATCTCGTCGGTGATATAGCCTTTGCCGTACATTATAATATCACGGTCGCCAAAAGTAAGAGGAATTCTGCCTTTATTAACGTTTTGGACGATAGTGGTTATATATGGGTGTTTCTCGGTGATAGCTTTAACGAAATTTTTCTTTGCAGGAAATATGGGGGTAGCTGTAACTAGCACGAGCATTACCTCGCCTGTTGTTTGGGAGGTACGGATAAGGGTATGCTTAAGAAGACCCTGATCACTTTCCTCGTTATATGGCAGGATTCGGAAGTCAGCCATAAGCTCTTTAAGGGTAGCGACTATTTGCTGTGCTCTTATATCCTCCAAAAAGCAATCGTCAGTTATTACCATGCTATGGGTAGAGGACTGATATACTCCTGAGACGATACGCTTTGAGCTATTGACCTTATAGACAGTTTGGACTTTATTGCGATAATTATAGGGGTCGTCCATAGTTATTATCTGCTGAGGTCTGCAAAAGCGGCTCAACATTCTATCGGCTTTTGCCTGCTTCCATTCTATTTGCTGGGCGTAGACCTTATCCAACTGACAGCCGCCGCAGCGTTTAAAGCAGCTACATTTTTTCTCGCCTGTTGACTTATCGATAGTGGTATGTTTATTCATCACATTTACTCTTTTCATTATGTATAAATTTTATTTTAAGTATACCATTTTATATGAATAATGTCAACAAAGGCGGTTATAACAATTAAATTTAGCAGTATGCTCATGGGGTATAGCTAAGGTGTGTCGGTATAAATATTCAATTTTCAAGCTTCAGACGGAGTGCAGGAAGTGCTTTTCTGTGCGATCAGAACCTCTCATCGTGTTCACCTAACTCACGTTGACAAAATGTTTCCTCATACACTGTCGCTCCGCAAGGTTTCCGATTTGTGGTGAAACCTCTTCTACTTATACACGAAAAGTGGGTATTTTGTTGCAGAAAAAATGCAACAATTGCAGAAATGTTGCCAAATTAAATTATAAATCATTTGTTTGCACAAATTTCGGGGTGTGAATTGGCGGATTTGACGGAAAACACATGAAAAATGTATAGTATTTGGGTATAAAAATACCGCCTCGCCGTAGCGGAGCGGTAAAAATTATTAAATTTTTATGCCTTTTGATTTAGCCTCTTCTTCAGCTAAATAATCTTCGTAAGCTTTCTTTACTTCGTCCGGTGCATTTGGGGATATGCCGCATAATCCGTCATCATCAAATTCCGCATAGTCCAACCATATTGGCATTTCTCTCATATTATCACGTTCCTTTTAAACTAATATATTTTTCTTTAGCTAGCTTAACTACTTCTCGGGAAAATTTAAACTCACACGCTCACGTGGAGCGTGACCGTTCTGCTTTGAATGCTCTATTACAGCTTTATCATTTCAACTCACACGCTCACGTGGAGCGTGACAAGCTGGGTCTATCCACCGAGGACTTTCAGCCGATTTCAACTCACACGCTCACGTGGAGCGTGACATCGCAGAGAAAAAAGACAGTCGCTGTTATGATAATTTCAACTCACACGCTCACGTGGAGCGTGACGGCGGTCATAACACGTCTTTACCCTCTCGGTGCAATTTCAACTCACACGCTCACGTGGAGCGTGACCACCAAGATAGTTCCGACAGGGGCAAAGCTGATATTTCAACTCACACGCTCACGTGGAGCGTGACAGCGTACTCGGTTACAGAACCAACTCTCCAGAAATTTCAACTCACACGCTCACGTGGAGCGTGACTTTAAAATCGAATTAAAAAAGGTTATGCACGAAATTTCAACTCACACGCTCACGTGGAGCGTGACGCTCACCCCCTCAAGGTCATCAGCCGCCTGTCTATTTCAACTCACACGCTCACGTGGAGCGTGACCGGCGTAATCGTAGTTGGTGCCGCACCTCCACGATTTCAACTCACACGCTCACGTGGAGCGTGACCTCGGCCTGCTTAAGCTTTTCTCTCAGTTCTTCATTTCAACTCACACGCTCACGTGGAGCGTGACTGTCTAACTCCGCCATTGGAGTATGTGAGATATATTTCAACTCACACGCTCACGTGGAGCGTGACATGACGATGCTGAAATTTACCATTATAAGGCAAATTTCAACTCACACGCTCACGTGGAGCGTGACCTTAAAATTATCAGCATCTGAGTTCATGCGTTCATTTCAACTCACACGCTCACGTGGAGCGTGACCTGTTTCCTCCACTTCCTGACCATATTCAATAATTTCAACTCACACGCTCACGTGGAGCGTGACCGCAATGATTGCCGCTATCGAAACAGCAATCATCATTTCAACTCACACGCTCACGTGGAGCGTGACATGGCTAAGATGTGCAAGTCGGCTTTAAAAGGGATTTCAACTCACACGCTCACGTGGAGCGTGACGTAATACATCGTCTATCCGCAGACCATAGCGCAATTTCAACTCACACGCTCACGTGGAGCGTGACATCTTCGGGTTTGGTAGCTTAACAGTGATAGCGTTATTTCAACTCACACGCTCACGTGGAGCGTGACATGTATACAGTTATGTTGCTCACACCAAAGGTCATTTCAACTCACACGCTCACGTGGAGCGTGACAGCTTTTCAAAATCTGATAAATCACATTCTAAGATTTCAACTCACACGCTCACGTGGAGCGTGACGTTGACAAACGTTCGTTTTCATGTTATACTGTCCTTAATTTCAACTCACACGCTCACGTGGAGCGTGACGAAACAGTACCTGATGTTGATACTATCTGCACCGATTTCAACTCACACGCTCACGTGGAGCGTGACTTCGAGAAAAAAGACGAAGAGTATAATCTTTACATTTCAACTCACACGCTCACGTGGAGCGTGACGTTCGTAAAATTGTTATAAATGATTTTACAAACATTTCAACTCACACGCTCACGTGGAGCGTGACGTGTTCGGTGTACAAGTCTCTTTGATCTGCATGAATTATTTCAACTCACACGCTCACGTGGAGCGTGACGCGCGAAGCAACGTATCAACGAAAATACTATAATATTTCAACTCACACGCTCACGTGGAGCGTGACCCTTGATGTTGTGTATATCTGGTGCTTGCTCAACGTGATGCGGACTTATTTTTTTATTTAATGGGTATCGGTTTGATTTTGTTCACTATTCATTCACATATAGCATGGCATTTTCATGCGAACTTACTAGGGATTTGTGGATCACTTGGGGTACGCTGGTCAAAATATTAGGACGCCTTCGGGGTCATAGGTCTCTTTGGTGCCGTAGTGTTCTACTCTATGCTTCCAATTGTTGCCTAAGTAATATATTCGCAGACTATCATGCTTTGGGTCTATTATTTTCAGAAGTTTATCTTTCACTTTCAGAAAAGTGCCATAGTCTACGTCTATTTCAAACACGCTGTTCTGCACTCGCTGACCATAATTTTGACACTCTTTCGACACTTTTCTCAGCCTTGTTTTACCCTTATTATCTGTTGTTGATACATCATAGCTTACTAAGGTCATCATTTATATCACCTCTATTTAAGCAAATAGTTCGGGTACTCATCTAGCTCGCCACGGATATATTTTGCGAGAAGCGAGCTTTGCACATATGGGAGTAGCCCTTGCTGTATCTTTTCGCCCAGATATGGGTGGACTATGCTTGTGCGCTTACGCTCCTGCCATGCGGTGAGGACTTTTTTCTTGCCCTCTTTGGAGAGGTATACTGCGCCACTGACCTGAGTTTCAAAGTCCTCGGGCTTTATCATTTTCAAGTTTATCATGGTAAGCACAAGTCGCTCCACCACGCAACGAAATTCCTCTACAAGGTCGCAGGACAGGCTGCTTCTGCCTGAACGCAGGGCGTGGTAAAAGCCGAGGCAGCTATCAAGTCCTACGCTTTCAAGGGCTGATGTATATGATGAAATTGCGATAGTATACAGAAACGAGAGCATGGCGTTTACTCTGTCGATGGGTGGGCGTTTGGTGCGGTTGGCAAGGTAAAAATCTTCTTTTTTGGTGGAGTATCAGTCGGTCAAATATATCAAAATATGCCTTTGCACAGCTTCCCTCTATACCCATGATGATATCTTTATCGGCAGTTTCATAGACGGTCTTTATGCCGTTTTCAAGATATTTTATACAATCTGTAAGCGCTCCGTCACTGTTTATATCCGGGTTATCGTGGAGCGAACGTCTGATAAGATAACGTGTATTTGAAAGCTTTGCGGCGACAGTATTCCTGATAAGGTCGAGCTGAGGAATAGAAAAAAGCTCAAACTGCTCTTTTCGCAGATAGACGTTGCCCTTTGTTTTGCCCTGAACTCTTGCGAGAAATTTACCTTGCGGAGAGATAAAATTAACGGCTATGCCATACTCTGCACACTTGCCCATAAGCGCAGGTGAACAACCCGAATAGCTGAAAATATAGATATCCTCGATATTGGTAAAAGGCACACGGAACCTCTCGCTGTCCTCTGCCCTGCACACTATGTTTTCGCCGTCAAGTGTGAGGTAGGCAGTTTCTTCGAGAATATAAAGTGAATTGAGCAGTTTACGCATTGTTTTCGCCTCCGTTCATGGAGAAAATCGTATTTTTCACGCTATATTTCTTCACTTTTGGAAAGCACATATCCGACAGTGAACAGCCTGAACATTTCTGACCTTTTACACGCTTTGGGATAATATCCGCCGCAAGTATCTCACGCATTTTTCCAAGATAGTCGCAAAGCATTTTATCATACTCTGCGCCCTGAATATCAAAGGGCAATTCTGATCGTCTGCGCACATCTGCATAGTACAGAAAACATCGGCTATTGCAATGAAATACGTTATCCACGCAAAGCTTCTGCGCATAGACTTGTATAGCGTCGGTCTGATCAAACTCCCCTGCTTTGGGTCTGGTGGGTTTATACTCCACAATTTCCACACGGAATGTGCCGTCCAGGGTATCTATATAGTCACCGCTTTTATCACGGACAAACTCGATACAATCTACAACTCCGAAAATATTGTACTTAGGGTCATCATTATACACTGACACGTCACTTCGGACGATCTTATGCTTATTTTCAAAGTTGCGCTCGCCGCTGTGGACGTTCTCATGGAGGAGGTTTGCTTTGACGACAAAGGCGTTTTCAGCCCAGTCGTCATTAACTTCTAAAAGAGCAAACCTGCGTGGACAATACATATAATGCTGTATGTCACGGATATTGATAGTTACATCTTCGCTCATCAGAGCTTTTCAATAAGGGTAACGCCCTCAGGCATATCCTTATCTATGGAGATATCATAGTCTGAGTAATATCTTGGAGTTGTCACGCCGTCTTTGAGCTTAACTGACACCTTGTCAAAGAGGATATGTGCAGGGGCATTGCCCAGGGCGGAGTCATGCTTGAACACGATAAGCTTACGCATACAGAGCTTTCCTCTTGCGGCGCTTCTGTCATGCTCGAACATATTGATGATAGATGTCCAAAGAAGCTCAAGGTCGTCCTCGCTAAAGCCTGTTATCTTCTGAGCGAGCATTGCGGAAACATAGCCCTCGCCACGATAAAGCGCATATGGGATTATGCTCTTTTTGCCCATTTCGGTCTCACCGCTCTGCTGTCTGTCCTCAGTTGTTCTTGCTTGTCTTGTGATTGTGATATCCTGAGCAAAAACAGGGTCGATACTTCTTGCAAAATTGAGCTGGACAGGCCCTCTTACAATGCCGCATGGATCATCGCCTGTACTCATTACTGCACCGAAAGTTCTTACGTCAAAGTAGTTTTGACAGATATAGTCACGAGCCTGCTTAACGTCATCAGGATTCTTGCCTTTCTGCTTTGTGGCAAGGCCAAGGGTATTATAAGCTTCGGTGAACTTTGTATTGAGGGCTTTGTCTGCCTTGATAAGGATATTGTAGCCTGCTTCGCCCTCTTTGGTAAGCTCCACAAAGTTTCTTATCTTTCTTTTAAGGCACACGTCTGTAACGATTCCGAGGCTTGTTTCTGGGTCTGTTCTAGGCATATTGCCTGCGTCAGGGTCGCCGTTTGGGTTGCCGTTCTCAACGTCAAAAAGCATTACAAATTCATACCTGTTCTTGATCACATTTTCCATAATATTTCGTCCTTTCTTTATTCTTCTGATTTTGCTTCGGGTTTAACTTCAGAATTTTCTTCTGGCTTATCTTTCGATTTTTTTGTGTAAAGATCTCTGTACTGCTGTGCATAGGCTACAATAAACATTCCTTGTTCGTCATTAGAAAGGGTATGAGGAAATTTTTCCTCCAAATCAGCTATTATACCAAGGGTAAGATCTTTATAATGGTTGCGTAACTCTATGCTCTTATATTTTTTTAAATGTTTAAAAGATAAATCAACAAGATGTGGAAACACCGTTACAGGTCTTGAACAAGCTGATGAAAAATACGTATCGACTATTGTCTTATTAAGCGTTCCTTCTGAAGTATCTTGCTGTATCTTCTCAAGCACTGCAAAAAGTCTGCCGCAAAGTTTTGCTGAATTTTTGTCATTAAGGTCTAATGTCATTTTTATTACCTCCTTATTATATTTACGATTTATGCAGCCCCTTATCAAGCCTGCCCTTACGTCATTGATTTTTATAAAATGGTTGTTATCTTCGTTGCTGTCGGTCTTGACCCTTGTTATTACTGTGGAAAGCAGTTCGTCAGGGTATCTTGTGCCTTTGAGTATTGCTTCAAAAAGTGCGGCGGTGAGAGGTGACGGAACTTTTTCTTTAGACGATTTTGGTGAGATAAGCTCACGCTTGATACGTTCAATGCTTACTTGACGCTGACCCTCAGTGAATGCGATATCCTGCTGATGTTTGAGTACATTATCAAATATCCTGCCGAACTTATCGTGGAAGATGAACTTCTGGGATATTCTTGAACTGTTTGGGGTAAAGCCTGCAACGTAAAATTCTACGTTAGGGTCATATGGCATATCGGCTGTCCTGCCCTGTTTAAGCTGGCTCATGACAGTGTTTATGTTTCGGTCGGCTTCGGTCACAACGGTTTTATTTAATTCGTCCTCAAATCCGCTGAACATACCGGCAAACATATTGCATTCTTCTGCATCGTTCTTCTTCATTGCGAAATAGACTATTGTCATATCGTCAAAAGTCTTGTAATGGCTTCTGTCAGCAAGTAGAGAATTAAGCGCAGAGGTATACATTTTCATGGCTTTCTCAGAAACATTGCTGTTGTAGGACTGTTTCTTGCCATAGGATTCAAAAGCAGATTCTTTCATGCCAACGAGGACACAGCCTGAGGACATTCCACCTTTGATACCCTTTATCTTATCATGGATACGGGCTTGCGGGAGCTTCTCACCAAGAATGGAACAGGTGGATAGTTCGGTATCGTCACTGTCGCTGTCGGCGCTAAGCTGGGCGAGGTAACCTTCATAGGCAGCTTTGAATTTGCTGTCATTGTGAAGTTTTATTTCAGGAGAGCCGTCAAGTCCAAACTCATAGTAGGAGCTTGAATACTCCTTGCCTAGTGCAAGAAGGTGTGGGTTTTGGGTTTCCTGCTCAGGTTCCCATGTACGGATAAAGTTAAGATAGGCTTTGCAAATAGGCGAGTCGATATTCTCAAAGAACTTCTCATTCCATTCGCAAAAGCATTTGTGTGATTTTGCCGCTTTGTTGGTAGCGTCTGTAGGGGTCAAAGTTCCTTTATCATAGTTCAGACCGAATATGTAGAGTGGTCTGTGTTCGATCGTGTTTTTGTCTATGCCCGGTTTCTGCGTTCTTACAGGAAGCTGTTCCATTACTGGATCATAGACTGTTTTTGTCTTTTTATTTTTCAGAGGGATATTTCGGGGTACTCTCATATCGTTTATTGCGGCTATCTTGCCCTCGGGGGTAAGAAGAATTTCAAAGTGTATGGCTTGCTTACAATAGCCTGCAGGAGTTTTATTCTCCTGCAAAGCACTGTAATCGCACAAGGCTTTAATCAGCATTTAATCTCCTCCCTGTATTTTGCAACATCGATAACACCATCTATCATATGCGGACGGTAGAAAACTGCGTCGGCCTTGTCAGAAAACTTCGGGGCATTCCAATCATTATTGACAGGCTTGCCTCCGTCCTCAAACTTCATGCCGTAAAGCATAAAGCCAAGGTCTTTATCTCCCATATTTTGCGGTGCTATCTGCGTAAGGTCAAAGTCGTCAACAAGTTCAATACTCTTTATTGCAAATTCACGGCAGCCAAGGCATGGCTGTCTGAAATGCTGGCCGTTTCTGAGACGTCTGAGCATTATGTTATAATGCTTCTCATCAGATTCGTCTGGGTGGTCTGATTTAAGATAGGTACGTTCAAAGCTGAACTCTATCCCGTATTTCACATTTTTCAGCACCATTGCCGCTCGCTGACTTCGTATCTCCGAGGTGTACATATCCGCCGAGCCTCCGCCTTTCATTTGCTGCTTCACTGATGATAACAGCAGCTTATCTTTGACCTCGTTTCGTCGGATATTGATAAACTCGATAGGGTTGAACACCACTATTTTGTTTATTTGGTAGCGCACGGCAGGCTTCCAATAAATTGATTTGATAAGTCCCTCCAGTGCGCTTGGGGTAGGTACGTCGTAGCTTACCCGCTCAACTTTCATTTCAGGTCTTGAGAAGCAAGCATAGTCACCTGTCACGATGATCTTAAAACCATAGCTCATTTTTACATCACTCCTTTTAAACTTATATTAGTATTAGGTACATTGCTTTTGCTCTACATATATGATACACCATTATGAATAAAATGTCAATAGTTTTCATGTATAAAAAAAGTGTCGGATTTTCGGCATATTTCACAATTCTACGTTCAATGGTTTGTGGTATAAAAACGTTGACTTTTTAAACTTATGTTTGTATAATATATTTGTCTATGCTTTACGCATATGTGAGTTGAAAAATATTCGTATTCGGTACGATATGGAATGCAACAAGTGGCAGACTGTCTTGGTGGCAGCCTGCCATTTGTTTTAGATGAAATAATCCTGCATTGCGGCTTGGGTGTTCAAACCTGTTTCATTATTATAATAGCTCTGATTTTCAAGAATGAATATACCTGTGCCGTGATCGTTAAGCACACCCTGAGAATAGAGATCCTTGAAAACATTCATATAGACGGACACTGAATATTTCTGCAATGCTCTTCTTACTGACATATCACCCTTACGCAAGGTTTCAACAAGTTCATGGCAAGTCTGGTCGTTAGGATCGTCGATAACGATAGAGATAGTGTCGGCGGAGATGTATTCAAACTGCATTGCGTAGCTTCGGAATGGTATGCTGTATGGTGACATTAAGCCTTGGCGGTCGAATGAGTTGCTTTGTTCGTTATATTTCGCAATAGAGTTTTCAGCTATACGACTTTGGTTGAAGTCGAAAATGCCGTCGTAGTATTCTTTAATACAATCATAGGAAGTTATGTCTTGGTACTTTTCCAGTAAACCTTTAGTCTTGTTAATTCGCATGGCAAGGTCGCTTCCCTTGCGGTATGTTTCGTCAATGTCAAAAACATACACATAGCCCTTGTCATCTTTACCCTCACGATTACATCTGCCCCCTGCCTGCAAAATGCTGTCTAAACCTGAAAGCTGGCGGAAAACTGTGTTAAAGTCAAGGTCAACGCCTGCTTCTACAAGTGAAGTTGAAACTACTGTGATATGCTCGCCCTTTTTAAGCTTATTTCTTACTACTTCTATGACACGGCTTCTGTGGGCTGGGGTCATATTGGCGGAAAGGTGATATTTTTCACCTTGAACAAGGCTATAAAGCTCTGCCGCTGTTTTCTTGGTATTCACAACTATCAGGGCATTTTTACACCTAGAGGCATTTTCTGTAATGGTTTCAAGAGAGGTTTTGCCCATGTCTTTATATTCGCATTTCTTGAAATGCTGAAATTCGGTGCGGTCGGTAACAAGCTTATTATAGTTCACATCAGGCAGGAACTTATCAAAAAGCTTAGAATAATCGGGCATTGTGGCGGAGAGAAAAAGGGCTTCGCTGTTAAGATACTTTGTTATATAGCCCACAGCTTTAAGGCAGGGACGAAGAAGTTCTGTTGGAATAAGGTGTATTTCATCAAAAACTATCACACTGTCACGGAGATTGTGGAGCTTTCGCAATGCCGAGCCTTTATAATGGTATATGGATTGGAAAAATTGCACGCTTGTGGTGATTATAAGTGGTGCGTCCCAATTTTCGCAGGTCCTTTTGAGCTTTTCAGCCGTTTTCTTTTCTTCCTCTGTGTTGCCGTCATAGGAATAATTTGAATGATGCTGTAAGACAGGGAGAACGTCGCCGAACATTTTTTCAAACTTATTAGCGGTCTGTTCTATTATACTTGTGTAAGGTATGACGTATATGATTCTCTTCTTTCCGCTTTCTAAGGCTAGTTTCAAACTACATAAGGTTTTTCCGCTACCTGTTGGCATATCAAGAATTGAAATATGACTTTTATTGACCGAATTATCAAAAGCTTGTTGCTGAATACGGCTTCTTGCTTGCCTTAATGGAGTATTTGACGGCATATCGCTTAATTCTCTGTTCAGTTTATCAAGCGCCATTTTAAAATCGCCGCTCATGCCACGTTCAACATTTTTATTGCAAAATATTTCAGTATCGAGAAAGTCTGCGTCTGTCAGGCAAGAGAACACGTACTTGGTGAAAAAGGCGTAACGTTCTATAAGCTCGGTGGGGTTTGGGGCAGAACGCAGTTCATTACGCAGCGGCGTTATTTCTTCCTGAGTCAGTGTGGCAAAGTCTATCTCAGTAGTGTATGCACTGTAGTCACTATCGCCTGTATATTCGTCTGCTCTTTTTAGTGTACCGTTTAGGGTCGGGCCGTCAGAGTTGTCCGCAACTGTGCCGCCGTCCATAAGTCCTGTGTGGTGTCCTGCGATGCAATACTCCATAAGGGGTGCGAAACAATCATTTTTATCTGCAAGTGTTTTATACTCTATCGCTCCGCAGGAAGCGTGGCTGAATTTTACTTTGTCATCATCAAGCCGTTTCTGAAAGTTAATAGCATACTTACCTATATCGTGATACAGGCTCGCTTTTTTCGCAAGGGGTTTCAAAAAATCTACTGAAAAGTCCTCAGCCAATTTGCTTACGCCTATAAGGTGGGCTTTTACAGTTTGCCTTTCACCGTCCTCACGGGTGTGTGCGTAATATTCCATGGTCATTCCTCCTTTTAGGTATACAAGTTTATCTATGTTCTTTTATTATATCATACAATTTAATACTTGTGGGGAAAATTTTTGTACACATAAACAAATATTTGTACAAATTGTTATATTTTTATTATAATACATTATAATATATAGGTCAACATAAAGCATTCGACATTTTGAAAATTTGACTTGATTATTATTTAAAAATGTGTTAAAATTAAACTATAAGTAAATTTATATTTTTTTAAAATGTTATGAGAGGAATTTATATGAAGTACAGACTTTTATACAATAAGATCACAGTAGTGGCTCTTTCGGCGATGTTGTCGCTGAGTGCTGTATCATGCGGCAGGCTTGACACAAGCAAGCTTGACGGAAACGCTTTGACAGTGACCGAAACCGAGAGCAAAGCGGAAGTCAAAAAAACCGAGGACAGCTCCAGTAAAAAAGAGGTCAAGGTGAAGGAAGAAGAAAAGGAACAGCCAAGCTACACCTGCTCGCTGGTTTGCGTGGGCGACAACCTTATACACGACAATATTTATAATGAGGCGCTAAAACTTGGCGATGGTGAAAAATATGATTTCACGCAGGCTTATGAACACGTTACAAAGTACATAGAAGGCACTGATGTGGCTATAATCAATCAGGAAACGCTTGTTACAGACAGCGTTGAACCACAAAGCTATCCTATGTTCGCATCGCCAACTGCTGTGGGCGACAAAATAGTTGACATGGGGTTCAATGTGGTTTCTATGTCAAACAATCACGTTCTCGATCAGGGTGAGTCGGGGTTGATAAGCTCTCTTGATTACTGGGACACAAAGGGCATTGTGCATTACGGTGCTTATCGTTCACAGGAGGACGCCGACACTATCAAAACCATGGAAGTCAACGGCATAAAATTTGCTTTTCTGGGATATATGGAACACACCAACGGCAATTATCTCAGCGGTGACGGTGCTCAGGTTATATATCTTGATGAAGAGGACAAGATAAAGGCTCAGATAGAAGAGGCTGACAAAATGGCGGACGTTGTTGTGGTTTCATGTCATTACGGCACAGAGATACAGAACGAGCTTAACGAACAGCAGACGGAGATAACGCCTAAGCTTGTGGAGTGGGGTGCTGACCTGATTATTGGTACGCAGGCACACACTATCAGCACTTGCGGATATCTTGACAAGCCTGAGGGCGGACAGGCGTTCGTTTACTACGGTTTGGGCAACTTTATTTCGACTATGTATGACACAAAGTCGCTTGTGGGACTTATTGGCAAGCTCAATGTTGTTAAAGACCCTGACACCAATGAGGTGACATTCGAGAACGTTAAGGCGATACCGATAATATCGCACTTTGAGGGTGATTCATACTATGGCGATTGGTACAACTGCACTGTTTATCCTTATGCGGAATACACTGACGAGCTGTTTGCCAAGAATTATGTTGAGGGCTTCACTCGTGAGAGCGTTGAGCAATGCTTGTCTTACATACCTGATGAGTTTCTTAGTATTGAGTAGTCGTGGCAATTTGTAGGGGACGGCGTCCTCGACGTCCCGTTTGCAAAGTTGATAAAGAATATGATATTTCTGCGGACGACTTTTATGCCGTCCGTTTTTTTGGTATTGTGTAAAGGTTTACATATATCTTAATAAATTTATATAATGTAAATATCAATTCATGAAATGTTTACATTAAAATATGCTCAATCCATTAAAATACTTGCACATATCACTTTTTTACTATTGCAATTTAGGCAAATATGCTATAAAATATACATAAAGGGGGAGAAACGAACTTCCCGATAAAATTTTCATTTTTTTATATTCTGAAAACTATTTTGAATTTACAGGAGGGTTTATTACATGAAATTTGCTGACGGTTTCTGGCTCAACCAGAGAGGCTACGAAGTAAACTATGCAAATCAGGCTTTCGAGATCGAAGAGATCGAAAACGGATTCCTCGTTGTGGCAACACCTTTCGTTGTATACAACAGAGCTATGATGCTCGGAAGTGCAAACCTTGAGATCGCTTACACTTCGACTCAGGAGAACTGCGTAAAGGTAAGCATCACACATCACAAGGGTCATGTTGACAATGGTCCGCACTTTGTTCTTGAGGACAAGGGCTTCAAGCCACAGGTAACTGTTACAGACAAGGAAGCCGTACTTGTTACAGGCGACACAAAGCTCGTTGTTTCTAAGGAAAACTGGAGCTTCACATACTATTATAAGGATAAGAAACTCACAAGCGGTGGCTGGAGATCGACAGGCGTTATTTTCGAGAATGCTTACAAGCAGCAGGCAAGACTTCAGACACAGCTCGACGACACATTCTGGAGCTACCCTGCCGATCCTACAAGAACATACATCAGAGAGCAGTTTGACACTTCTGTTGGCGAATATTTCTACGGCTTCGGCGAAAAGTTCACAACATTCACAAAGAACGGTCAGAACGTTGAGATTTGGAACGCTGACGGAGGCACTTGCTCAGATCAGTCTTACAAGTCTATCCCATTCTATCTTTCTTCAAAGGGCTACGGCGTATTCGTAAACAGCACTGACAAGGTTTCATATGAGGTTTGCTCTGACACTGTTTCTAAGGTATCCATGACAGTTCCAGGTGAGAGCCTTGAATACTATGTATTCGGCGGTGCTAACCTCACTGACGTACTCAAGGGCTACACTGACCTTACAGGCAAGCCTTCACTGCCACCTGCATTCTCATTTGGTCTGTGGCTCACAACTTCATTTACAACAACATATGATGAGGAAACTATCACATCATTTATCGACGGCATGGCTGAGAGAGATATTCCTCTTCAGGTATTCCACTTTGACTGCTTCTGGATGAAAGGCTTTGAGTGGTGTAACTTTGAGTGGGACAAGTCACAGTTCCCTGACCCACCTGCAATGCTCAAAAGATTGCATGAAAACAAGGGTCTGAAAACTTGCGTATGGATCAACCCATATGTTGGTCAGCGTTCAAAGCTCTTTGACGAGGGTATGAAGAACGGCTACTTCATCAAGAAAACTGACGGCTCTGTATTCCAGTGTGATGAGTGGCAGCCTGGTATGGCTATTGTTGACTTCACTAATCCTGAGGCTTGCAAGTGGTATGCAGGATATCTTAGAAAGCTCTGCGAAATGGGTGTTGACACATTCAAAACAGACTTCGGTGAGAGAATACCTACAAGAGATGTTGTTTACTATGACGGCTCTGACCCTATCAAGATGCACAACTTCTACACATATCTTTATAATGAGTGCGTATTCAACGTACTGAAAGAATATTTTGGAGAGAACAAGGCTTGCTTGTTTGCACGTTCTGCTACAGCAGGCGGTCAGAAGTTCCCTGTTCACTGGGGCGGAGATTGCTCAGGCAACTACAACTCAATGGCTGAGGTCGTAAGAGGCTGTCTGTCACTTTGTATCTCAGGCTTCGGCTACACTTCACATGACATGGCAGGCTTTGAAGCTACTGCTACACCTGACATTTACAAGAGATGGGCTGCGTTCGGTATGTTCTCATCACATTCAAGACTGCATGGTAACCAGTCATACAGAGTGCCATGGCTCTTCGACGAGGAATCCTGCGACGTTCTGCGCTTCTTCACAAAGCTCAAGGGCAAGCTCATGCCTTATCTGTGGGCTCAGGCTATCAAGACACACGAAGTCGGCGTACCTGTAATGAGAGCAATGGTCATCGACTTTGCAGACGACCCAACTTGCCTGACGCTTGACAGACAGTATATGTTCGGCGACAACATTCTTGTTGCTCCTATCCTTAATGATGAGGGTATCGCTGAATACTATGTTCCAGAGGGCAAGTGGACAGATATTATCACCGGCAAGGTTCTTGAGGGCGGCAAGTGGTACAAGCACAAATGCTCATACTTTGAGATTCCTGCTCTTGCTAAGCCAAACAGCATTATTGCATACGGCAACTTTGAAAGACAGATAGAGTATGATTATCTTGAGGGTACAACATTCACTATCTACGAGCTTGAGGACGGCAAGAGTGCAGTTTGCCCTATTTATGACACTGAGGCAAACAAGGTATTCGAGCTGACAGCTACAAGACACGGCAACAAGATCGAGTGCGAATACACTGATACAAAGGCAAGCTTCAAGATCGCTGTGGCTAACACAGACAAGACTGTTGAAATTGCTCCTAACTTCAGCGGCAAGGTAATTATTGAACTTTGATTGCTAAATAAAACTATCGCTCCGAGAGATCGGGGCGATTTTTTTTGCGTTCACACATAAAATCGGGGCAAATGAGGGTAAAAATTCTGTATATTTGCTCTTGAAGAATGGTCGATATTTGAGTATAATATAGATAGTACGATTTGAGGAGTAATTTTATGAAGTCAAGAATAAGAAGTGTTATACCGAAAAAGATAATCGGCATAAATATCAGTCCGCAAAAGCGTGATATCATTGAAGATATTGCCAAGAGCGAAAATGCGGAAGCTGTTTTCTTTGGCAATGAGGTAATGGGACAGCAGGTGGGATATCTTTGCGGTTTCAAGGGCTTTGTTAGATCTGAAAAAGAGGGCGAGGACATCACGGACGAGTGCCTTATTTTTTCGGGCATTGACGGCAGGAGCCTTGACCCTATACTGAAAAAGCTCAGGGAGAAGGGTGCGGCAGTGGAGCTGAAAGCCATTGTCACGGCACACAATCAAAGCTGGAACGTTGGCGAGCTTATAAAGGAGTTGAGGCGTGAACACATTCACATGAATGGAGGTGACAGAGATGAAAAGTAAATACAAGGCTATTATTTACATTATTCTGTCGGCTTTTTCGTTTGCATTCATGTTCGCATTTGTGCGGCTTTCGGGAGACTTGCCGACAGTGCAAAAGACCTTTTTCAGAAATTTTGTGGCGTTGTTTTTCGCTATCGGAGTGCTAAAGAAAAATCACATACGCTTTCATATTGATGGCAAAAAGAACAATGCGGTCATTTTTGTGAGGGCGCTTGCTGGCACGCTAGGAATGCTTGGAAACTTTTATGCCATAGATCATCTTGTGCTGTCTGACGCTTCCATGCTAAACAAAATGTCACCGTTTTTCGTTATCATTTTCTCTTTTATTTTCCTTAAAGAGCGGCTGACTTTCTTTCAGGGTTTCACTGTAATTTGTGCATTTATAGGAAGCTTGTTTATCATCAAGCCGAGTTTTCAGAATGTGGACTTCTTCCCTGCCTTTATCGGTTTTCTAGGAGGAATGGGAGCGGGACTTGCTTACGCTTGCGTAAGATACTTAGGACAGCATGGAGTAAATGGTGCGGTGATAGTTGCATACTTCTCGGGATTTTCCTGCTTGTTCACCCTGCCATTTCTAATATTAGATTTCCACCCTATGACGATTTTCCAAATACTTTGTTTATTGGGAGCTGGCGCAGGTGCGGCAGGCGGACAGTTCGCTATAACTGCGGCTTACACTCACGCTCCTGCAAGGGAGATATCAGTTTATGATTACTCGCAGTTGATATTCACAACTATCCTTGGGTATTTCCTATTTGGCGACATTCCTGACGGCTGGAGCTTTCTTGGATATTTCATTATCATTGCAATGGCCGTGCTTGTTTTTCTTTACAACAATGTTTGGCACAAGGATAACGAGGTCAAGGGCTGACAAAAAGGTAAACAAAAAGAGCGTTTTTACTTTCTCGGTAAAAACGCTCTTTATTATTAATATTGTAATTTAAGCTCCGCCTGCGATAAATCTCTTGAGATCCTGTGGGTTTACGCACTTTTCAAGCGCAACGTCCATGGAGATCGTTCTCGAACGAACGAGCTTTGCAAGCTCCTGATCCATGGTCTGCATTCCTGTTGCTTTACCTGTCTGCATAGCTGAACCGATAAGATGCACCTTATCGTCACGGATCATAGCTTTGATAGAGTCTGTTGCATTAAGAATCTCACAGCAAGCTACACGGCTTGTGCCGTCGAATGTACGGCAAAGTGTCTGAGTACAGATACCTACAAGAACGGAAGCAAGCTGAGTTCTGATCTGATGCTGCTGGTGAGCAGGGAAAACGTCGATGATACGGTCGATAGTTGACGGTGCGGACGTTGTATGAAGTGTACTCATAACAAGATGTCCTGTTTCAGCGGCGGTAACAGCAGCTTCGATAGTCTCGAAGTCACGCATTTCTCCTACGAGGATAATGTCCGGGTCCTCACGGAGAGCAGCACGGAGAGCAAGTGAGAAGCTCGGTACGTCAGGTCCGATCTCTCTCTGGTTTACCATACATCTCTTATGAGCGTGCATATACTCGATAGGGTCCTCAATAGTGATGATATGAGCTGATTTATGGATATTTACATGGTCGATCATAGCGGCAAGAGTTGTTGACTTACCGGAACCGGTAGGGCCTGTTACAAGCACAAGTCCACGAGGTCTCATTGAGAACTCTGCAAGGATAGGTGGCAGGTCAAGGTCGGTAAGGGTCGGGATATCGTTTCTCAAAAGACGGAGAGCGATAGCTGTGTTTCCTCTCTGACGATACACGTTTACACGGTGACGGAAACCTCTTGATGATACATATGTAAAGTCGGTATCAATATGGTCTTTGATAGACTGACGCTGCTTATCTGTACACATATCCTCGCATATTTTGAGAATTTCGATCTCAGTCATATCAGGATATGAGGAAAGCTTTCTCAAGTTACCGCCCTGTCTAACTATCGGCGGAATACCTACGGTGAAGTGCAGGTCGGAACAGCCAAGGGCTCTTGCTTCATCAAGAATTTTGTTAATGTCGATTGCCATTAGAATTTACCTCCATATATTTCTTTTTTATACAGCATATGTTACACGGATAAGTTCGTCCATTGAGGTCTTGCCTTGCTGAACAAGCTCTGAAACGTTGTCACGAAGCAGGTGACAGCCCTCTTTCTTTGCAAGCTCCTGAATTTCATCAGCTTTTGCTCCCCTTGTGATAAGAGCCTGCATAGACGGTGTTGCGAGAAGGATCTCATGGATAGCGGTTCTTCCCTTATATCCTGTGTTATTGCACTTTGGACAGCCACATGGGTCGTACACCTGTACTGAATGGTCAAGACCCATAAGCTCGTTTTCTTCCTCAGTTGACATTCTAGGCTTTTTGCACTCAGGGCAAAGCACCTTTGTAAGACGCTGAGCAACGATACCTATAAGTGAGGTTGCGACCATGTATGCCTCAACGCCCATATCCACAAGTCTTGTTACGGTAGAAGCGGCGTCATTGGTATGAAGTGTTGACAGAACAAGGTGTCCTGTAATAGCGGCACGGATAGCGATCTCAGCAGTTTCAGTATCACGCATTTCTCCGACCATTATGATGTCAGGGTCCTGACGGAGGATAGAACGAAGGGCTGCACCGAATGTCATACCAGCTTTTTCGTTGATCTGGCACTGGTTTACGCCGTCGATCTTTTTCTCGACTGGGTCTTCGACAGTAATAACATTGTTATTAGGCTTCGAGATCTCGCCAAGCGCGGCATAAAGTGTGGTAGATTTACCTGAACCTGTAGGGCCTGTTACAAGGACAACACCCTGTGGCACTTTAAGGCAAGACTCAAATCTCTTATAGTTATACTCGGTCATACCAAGATCGGTAATTTTTCTAAGGGACATATCGCCTGTTGCGAGGATACGGAGAACGACTTTCTCACCGTATACCATTGGAAGGTTAGATACACGGAGGTCAAGAGTCGTGCCGTCAACGACCTGTGACATACGGCCGTCCTGCGGGATACGCTTTTCGGCGATATTCATGCCGCTCAAGATCTTGAAACGGGTAACAAGCGAAGTATGAAGTGCGGCGGAAAGAGTCATAAGCTCAATAAGGTCGCCGTTTACACGGATACGGATAACGGTCTTGTCCTTAAACGGCTCGATATGTATATCCGTTGCGTCCTGACGTTGTGCGTTCTCGACGATAGCGGTAGCAAGCTTAACGATAGGAGCGTTCTCGATTCTCTCCTCAGAGATATCCTTGAGTTCTTCGAGGTTGAGCTCTTCCTCTTTCTGCTTTGTAGCCTCGTCAACAACGGAGCTAACCTGACCTTCAGAGTACATCTTACCGATTGCACGGTTGATAGATGACTTTGTGGCAAGGACTGGTGTTATACTACAACCTGTGATAACACGGAGATCCTCGAAAATATAGAAGTTGATAGGATCATTAGTTGCAACGGTCATACGCTTGCCTATTTTGCTGACTGCGATGACGTTATACTTTCTTGCAGTTGCCTCAGGTATCTTCTTGACTATATCAGGCATAAGCTCAGTATTATCAAGGTCGATATAGGACACATTCAGTCGCTCGGCGAGGACCTGACAGAACTGAACATCGGTAACGAGCTTCATGTCAATAATGACATCACCAAAAAGTCTTCCCTTTTGCTCCTTCTGTTTGGCAAGGACTTCCTGAAGCTGTTCTTCAGTTATAAGACCTTTCTGTACCAGATACTGACCGATAGGGCCGTTTCTCATATATATTACTCCAATCCTCCGCATTGATTTAGGGATCCGACGCTGCGGAAACGTCTGCTGCGGTGCAAAAACCGCAAAAAAATCATATTATCTATTGTAATCTTCATGAAAGTATGATAAAATTAATGTACTAAGGCAATACTGCACAAGGATTGTGCGTAAGATGCGTAGTCAGATTTTTCGTTAGCTTGTATAGAAACGACGCAGGAATACTTTCGTATTTCAAGGAGTTTCTGTGCAAGATAACGGAAAATCTGCAAGCAGATTGCGTGCAAAGCCGCTAGGCGTGCCTTGTGCGGTATTGCCTTAACTAATGAATCCAAAGGAGGATCACTGTGGATAATTTAACCTTATCATACATAATCATTTATGTATTTGTGTTCATTTTCGGAGCGTGTATAGGCAGTTTTCTTAACGTCTGCATATACCGATTGCCGAAAAACGAAAGCCTTATCAAGCGAAATTCTCACTGTATGACCTGCGGTGAGCCGATCAAGCGGCGTGACCTGATACCGATAGTAAGCTGGTGCATACTTCGTGGAAAGTGTCGAAACTGCGGTGCAAAGATATCGGCAAGATACACTATAGTTGAAACACTGAACGCACTGCTCTACTTATGGGTATTCTACCATTTTAATGGAATTTTCAATCCGCTTCGTGCAGCACTTGTCTGTCTGTTATTCTCTGCTCTTATCGTTGTATTCTTCATGGACTGGGACACTCAGCTTATCAACACATATGTTGTGATATTCATAGGTTTGCTTGGTATTGCGGAATACATTTTCTGCAAAGATCAGACGGGACTTACGCTTAAATCACACTTGATCGGATTTTTCATTGTGAGCGTGCCTTTGCTTATTATTTGTCTTATCACACATGAGAAAGCAATGGGCATGGGAGATGTATATCTCATGGCAGCCGCTGGGTTGTTTCTCGGAATGCAGGGTGCTTTGGTAGCGCTTCTTATCGGACTAATAACAGGCTCGATCGGCGGACTTATCCAGAAACACCGCAGCGGTGATTCAGTATTTGCATTTGGTCCATATCTCTCCATAGGAATTGCTGTTGCAGCTTTGTACTCAGAGCAGATCGGTTCATGGTACATGGACTTTACTGGTCTTAACGAGATGATGAACGAAGCAATGCTGATAATAAGATAATTGCACAAATTCCGCAGTTTGATACTACGGAATTTTTTTGCTCAAAAAATCCTCTTAATAGAAGTTTTCTGTTAAGGGGATTTTTTCAGCAAGGCTGTACAATAATATACAGCCGCTGAAAACCATAATTTATGATGGATCACTAGTATAAAGCTTATCATCTTTAAACCAGTATTCATATTCTCCACCATTATTGGTTAAATTTACAGTAGCACTAGTCCAACCTATCTGAAGATTAATAGTATCACTGTAGAAAAGTATTTCCAAATCCGTACCAACCTTTAACTGATCATTCATATAACTGCCCCAATATGTTGAAGTACGAATAACCTGACCTGTCACCTCGAAATCAACAGGATTACCACTGCATACAATATGATTACCATTTGAAGGCTTGGTGAGAATATGAACCTTTATTCTCGATGAACCACTAGGCAATGTTGGTTTATCCTTGAATTGTGCTACAAAAACAGTGTCAGATGTTATAGGGGTAGAACTGATATCATCACTCGTACCCTCTACAACCCACTTATCAAATATTTTTGTTGTATCTGACGGAACAGGGATAGCACCTGGATAAGTTGCATACTGTCCATCAGAAACATAAATAGTTGAGGCATTTATTAAAGAACCATTTAATTTGAACTCAACCTTATGCTTATTCTGTACAACTGGAACGAAAACAACTGAGCTATCTGTAATAGAAACATCAGTAAGACCCTTTGAGTTATCTGATTTGTATACCCACTTAACAAAATCCTGTTTTATAGTATCCATGTCAGTTGGAATTCCCGGGTCATTTGCAAAATCGCCATCATAGACACTTGTTGTTGTAAATGTAGAACCGTCGATATTCTCAAACGTTACTGTAAACTGGGTTTTCGGTGCAACAGGCGGATAAACACAGGAGAATACCATATCCTTATTTATTGTTATACCTGTTGTAAAATCAGCAACGTTATTCTTGCTGTCTACCCAATAAGGTGTGCCATAGCCTGTTCTTTTTGCCATGGTTGGCGGCGTTTGATAAAGTGTGCCTGCCTTGACCGACTTAGTATCTATCTGTTTACCACGAAGCGTTGAATCAGGGTCGCTTGCAGAGTAGATAAACTTTACACTGTATGTTTTTGAACTTGAAACTGTTGTCTTATCATAGAAAATATAAGTATATGTGTTTGAAGCGTCAAGGCTGTAATACTTTTCCTGCTGAGCTGTGCAACCTGCAGGAGCAGTAGTTGCCTGAGGATATGTGACATAATCAGGAGCTACAGAAAAATCTTTATAGTCATTAACATTGTATGAATCGCCTTCATCTATGTTAATATTTGTAAGATTTACTGCTGCGTCCTTTTTATACTTTGTTTTCGTAAAAGTATAGCTTCCGTTCTCATATGTTGGCTGATAGGCTGTAAGAGAAACGTCGAGAGTATACATTTCCTCAATTTTGCTGATACTTGCACCGATATCAAACTTATAATTGTCGTAAAAATCAACGCCTCTTGCAACAGCAGAATTATTAAAGTTTAAGCCCTCTGTATTTACCTTACCTACATTGAGGATACAGCCTTTTGCACCCATTCTCTTTGCGGCTGTATCCGTGTCGCTACCTGAATAGTTTTTCAGACTATAGCCACGAAGATTATTATTGTCAATAACGATACAATTTGAATAGGTCACACCGCTTGCACCGATAGTACCAGAGGTTGAAACATCAGGCACACCTACATAATCTTTAAGAACAAGGACATTGGTCGAATATCTAAGCTCATCGTCAAGATAGTCTATAAGACCTGAACCTATGACATTGCTTTCCATTGTTGCATCAGCGTCATGATAAACGTTATTTGCAGGTTTGATCATATTAAGGATAGCTCCGAGGATCACGCCGAAAATCGTTACCACAACGATAAGCTCAACAAGGGTAAAACCCTTGCGGTTTTTATTCATTTTCAAGATCCTCCCTCCTTATGGTGTTGATTGTGCATCGTCATAATCGGCTTGGTTTTTGTAATCAGAGCCGCCCATATAATGGATAACTACATAACCTGTAGCCTTACCTGACGCATCTTTTTCAAGAAAATAATTAAAAGTATCTTTTGTAATTTTAAATGCGGCTGTATCCGCTGTTGGAGCGTCGCTGTAGAGGTCAGATGACTGTGAGAAGCCGAAATAATCGCTTCCTGTTACGCCTGAAAGCACAACGCCAAACTGCTGATTTCCGCCGTCACCGATAGGGATAAGAAGTGAATTTCCTGATGAGTTATTATTTACATCAAAGAACTTTCCGCCTGTAAGTTCAGGAGTAAGAGCATAGAAATCCATATCTGCCCCTGAATTGTTATAAAACTTTACCCAGTAAACGCTCTTTTCAGGATTAGGTGTAATGTTTACGTCCTTACCTTGAAGAAATTTAAGCTGATAGCCTGCGTCTTCATCAATATTATTAAGCTTTGCTTTAAAGCCATAGGCTGTAGTATTGAACTTTATGCCACTTCCAAAGTCTGCCTCAAGGGCAAACTCATTTGTAGTTTTGCCGCTTGAAGAAAACTTGTTTACCTTCAACTCGTTCATATTGACGGTCTTGTTATCATTATACTGCTCGGCATTTACTGCCTGAGTATACATTTCATTGTTGCGGTAGTAGTTTTCAAGATTCTGTTTTTTTGCCGCAACAGCAACTGTAACAAGCATAGCTGACATACCTGACAAAAGTGCCATTGCTATGATGACCTCTACAAGAGTCATACC
>ERZ791930.396-NODE-396-length-35382-cov-7.092960_pt1 | contig 35382 bp, 20 predicted proteins | sample MGYA00510128_ERZ791930 | MGnify/ENA primary metagenome ERZ791930 (study PRJEB30046, sample SAMN00792057) | human gut metagenome | study: EMG produced TPA metagenomics assembly of the A metagenome-wide association study of gut microbiota in type 2... | reverse complement strand
GGCGCACTGGTCGAGGTGCTCACCGGCGCACAGAACCCCTGCGGCAAGCTGGCCGAGACTTGGGCCTGCCGCTACGCCGACACCCCCGCAAAGGAGAATTTTGGCGGCGACGGCCCCACCGTGGAGTACCGCGAGGGGCTGTATGTGGGCTACCGCTACTACGACACTGCCGGTGTGCCCACCGCCTTCCCCTTCGGCTACGGCCTGAGCTATACCAGCTTTGCATACAGTGACCTGAACGCAGACGAAAACGGCGTGAGCCTGACCGTCACCAACACCGGCAGCTGTGCAGGTGCCGAGGTGGTGCAGCTGTATGTGGCAAAACCGGATGCAAAAATTTTCCGCCCTGTCAAGGAGCTGAAGGGCTTTGTCAAAGTGCAGCTGGAAGCCGGAGAGAGCAAGACCGTTACCATCCCGCTGGACGATAAGGCGTTCCGCTACTGGAACGTTGCCACCGACCGCTGGGAGGTGGAGGGCGGCAGCTATCAGCTGCTGGTAGGCGCTTCCAGCGCCGATATCCGCCTGAGCGCCGCCGTCACGGTAGCGGGCACCGGTGCACCCGACCCCTACGCGGGCAAAGCGCTGGAACATTACCGCACCGCGCAGGTGCAGAGCGTGCCGGACGCAGAATTTGAGGCGCTGCTGGGCCATGCCATCCCGGAGAACAAGGTGCGCATCGACCGCAACATGACGCTGGGCGAGATGGGGCACGGACGCAGCCCCATCGGCTGGCTGGCAGCGGCGGTACTGGGTGCCCTGCTGCGCCGCAGCATCAAAAAGGGCAAGCCGGACCTGAACATCCTGTTCCAGTACAATATGCCCCTGCGGGCGCTGGCCAAAATGACCAACGGAGCCATCAGCATGGGCATGGTGGACGGCATCGTGATGGAGCTGCAGGGCTTCTGGGTCATCGGCCTTGTGCGGGTGCTTGTGGAGGCTGTGAAGAACATCGTGCTGAACAGCCGCATGGAAGAGCGCCTGAAAAACAGCTGAAAGGAAGCAGGATATGAATTTTTGGAATAACTTCGCGGCAAAGCACCCCGCCGCTGCCAAGTGGGTGCGGGAGGGCGGACTGTTCGTCATCGTGTCCAACCTCATCACCGTGTTCAAGTACCTGCTGCTGCAGTTTCTGCCCCAGGCCTTTGCAAGCCTGCCGGTGGTGGATTTTGGCTGGCCGGGCATTGATATCACCCTGTTCGGCGAGACCTTCAAGTGGAACATCCTCGGCTACGATGCCGCTCACGGCGGCCTGCCCTACTTCTGTGCCTACATGATCGCCATGGTCATCGGCGAGTGCATCAACTTCCCCATCCAGCGCAATTTCGTGTTCCGCAGCAAGGGCAATCTGGCCAAACAAATTGGCTGGTATGTGTTGGCCTTCTGCGTCATTACCTGCATCGTCAACTCCATCAACTGCATCTGGGTGGCGGTGGCTGGCCTGCTGGTGCCGGACTTCATCTACAACATCGGCACCACCGTGCTCAACGGCGGCATCTCCATGGTGATCTTCTTCTTTGTGAATAAGATCATCTTCCCGGAGGGCGAAAAAGCCGCAAAATAACAAGCCATCCTCCTTCATTTTCTTCTTTTCATCACAAAGGCTCTCGCTCGTTCTGCGCATACGACAGAACAGGTGAGAGCCTTTGGCTTATAATCATCCTATCGCACAAAAGGCAGGATACCATCGCCACGATGATACCCTGCCTTTGCTCTTTCTTGCTTACCGTTCTGCGTACTCTCGCCGTAGGAACTTGTCGGGGCGAGGCCCCTCCATCTTGCTGCGCAAGACCGTTCTGTCGCTTGAAAGCCCCACTGGGGCTTTCATTGCCTCGTTACACTCCGCAACCGCGAACCTCCTGTAAACAAAAAACGTACCCGAACCCTTTCTCATAGAGAATCGGGTTCGAGTACGAACTGTATGGTGGAGAATTAGGGACTCGAACCCCAGACCCCCTGCGTGTGATGCATAATGACTTTTCGTTTTTTAGAACGATTATTCGTTAAATTAATGCAATTTGCTACAGATCTGCTACAAACGTCAAGTTTTTAATCATATTACGCTCTCGCACAAAGCTTCGTGGTCATTGCATTTATCGCCTCTCGTCCCTCAAATTCTTTAACTTCTTTCTGTAATTCATTTTCTATCATTTCTCGGTCCATATTAAGCTTATCAAGCAAAAAGCTATGTCGCAATTCGAAACTTTCAAACACATCTGCCCATGTTAATGCGTATAGTTCGTATTGTTCTAGCTGAACAACCAGTCCTTTCTTGCCTGCTGTTTTATTTTCTCCCACATTGCGTCGTTCTTTCACATCGTCATCCATTTCATTGCAAACAGCTATAAACTTCCATCTACAGAACTGGGAATTGAACTGTGGCTGTTTCTTAACAAAATCCATATAGTCTTCTATCTGTCGCAATACTTTTTTTGTAAGAACAACCTTTGGAGCTTTTAATTCTACAATTAGATTTTCCTTGATTGCATTTCCTTCTCCGTCTTCTGTTTTTCTAGCTCCACACAAAAAAATATCCATTCGACGCATTTCTTCGTCATCTTTTGTTAGCACTGCTTCTGGGCTATCTTTACCGTACAGTAGATATAAATACTTCTCAAGTGCCTTTTGCATTCTCTTGTCCGCTGTAACCAAATTATATTGTTCACCAAACAGCCAATAATGTTGCTCTATAATTTTCTGGATGTGATCACGCTCATTTGTATACGGTTCCATGCTATAAAGCATCCATTTTAGCCCTTCAATCACTTTGTACCGATTTTCTATAAAACGAATCGAATCAATCACATTACTCAACTTCGTCTTTTTTAAAACATCTGCAAAGTCTTCTCTCTGTTTCGGTGTTAAATCCACAATTTGAGAAATAAATTCTAATATGTTTTCTCTTTCAGTAGAATCCAACAGCAAATTTAAAAATCCGAGCAGTGACTTTTCTTGAATTGGTTTCAACTTATAAAAGATCCTTGACTCTAACTGATACAGCTCTTTTGTTACTGAAATCAATTCTCTTTTTTTCATCTCCCCATATATATCATTCCCAAATTGGGGAAACGATTTTCTATCCATCATCCCCTTTACCGCCTCATCTGCTTTTTGGGCTAAATATTTTCCCAGGACCTCTTCTATCAATTTACGAATTTCATGTTTAAGTTTTCGCAATAAAATTTTTTCATTATCCAAGGTTTGTTGTTCTACCTTTTCGTCTTCATATTCTTCACAATTTACGTCTTTTTTGTTATTAAAGTATGCAGATTTCACAAACACACTGTGGCAAAAATTCACCGTGTTTCTATTAAACGCCGTGCTATCTTTTCCTTTAGTTATACCTTGCGTATCCATATAATAAATACAGTACTTTTCTTTGATTGCGTTTTTCCATACAACTATCGAGATAATAAAATTATTTTCCTCTAATCGGATTATTTTTTCTTTGCTCAGTTCCGTGTCAACATAATCCTCATACTTTAGAACTTCTCCATTTATCTTAAGCTGAAGTTCTCTATTTTTTTCAAGAAATAAAAACCACGCAAATTCTTTCAGAAGCGATTCACGTAACGCTTCCATAGACATTTCCGCTACCGTCACTTCATCAATTTGCGAAATTGTGACTTCTGTTCCAGTATTGTCATTCGTTTTCTCTATTTGTGTTTCTTCAAACTCATTTTTCTTATCACTCTCTATTATAATTTCGTATTTGAAATTTTCATTTCCTTCTTTATATACAGTACTCCATTTTAAAGCCGCTGCTATGCCAAATCCCGAAAATCTTCCTTTTCCTTTGTTTGCTTTTGTTTTAAATGGATTAGGGTAGCTATTCTTTTTAGATGTCAAAAATGTCCCAAATGTATCGTTTAGTGTTGAATGACTTATTCCTTCGCCATTATCATAAATCTTAATTTCTGATAACCCACCCAAATCATTGGGGATATAAGATACTTCCACCTGAGTCGCATTTGCCTCAAAACCATTCCAAATATACTCAACTAGAGCTTCTTTATAATCTTTTGTAATACCAGATGCCTCTATACTTTGACTCTTAACTTCTAGACTGTGTTTCATTATGTTAACGCCTCCCTTAGATTTTCATCTTACTCGTTTCACTCGTCAAGATGGTTAGTCTTATTTTAAATAAGTCCTTCCGAATCTTATATCGCCTAAAGATTGTTCCATCTACATTATGTAACTGATTCAAATCTATATTCCTTACTGCCTCCAATGCTGCTTCTCTCTGGCTCAAGTGCCGCTTTCCAACGGTCAAACAGCTTGCACCATCCAATATGTCATACTGCTGAAATGCTCGGTTGAAGTCCATCAGGTCATGTAGGCGGATAGGTTGATTCGTCTCATTGTCCACCAACAGACCCCAGTTTTCCCAATGGCGGTCGGTGTTGCCCACCAGATAATCCAGAATGTTCATCATATAGTATCCGTGGGCGTCCAACTCTAAAATCTTATCCAGCGTGTTCCAATCATGGTTTGTGCAGTAGACATCATAGGCTGCATACGTCACAAGGCTATATCGCTGCGAGGTCATAATTTTGCTGATGGAAACCGGCTCGTTCTCAAACATTCCCTGCTCATACAGAACCTGATGACAGTCAAAGCATCGACAGATCTTACTTGCCAGCACCTCACGCTCAACTGCATCTTGTCCACCATCTTTATAAAGATAGAAGCCATCATCCTTGCGCACCCACGCTTTAGGATAGCATCCGCCAGTGGACAAATCATTTGCCAAAAGATGGGCATTTGTCACAGTCATCTGATGCCCACGCAGTGCAATATTCACAAGAGCGTTGCTTAAAGAGTGTGTGTAGAGATTGATATCCTCAAATCGGACAGTCTCATTTTCTTCTTTTACCCAGAACACATCCAGCAGAGACAGGCAATGGTACGAAAGCGCAATCTGTGCACGCTCCCGATCCGTAACACTCTGGGATGCGCCAATGCTGTTCAGGATTTCCTTTGCATAAGTGCGGTCACGTGGTATCAGCCGAGATGCACACCATGAATGGAAACTAATCACATTATTGATTCGAGTATCAAAGTCATTCGATTCTTTCAGCACTAGACCATAGGGCATGAAATCTTCAAAATAAATTTTACACTCACCAGCCGTACTCACCTGTGCCACACATCTTTCCGTGTGCATAATGCAGTAGACTGTTGCCTTGCCCATCGCCTCCACCACCTTATTTGACTGATGCACGTTCTCTTTTCTACTATTGTACCTTCTTTCCCCCTGCAAAACAAGATGTAAAAAAGCTCTTGATCCTTAATATAGAGGCCAAGAGCTTTTTTACCCGATTATCTTTGTCTGTTCCCGAGCTTTAGCTCAATCATTAGATTTCATCCAAGCCATACTTGTGTCTTTTCCCTCCACAGCATTGCACATAAATACCATATCGACTTATCTTGGCTTCGAGAGAGCAGCCGCATCTGGGGCAAAGCATTCCGTTTTTATTGCCCTTATGATAAAAATACTCTTCTACGAATTCCGTTTCGACAAATTCTGTATGCTTGCAGGACGGATAGCCAGAACAGCTCAAAAAATACTTTTGATTTCTGGACTTTTTCAGCTGCATAGGTTTTCCGCAGACAGGGCACTTTTTGTGTGCAAGAACATAATCCGATAACTTATCCGTTATCAAGTTTCCCTGTGCATCCTTTTCAACGGTTTTGGCTTGATCCATCACCTGACTCATTTCCAGTAATCCGTAAAGGATCTTTGCTGTGTGCGTTCCCCAAAAACGAATACATGGACGATTGTTAATAGCGCTTGTCCTGCCTTCTATTTTGAAGCACGCTGCAGATTCTGGCATGCCAAACCATGTTACAGTCTTGTCGATCAATGTAACCGGATCTGTCAGATAGTGATTTTCTACCGCAAAATACTTCAAAGTCGGATGGAGGTTCTTCTTCGATTCGGCTCGAACAAATACTTTTACTCCACGGCTTTGAGCTTCTGCCAGAGCCTGTGCAATTCTAGTGGTATTTATATCCGAGTTTGCCGGAGAATCCGGAATGTCAATCCGGACCTCACGCCTTGCAGTAGCCAAGTCCTTAATGAATTCATCCACTTGATTTTCTTTTTCCACGAAATCAAAATAGTATTTTTCAAGGTCGTCATCCGGGCGAATTATTTCCGGAATCATGGGAGCTGTCGCGCGATAGCTTTTCAGCATTTGCATGAACATCAGATTTTCTGACATTCCTTTATTTCTCATGAACGATCCATTTGCTACGCAAATAAACTTACCCTTTGATCGCGTCATGGCAACGTTAAAAAGTCTGTCAGCATAACGTCCAGCAGTTGATGCGATCAATGCCCCCGGGAAAGGAAGTCGATAGCAGTCAACTGCATCGTATACAATAACGTCCTCTTCAGAACCTTGGAACTGATGTACCGTCGCACATTTTATGGCATGCGGAAGCGCTTCCAGCTCATTGACGTCACGCACCATTGCATGTAGAAGCCGTGATTGTGCATGATAAGGAGTAATAATACCAACTTCCTGCGTCTGTGCTGCCTTTAACGCCAGCGAAAATGTCACAAATGCGCTCAGAACATTTGCATGAGAGTCGTCACTGCTTTTAATACAGGTTGACATTGTTCCACTCAGATCAACAAACTCCATTGCACGTCCCGCGAATGGCTCTGCCATCACAGTTTTTTCTCGTTTTTCGGTCATTCCGTTCGCAGATTTCAGCAAACCATTGTATATAGATCTGCCCGCAAAATCCGCAATTTCCGGATGCATACGATACTGCGTATCCAAGAGGCACAGCCATTTGTGATTGCTGCCTTGATCTACCGCCTGTGTGATTCCGCAATACTGAAAAATATCCGCATTCAGTGGTGACTCTTTGCTACTCTGGACAATAGGCGGAAGCTGTCGGAAATCGCCCATGCAGACAAAATTCTTTCGTGCAAGTTTAGCAGCATATGCTATCTGGGGTATCGTTGCCATACTTGCTTCATCAAAAATCACAACGTCAAAAGCACCATTACGAATTTCCTTATCAACAATGGCCTTTGAAACCGTCGTCGCTACAAATTTCGCATTCCTCACGCACTGACTTTCCGCTGCTCTGAGTTCCCGTCGAATCTCGTTGAGTTCTTTCTCCACCTGAATCAGTTTTGGATCATTTTTCTCCAAGCGCTTCTTTTCCGCTTGAAGCTGCGTTCTCCTTTTTAGCAGATCCGGATAATTATTGATTGCTAAATTGTATGAGGAGAGATAGGGATGCTCTGATATTCTCTTATCCTTCGGAAAACCATACCGGACGAGCTGTCCGGGGAAAACGTCATTTTTCAACGACGTCACACGAAGAATTGCACCATCAACGGAAACGTTGCTGTAGGACAACATAAGAACACGTTCGCCCTTGTCAATGTGAGCCCACGCAATTTTTGCAAGCGTTTGAGTCTTTCCTGTTCCCGGAGGTCCCCAAACAAATGTTATCGGTTGCTCCAGTGACATTCTTACCGCTGTCTCCTGCCCCTTGGCAATATCCGAATTGCGATAGTCGATCTCTTTCAACCCATTACAGATTAGGTCCTGTGCAATTTCCGATGGTTCAAGAGACAGATCCATAAGGCGCTCTGATACAGATTGGAGCAAATAGCAAGCCTCCGCAGAAATATTCAGCATTTCAACCTCTGCGCCCAAATCAAGTTCACTGATCAGATAGACTGAAAACGCTTCACAATTCAGGATCTTACCGGAAATTTGCGATTGTCCCTTCCAAATTGTAACTGGTGTTCCTTCAGGATAATTAAGCTCATCTTCCGATTCAAGAAGGTACACAAATTGCCCGTTGTCTCGTCCGATTCGCTTACCTTCCTGAAGAAGGATATGCTTTCCACCTGTCATTCGAATGAAGGAGATTTCTGCGCTTAAAGCCATCCTGTACGCCTGACAAAAATCAGCCACGGAGGCAAACGGTTTTATCTGAACACTTTTGTCTTTTTCCTGACGACGGTTTGACGAAATCGACGTTTGAAGTTCATTGATTCGCTGTTTTCTCTCAGCCGTCTCAGCGTGTTCGTGTTGGCTTACCACTTCCTGAACATCTTCTTTCAGGTCAGTATCCAAAATTTTGAGATACGTCTGAAAGCAACCAGGATAGCTAAACATTTTAGCTCCATCACGAAAGGTCACAACGATCGTAGTTTTCTTTTGCTCTGTAATAACTCCATCACCAAAGCTTCGATGATGCACACGCTTTCCTGTCAGATCCATTTCATCCAGCCTTTCCTTGCCTTGTCCATTATCAGGGCTTTTTCTGTTGCCCTGTCTAATTTTACAAAACAAGATATACGATAAGCGTCTCTTCTACTTACTTTTTTATCCGCAGATAATATTTTTCAAGGCTCTTATCGCAGACATCCACAATATGCAGCTAATCTTCCCGTGTGAGCTTGCGGAAGATGATCGGGTTTACCTCGATAGTCTCCACGTCCTTGCAGCGCATCAAGAATCGCATATCCTCAAAGCGCTTGAAGGGGTTAGAGAGAATGTTCTTCTCCACATCCTTCCGGGTATAACCGCCCTTCTGGTAGATACTGGTGGATTTCTCTGCAATCATCCCGTGCGCCTTGCGGTCCTCGTAGAAGTCGATGAAGTAGTCCACCACGTCCGGCAGAGCGACTCTGCCGCTGGTGTCCATGTACTCATAGATTGCTTTGAGCAGCACCGGCTTGTAGGAATAGCTCATGTCCATCGTTTCAATAAACTTCATGAACTTGTCCGCCATATTCTGCGGCGTAATGAGATCCCAGCCATACTGTTTCGCAATGTTGCGGATGCTTTCCTCCCGGAAATAGTGGAACATCCGCTTATCACCAAAGGGAATCGAAAGGTCAGGTTTGACTTTTCCGTCCTTGATGTAACGCTCCACTGTCTCGGACTGCACATCCACCATCCGAACGAACTCGATCTGCGAGATCATGTCCTTGACGCTGTTCTGCCAGTTGAAAAGGTCGATAATCTCATAGTCGGACACATCGATTGGCACATCCAGCCACGCCTCCGGCTTTTCACCCTGAAACAGCATATCCTGATCCAGCTTGCGCTTGTTCTCCGGTGCCAGCACATACGCCATCGGCTGATATTTTGCAATGTCCAGCACCCGGTGCAGGCTGTAGGGCATATTGAACATATTAGCGTTGTCCACAAAGTCAACCACCAGCAGATCCTCTTTGCCCGGGCAGCGGCGTGTACCACGACCAAGCTGCTGCAAATAAATCGTTTTGGACATGGTCGGGCGCGCCATGAACAGCACCGTGGTATGCGGGCTGTCCCAGCCTTCGTTCAGAAGGTCGCAGGCGCAGAGAACATTGGTCGAGCCGGTTTCATAGTCCTTCAGAATTTTTTCCCGAACCTCAACACGATTCCGCCCGGAAACTGCTTCCGCCTTCACACCGTTGTCCCGCAGCAACTTTGCAATTTCGGCTGCATGGTCTACGCTGGCACAGAAAATTACTGTCTTTTTGCCGTTGACGTACTTTAAATAGGTGTCAACGATCAACTGATTGCGTTCCGGGATGAACAGCTTGCTTTCCAGATCCTGCGAATTGTATTTGATGCCGTTGATCCGCACATCGGTCAGGTCGATGTTGGTCTTGACCCGGATGCAGCGAATCGGCACCAGAACGCCACGCTCCACGGCAGTCTTGAGATCCATTTTGTGGGCAACATTCTGGAACAGCTCCAGCATATCTTCGCCATCGCTGCGTTCCGGAGTGGCAGTCAGACCCAGAATAAACTTCGGGTGGAAGTAGGTGAAAATCTTCTGGTAGGTGTTGGCTGCCGCATGGTGACATTCGTCCACAATCAGGTAGTCAAAATCTGTAGGCGAGAACTTTTCCAGATCCTTGGAGATACTCTGCACCGTTGCAAAAATGACTGTCTGGCTCATATCCTTCTGACTTCCGGTATATTCCCCCAGTGTAGCCTCCGGCCACACTTTCGCAAACGTATCCTTAGCCTGTGAAGCCAGCTTCAGGGCGTTAACCAGAAATAGTGTGCGTCCGCCCACTGCCTTGGCATCCGTTGCTGCCGTGATGGTTTTTCCAACGCCGGTTGCATGGTACAGCAGCGCAATGGTCTTGCCGTCCTCTCGCATTTTCTGCAGGTTCTCGGTGGCTTCCTGCTGGTAGTCCCGAAGCTCGATGGTCTGTCCCATCTGAACCGGCAGGTCTGCTTCAAATGCCTTGAACATGGGGCTGGTGCCCAAGAAAGTAATCAGCTCGTCTTTGACCTTTTCCGGTTGCTTTTCCAACTGCCTGTAGATCCAACGGTATACTTTCCAGTTGTCATAGATCAAGCTGTTCTGCTTCAGGAGGTCATCAGCGTATTTGTTTTCAGACACCTTGCTGGGGTTGTGGTAGGTCTCACCGTCAATCTCGATTGCAATTTTGGATTCAGGAGCTTCCAGCGCAAAATCGATATAGCGGTGCCGACCATAGATGTCCACGCTGGGGTACTGGACCTGCAAATTTTCGGTTTTCTCAGGCCCAAAAGCCTCACAGAAGAGCTGCACAAACAGCTCCTCCGCACGGCTGTTGACACTGGTTGCTTTCATTGGCTCCATGGTGGCCTCCTAAATTCAGACATGCTTTATTCTCACAGATTATAGTAGTGCTCCACCAAAGTCCTGAATTACGAGATCACTGTCACGACCGGAAATCGATTTGCCAGTTGCTTTTTCAATCTCATTCAAAATAGCAGTTGCACGCTTGATGAAGAAATCATCAAACCGATCCGCGCGGATATCGCCCGTATCGATCAAATGTGTCTTAAGATAGCCATCCAGTATATCTGGTTCTACTTGACCTTTCTTCTCAATCTTGGTCAGATATTGGCTTGGTGCTACTCCGCCAATTTCACGGTTTGTAGAATATGTAATAGGTGTCTTATTCACAACAGAATTCCATTTTGCACGCGGCAGACCTTTTTTCTCACAATAATCTCGTGGAAATATATGGTGAATATCTATGCTCTCTGCTTTATAAACCGTAAAGTCCATTTCACGACCACTGATAAAATCTTTGCACTGATTCTTCAAGATCCGTGCCATAATGCCTTTATAGGCGGCACTCAATCTTGATTGCAAGGATAGCAAGCGCACCGGATTAAAATAAAATTCCTGCACCGTTTTAGGAGTTTTACACGCATCTTCCAACCACGCCATTACTCCCACCACATCGTACACATAGCGTGTTTCATTTGCGCTTCCATACATTTCGCCAAAGACACCGCACCAATACCATTGTTTTATTTTATCTTTTACGCTCGTTGTTTTGATGCTGTTATGATCTGCCAGCAACGTGCAAAGAACTGCAAGTGGAATCAACTGCGTCGTATATGGCAGGTCTTTACTAGAAAAGATCCGTTCTTCCTGTAATATTTTTTCCGCTTCCACAAATCCTTCCGTCAAATCATCTGCATAGCGCTGGTATTCCGCCAGCGTCAGATTCAGCACATCTTTCTTTTTGCAACTCACGGTCCCGCCTTTTTTATACGAAGATAACAGAGTACAAGCCGTCAGGAAATCCGTCGCAGAGGTCACTGAAAGAATGTCGTCACTGAAATATTTTTTCTGTCTTTCTTCCCAATCCTTGCGTAGTTCAAAATTATCCATTGCAAAAATGGCAGTAACCAGCTCAAATACAGTAAGCGACACCCCACCTGTATTGACATTTTCGAAGACCTGACAAACTGCCTCCTTGGGGGTATCCTTGTCCAATGTAATCACTGGAATCGTATACTGCCCCAACGGAACAATTACTTTGGAGAGAAAGTCCATATACAATTTTGCAGCATTTGAATCGTACTGATGATATTGCATATAGTCCATTTGCCACTTGCTGTATTTGCTCGGATCAAGAATAATGTTTAGCGGGAACACGTTCTGAGCGTATTCCTGAGATGCCGACGAAAGATCCAGCTCAACCTTTCGACCAAAATCTGAAGTTATTTTCCGATCCTTAGGAACCGAAATAATCGAATCCACCCGGTCAATCGTGCTGTTAACAGCTTTGACCATATCAATATAGTAAAAGCGTTCTATTTCTTGCCCTTTGTCTGTTCTTGTTCTAACTGCTTTCTCACTAAAAAGTGAAGAATAGACAGATGTCAGTCTTTGTTGTCCATCCAGAATAAGTTCATCAGGTATCACCTTGTCTGCAGAAGGCACCCCTTCAACAACTCGTGATTTGAAGTGAATACTCTCATTACCGTATTCCAGAAACATTGCTGCACCGACAGGATAACCATTTGTAATACTTGCAATCAGTGCTTTTATCCTACCATCATCCCATACCCAGCCTCTTTGAAAATCAGGAAGTTGCGTTTTTCCTGTATGGATTGTGGCCATCAGGTCTGTGATTTTTCTATCATTTGTTTTCATAGAGCACACCTTTCTTCACTCCACACCAAGTGCTTTAAACACCGCATCCTCTGCGCTGCTGTAGAAGATCAGATTGAAGTTACCCACCAATTCCGGTGGAACAGTCCCCAGATCAACGGCACTTGAAATCGGCAGCAGAACCTTCTTTGCACCGCTATCGAGGCAGACCTGCAGGCTGTTTGCAAGCTCATCTACCTTCAAGATTGTTCCACTGATGCTGATCTCGCCCAGAACTGCAAGGGTACTGACCGTGGGACGACCAAGGGCAATGCTGCACAATGCAATCAAGGTGGGCAGTGCCAGCTTTCCTGTCATACCGATGCCCTGAAGATCCTGATAGTTGATAATGTAGTCCTTAGATGCCGTGCTGATGCCACCGCTGATGCGGTTTCCATTTGCTTTCAGGAAGTTGAAGGCTGTATTGGTGGATTCTCTGCAGTCACGGTCGCTGCCAAGACCGGTGCGTTCAAACTTTCCGCTGCCCGGCAACATCTGGCTTTCCAACCGGAACACACCGATTATGCCGCTTTTTCCACGCGAAACAGTGTAGATCTGTCCCGGATTGCACATTCCATCCGGGATCAGCTTACCGCCACCCTGTTCGGGAACCGACACAAACTTTTCTTCAAAGGTATCCAGATCAATGTAGCTGAAATTCACATCATAGAACTCCATGCCACCCAGCTTTTTCAGTTGCTCTTTCACACGACGGCGCATTTCCAGTGCAAAGACAAGGATCTCCTCCAGTTGCTCTTTGGTAAACTCACCGTCCGGGTACAGCAGCTTTACATAGCCGCCTACGATCTTACGCACTGCGATCGTATCGCGCTGGTTCAGATTTTTACCAAGGCGGAAATACTTATCCAACGCATCGCCGTACTGCTCCTTACGCAGTTCCCGGATAAATTCAGCAAGATAATCCGTGATGAAGCCGTAGTCGTTGGTGAAATGCTCCGGGCGGAATTTTGGGATCTCCCAGCCGGGAATGTAACAATGCAAGCGATCCAAAAATGCAGTGTCTGTTCCCATTTCAGGCGGGAACGGGTCAAACAAGCTGGAGGTTTTTAGCAGCACATCCACACTCTGGTTAATATTTCCCACAAAGACCATCGAGGCCGAGGCCGCCTTTTCCTCTTTGCCACGGGCAAAGGAGCCGGAAGCCATATAGTCCTTCATGATCTGGATGCCGTCTTTGTCCTTGAACTTGATACCAGCAACCTCATCAAAAGCCACACAGTCCCACAGACCCACTAAACCAACGGTCTTTCGTCCCATGTTGTAGAACAGGTTTGCCACAGTCGTTTGTCCACCGGACACCAGAATGCTGTTGGGGCTGATTTCCTTATAGATGTGGGATTTACCGGTGCTGCGAGGACCAAGCTCACAGAGGTTGAAGTTGTTCTCCACCAGTGGCAGCATACGTGCCAACAAGAGCCATTTCTCCCGCTGGTTCAACTGCTCCGGCTCATAACCGCAAGAACGCAGCATTACATCCATCCACTCGTCCTGCGTGAAGGCTTTACGCCCGGTGCGTACTTCCTCAATATCGATATGGGGCATCTGGATGGGGGTCAGCTTGCGGATGCTGATAGGCGAAACATCCTTCTGCTTTTTCTGCCGGGGTTCGCTATCAAAGTCCTCCATGCCAAAGGTGCTGTCACCCTCGGATTCATATTCCAGTTGGACGATGCACCAGATGCCGCCGCAGAGCAAACGGTCAAATTTTTCCGGGTAGTCATCCGTAATGGGCACATTGGAGAGCCCCAAATTGGAAAACTCTGCAAAGAAGCAGTCTTTCTTGATATCCAGATGCACGGTCACCATATCAATAATGGTGTGGCTGCCGTTCCGGCGCAACTGAGAAAGCACCTTCTGCGCCTCATCCGGGCGCACAAAGTTATCTGCCAGAATATGCTTTACGTTCTGCACGCCCTGCTCGATGATCTCCTCATCGTCCGAGCTGCAATACTGCCCCAGCAGAAACTCCAGCACATAGACCGGTACGTTGGCACCTTCCTTGATCTTTTTGGTCAGATCCTTACGGACGATACGACCATCAAAGTTTTCCCGCAGTTTCCGGCGCAGTTCTTCCCGGTTTCCCTCTGCTGCCTGATCCATCATTAGCATACGGTGTACCCGCCTTCCTTTTTGTTAGAATCCAAAGCCAAAATCGTCTGCAAAGGCAATATCCATCATCACCGGATGCCGCCACTGTTCCAGACCTGTATCCTCATCGTAGACCACAAGATAATACTGCTTGTCTTTATCGTACTTCTTGTTCTTAAAGGTAAAACGCAGCCGGAAAATGCGCTTTTGTGCGCTGAGCTCCCGGTTGTCTGCCACATAGGTATTTTCGTTGGAGATCTTCTCGTTATCCTCCGAGATGAAGAACACCCGATATTTTGCCGGTTTCACAGTATCGCTGACGGCTTCCGACTGGACAAAATCCATGGAGGTGATCAGGTTCGTGATCTTGTGGAGGATACTGACCAGTGCGATTTCTGCGTTCTTGGTCTCCTGATGTCCACGCTCCATCTTGATATCCAGCACTGGCACCAGCATCTCCTGCGGTGAGGAACCGCCGTGGACGTAGTTGGCACCGCCGCCAGCAACCTTGAACACGTTGCTGCTGACCGGGTAGGAAACCACCTTGGCATCCTGATTGCCCAGTACTGCGCCCATGCTCATGTGCCCGATGCCGTCATCCTGAAGCGGAGCAGCGGACACCACAAAGCGGCGGTTGACAAAAGCATTTTCCATGCTCTTGCCTGCGATCTTCTCGCTCTCGGACAGCTTATCCCGCTTATAGATAAAGCCGTGGTCTGCCGTTACGATAAAGTGATGGGTGTTTCCGCTGCCATTAATGCGGCGGATCAGATCCATGATCTCCTGCACAGCTTCCTCACAGGCGTTGAACACCTCATCCTCGGTGTTGGGCTTGTCACCACGGGCATCGATCTGATTGTGGTACACATAGATGACCTGCCGTTTGGTAAGGACATCCCGCAGGTCTGCCACCTTCATACTCTTGATCTCGTCAAACTGGATGCAGACGCTGTCCGGCACATAGCTTTGCAGCACCTGCTGACGCCCTGCCAGCGTATCGCAGAGGGTGCCATCCACCAGAACCTGAAAGTCATCGGTCATTTCCAGCGTGCGGTGCGGGAGAAGCGCAGCCATGCCCAGCCGGGTGTAGGAGGGCAGCACGCCCAACTGCACGTTCAACTGCGCCGAGCACTTGGGGTCATCCTGCATCCGGGCAAAAAGCTCCTGCCCTACCTCATACCGCATGGCATCGGAGATAATGACCACGGTACGCTCCTTGGCGTAGCGCAGGTTGGCGTTGTAGAAATCCCGCTGCAAGGGCAGCACCGACAGAGCTTCCTCCTGCTGGAAAGCCTCGTTCCATGCTGGGAGAAGAGTGTCAAGATATTCGTTGGTGTAGATGTTCTCCACCAGCTCCCGCAGCGGCTCAAAGGCTTCGGTGTTTTCCAGCTTGTCGTAATAGAAGTAGAACTTCCGGTACTGCTGGTCTATCTGATGATCTGCGGACAGATACCGGTCCACAATGGCTTTGAAGCCCTCGGCGCTGCGGTAGTTTGCCGCCTGCACCATGCAGTAGGCACTTTGCAGCAACTGGTAGGTCTTGTCGGTCTTTCTGCCAAAGTGCATCTTGGCACGCTTTTCGCACACCTCCGGGATGGTCAGCTCGTTGAGCTTTGCCCCGGTATCCTCGGCAAGGAGCCGCCCCATCAGCCACTTGACCAGTACCTGATCCACTGCAAGGAAGGTATCGCACTCCACCAGATCATCGGCACGGCAGCCGGAGAACGCCTGATAGACGTTCAGCCCCTTTGCCACATGATCCGAAAGTTCATCGTACTTATCCCGGTAGAGGACGCTGTTCATCAGGCTGTCGAGGAAGGCAATGATGTTGCCTGCCTTGTAGGAGACAAAGGACTTCCACGCCGCAGGCAGCTCCGTCTGCACATAGCGGGCGGTATAGGTGACGAAAAGGGTCACCAGCAGCCGTTCCAGCGTGGGTTTTACGTCCGTATAGCCAAAATGCTGCTCGCACAGCCGCCAGAAGGACGGCAGCAGATCGTACTGTTCAAACTGCTGCAAGTAGACATTCTCCGACAGGCTGCCCTCGGTGAGCACGACACGCACCACCTCCTCAAAGGAGCAGGTGCGTGCTTTGCAGATGGCGCTGAGCAGCCCGGTGAGGATGTTTTCCTCGTTGAAGTTCTCAATTTCCAGATCGTAGAACCGCTGGGTGCGCTTTTTATCGGCAAAAAACTTGATGTGCTTTTCGAGGATAGGCTTATACTTTTCCTCAATGCCAAGGTCTACCGACAGCAGTGAGGCACGGTCGGCAAAGAACCGCCGGGAGTACAGCAGAGTGTCCTCCAAGTGGTTTTCCCGCACATCGGGCTTGGGGAACGGGGCGTAGACAAGGTAATTGGTGGTGGTGTCCACCCGTTCCAGAAAGTATTTGGTATAGAACTGGTTATCGGGCTGGAGGCGGTAAATCTTTGCATTTTCCAGCTCCACATTTTCCAGATCCTCGGCAAAGTCTGCCTTGTCATCGTACCAGAACACCAGCTTGCGGGTATCGCCCACAAATTCCGCATTCAGGCGGTCAATGATTTGTTTCAGGTTTAATTCGGCCATTGTTATCTACCCTAAGATTCCTTTAACATCTCTAACATTTTTGCACTTGCTTCAGTATAGCACTCTTTCATAAACTTTGTCATTGTAGGCAGCTTTGAAGCACGCTGCTGCAAGAAAGTGCTAAAAGGCGACAAAACATCGAGTGAAAAATACTCGCTTAGCAACTCACATATATTCTCGCCACTTTCAACAGCGCACATAAGCATCTCGTATTCCGCTATGCTAAAATTGAAGTAGCACTTAACTTTATCACAAATTTTATTTTTTTCGATTTCGCCATAAATTTGTTCATAATAAAATGGATTTGCCTCAATACTATCCAAAGTTACACTAATTATATATATTTTATCAACATCTCCAAAACTCCCATTTTCAATAGCTCGCTCACAAAATTTGTCTGCCTCTAAAACCGGCTTCACGAATAGCTTTTTATAATTTCTTTCAACATCCATATTTTGCGTCATCACAGTAATCAAATTAGAAAAGCCTTTTGCCTCAATTGCCAGTAGACAGTTACCATTTTTCAAATAAGCATCCGATGACTTAATATCTTGCTTTCCAGCTTTTATAGAAAATTCATCAACAAAAGTATAATTTTTCTTCTGCGCATTAGCATTATAGGTGAGAACTTGAATGTATTTTTCAAACAATCTTCCATAAAAAGCCATTGCTTCATTGTCACTTTGGGGATAACACTCTCTAATCAACCAAAACATTTTTTCAAAGAAAGCATTTGAAAGAGTATAGTCGCTAATCGAAATGTACCTTCCCTCATCATCCTGAAAAAAAGGATAAGCTAAAAAATTTGAAAAATCCCACTGATTGCATTGAGTTTCCGTTGCCCATTTTTTCAATTCTACAGGTTTAATAGATAGTACTTTCAACGCCTTTTCTAAAGTTTCTCTACTCTCGCTTTTTTTGTATGTAGAATTGATGCTTTTCCATATACTCACGTGTGCCAGTCCACATTCATCAGTAAAATATGGCTGAAGTTCCCAGAACAGTATAGACGAATATTGTGTTGTCGTTATCCCATATTTATTTTTGAAATCTTCATAGTAGTTTTTATATTCGTTTTGTACATCATAAGAAAAAGCATCAACACTTCTGTCAAGACATTCCAACATATAATACATTCGTAAGAATCTTCCTGCAAGTGATGGGCGATTATTCAAATGATACGTTGAATACAGAAAATGTCCTTTATCGAATTCAACGGACTCCAACTGACACACTTCATCGACTGCGATAAGTTGTAATCTCAAAATAGTTGCATAGTCTTCGTCTGTCACGGTATAATCTGTTTGAGAAAATGTCTGATGGTCACCATAAACTATAATTTTTTTCAAAAGGAACATCAACATCTGCAGCGAAACAATGTGGCGATTCCTTCGAAAGACAGGATTTGATATCAGGTCACTGTTTGATGATTCTCCAATCTGAAGAATTTCCTTTTTTAAGTAAAGCTCAATCGGAAAAGTCACGCCGGATAAATGCTGCGTATCAACGGGCTTTGTCTTTTTGTTCCTCAATTCTATAAGTTCACAAATAATAGAAATCGCCTTGTGCATATTAAGTTTTTTGATTTCCGTTATCAAATCCGGAGCTTTCTCGTGAAAGACATCCTCGTATCCCAGCAGAATTTGTGCATTTCTTCCATCAACTTTGTACATTTTCTCGCCTCCGGCTTTCATTTCTTCTCTTTCGCCATGATGTTCTTGCTATCCGCCAACACCTCGTAGAACTTGCCATCGGCGGCGGTCTGGAGCTTGCGGTAGTTCACCTTTACGCCGTCGTCGAGGTCCAGCGCAATGCGGGAAAGTGCCAGATGGCTGATCTTTTCATCATACTTCTGGCATTCGTCAATCTGAAGCTTTAGTTTATTTCTCCGCTTTTCTGCCGCTGCCTTTTCACGAGTATTACTGGTATGATCCATCATATCTTGCATACGAGCCTTTTCGGATTCATACACACGCTGCATCTTGTGCAGGTAGTCCACACGCAGGGTGCCGATAGTATCCGGGGTGTAGCGGTGGAGGTAGACCAGCGCTTTAAAGCCGTTCTGCTTGCCGCTGTCGAACAGCCAGTAGATGGGGCGCTTGCCGGAGCCGGTGACCGAGTAGGTCTGGCAGTGATCCTTGAAAAAGTCGTTCACAAAGTAATTGCGGATGACCTCCCGGCTGGTGGTGCCCTTATTGCCCAGCGCCTTGGCAATGTAATCGAGGTTTGCTTCCAGCGTGTCCGCACCGTATACCACCTTCAGCCAGTCGCACAGGCGTGCAATGATGTCGTCCTCCAGATACTCCTCATCCGTAATGGGGATGACGTTATCCACATCCGGGGCAAAGGTGCATCTTTTTACACCATCCTCCGTGCGGATGTATGCATCTCCCCTTGCATAACTGAAATCCGATGAACCTGCAAAGCCCGTACCGGTCAACGGTGCGCTTGCATAGACAAATTTTTCTTCAAAAGGCTGGCCAGCCAGCACAAGCCCGGGCACATCCAGCGAGTAGCGGCCAAACATACAGCCCACCGCATAGCTGAGCAGGCTCTTGATGTCCCGCTGCAAGTCAGCTTTGCGCACGGTCACATCTTTATCTTCCACTTCCGGGGTCAGTTCATCCTGCAAGCCGTAAATGTCAATAAAAATGCGGTTCAGCTCTTCTTCGTTGGCTTTCAGCTTTTCAAAATAGCCATCACAGGTAATCTCCCATGCCTTATAAACAGAAGACAATTTAATTGCCGCACCATTGTTATCGCCACAAGGATTTGCACCAGCCATTTTTAGTTTTATCAATGGATGCGTCTTAAAGTTCCAAGAAGTTTCCATCGCATCCCAATCCGCTTTCGAATATGTTAAATTTTCTTCTGAGATGGAACACACCTGCTTCATCCTGTCTTTGTTGACAATTACAGGATACTTTGCAATTTGGCCTACTTCAAATTTAATACCCGGAGCTAATACCTCCATAATCACACGTGAAACTTTTGAATTAAAAAGCCCCATAAAGTATATAAGATGTGTATTGTCAGCATAGACACATGGTCCAGATGCATTAGGAATAAACTTATTATCTTGATACCGGAATGCTAAATCTTTCGCCCCAGTATCATTCCATGAAATCGCTTCTTTGAAGTAGAAAGAGATATTCTGAGGCCGAGATCTTAATTTTCCATTCTCATCTTTAAAATTGCAAATTTCAAAACCTGAATTCTCCCAATTTACTACATAATTATTATTTCCGTACCACTTTCTGAAATCGCCTCCTTTTGTCATTGGAAACCACTTTGCATTTTTTGAGTTAGTTAGACTTGTTTTGTTCCAAACAACTTCATTCCAAATACGAACGAACTGATCGTTATCTCCTGTGGTCAATCCTTTTCTTGCGGATGCAATTGAATCAAGTTGAGGAACAGTTGCTAAAATATTAAATACTATATCACTTACCCAGTAAGCATAGATATAATCTGCCACATTAAAGAAGTTTTTTTGCTTAGCCGAATATCGATTTTGCTTTGCGGCAAGCGCTGTTGCTTTTGTTTTTTCATCTGGATATCCAATCAGTTTAGCAAAAACACTTTCATATCCACTAAGAATGTTTGGACTGAGTACAAATGCAGTCGTGTCAACCACTTCACCGCCAATTTCATCAAATGCACCAGTTCCAAGATGTGCCATATTTATAATTTGGCTTTCATTGAGTCTTGATAATCTAAAATCACGATACACCGTTTTGTACATCCAAACATACTGGGTAATCATGGATTGATATCCTGTGTGTTTCGTCATCTGACCACAATGTTCAATGAATACAGCAAATAAGTCTGCTTTAGAATTGGGATAGTTATCCTTAACATACTGACGCATTGCGGCACTTAAATTGCTAACACCAGCATAGGGGGGATTGGTGCAGGTAACCCAATACTTCCGTGCCATAGTTTCGCCAAGGTCGATGAGCTTTTGCAGCTCCTCGGCGGTCTGCTCCACACCGGCACTTTCCAGCGAAATTTGCACCTCATCGTCAATGCCGCCCACAAACCGGCGCAGCAATGCCCAGTTATACTCCGGTAAATTGAGGATGGAGCCGTATTCCTTGGCATCGGTCAGGATATCCAGCAGACCCTCCAACTGCATTTTGGCGGTGTTCTTTTCCAAGTCCGAAAGGCCCGCCCCAAAAAACTTGAGGTGAGCCCGGTTGATGGAGTTGCTCTCCTGAATGGCATAGACGTGGCAGGTGTTTTCGCCGTTGAGGATGCGGCGATTGTACTGCCGGGCCTTCATCATCACGGCAAAATAAGCCAGCTGATAGGCGCGGTCGTCAATGTCCAGACCGTAGAGGTTGTGTTCCAGAATGCTCTTGGCGGCATCCCGTTGGCTGTAACCCACGCTTTCGTAGATCTGCATCAGCACGTCAAAGGCATAGACCAGAATATGCCCGGAACCCATGCAGGGGTCGATGAGGGTGAGGTCTTCCGGGTTCAGGGCGGCGTACTCCTTGCGGATCGTCGCCAGCTTTGCCTGCACCTCCGGCTCCTGCGGAGCTTCGTCCAGATAATACTTCCAGTTTTTCCGCAGGTCGCTGTCCGGGTGACCCTCTACCCACAGGCGGCCAAGGCTGTTTTCCACCATGTAGCGGACGATCCAGTCCGGGGTGAACAACTGGGTCACCGCCGGGATCTCCTCTTTGGTGATCTTGCCGTTCTTTTCAAAAGCGGCTTTCTTAGGCTCGGTGTTGTAGTATTGATACAGCCAGCCGATGATCTCCACCTGACCGCCCTGCTCGATGTTGAAGTCCTTTTCCGGGATATCGTGGGTCAGCTTGTACACCACGCCCTCCTGATCCACCACCGAAAGGTTCAGCAGGACTTCGGTGTAGTCGGTGGTCTTTTCAAACAGACCGGGCAGAATTTTATTCAGTTCATTGCACTGCTTGATGAACAAAAAGCGGAACAGCTCGTCCAGCTTGTTATCCTGCTTCCACTGGATGATCTGGGCTTCTTCCTCGGCGGTAAAGGGCAGGTCGGCATCAAAGGGGGTAGTGACCAGATCCGGCTCCACCTTGCCGCTCTCGGAGCTAAGCACCCGCAGGTGGGAGGGCAGATAGTCGTTGACCTCCATGAACCGCACAGCGATCAGGCGGTTGAACCATGTATAGGCAACCTCCTCCATGATGTACTGGTAGGCGGTGGCGTAATCGGTGTCGGCCTCCTTCTCCCGGATGGCGCTCACAAGCTGCCGCCGCTGCTTGATGGCCTCGCCTGCCACCAGATACGGCTCCGCTGCGCCAATATCGTAGAACTGGGCATCCAGCGTGCTCTGGGGCAGCGGGTCCGCAATGCCCTTTTCGGTAATGCCCATCAATCCGGCACGGTAGCAGATATCTGCGATCAGCTTGTTCCGCGCCCAGATGGCAAAGTTTTTAATGGCTGTTTTGTTCATGGTTGTGTCTCCGTTACTCACCATCAATAAATTTCTTAAGCATCGGCTTAAATGCCAAAAGCTCGTATGATTTAATGTAATAACCTAAATTCATCATCATCCGCGATTGAACGATTGCTCTTTGTTGTGTTGGAACATCAACCACAGATATATCGCCGTTGACTCCAATTGTTGGTCCTTGAAATAATACACCTAAAAGGATAAACCTACTTTTTCCAATATAATGTGTTCCTTTTTTATCTGTATAGCCATTTGGGTCTAGAATAAAGATAGGTGATCCCGATGAGCCAGGAAAGCATGCCATATCAACAACACCTATACTTCTTTCATTGAAATCGTACCCCGGATGACTCGCAGTAAACCCCTTTCTAAACAACGGATAATTGTGAATTTCATCCCACAACCCACGTGGATAACCAACCATCAAAACGCTCTCTAGTGCATCTAGTTCGCATAGTTTCGTTTCATCGTAAATTAAGGTTTCATCATTCAGCCGGCAAAACACTTGCTTTCCGGTTCTGCGATAAACGTCATTGAATATCGGCTGTGCAAAAGTAGCACATAAATCATGTGTAGGATGAAATAACCACGGCGTTTGGTATGTTACAGAATAACTCTCGCCAGAGTCGCCATGATCATTGTTCATCAGGTGAAGCCTAAAGCGCATTGTTTCGTTTGGATTGTTATTTACCACATGTTTATTTGTAATAAGCATCGGAACGCTTTTCTCTTCAATTTCGAAATTAAAGAAGAAACCAGTTCCGGAACCGCCGTCTAATGTTTCTAAGCGTACGGTATTATATAGTGTCTGTTCCGCAATACTTTCAGGCTTCATAAAATCAACCTCACAGTTCCACATTCACGATCGAATCATCAGCAAGTTCCTTCAGCAGGCTCTGCCGCAGGGCATCCAGATATTTATCCACATCCTCTGCGCTTTCCAGCCGCCAGGACGCTGCCCGTACCACCGTTTTGATGGAGAGATTTTTAGTGGTGCGCACCTTGACGACCGGCTGCACTACCGTTTCCTTCGGCTGGGGGACGGTCTCGCCACGCTTGCGGGCTTCCTCTGCAAGACGCTTCTGTTCCGCTTCTGCCTGTGCAAGTGCCTGCTGTGCCAAGCGGTTGTCCTCGTCTACCATCTCGTTCAGCAGACGGATCTTCAGCGCATCGGACTTATCCTGATAGCTGCGCAGCACCGACACATTGTTGCAGTGCACAGCACCGTCCAGCAGCTCCTCGAACCGCTCCATGTAACCACTGTGCTTTGCGTCCTTGTAGGGCTTGTCGTTCAGCACCTCCAGCACACGGTTGCGGTCTTCCTTGATGGTTTTTACCACCGGTTCCGACTGCTCTTCCAGAATCTCGTTGTACAGGGTCATGAACTTTTCCCGCAGCTCCGGCAGCTTGGGGATCTCACGGTAGGGGGCTGCCATGGCCACGATGCTACGCATCTGTCGGACAACATCCTCCAGTGCGGTGTTCACGATATAGGTCTTGCTGTCATCGTAAATGCCCAGCATATCCAGCGCACGGCGGAAGATCTGCTCCTGCTCGCTGTTGGGGCTGAAGAATTTCTGCACCGGCTCAAAGTCCTCGCCAAAATCCAGCAGCTCGTCCTGCCCGTCGCTGACTTCCTTGAAAAATTCCAGCGGAGCGTTGATCTGCAGCAGGCTGCTCATCAGCTTTTTGCCCTCAGCAAGGACCTTTCTGCCGGGGTAGGCGTAGAGTTGGTACCGGGGCTCCAGACGGTCGATAGAGGTGATGGTGCGCTCGCAGTGGCGCCGGAACTCGCTCATCATGGTGTCCTCGTCCTCTGCCGTGGGCAGCACGTTGAACAGCTCCTTCATAATGGTGCGGACAGCCTTTTTCTGCTTTTCCGGCACCCGGACACGAACCTCCATCAGCAGCTTGTCCACAAACTGCTTTTTGGTGATGTAGCCCACAAGTTCTTCCTCGGTGCGATTGTTGGCGTTCACGCTTTCGCCGTTTACCGTAAAGGCAAGGTCGCCCCGTTTGAACAGCCGTGCCACCAACCACTGCACATCGTCCTCCACAAAGCCGTAGGGGGCTTTCATGAACCGATCCTTAATGGTTTTCATGGAGGTCTTCATGTGCATCCGGGAATTGCCGCCGATAAATTGCAGCACATCGTCCAGTGCATGGACGTTTGCCTCCGAGCTATCCTCCAAGGTGAGGGAGAGCTGGTTGCTGCTGCGGAACAGCTTGCGGATGTCGGTCTCGCCCATGGGGGCGGTAATGTAGGACAGTTTATGGTAGACCGTCTGCACCAGACGACCGATTGCCTCGTTGATGCGGCTGTTCACTTCCTTGCCGGAGGTACGCAGCACATCGCCGTTTACATAGATGGTGGCATCCTTCAGTGCCTCGGTCAGGTAGAGCTTGGCGTTGCTGTTGCGCTCCCGCATCTCCACTCGCTTTGCTTCCTTGATGGCCTCGTATTTTGCAAGCTGCACCGAGGTGTTTTTGCGCAGGAAGCGCTCGATCTTCAGGTAGGCGCGCATTTCGGTCAGGAAAGAATCATCGTTGGGCAGTGCCACAAGCACTTCCTTGCCCTGCCCGGAGATCATCCGCAGGGTAGAGTCCTCCACGCCACCCTCATACCACGGGGTCAGCACACGCAGCCCGATATCGTAGCTTTGATTTGCCTTGTAGGGGCGGTCATCCACCGTCTGGTTGAACGGGAAGGTGTACCGTCCGCCGAATGCCGGATACTGGTACTTTTTGCTGGGGAAGATGTCCTCAAAGGTCATCTCAGCGATCTTCGTGAGGACTTCCGGCATCTCTACGTTTTCTTTTTCGATCTCGTTGTTGATCTCCTGCTCCTCATCGGTCAGGAACACATAGACGCTGCCGTTTTTCTGGATCAGCATCTGGCGCATCAGCACCTTCAGGGCTTCCTCCACCTCTGCTTTCAGGGCAAGGCGATCATCGTCGATGTTGGAGATCATCAGGCTGGTGATGTTGTCCACATTTGCCTCGATCTCCACCACATATTTGATCAGGAACAGGGTCTTCAGCACGTTGATGGCAAAGACGTCCTTTTCCTTCTTTTCCGGGTTGATATAGCTGTTATCATAGGCACGAATGATCACGCTGCTGTGGCTGTGGTCAAGGAAGTTTTCCAGTGCATCGTAGAATTTATGGAACGGCACGATGGCACCGGTTTCTTCGTTCATCAGCTGCATGGCAGACTCTTTGAACAGTGCCAGCATAGAACGCTCACCCTCGGACAGATGCTTACCGGATGCACCGTGGGTACGGATGCTGGTCAGCACACTTGCCAGAAGGTTGAACTGATAGGGCACAAAGGGGTACACCTCTGCAAAATCTTCTGCATTGGCGTACAACTTTTTCTCCACACCGTCGTTGAAAACAATGAGGTTCTTGATGATGGTGCCCTTCTGGTCGTAGATCAACCGCAGGCTCTGAGCTGCGGTGTCGGTCTTTTCCAGAATACGCTTTTTGATAACGGCATCCACGTTTGCAGAGGACAGGGACAGACGGGTATCAAAGCGACCTTGGATCTTAGAGAAATCGTTGCCCTTTACCTTAGTGATGGAGTCGATATCCTGCTGAGAGGTCACAATGACCCACGCCTTGCCCTGACATTCCTTGCCCAGTTCCTCGGTTACAGTCTGGAGGTTCAGCATCAGCTTGGAGTCATCGCCGATATACTGACCGATCTCATCCACCAAAAAGACAACATGATGGTTGCTGCCCTTCTTATCCAGATAAGCCTTCACACGCTTGGCAAAGTCTTCGATGCTGATCTGGTAGGGCTCCGTTGCCTTTTCGCACCAGTTGCGGGCGGCGGGCTCGCTCATAAAGCCCATTTCCACCAGAACCTCAACAACGGTGTCCTGAATAAAATCAAAGTCCTGCCGGGAATCCTCCCACGCATCGCCATAGGCATCCTCAAATTTTTCCTTGAACGTAGCAAGCTGGTCTGCCTCAGCAAGGTGGCGTTCCAAATCCGCAAGGTAGGGCATGGAGCCGCAGAACCCCTGCATTTCGTTGAACACCTTCAGAAACACGTTCACGATGGCATCCTTGTTCTCCTTGCTGTTGGATTCGCTTTTGGAGTCGATATTGAACAGGATCACATCCGTTGGCGTGTCTGCTGCCAACTTCATATCTGCCAGAACCATCTGGTCTGTGATTTTTTTATCGTCGATGAAGAAATCCAGTGCGTGCTTGTCGCCCACCTGCTTGTTTTCCAGCAGGTAGGACAGGATCTTCAGAAAGTGAGATTTACCGCTTCCAAAGAAGCCGGAGATCCATACGCCCATTTTCGGCGTGGTGCCCAGAATACCCTTTTTATAAGCCGCAAAAAAATCCGCAAAGTGCCGCTGCAATTCACGGGTCACCACATACTCTTCCAGTTCCTGTGCAACATTGGTCTCTGCGCCCTGACCGACTACGATAACACCCTGAAGTTCACGGTCGATCTCCTTACGGAACATCTCCTTGATCTGCATAGCTACTGTATCCTCCCTTTATTTCACCAGCCGGAATGCCCGGTAATAGTTATCGTCCTTAATCTCGTTGAACAAGATCAGTTCCTGTTCGTTGTAGGTGCCCGGAAAGAACATTACGACCGGGCAGCGGACAAATGCCTGATGCAGGTTGTTCAGAACCTTATGGGACCGCAAAATCGGATAGCACTTTCCGATACCCGTCAAAAACACGATGGCGTTCTCCGGCGTATGTTCCTTGATATACTGCACGATGAGGCTGTCGTTGTCATTGATCTTCATGGCGTTGGTAACCGCTTTGGTGATCCGTTCCATCCCGTTTTTCTTTTCAAAGTCATAGCACTTTTCCAAAAAGCGCTTCTTCTCCAGAAAATCAATGATGACATCGTAGAGATCAAATACCACCAGATCAAAGTCATCATCGCCACGGGCATTTTTGCCTTTCATATACTCGATTCGAGCACGAACTTCCAGCTCTTTTTCCGGTGGATAGTCGAAAACCCAGTAGTTCACCTCGTTGGCTCTGCCGGTTCCCTTGCGGAAGGACGTTTTCCGGATTGCCGCTTCCATCTCATCCAGCCGGTCGCTCAGGCATCCATTCACAGTTTCCATCTTATCTTACCCCCGTAAGCGCATTGACCATAATGGCATATCCATTGTCTTGCAGCCAGCGTTCCAGCGCAATGTCCAAAATCGGGCGCAGGATCTTGCGTGAGCTGCCCTTGTTTCCGTCCAGCATTCCTGCCTCGTAGAGCTGCGTTTTGTATGCCGCTCCCAGCCGATGCAGCGTGTAGTCCTGAAAGGCTGCTACTTTCTCGCTTTGCGCCTGCTTGTCCTTGAAGAACACCCGAATGTCCGCATCAGTCAGTTCGTCCACTCCAAGGATCATCTTTTCCCGCACAACTTCGTACACAAAGTCAAAGAAAAGCGTATCGTGTGCAAGTGCTGCTACCAGCGCAAACATCTTCTGCGTTGCAATATCGCTGCTCAGGAAAACCGGGTAAAAGCTGGGGTCCAGCATCTTTATGCGCGCCGTAACGGTAGAGTAGATCATCTGTGCCCGTGCCTTTGTGGATGCGCTGTAAATATTCTCTTGCTCGTTTAGCAGTTTTATTTCCGAAAAGCTCTTGCCCTCTGCCAGCAACTGGACCGTTTTCCGAAACTCAATAAACCAGAATGAAAATTTCACTGCACCTGCACTATATGGTTTTCTGTTCATCTATATCTTCTCCATTTTCATTCTTCGATTTAATGTATTTTCCGCTCTTTACTCTAGCATCTTTTGGTTTTGGAGCATCTGCAGGAATGATCCATTGATGTCCAACACGCTGTGCTCCTTTGATACGGCCTTCTGTACATAGGGTTTGCACTCGTCTTGCACAAACGCCCCATTTTTCAGAGATTTGTTTAATTGATACGTATTCCATAGTAACCCTCAACATCGCTCATTCACGGATGTGGCAGTCTATAATAAACCGTTTTTATTTTACTCTAACAAACGAACGAAATCAATGCAAAGGTCTTACAAATCTCGGAATGGTTTTTGTATATCAAATACACCTTTCCCACTCGTTCAACAATAAGCGTGGAGTCTCTTTTCAAGGTTCCGCTCCTATTGTTCGAAATATAAATACTGTTGTTTTCTTCCCGATAACGTTCATGTTTAACTAGAGCTAAAATTGGCTGAATATCGACTGAAAGGATGCATTGTTGTGGCAAACTGCGCAAGGCTGACATCATGCGAGTCGTCCCCCTGATCTAAGTGGTAGAGAATCGCAAAGCATATCTCATACCCTCGATCATTGAATATTCTTCTAACGGGCGCTATAATAAAAGAAAACGGTAAGGAAGTGCACCTATGCTCTACCCCGGTCTGTACGAACAGGTCATCAATAACGCACTGAACCGCGAGCTTGCAGATATCCCGGAAGCCCGCAAGTCCACTGCGCCCATCGACACGGCGGAGGCTGCCAAGGTGCTGGCGCAGTATCTGACCGATGTGGTACAGAAGGGTCTTGAGAACGTGCAGGACAACGGCGGCGGCATCGAGGCGCAGATCCAGCTGGCAAATCAGATCGTGACCACCATCCAGAACACCACACAGGAAGCTGACTTTGCCGCGCTCGGTGTTGACCAGCGGGCAGAGCAGCTTCTTGCGCTTTTGCAGCAGAATGACCCGCGCCTTGCTACAGGAAAAAGCGCAAAGGACCTTGACCGCCCGGAGACCTCCATTGCGCAAAGTTCCCTGTTTACCGGCGCTATCTATGAGCCGCAGATGTACACGGAGCTGAAAAAGGAGATCGTTTCCGCCGACCGCATTGATATGCTGGTCTCCTTTATCAAGTGGAGCGGCTTGCGCCTCATCATGGACGAGCTGCGGCAGTTTGCACAAAGCGGCGGCGAATTGCGCATCATCACCACCTCTTATATGGGCGCTACGGACGTAAAAGCCATCGAGGAGCTGCGCGCACTGCCTAATACGAAGATCAAGGTCAGCTACGACACCAAGCGTACCCGGCTCCACGCAAAGACCTATGTGTTTTACCGGGACACCGGCTTTACCACAGCGTATGTTGGCTCCTCTAACCTGTCCAATGCGGCAATTTCCAGTGGTCTGGAATGGAACGTCAAGGTGACCCGAAAGGACCTACCGGAGACCATCGAAAAGATCGCAGCCACCTTTGAAAGCTACTGGAACTCCAGCGAGTTTGAATATTACGATGAAGGACAGCGGGAACGACTGACCCGCGCCCTGAAGGCTGAAAAATACAGCGAGACCGACCACAGCGGGATCTATACACTGGATATTCTGCCCTATTCCTACCAACAGGAAATCCTGGACCGGCTGGATGCCGAGCGCACCGTTCGGGGGTATAATCGCAACTTGGTGGTCGCCGCTACCGGCACCGGCAAAACTGTGATCTCCGCACTGGATTACAAGCGCTTCTGCAAACAGCATCCGGGGCAGCCCTGCCGTCTGCTGTTTGTGGCACACCGAGAGGAGATCCTGAAGCAGAGCCTGTACACCTTCCGGGCGGTGCTGAAGGATGCCAATTTCGGCGAGCTGTATGTGGGTAGCCACAAAGCCGACAGCATCGACCATCTGTTTGTTTCCATCCAGACCTTCAATTCTCAGGAGCTTGCCGCCAAAACGGCAGCGGATTTCTACGATTACATCGTTGTAGACGAATTCCATCATGCAGCTGCACCCACCTATCAGAAGCTGCTGGAATATTATCAGCCGAAGATCCTGCTGGGGCTGACCGCTACCCCGGAACGCATGGACGGCAAAAGCGTTCTGGACTATTTCGGCGGGCGTATTGCCGCCGAAATTCGTCTGCCGGAGGCCATCGACCGGAAGCTGCTGTGCCCCTTCCAATATTTTGGTGTCACTGACACGGCAGATCTGAGCAGCCTGAAATGGCGCACCGGCGGCTACGATAAAAATGAGCTATCCAACCTGTACACCCTCAGCGGCATGGTGGCGGAGCGCCGCGCTGACCTTGTGGTGAACTCCATCCTGAAATATGTCACTGATATCGACGACGTGAAGGGTCTGGGCTTCTGCGTTTCCATCGCTCATGCCCAATTTATGGCGCGCTACTTTAATACCCACGGCATCCCGTCTATGGCACTGACCGGCGATTCTCCTGACGAGGAGCGCAACGCCGCCAAGCAGCGGCTGGTTTCCGGGGAACTCCGATTCCTCTTTGTAGTGGACATTTACAACGAGGGCGTGGATATCCCCGAGGTGAACACGGTGCTGTTCCTGCGTCCTACCGAGTCGCTGACCGTGTTTTTGCAGCAGCTGGGGCGCGGCTTACGTCTGGCAGAAAACAAGGATTGCCTGACCGTTCTAGATTTCATCGGACAGGCCAACAAAAAGTATAATTTTGAGGAGAAATTCGCAGCACTGCTCTCCAACACCACCCGCAGCGTCAGCCGGGAGCTCAAAGAGGGCTTTGTCTCTGCACCTAAAGGCTGCTATATTCAGTTGGAGAAATATGCCGCAAAATATGTGCTGGATAATATCAGCGCCTCCTATGACCGCGCCTCCGGGCTTGTGGCGCGGGCGGCTGCCTTTACCGAAGATACCGGTCTGCCCCTGACACTGGGGAACTTCCTCGACTACTATCATCTTGACCCGCGTGCAATTTACAGCAAAAAAGTCTGCTTCAGCAGACTGTGCGTCCGCGCAGGGGCGGCATCCGATTTTGCAGAGCCTTTGGAAGAAACTATGACCAAAGCCCTTGCCCGCTTTGCGGTCGTGGATTCCCGCAGGTGGATCCGGTTTTTGCTGGGGCTTCTGCCGAAATTGGATAACACCGACTTTGCAGCCCTGCCGCCGGTAGAGCAGCGGATGCTGCAAATGTTTTATGTGACCCTCTGGGGCAAAACTGCAGAAAGCTGGGAGGATGAAGAAGTTCTCGATAACCTGTATGCTCTCTCGGATAGTCCCGTTTTGCTGGGGGAACTGCAGGCACTTTTGCAGTATCAATATGACCGCATTGATTTTATCGACGAACCTGTGGATGTAGGCTTTGATTGTCCGCTGGACCTGCACTGCACCTATACCCGCGACCAGCTGCTGGTAGCACTGGACTTTTTGAAGCCTGCTACCGTCCGCGAGGGCGTGAAGTGGCTGCCGGAAAAGCAGCTGGACGTATTCTTTGTGACCCTGAACAAAGCGGACAAGGATTACTCTCCCAGCACCATGTACAAGGATTATTCCATTAACGAAAGCCTGTTCCACTGGCAGAGCCAGAGCACCACCGCCGAAAACTCTGCCACCGGGCAGCGGTACATCCATCACCGGGCAAAAGGAAGCCGGGTTCTGTTGTTCGTGCGCGAGTTCAAGGCAGATGCCCGTTTTGGCGGTGCAGGAGCGTATACCTATCTGGGCACGGTGAACTATGTGAAGCATGAGGGTTCCCGCCCCATGAACATCACATGGCGGCTGGACCGCCCGATCCCTGCAAAGTTCCTCAAAAAGACCAACAAATTGATCGTGGGGTAACATACTATGGACGATATGCTGGCTCGCACCATAATTGAAACTCTTGCAAAAGGTATTAATCCTTTAACCGGTTGGATTCTGTCTGAAAATGATAGTTGTGCTCAGGAAGAAATTCAAGAAGCATTAAAAATCGTATTGGAACATTGCTCCATTGAATCTACCGCTGAATATCTGAAGTCTCTTCCTCGAAACAAAAAGGCAGAGCGTTATTCTCGCGCTGGAACAGCATGGTCGCAAAAAGAAGAACGTGAATTATTGCGGCTCCACCAGCAGGGGAACAGCGTCAAACGAATTTCTTTGATTCTAAAACGTTCTACAGGAGCAATCGAATCCAAATTGAGAAAACTGGGTTGTCCGCTCTATTATGAAAAATAATTCAGGAGATTTTCATGAAAATGATTCGCGTTGTTGCAGCCGTGATCTGCGACGATATTCAGACGAAACATAAAATTTATGCCACCGCCCGCGGCTACGGTGAGTATAAGGGCGGATGGGAATTCCCGGGCGGCAAAATCGAGCCAGGTGAAACCCCGCAGCAGGCGCTGAAACGAGAGATCCGGGAAGAACTGGATACCGAGATCACGGTAGGCGATTTGATCGGCACCATTGAATACGATTATCCCGCCTTCCATCTTTCCATGGACTGTTTCTGGTGTGAGGTAGTCTCCGGCGAACTGGTGCTGAAAGAAGCCGAGGCTGCACGCTGGCTGACTAAAGAGGAGCTTGATTCTGTTCCGTGGCTTCCGGCGGACCAACTTCTTTTAGCGCAAATTCGTCCTGCATTATAATTTTTTATGATAAATCCCTCTCTTTAGCTTTCTCAAATTTCCATTTTTCACCCAGATATAATAATCATGATCCAAAGCCTCTGAGTCGAAAGACTCAGGGGCTTTTTTTATGTCTGGAGGTGAGCATTTTGTTATTCCGCACCATCACTATCATTATTACCATCGTATTTTAAAGCGCAGCTGCGCAGAAAGGAGAAAGCATTATGAACTTTTGGTCCGAAATCGTCAAAGAGGTTGGCACCGTCCTGGTGGAAGTCCTCGTCCGCATCGCTGAAGAAATGGAAAACAACGATTGAGCAAAATACACTGAAAAGGAGATTTTACTATGCCCGCAAATGTTGAAACGATGTTCTCTGTCCGTGAGACCCCTTGGCACGGCCTTGGCCGGATCATCATGGATGCCCCTGCAAGCCGTGAAGCCTTGGAGCTGGCCGGTCTGGATTGGCAGGTGGAAAGCCGTAATATCTATTCCGGCACGGGTTCTATGATCCCCGGCTATCGCGCAAATGTCCGCAGCACTGATGATGCTGTTCTGGGTGTGGTATCCGACCGCTACCGCATTGTGCAGAACGAAGAAGCATTTCAGTTCACCGATGACCTGCTGGGTGAAGGTGTTACTTACGAAACTGCCGGTTCTTTGCAGGGCGGCAAGAAGGTCTGGATGCTGGCAAGGCTTCCGCGGAAATATCTTATCGCTGGAGATCAGGTAGTACCATATCTTGTGATCTTCAACAGTCATGACGGAAGTTCTGGTGTGAAAGTGGCCATGACTCCGATCCGTGTGGTCTGCCAGAACACGCTGAACCTCGCGCTGAATACTGCAAAGCGCAGCTGGACTGCACGCCACACCGAAAATGTTCTGCTGCGGGTGCAGGATGCCCGTGAGACCCTGCAGCTGGCCAGCAACTATATGGTTGAACTTGGCAACCGTGGCGAAGAGCTGGCTCGCATCGATTTATCCGATCACAAGGTGCAGGAGTTCATCAATGAGTTTTTCCCGATTTCTGAGGACCTATCCGATTGCCAGCGGAAGAATAACCTGCGCTTGCAGGAAGATCTGAAGGCTCGCTATTATAACGCACCGGATCTGGAATGGGTCGGCAAAAACGGTTGGCGCTTTATCAACGCAGTCTCCGATTTTGCCACTCACGCAGATCCTCTCCGCAAGACCAAAAACTACAACGAGAACCTGTTCCTGCGCACCGCAGAGGGCAACCCCATGATCGACAAAGCCTACAAGATGGTGCTGGCAGCAGCATAAAGGAGCAAGCCATGAATGATGTAAATAATCGCATTCTCAGGGAATTCACGGAATTTTTTGACAACGTTGAGAAGAGTGCTTCTGAAATCAGCGTTACCATGGCTTATGAGATCACGATGAAAAGTACCATCAGCACCGCCATTATTGTTTTGGAATCCGAGGGCAGACTGGAGGAGCGCTACTGGAACCATCTCAGGGTGCAAAATAATATTCTGGATTTTCTTTATGACCTGTGGGTTGGCTCTTGCCATTCATTGGCCAGCGACTTTTCCACGATCATGAAAGACTTGGTGGAATATGACTTCATTCTTGCCGAATCTATTATGAAAGAAAGGATGCAAAGCGCATGAAAAGATTGATTTCAACTTTGAACCTGTCCAAAGAGGATTGGCTCCGCTACCGCAAGTGCGGTATTACCGGCACGGATGCCGGGGCTATTCTTGGTCTAAATCCCTACCGCTCGGCATTTCAGGTGTACCACGATAAAATCAGCGATACCATTGAAAATATCGACAACGAGGCTATGCGGCAGGGCCGTGATTTGGAGGATTATGTAGCGCAACGGTTTACCGAAACAACCGGTCTGAAGGTACGCCGGGCAAATGCCATCTACCAGAGCGAGGAACATCCGCTGCTTCTGGCAGACTTTGACCGCCTGATCGTTGGACAGAAGGCCGGGCTGGAGTGCAAGACAGTCTCGCCGTTTTCTGCGGACAAATGGGCTGATGGAAAAATCCCTGCACATTACATGGCTCAGGTCAATCACTATCTGGCTGTCAGCGGTTTTGACTGCTGGTACATTGCTGCTCTGATTTTCGGGAAGGAGCTGGTGATTCACAAGATCACAACCGACAAAGAAGTTCTGAACAACCTCATTGCCAAGGAAGAGCACTTCTGGAAATACAACGTAATGCCCGAAATTCCACCTGTACCTACCGGAAGCGAGGGGGATACACAGCAGATCAATCAGCTGTACTCTGCAGATGATAGAAACAAAACTGCCGATCTGAATCCCATCCGCGACCTGTTGGATAAGCGGCAGGAGCTTTCTGACCAGATCGAACAGCTGGAGCAGGAAAAAGCCTCTATTGAACAGCAGGTGAAGTTGGAGATGCAGGACGCCGCCTATGGCACAGCACCGGGCTATAAGGTGTCCTGGGTCTCCTCCGAAAGTAAACGGGTAGACTCCCAGCGTTTGAAGAAAGAACAGCCTGATATTTTCAATCGGTACAGCAAGAATGTAAGCAGCCGCAGGTTTACCATTATCC
>ERZ791930.391-NODE-391-length-35814-cov-4.497413_pt1 | contig 35814 bp, 36 predicted proteins | sample MGYA00510128_ERZ791930 | MGnify/ENA primary metagenome ERZ791930 (study PRJEB30046, sample SAMN00792057) | human gut metagenome | study: EMG produced TPA metagenomics assembly of the A metagenome-wide association study of gut microbiota in type 2... | reverse complement strand
CCTGCTTTTTCGCCGTGCATGTGCGGGAAAGCAAAGCTTCCCCGCACTGTCGGGCGTTCGCCCTATCGCTTAAAATCTTCAAGAAGTGCCCTGTGCAAGCACGGCACTTCTTTCCGCTTTCTCCTGCTTTTTCGCCGTGCATGTGCGGGAAAGCAAAGCTTCCCCGCACTGTCGGGCATTCGCCCTATCGCTTAAAATCTTCAAGAAGTGTCCTGTGCAAGCACGGCACTTCTTTCCGCTTTTAACCGGCACGGCTCATTGCTTACGCACATTTTACCACAAATGGGGGTTGTATTAAATCCCTGTGGTTACAATTGTTTTTATTTTCTGTCTTTTTTGAGTTTTTATTAAATTTTTATTTTTTTTAGTTCTATTTTATGCTACTTGTACATCTTATTTATTTATGCTACAATGCAATTATAAGAATTCGTGGAACATCATAGAAAAGATTACATATTTTCCGCCTTTCCAAGGGGGTTTTATGCCTTTTAAAGTTGTGTCGTCCCACGATGATATTACCGCAAATGCGGAGGAATGGAGGATTTTATGATTGGAAATGTAATCGTTGGTCAGTCTGGTGGTCCAACATCAGTAATTAACTCAAGTCTGGTAGGTGTATACAAAACTGCACGTGACAGAGGGGCAAAAAAAGTATACGGTATGCTTCACGGCATCAAGGGGCTGCTGGACGGACAGTATGTTGACCTTTCTGAAAAGATTAAGACTGATATTGACATCGATTTGTTAAAGAGAACCCCATCTTCTTATCTGGGTTCCTGTCGTTACAAACTGCCGGAGGTAAATGAAGATAAAGCTGTATATGAAAAAATCTTTAAGACACTTGAAGATTTGGAAGTAAAATACTTCTTCTACATCGGTGGTAACGATTCCATGGATACTATTAAGAAGCTTTCCGATTATGCAAATCTTGTAAACAGTGACATTAAATTTATGGGTGTTCCAAAAACTATCGATAATGACCTCGCTGTTACTGACCACACACCGGGTTACGGTAGTGCTGCCAAGTATATTGCGGCAACGATGAAAGAAATTATCCGTGACGGTCTTGTTTATGATTATCCGACAATCACAATTGTTGAAATCATGGGACGTAATGCCGGATGGCTGACTGCTGCTGCTGCTCTTGCAAAGGGTGAAGACTGTGAAGGCGTAGATATGATTTACCTTCCTGAAAAGGTATTTGATATTGACAAGTTCATGGCAAGAGTAAAATCTTTAAGCGAACAGGGTCGTTCTATGGTTATTGCGATTTCAGAAGGTATTAAGGTTGCTGACGGCAGATACGTATTTGAACTTTCTGACCACGTAGAATTTGTCGATGCATTCGGACACAAGCAGTTAGCAGGTTCTGCAAAGTTCCTTGCAAACAAGATTGGTTCTGAACTCGGCATCAAGACAAGAGCAATTGAACTTTCTACCATGCAGCGTTGTGCCGCACACATGACTTCCCGTACGGATATCACAGAGGCCTTCAACGTAGGTGGTGCAGCTGTAAAGGCAGCTTTTGAGGGTGCTACAGGACAGGTTGTTGTCTTAAAGAGAATTTCTGATGACCCATATATGTGCATTACAGAAACACATGATGTTCATGATATTGCCAATGTGGAAAAGAAGATTCCGTTAGAATGGATTACAGATGACGACTATGTTACAGATGATCTGATTCACTATATCAGACCACTCATTCAGGCTGAACTTTCACCAATTATGGTTGACGGTCTTCCAAGACATTTAAATGTCAATTTCTAAAACTGAATAACATTTTAGGTGAAATCCCCGGAAACCCGTGTCGCGGCTGACCGGGGATTTTTATTTTTAAATTTTTCCAATATAATAATTTTTTGTTCTTCCCCTTGTCATTCTCCCGATTATCCATTACAATCACTGTATCTTAAAAATATGAACATACACGGACAGCCGCTTCTTTTAACGGACTGCCGGCTGTTTTTTGAAGAATGGAGATTTAAAAATGAAATTTGTAATACAGCGTGTCAATCACGCAAGTGTCACCGTTGACGGTCAAACGGTCGGTTCTATCGGTAAAGGACTGCTGATTTTATTCGGCGCCGGAAAAGGAGATACTGAAGAAATGCTGCCAAAGTTTGTGGATAAAATCACAAAGCTGCGGATTTTCTCTGATGAAAATGACAAAATCAATCTTTCCCTTTTGGACGTAGGTGGCGAACTGCTTGTCGTAAGCCAGTTTACACTTTACGCAGACTGCCGCAAGGGAAACCGTCCAAGCTTTTTTGATGCCCTTGAACCGGACCGTGCCGATGCTTTATACGAGAAATTTGTTGCATTGTGCCGCGAAAAAGTCACCAAAGTAGAAACCGGAAGCTTCGGTGCACATATGCGTGTTGACCTTGAAAATGACGGTCCGTTTACCGTTGTCTTAGACAGCCGTGATTTTTTCAAAGAATCCTCAAATGAAAGGCGGGAAAATTAAGATGTTCCGATTATGGTGTAAATTATTTGATGACAGCAATCATCTGCTCAAGGATATGGTGGTGGAAAATGATGATGCGGCCACAAACCGTACCCGAAAAATTTTTGACGGTATCCACAGTGCCTGCTATGCCTTTGATTTAAGCGAGCCTATCTGGCTGGATTCCAATGTTGCGGAGTTTAAACGTCATTCCAAAGTCCGTTTCTATCAGGATAATTTTATTGACAGCATTGACTTTTCTTATATGGAAATTCAGGTGATTGAAGAAGACTAATACAAAAGACTATTCTTGCAATAATTTTTTTTAATAAATACAGTTCCAATACACATTTATTTTTGTAAATGTGTATTGGAACTTTTTAGACTGTAACAAAAATATTTGTGTATCAGCGTTTTGTCTGATTCGTCGACCGTGTCAGCTTCTCAACTGTTTCTTCTGGCAGTTCTGCCAAGTCTGCTACCGATTGAATGTCATTGCCAAGTGCAAGCAGTTTTTTTGCAATCTGGATTTTGGTCTGTTCTTCTCCCTCACGCCGTCCTTCCGCGCGTCCCCGGTTTAAGATGTCTTTTGCTTCATAGTTTAATACTTTTCCGCCCATTTGCTGACTCACTCCCTTCGCTACTTTTTCGTACTTTGCCGCTAAATGCTCTATTACTTTGCGTGACATTGCAAGAATTACAACTTTCGGATACTCCGTTAAATCACCCATCTGGCAGGCAATTTCAAGCCGTTCACGGATTGCGGCATATTCTTCCTCCAGCTGTTTTAACTTTTTCTTATTTTCTTCGAGTTCTTTAAAATCCTTTTCATACACAAAGATATGAAACGGTATCAGAAAGAACAGTTTTTTCTCAAACAGTTCATGAATCGTATAGCGTTTTACTTTTAATACCGGCACGATATAGGATACCTTTCCGCCCGGAGTTAAGACTTTAACCGTCATGTGTTCCGGGGTGTTTTGGGTATGCCGGAGGGATACAATCGCTGAATCTGGGAATTGTACTGTCAAAATATTTGATGTAAAAATGTGTGAAAGGCTGTCCACTCCCATTCAGGGCAGACAGCCTTTTATTATTATCCAACGACATTCCGGGCTTTGCCTTCCGTAAATGCCTTAATATTTTCATAGACCTCATCCATCAGTCTTGTACGGGCTTCTACGGTTGCCCAGGCAATGTGCGGCGTTACAATGAGTTTTGTACTGTCTTTTACGGAATTGAGCGGATTGTCTGCTTCAACCGGTTCTTTTGTCAGCACATCCAGTCCTGCTGCCGCAATCTGATTTTCATTCAAAGCGGCTACCAGATCCTCATCATTTACAATCGGACCACGTCCGACATTAATTAAAATGGCGCTGTTTTTCATCTTCTCAAATGCCGCCTTATTCATCAGATTTTCCGTATTCTGATTCAGCGGTGCATGAATGGATAAAATGTCTGACTGCGCTAAAATTTCATCAAATTCAACACGCTCATACGGTACATCATAAGTATGTCCGCTTGCTGAATAATAAATCACCTTGCAGCCAAAGCTTTCTGCAATTTTTGCCACACCCCTGCCGATAGCACCGAGTCCGATAATTCCCCATGTCTTGCCTGCAAGTTCATGGAATTTTGCATCAAAATGCGTAAAACACGGACTGTTAATATATGCACCGGATTTTACATAATTATCATAATAGCTCAACTTTTCAAGCAGATAGAAACACAGCGCAAAGGTATGCTGAATGACAGACTGTGTGGAATATCCCGCAACATTGGCAACTGTTATGCCATGTGCCTTTGCATAGGCAAGGTCAATGTTGTTATAGCCTGTGGCGGTTTCTGCAATCATTTTTACCGCCGGTGCACCGGATAATACCGCTTCGTCAATCACAACTTTATTGGTAATAATGACTTCCGGATTATGTTCTGTAATCCGCTGTTTTGCTTCTTCCCTGCTGCTTTGCGGATATGTAATCACTTCGCCGAGTTCCTTTAACTTATCCAGTGAAATGTCATCTCCCAAAGTAATTGAATCCAGTATCAGTATCTTCATTGTCAAAACTCCTTTCGTCTGTTTGTACAGTTCTTTTATTAATCAAATTATAACATTTGATGTTGTTTTTTCAAGAAAAATGTCCTTTTGCCGCACAGATTTTATCATATCTTCTGTTCATTTTCATAAACTCACTGGCGGCTTTCCCTTTTAATTTTGCAGCCATCACTTTTCCCGCTTCACTGCGCACGGCGCCACTGTTTTCCAGATAATCCACGAGTTCCACAACCGTATCCTTTAAATAGCCGTCCACATCTGCCATACAGTCCATAAAATGCAGGGACACACAGCACATCGCCGCGACCGCCGCACAGATATAGACTTCATCTGTATTTCCCTTAAAAAGAACCGCCGAAAATATTCCCAGTAAAGCAATCCCATATTTGACCATTCCCGCAATCCGCTGCCATGCTTTCATGCGCAGTCCACAAATTTTCTCATTTTCGATAATCTTTTCCACAAAAACTTCGGTGTTATTCACCGCAATCTCCAGCTTACAGCAGTCATCATACTTGTCGACTGCCTTGCGGATCACCGGCACTTTTCTTGTTCCGCTGCGGATATCCTGTATCATCTCATAGCAATTTTTAAATAAAAACAGCCAGATAGCCATCCCCGCCATAAACACCACTGCCATCAACACTACTATTATTTTCATACTTCCCCCATTTCTGAACAACTTGTTGCAAACAAGCTTTCATTTAAGGCTTGTTTACACTCCTTTCCCATAAGCCATACTGCCTTTCAATTACGTAACATAATAATATCGCAGAAATGCTAAATTGAAAAGCATTTCTGCGATAAATCGTTCGTCAAATATCGGGGATATTCGTCTTATTTTAAGCTTTTGCGACTAGGCAATGCGGGAAACAAGTTCCTTTAATAAAAGAACAGAGTTGTGAATTGCCTGTTTTTCAAATGTCGGATAATCCATGGTCGCGCTGTCATCTGCCTTATCGGAAATTGCACGTAAGATGACAAACGGCACACCGTTTAAATATGCAGCCTGTGCAATCGCTGCGCCCTCCATTTCCGTGCAGTAACCGTCAAAATTGGCACTGATTCTTTCCTTTACCGCCTTGTCTGAAATAAACTGATCGCCGCTGACAACTCTGCCCACATGCACGCCAATCTGCGGCACAACCTTTGCACAGCTTTCCTTTGCCAGCTCAATCAGTTTTGCATCGGCCTTAAATGAGAGCGTATCCATTCTCGGAATCTGACCGGGTGCATAGCCAAAGCCTGTTGCATCCATATCGTGATGCAGTACATCATCCGAAATAACAATGTCTGCAATGTTAATTTCATTTTTTAAAGAACCGGCAATGCCTGTATTAATCACATAATCCACGCCGAAATCGTCCACTAAAATCTGTGTGCAGACCGCCGCATTGACCTTACCGATACCACTTCTTACAATGACAACATCTTTTCCGGCAAGCTTTCCGGCTTTAAATGTCATCTGCGCCTTTGTTTCCTCGCGTTCAATGTCCATGACTGCTACAATCTGTTCCACTTCTTCATCCATTGCTCCGATAATTCCTATCATAATCCTCTCCATTCCGCAGGCATTTTAATGCCGGAGGAATCGCGAGCCAAATGTCCGATTTGGCTCTGCGATAAAGACTATTTTGTGATGCCTGCGGCACAAAATAGTCGTGTGAAAAATCTTAGATTTAAGGATTTTTCACACTTTTCTCCATTCCTATTTTTATTTACTTGTCAGCAGTGCATATGAAATCGTGCTGACTTTATCGTTATTCATGACAAATGTCAATGTCATTTTGTCCTTAGAATACGCGTATGTGTTGCCTGCGGCAACATAATCTGTACCATATGCCTTGGTCACTGCCGCAAAGCTGTCACCGATTTTAACACCTTCTGCCGTATTTACTGTATCATCTTCAAGCGTAATTGTATAGATATACTTTTTACCGTCTTTTTCATACGTCTGCAAGGTAAAGCCATCATAATAATAAAAGGTATCTTTTCCTTCAAATGCACAGCTTAATGCCTCATATGTACCGCCGGACGGTTCTCCGAGTGCATCTGTTACCTTCTGGGCTTCTTCATTGATATAAATCTGCTGTTCACCCGCCGTAAAAATATAACCGCCTGGCTGATTTTTTGCACTGATGCCAGACGTTGTGCCACAGCCCGCAAGTGAAATTACGGTCACTGCAATACACAGCGCTGTTATCCAAAATTTTTTCATCAATCTGCTGTTCCTTTCTCTGCTTCATATCGTTCTTCCATTTCCTGCCAGTAGGATAAAACCGCACTGTCCTGCCTGTGATCAGGCAAATCACATTCTGTCTGCAGAATCTGTCCGAAATAGCGGGAAAGCTTTTCCGCGCCCCACACATTTAAGTGCAGTCCCGCATCATAAGTATCGGTTGTCAAATCAATCCCGGATTCCTGCATGGACTCCAGAAAATTGTAATACGTCAAATCATTCTGCGTGGCATAATCTTTTATCTGTTCTTCCCATTCATCATACCACACCGGATAAATTGTCGGCGCTTTCATCAGCACCAGACGGATATTTTTTTCTTTGCAAAGCTGTGTGATTTTATCCAGATAGTTCCACGCATTTTCACCAAGCGAATAATCAGCAAGCGGCGTTTTCCTCGGCTGTGTTGTCACACCCTTTTGCCCCGTCTGCATCAGATACCCATTATACGAAACCGTGTCTCTTGAAAACATATACCGGAAATCTTCTTTTGTCAATGCACTCCACCGCGAATGAAACCGAAGCAGTGGAAAAACATAACTTATAAAACTTTCTTTTTCTGTCATGGAAGCCCGTATTGATGCCGCCTTGCTGTCCGACCACTTCATGCCGTCTAAGGTCATGCGGTTATACGCTTCGTTCTGCGGTTCATTGTACTTCATCGACAGCACATTAAATACAACTGCCTTTGGTGTTTCATACCGCAGGGTTTCTTCCAATAAATAATACGACTGCCAGATCAGCTGCTGCGCGCTGCCGCGGATATAGCTTGTAATGCCGTATTCCTGCCAGAGTGTAACCGGAGAAATATTTTCATAAACCTCACAGTCCCCGATAAATATGACATCATTGTTTTTCGGTGCTTTATAATACTCGGCAATAAGCGCGCCTTCTTTTACCTTTGACATATACTTTGGCATGAGCAGTGCCTGAGCAAAGTACAGGACAAGGACAGAAAGCACCATAAGAACTGCCACAATACCTAAAGTTTTTATTTTACTGCGTACCATTTCTGTCCTTTCTTCATTATAATAAACGGTTTAAAACATAAAACCACCGTGTCTTCCCAAACCTCTTTATGTACAATCTTTTCTAAAACTGGTTATATATGAACTGGTTCGCATCATATCCAATTCCGTACGCGCCGAAAATTAAAATGGCAAATAAAAGCGCAAAAACGACAAGATACTGCACTGCCGCTGTTCTTTCATAAAGCCGCTCCCGGATACTGCCGCTGCGCTGTTTTAAACTGACACACAGCACCACAACAACTGCCACCGCAACAACCGCATAATCCGCCGCTGTCAGACCGAGCTGTAACAGTCCCTTCATCGCCACTGTCATGTTCCGGTCCGTAAACATCGTCCCAAACATTTTAAAAGTCAGCCCGACATTCCGGTAACAGTCCAGCATACGCAGTGAGGACATCAAAAGCACCGTGCGCACCACCTGAAAAATACGGTAGGCATATTTTTTTTGTATGCCCGGAAAATGTGCGTGAAATTTTTCATAAAGCGGACGACATTCCTGTGAAAGCAGAATGACTACGGCATTTAACAGCCCCCACACAATGAAATTCCAGCTTGCGCCGTGCCAGATTCCCGTGGCAAACCATACCACCAGTGTTACAAAATACACCGGAATCCGCCTGCCTGCCGCCACGCCGAAATGTTTCCGGCAGAATGTAGACATCGACAGCACCGGCATGGACGCAGACAGCGGATAAAACAGATAATCCTTAAACCACGTTCCCATGGTAATGTGCCATCTGCGCCAGTATTCCGCAATATTTTTTGAAAAATACGGTCGTTCAAAGTTTTCGGCAAGCTGTATGCCAAACATCTGCGCAATACCGATTGTAATATCAATGCCACCGGTAAAGTCGGCATATAATTCTGCCGCATAAAAAAGCATGCCGCAAAATACGTAGAATCCGCTGTAAATATCCGGCTGTCCCACAATGGCATTGACCGCCACCACGATACGGTCTGCGATGACCAGCTTTTTAAAATAGCCCCACAGCACACGCTCCAGCCCGAACCACACCGTCCTGAAATCAAACCGGTGCGGCGCATACAATGTCTGTGACAGTTCGCCGAAACGACTGATGGGTCCCTGTATCAGCTGCGGAAAAAAGGACGTAAACAGCGCCATTTTAAAAATATTTTTTTCTGCTTCGGTCTTACCGCGGTAAACGTCAATCACATATCCCATTGTCTGAAACGTATAAAAGGAAATGCCAAGCGGCAGTACCAGATTCACACGGGCAATGGAGTGTCTGCCGGTAAACAGCGCCGCAATGCCGTTTACATTGGCAATCGCAAAATTCGTATATTTTAAAATCGCAAGAATTCCAAGATTCACAAGAAGACAACCTATAAAAATCATGCGCTTTTTACGCTTTATCTGCTGTTTGTACGCTTTGCGCTCCTGCTTTGACCAGACTTCTTTGTGTGCCTTTACCGTGTCATCCATGTGGTACTGCACCACAGACATGATACGGGCGGCAGCATATGAGGTTACAATTGTAACTCCCATAAACAACAGCCCATAAAGCCCGGAATATGCGTAAAAAAATACATTTGCTACAAGCAGTAAAATCCACTGGAACCGCACCGGAATCAGATAATACAGCACCAGCACACACGCTAGAAATGCCACAAATTCAAATGATGTAAAAAGCATGGTTATTCATCCTCTAAACGTGTAATCAGCGCATACAGCGCCTGTGCCGAATTAAAGTTTTCCGGTCCTAATTCATCTGCCGGAATGACAACATCAAACCGGTTATGCACCTCGGCGATAATCGTAATCATGTCAAACGAATCCAGAATCTTATCCGTAATCAATGTGGTACAGTTTTCATAATCCACATCCGGGTGCAGTTCTTTTAAAATTTCAATTAATTGTTCCATATTTCTTCTATTCTCCAGCATACATCTCTTTTAATTTCATGCGGTCGACTTTGCCGTTTAAGGTCAGCGGCAATCTATCCACCTGTCGTAAAACGCCCGGCACCATGTAGCGTGGAAGACGCTCCTTTAAAAAGGCAAGCACCTCTGCCGGCTGTACTTCTCCCGCATAAAATAATACAATTTTTTTCTTTTCCTCATCATAAATACAACAGCTGCCTGCGATTTTTTCCATGCAGTTTACACTGCCTTCAATTTCACCAAGTTCAATACGATGTCCCATATGTTTAATCTGATAATCCTTACGGGAAGCAAACATTAATTCTCCGCGGTCATTATAATAACCCAAATCTCCGGTCTTATAAATAATCTCCGGATAGTCCTTATTGAGCGGATTCTGCACAAAATTCCCGGCAGTCTTTTCCGGCTGGCGGTAATATCCCATGGTCACCGCCGTTCCGCGGATACAGATTTCGCCCTTTTCTCCCTGCGTTACTTCTTTTCCGTCTTCATTTAAAAGCAGAATGCCGGTATTGGGAAACGGTCTGCCAATCGGAATCACTTCGTCTTCCTTAAATTCCCTGTCCACAACATAGTAGCAGGACATTCCGGTTGCTTCCGTCGGTCCGTACAGATTGATGTACCGTGCATTGGGGACATATTTTCTCCAGAGTGCAAGCTGTCTTGCTGGAAACACTTCACTGCCGAATGCAATCGTCTTTAAAGATGACGGCACTGCTTTTTCAAATGCGCCCAGTCCCGATATCATCGTCAGTGCCGGAACAACCCAGCAGATGGTATTAATCTGATGAGCATTGATAAATTCAACAAGCTTCACCGGAAACATAAATAACTGCTTTGGTATCAGGTATGCCGTTGCCGCAAATTTTAAGGTCGGATATATTTCCTTTAAACAGGCATCGACATACAGCGGTGCCTGATTGCCAAACACGGTATCCTCCGATACCTGCAACACTGCTGAAAGATTTTCAATATAATCAATGACTGAACGGTGGCAGGCTACAACACCTTTTGGGATGCCTGTTGAACCCGATGTGAATACAATATACAGTGCATCGGTATCAATGCTTTTTTCACGGACTGCCGACAGTGCTTTCGTATCCTGTAGTGTAGCTGATATCTGCTCATATAAATATACTTGTCCCTGATAGCCCATTTTGTAAAGCCTATCTGTTGTTGCTTTATCGCAGATTACCGCCTGCGGCGAAAGTGTCTTAAAAATCAGTTCCATTCTGTAAGACGGCATTTCCTCATCAACCGGCACATAATAGCACCCCGCATAAACCACACCTAAAAATGCAGTAATCGTCTGCGGGCTTTTTTCCATAAAAACCACCACCGGCTTTTTATACAATCCATCTTTTAAAAGCACTGTTCCGACAGACCGCGCCTGCATATAAACCTGCCGGAACGTAAGACTGTCCGTTTCACTGGCATATGCCGTCTTTTCCGGTGCTTTCAGATATGCCGCTTCCAGATATTCTAATACATTTCTCATACTACCTCATTCCTAAGCGACTTTGTCGCGAAGCTGCGATGAGAAATTCGCGCAGGCGATTTCTCATCTGCAATCAGAGAGATTTGTTTTCGCTCAGAAACAAATCTCCGTGTGAAAATATGCTCTCAAGCATATTTTTCGCATTTTCCTCATTTCTGAGCGACTTGTCCGCCGCACGCTGCCACCGCCGCCTCCGCCAGCAGTTCCATACAGTCTGTATACGGTACGGCACACAGACATTTTTCTTTTAAATTTAAAATGGAAAGCTCCGTACAGCCAAGTACGATTCTTTCTGCGCCGCCGGATACGAGTTCCTGTAAAATGCGGTTAAACGCCGCCATATCCGGCTCTTTTCCCGCTTTTATCCGGTAAATCAGCGCCATAAGGCTTTTTTGTGACAGCGCACCCGGCAGAACACTCTCGATTCCTGCATTTTTTAAACTTTCTTTAAATACACCGCCTGCAATCGTGCCGTCCGTTGCCAGCAGTCCCGCTTTTTTTATGTTCTGTGCCTTTAAGGACTGCACCGTCAGTTCAACCATATTGAAAAGCACGGCATGGGAAAGTTCCTGTTGTATCTGCGTATAAAACGCATGTGCTGTCACACACGGCATTGCAATATAATTACATGCGCCGTCTAAAAAATGCGCCGTCTGCCGTAATACCGTCACAGGATTTTCCGCCTGCGGTCTGCCTAAAAGATACGCACTTCTGTCAGGAATCTGTGTATTGCTGTATACAATCACCGGTATCTGCTCCTGGTCGGTATCTGCCGCTGTCATTGCGGTTATCCGTTCCATAAAACAGGCAGTCGCCATCGGTCCCATTCCGCCTAAAATTCCCAGTGTCTTCATTTTCTTTTCCTTCCATAATAAACGGATTGCTTATTGCAGGACAAATTCCGTCTGCGGTGTTGCAGGATACCGGTCTGCGGCAAAATCATAGAAATTCGGCTTTATCTGTGTAAAGTCGCGCACCTGCTTATCCGTCAGCATAAAACACGTAAATCCGTTGGAAATCTGTGTGGCATCAAAATGATACCAGCCTGTCCCAACATTACACAAAATCCAGTAGTGGTGGCTGCCGTCCCCTGCGTTCTGCCGCTCCACACGCATGGTTTCCGCTCCGGCACGCTGTAACAGCACATTTGCAACAGCATAATACGTATAGCAGTCGCCGCCTGTCGTGCCGTTCTGCTCAATATTCTGAAGTCCTGCATACCATTCCGCATCCCAGTCATCTGCAAGGCGCACGCCCGCATACGTAATATTGTTATGCGCATAATCAAAAATGGCTTTTGCCTTTTGTCCGAGTGACATCTGCGGTGTTGTAATCTTTGCCAGTACACTGTCAACCAGCGCATATGCCTCCTGCCAGTCCTGTGCGCGTTCCACCACGGTTACGCTTGCATTGACCTTTGCCAGGTTGCCCGCACTGTCTGTTGCCAGATAAGCGATAGGGTACGTTCCCGTCTGTCTTGTATTGACAGACACCTTTTCAACCGTTACATTCACCGGTCCGTCCACATCATCCACGGCACTGACCCCGTCCAGATATGAAACAGTATCCCCGATGGTCACTGTAATGTTATGTACACCGTTAATCTGCGGCGCTGTTTTATCTTTATGCACCCATTCGAGTGTCTGTGTATATTTTTTACTTCTTCCCTTTTTATTTTCCACTACAAACTCAACCGTCTGCTTTCCAATCTGATGCACTGGCATATCTACAAAAGTGACCAGCACCTCTGTGTCATCATACGTTTCAATAAAATCCTCTGCCGATACATCTTCTTCCATATCGAGTACCAGCGGGTGTGTCTTTACATAAATACCCCGGTTATATACCATATTCATCAGAAAAAATGCGGCAGTTCCTATGATAATCATTGCAATGGACCATTTTAAAACGAGTGCAGCCCCCTTTTTCAGGCGTCGTTTTTTCTTCTTTTTCCGTGCCATTTGCTACTCCGTTTTCACTCCTTCTATGAGCGGAAAATGTAGATTTGACACTCATAGCATTTTATACAAATTTTTCTTCATTGTGCGGCTTTTACCGCATATTAATAATTATACCCATACCACTCGTAATTTGCAACTTTATCCTGTTGATTCCTTACCGGACATCATGGCACAATTATCCTTTGTTTAGATAAATTTTCTTGTATCCCGCTTCATTTTATGATACCATGACAATGCAAAAAACAAAGGAGAGAAAATGATGAATTATAAAACACAGGGCGTCTGTTCACGCGCCATTCATTTTGATGTTGTTGATAATAAAGTAACCAATGTAGCTTTTGAGGGCGGCTGCTCCGGCAATACACAGGGTGTTGCTGCTTTAGTAGAAGGCATGGATATTGATGAAGCCATCCGCCGTATGGAAGGTATCCGCTGCGGATTTAAGTCTACTTCCTGCCCGGACCAGCTTGCAACGGCTTTAAAGCAGTATAAGGCTCAGAATTAATTATGGGAAATGTGGCGCGTTTTAAGCGCATTTATATAGAAATCACCAGTTCCTGTAATTTAAAATGTTCTTTTTGTCAGGAAACCCTGCGCAGTCCGCATTTTATGTCTGTCGATGAATTTGCACATACCTTACAGCAGATCCGTCCGTACACCAACTACATTTACCTGCATGTAAAGGGCGAACCGCTGCTGCATCCGCAGCTTGATGAAATTCTTGCGCTGTGCCGCAGGGCAGGTGTAACCGTAAATCTTACAACAAACGGGACACTGCTTGCGCAAAAACTTCCCATACTGCTTGCACAGCCTCCCCATCAGATGAATGTTTCCCTGCACAGCGCAGACGACAATGACTGCATTGACATGGATACTTACATTGCGCAGTTATTTGCCTCCTGTGAAACACTGCTTGCACAGACGGATACTGAGATTTCCCTGCGGCTGTGGAATACCACCGGTGTTCCAACACTGTTCGGAGAAAAAAACTGCGTGATTAAACGACATTTGTACGTCAATGTGCAGTCACCTTTTGAATGGCCTGCACTTGATAATGCGTACTGCAACGACAGGGGCTTTTGTCAGGGACTGCGCCAGCATATGGCGGTTTTAAGTGACGGAACGGTCGTTCCGTGCTGCTTAGACGGCAATGCCGCCATGGCGCTCGGCAATATTTTTACAACACCACTAAAGGACATTCTTGCCGAGGAACGGAGTGTGCGTTTTATAGAAGGCTTCCGTGCCAAACGTGCCGTTGAACCACTGTGCCAGCATTGCAGCTTTAAAGAACGTTTTTCCCATAAAATGTAGTATTTAACGGATTATTTATTTTTTACACGGCAAGCGTATCTTGACGTTGGCTATATTGTTTATGAGCAAAAACAAATAGCTATGATGGCAGATGAAAAAACGCTTTCGCAAATTTCTCATCGCCTCTTTACAACAAGCTGCTCAGAAATGGAGATTCGTGTGAAAAATAACGCTGATGCGCTTATTTTTCACACAGCACTTTGTGCTGCAGGCACCACAAAGCTGCTTTTTATCGCAGAGCCAAATAAGATTTGGCTCGCGATTCCTCCGGCATTAAAATGCCTGCGGAATGGAGATTATTATGAAACGGATTGTACTTACCGGCGGCGGTACTGCCGGACACGTTACACCGAATATTGCACTACTTCCGAGCTTAAAGGAAGCCGGATATGAAGTTTTTTACATCGGTTCTTATACCGGCATTGAAAAACAGCTGATTGAAGACCTTGAAATCCCGTATTACGGCATTTCTTCCGGAAAATTAAGACGCTACAAAAGCCTTAAAAACCTTTCCGACCCGTTCCGCGTTCTCAAAGGGTATTTTCAGGCAAGGACGCTGATGCGCAAAATCAAGCCGGATATCGTCTTTTCCAAGGGCGGTTTTGTATCCGTGCCGGTTGTTTTAGCGGCAGGACATAAGCGGATTCCGGTTATTATCCACGAATCTGATATGACACCGGGACTTGCCAATAAAATTGCCATGCGTTCCGCAACGAAAATCTGCTGTAATTTCCCGGAAACGGTTCAGTATCTCCCACAACAGAAAGCTGTGCTTACCGGTTCTCCTATCCGGAAGGAACTGTTACAGGGCAATAAACTTGCCGGACTGAATCTGTGTCATTTCAACACAGAAAAACCGGTTATTCTTGTTGTCGGCGGAAGCACCGGCGCCGTAAAGGTCAACAATGCCGTGCGTGCCATTTTACCGGAACTGTTAAAGGATTTCCAGGTGGTTCATCTGTGCGGCAAGGGCAAAACCGATAAAAGCTTTGAAAATAAAGAAGGCTATGTCCAGTTTGAATATATCAGCAAGGAAATGCGCGATTTATTTGCAATGAGTGATATTGTCATTTCGCGTGCCGGTGCCAATGCAATCTGCGAACTGCTTGCCTTAAAGAAGCCGAATCTTTTGATTCCGCTTTCTGCCAATGCAAGCCGCGGCGACCAGATTTTAAATGCCAACTCCTTTAAAAAACACGGCTATTCCGCTGTTTTAATGGAAGAAGACATTACACCGGAAACACTGCTTGCGGCCGTGCGCGACCTGTATCAGAAGCGCATGACTTATGTCAATAACATGGCTTTAAGCGAGCAGAATGACGCTATCGGCAAAATCATGGAACTGATTACGGCAAATTCCAAGTAATTTTAAATCAACCGGAAAACGGTAGGGATTTTTAATTAAAATCAGGGATTTAAAATGATTTCATGTAAAATTTTATAAAGCTATATAAAACAGAGTGTGACAATAGGTTGGCACAACTGCCACTTTTATCACACTCTGTTTTTATTTTAGATTTTATTTTTGACGGTTTAAACAGCTTTGCCGTCAACGCAGTTTGATTTCCTTTATCTGCTGTGCAATGACTTCCTGCTCCGCTAAAATATCCTCTGTGCTATTTTGCTGCTCATACTCTGAAAGATACGTTTTCCATTTTTCCTTCACCGCCGCATAACCGTCTGTCTCAAGCTTTTCATAATCTTCTTCGGATTGTCCGTTATTGTATAAATCCATAACTTTTTCCATACCGTATGTGTTTATGAGCCACGTCACAAAAGACTCACTGTAAATGTACCACAGATGATTTGCCTCTTTACTCACATCTTTATACGGATATTCTTTCTCGCCTGCTCCGATTTTGTCCATGATTTCCTCTAGGGAAATCTTTCCTGTCACACCCGCTTCCTCCTCTGCCGCGTTATACTTTTCTATAACCTTTAACAAATCATCTGCCGGATATACGCTGAAAGTGCTGTTGCTTTTTCCCGTAACCTGCCGTTCACAGTATTCTGCCAGTCCGTCCATAAGGCTGTTTGAAAATGTTTCGCCGCATATCATATGTGTCAGTTCATGTTCAAGGGTCGGCTGACCTGCCTCCTGCATATCTTTATCCATATAAACGGTCGTAAACAGCCCGTCCGCCGCATCCACTATCGGCAAATCACATTGTCCACCTATGCTCCGGTAACTCATATCCGCTATTTTTATAAGAACACGGATATAAACCGCCTTCGGATTGTATTTTGTATACCAGTCCGCATTTCCTGTCAGCCCGGTAATTTTCTGCACTGCATTATGAAATTTTCTTTCAAATTCTTCCTCATTTCCATAATCGGCATATGTCAGATTCAATCCCTGCCACATTGCCTGCGGATATTGCAGTCTGAATTCGATGCCGGAAACCTGATTTTCTCCCTGCGCCGCCTGTGACACTTCTTGTTCTGTTTTTTGCTCTGTTTGGTGTTCGGTTTGATTTTGTACGGTGTTACACCCGCTCAGACTGCACGATAATGCCGCTGCTAAAATTACCCCGGATAATATGCCCGCACCTGCCCGCTTTATCATTTCTTTTTTCATTACCCTCGCCCCATTTCTTTGATAAAGTGTCTGATACACTCTCTTTTATTTTCTTAAATATATCGCAGCCTTGCCAAAAAACAACACATAATCCGTGAACTGTCGTTTTTTCTTGTTCAAATGTCACTTGACTTTCCCGTAAAAATGCACTAGACTAATAATAGGAATAGTTACTATAATTTTGTAAAACAAGGAGGAAAAAATCCTCTCCTCGCTTTAGGAGAAATGTGAGAATACTCACATAGGATTTTACTTCGTAAAACAAGGAGGATTTATGGCTACGGTTAAATATAGCAGACAGCGTGAGGCGATTAAGAATTTTTTAATGTCCCGCAAGGACCACCCGACTGCTGAGGTTGTATATGAACATGTTTTAAAGGCTTTTCCGAATATCAGCCTTGGAACAGTTTACCGCAATCTTTCTTTTCTGGTTGATAACGGTCAGGCAGTCAAAGTTCCTTGTGAAGACGGCTCTGTCCACTTTGACGGAAATGTCATGCCGCATTATCATTTTCAATGTACAGAATGTGGTGCAGTAATTGATCTGGATTTTGACGGTGCAGAAGAAAGCAGACAGTTCTGTACTGCCGCCGCCAGTAATTTTGCCGGACAGATTGAGGGCAACGTCACTTTCTTTTACGGAAAATGCCCTTCCTGCGCACATAAAAACGAGCAGTAAACGCTTTTAAAATTTTTGATAAAATATCAAATAAACTTTAATGATGTCCCGAAAAACCGGGCATACTATAAGCAGGAATTAAAAATAGGAATTATTATTATTTTCTATTGACAAATGACTTGGCGCATGATATATTATAGTCACAGCAAAACAATAATGATTACTATTTTAAAAATAAAAAGCAAAGGAGATTAAAGCTATGAAATTTGTATGTTCTATTTGTGGTTACGTTTATGAAGGAGAAGCTGCACCGGCTGAATGTCCGGTCTGTCATGCAGGCGCTGACAAGTTTGTTGTCCAGTCTGGCGAAAAGACATGGGCAGCTGAACACGTTGTCGGTGTTGCACAGGGTGTCAGCGAAGACATCTTAGCTGATTTAAGAGCAAACTTTGAAGGTGAATGTTCAGAAGTCGGCATGTACCTTGCTATGGCAAGAGTTGCTCACAGAGAAGGCTATCCTGAAATCGGTATGTACTATGAAAAGGCTGCTTATGAAGAAGCTGAACACGCTGCAAAATTCGCAGAACTGCTTGGTGAAGTTGTAACAGACAGCACAAAGAAGAACCTTGAAATGAGAGTTGAAGCTGAAAACGGCGCAACTGCCGGTAAGACTGATTTAGCAAAACGCGCTAAGGCTGCAAATCTGGATGCTATCCACGATACCGTGCATGAAATGGCACGCGATGAAGCTAGACACGGAAAGGCTTTTGAGGGTCTGTTAAAGAGATACTTCGGTTAATTAAGAGTTTGCCGGAAAGAATTTAAAACCGCTTAAATAAGGATTTTTAAGGATAGATAGCCGTTGGACTGTCTATCCTTTTTTGCATTTTACTTTTTTACTGCTTTTCATCTATCAGCTTATCTGCCAGTTCAATCGCTTCCTGAATCATTTTATCACAGTGGGTCTTTTTATCCCCGCCTTTTTGTGCATTGGCTCTTAACAAATCCGCACAATCTGTCATGCCGTCGTGTTTCTCTGCGATTCCTTTTCTGAATTGCTGGACTGCCATAGGCGAATCAACGCCCTTTGCGCCAAGCACCATAAGTCCTGCCGTAATTGCACCGCATGTACCGCCGCATTTCATGCCGCCACCGAAATTACAACCAATCGCCGCACAGAGATTTTCGTCAATCCCCAGTTCATCGGCATAAACCCGCATAATCGTCTGCGCACAGTTATTAACCATCGGTGTTTCATTTCTAAGTTCCATTGCTTTTTCAATATGTTTATTCATCAGATTTCCTCCTGTGAGCAGATATCTGCTGCCTGCTCTATTCATTATTTTTAAAGAAAATGTACCCTTGCACTGTCGTACCGGTCTTCCTGCTTCTTTTCTTCTGCCGGATATCCCAGTGCAAAAATGCCAAACGCACTTTGGTCTTCCGGCAGTTTTAAAATTGCTTCTACCGCCTGCATCCGCTCTTTAACCGGCGCAATGCCGATCCACACGCCGCCCAGTCCGATTTCATCAGTCGCAAGCCACATATTTTCCATGGCGATACTCATATCAATCTGCGCATATTCCGGTATTTTACAATCTTTCCGGTATGCCGTGATAATCGCCTGCGGTGCATTCGCAAGCAGTCCTGCATACGGACTTGTCTTTGAAAGTGCCTGCAAAAGCATCTTATCGTCCGTGACATAAAACTCCCACGGCTGCTGGTTGCCCGCAGACGGCGCCGCCATTGCCGCGCGCAGGATATATTTCAAATCTTTCTTTTCTATTTTTTTATCCTGAAATTTACGGATACTGACCCGTGTAAATAAATTTGCCATGCTGCTCCTTTCCCAAACGGCTCTGCCGCCCTTATCCCTGTATTGCTTTTCTAAACCACCGTCCGGTTTCCGATAAATCATCTTCTGTCCAGCCGCCGGTTTTACTACAGCCCGGCTGAATGAGTGCCGATGTTTCATTTTTATTGGAAAGACTCCATGCTAAGAAGCTGACACCTCTGTCATTTAACAAATCCAGCCAGCTTTGTGCCGAATCATAATCAATGCCGCCGTTTCCCGAAGCATCACAAATACTGCATTCACTGACAAATACCGGCACACCAGCATTTAACGCAGACTCCAGTTTACTGCGCAGGGAAACTTTATGTGTGCCCGCGTAAAAATGAAGCACGTACATCACATTATCGTCATCCAGCTCATTTCCCGCTACTGCGTCAATATCCTGCGACCATGTATTCGTACCCACCAGTATCAGCGCACTGCTGTCATACTGCCGGATACAGGAAATCACTTCCTCGGCATACGGTTTAATCTGGCCGTTCCAGTCAGAATTCTGCGGTTCATTGCAGATTTCATAAATTACATTGTTATGCCCTGCATATTTATCTGCCATTTCCGAAAAAAATGCTTTGGCTTCTTCCTTATTCAGGTTCGGATTCCCGTCACTTAAAATATGCCAGTCAATAATGACGTACATGCCAAGCTCTGTCGCATAGGATACACCGTCATCAATGAGCTGTTTTAAAGCTTCCTTATCACCGCCGTTACAGTATCCGCCATATTCTTCGGTATACATCGCAAGGCGCACTACATTGGCGCCCCAGTCGTCCCGCAGTGTTTCAAATGCTTCTTTATTGACATATTCAGGAAACCACGCCAGTCCGTGTGTGCTGACACCGCGAAGCTGTACAGCATTGCCGGAAGCATCGGTAAACGTTGTACCGGAAACCCGCAGTCCGCCTGATGCCGGCCGTGGACTGCTCCCCGTTTCCGGTGAACCGCCGGATTTACCTGAACTGTCTGAATTTTGCGAACCGTCTGATGAGCCGCCTGTCTGTCCGTTTTGTGTTTCTTCCTTTATAATACCTGTCTGACTGTCATCACTCTGATGGTTATCCTGCCCCTGCTCTGCCAGACTGTCCCCTGACTGTCCGTCATCTGTTACTGTAACCGCAACGCCTTCAATCACAGCTTCCAGTTGATATGCCTTTAATTCATAGTTTTCCGTCCGGCTGATGATAAAACCGATTCCCTGCGTATGTTCTCCCGCCGGAATCTCCCGATTATAGTCCACCGGCGATAATGTAAATGAAACCGTTCCGTCCTCTGCCGTACTGCTCTCAACGCCGCAGTTCCAGCTCTGCTCCATCACCGTACCGCTTCCCGCCGGAAATGTAATCTTCCAGCTTTCAATATTCTTTTTGCCGGTACTGAAAATATTTAACTCATACTGTATGTACTTCCGCCCGTCCGATTCCCATGCATTGCCCGGCGTAAACTGCGCCTGTGCCTCCTGATTCTTTGGACTTTCGGTGCTTTCCTTTTCATCGTAAACAGGTCTTTCGTTATTTGTCAGCGCACCATTTTCAACATTTTGCGGACTGCTTCCTTTTTTTTCTGCATTGGCAAACAAAAATCCTGCCATCACACCTGCCAGCAGAATAACCACCGTAAGCACTGCTCCAATCAGTATCTTTTTCTTTTTATCCATGGTATTCCTCATTTCTGAGCAACTTGTTGCGAAGAGGCGGTGAAAAATTCGCAAAAGTCTGCTGTTTATTTTTAGTATTACGTTCACTATAGTAATAATTATACTACAGCTTTCCACATGATTCAATACCATTTGTATATAAAATGCACACAAAGTACCATTGCCAAACACTTCCTTTTTCCATTATACTATATTAAAATACACTTAAAATTGTATAAAAAATAAATTACCCAGAAACGAGGATGATTATGTTTGATTCAAACCCTAAAAAGACTTTTCACAGTCAGGCTTTGAACCGGCTGACTGTGCTGGAACGGCTGACATGGCTGATTCCTGTCGGATTTATTGTGCGCGAAATCATTTACACACACTCTGAAATCGAGGAAGTTTTACAGGATTCCCCTTCCCCTGCGGTCATTATAGCTTTAATTATTGCTATACTTTTTGTTACCGCTTTGCAAGCCGGATTCTGGTTTCTGCTTGCAAAGGTGCTTTTTCATTTTGCAAGAAAACAGATTATGCGAAATAACTCCTTTATTACCGTTCAGGATCTGGACTATTACCGGGATAAGCTCACCGGACTTTCTCCCGGCACAATCAGCCTTTTAACGGATTTAAAAATCGAGCCGAAAAAAGACCGTGCCGCCTGTATTTTAAAATATGAAAATATGGGAATTCTTAAAATGGAAGAAAACCGCTATATCGTCAATACCGATGTTCCCGAATTTGCTTCTCTACGGGAGAGTGACCGTTTTCTTTTAAATGCTTTATGCAACGGTACTTTTAACGCCCAGAAGGAAGGCAACTGGATTTATATGTTACAAAAGGAAGCCGTGGCAGACGGTTATTTAACCAGCCGCCTCTCTTCCACCGACAAGCAGAAAGAAACCACTTCCACCTGCAGCCGCTGTGTATTAGGCTGTTCGACACCGCTGTTTTTTATTGTCATTATGAGCTTTGTGTTTTACGCCTTCAATGACCGTGTAAATGCTTATTTTGAAATTTTAGATGCGCTTCCCGAAACGGCTTCCTTTGGGGAACAGACCAATTATCTGCTTCAGTACCCGGAATACCTCCCCGTGCTGGCAGGCCTGATGATTATGGTTTTGCTGTTTTTCCTGTGCCTTATTATTCCGCTGCTTGTCTTTGTAGGAACGATTAGTTCAGGATTTACAAAAGCGCATTTTAAGCGGACAACCCTTGGAAATCAGATGACCGAATACATTTACGGCATGAAAAATTTTATTCACGATTTTTCAAATTTAAGTGAAGCCACACAAAATGAATTGGTTTTGTGGGACGATTATTTAGTTTATGCTGTTGTTCTCGAAGAAAACCAGCAGATTGTCAATGACATTATTAAAAGGAGGAAATCATTATGAATGCATCATTTATCGGAGGTATCATCGCAGTCGTCGTAATACTGCTGATTATTGCCGTTATCAAAACTTATAACCACATGGTTGTTTTAAGAAACCGTGTCGACAATCAGGGGGCTCAGATTGAAGTGCAGTTAAAGCGCCGCGCCGACCTGATTCCGAATTTACTTGAAACTACCAAAGGTTACGCCCACTACGAGCAGGAAACCTTATCAAAAATCACCGAATTAAGAAGCCGTGTTTTAAATGCGTCTTCTGCCGCAGAATCTTTTGAAGCCGGAAATGCACTCGGCAGGGAAATTTCCCACATTCTTGCTGTGGGTGAACAGTATCCGGAATTAAAGGCCAACCAGAATTTCTTACAGCTCCAGTCGGAGTTAAAGGAAACGGAAAATAAAATCGTTATGGCGCGCCAGTTTTACAATGATACGGTTACAAAGTACAATACCGCTATTATGATGTTTCCGCGTTCTATCTTTGCGGGACTGTTCGGCTTCCGCCAGAAAGACCTTTTAGCCGCCTCTGAAGAAGAACGTCAGGCAGTACATATTAATGCGAATATGTTTCAGTAAGATATAAAAAATTTATTCACATATTTTTAGGACAGCTGTTCATTTTTAGAACGGCTGTCCTTTTTTATCTTCTCCCCACTGGCAATCTCCCGTCAAATATACTATAATAATTCTATTATGAATGAATTAGATACCAAATATATGAAAGAAGCCATAAAACAGGCTAAGAAAGCGTTAAAATTAAAAGAAGTCCCGATTGGCTGTGTCATTGTCTATCAGGACAAAATTATTGCGCACGGGTACAACCGCAGAAATACCGACAAGACCACACTCGGACATGCAGAAATTACCGCAATCAAAAAAGCCAGCCGCGTTATCGGCGACTGGCGGCTGGAAGACTGCACAATATATATTACACTTGAACCGTGCCAGATGTGCGCCGGGGCGATTGTACAGGCACGGATTCCAAGGGTTGTTATCGGCTCGATGAACCCGAAAGCCGGGTGCGGCGGTTCTGTGTTAAATATTCTGCAAATGGAGCAGTTTAACCACCGCTGTGAAGTGACCCGCGGTGTACTGGAAGAAGAATGTTCCACCATGCTTTCTTCCTTTTTTAAACAGTTACGTCAGGAAAAAGCAAAGCGGAGGGAACCATCGTGAAATTTGAGTACAAAAACAATCATCTGATACTGCGCGTTCTCACCGCCGAATATGCCGATGCCGTGCTTTCTTTTTACCGGCGCAACCGGGAACAGTTTGATATTTATGAAACGGATAAGCCGGACCATTTTTACACCAAAGCATTTATCCAGTCCCTTTTAACTGCGGAATACAACGCTTTTGTTGCTGGAAAACACATCCGCTTCTTTTTGTTTGATACGAATTTCCCCGACAAGATTATCGGAACGGTGTCCTTTTCTGACATCAAAAAGGGAGCATTTTGTTCCTGCACCACCGGTTATAAAATTGACAAAGAATTCCAGCATTTAGGTTACGGACGGCGTATGCTGACCATGGCTTTAAAAATTCTTGTCACGGAAATGCACATGCACCGCATAGAAGCCTATATTGCACCGCAGAACACCGCTTCCATTTCACTTGCCACACAGCTTGGATTTATTTCGGAAGGCACTGCTTACTCTTATGTATATCTGCGTGGCAAATGGGAAGACCACCTGCGCTTTGTCTATATTTCCTGATACCAGTATCCGAAATATGGATTGGAATAGTCGCTTCTGTGGCTCTTTTTGAAGTTGCAAAAGCCAAACATCGATGCCATAAACCGCTCCCGGTTGCAGTACATTCCCGGAACTCCGATAAAATACCGGGTGTTGTTGTCATTTTCACAGACTTTTCCAAAAAGAATATGCTTAAAATTATAATATCCATGCACCAGAAAGCTGTTGTTTACAACAGCGTCGTCCTCAATCGGAAGCTGCTTTAAAAGCTCCGGTGTCACCTCCACACAGTCATAAAAATAGTCATCTTCAAACGCATCTATAAAATCCCGGTTGATAAATACTTTTTCAAATGCCGGCATTTCCTCTTGTGGCTTTGCATTTTGCAGTTTTGTATTTTGTGGCATTGTGCCTTGCGGATTTGTATTCCGGAACAATAACTCCTGCACCGCTTCCATGGCGCGTACCTGCTGTGCCTTCATCTGTGCCGTTTCCTGTTGCAAATCCGTCTGCTGACCGGCTGACTGTGCGGATTCGGGTGTTGCCGGCTTTGATGTTACCGCCGCTTCTACTACATCTTCTACCTCATTTTCTGAAACATCTTCCGCGTTCCGCCGCACTGTTTCAGATTCACGCACATTCCCGGACATTTCCGCGGATTTTCTCTCCGCCTCCTGCCCTGTTGTCCGGTTTTCCTGTTCTTTCACAGACACTTCCTCTGAATCTGCCTGCACCACCGGATTTGAAGCCGCCGCCGCTTCCGGCTGTGCAAATGTAATGTCCTCTGTATTCAGTATACAATCCTCCCACAGACTGAACATACGGTAAAAGTCCTCATTTTCCCTTGCAAGTGCAATGCCGCTGATATCTTCAAATGTATAACCTGATTGATTGATATTCATTGGATTGAATAAATCCTGATACTGTCCGATTCCCTGATTGACCATGACTGTTCCTGTTTTTAGCAGGGTAAACCCGCCTGGCTGATGTTTCTTTCCATCAACCATCACATAAACGCCAAATAACTCAGGGGTATCTGTATAGACACCTTTTACGGAAACTGTCAGCTTAAACTGTCCGTTTCTGACCTCCGCTTTGGCAAACCCGACATTTTTATCCCGGACTCCGCCCGGATATGCATAAATGTATGAAACCAGTCTTTTATAATCCGCCATATTTCCTCCATATTCATACCATTAATAGACTGCTGGCTATCAGCTCCTAACGCAACCTTATGAACCGGATTTTTAAAATATGACGGATTCTTCTGATTTCTTTTTATAACAAGTACTACCTTCCGGCATCTTCTGCCGATAGATCTGTCAGCACATTGGCAAGTCCGGCAAACTGTTCAAGGGTCAGCGCCTCCCCACGTACCGTTGCAGAAAGCCCGCATTTTTCAAGTGCTGCTGCCATCTGCTCTTTAGACACAGACAGTTCCGGGCTGTTTCCGACACTGTTTGTCATCGTTTTTCTGCGCTGGTTAAAAGATGCGCGGATTAAACGAAACATCAGATGCTCATCTTTTACCTCAACCGGCGGTTTTTCATAGCGTGTCAGCTGAATGACGGCTGAATCCACATTCGGCCGCGGCATAAAACAGCTTGCCGGAACATTTAATATAATCTGGGGCTTTGCATAATACTGCACCGCAAGCGAAAGCGCACCGTAGTCCTTTGTTCCCGGTCCAACCTGCATACGGTCTGCCACTTCCTTCTGCACCATAATGGTAATGCTGTCCAACGGCACATGGCTTTCAAACAGCCCCATAATAATCGGTGTTGTGATATAATACGGAAGATTGGCAACAACCTTAATCGGCTTCCCGCCGTTGCGCTCATTGGCAAGCTTTACAATATCCAGCTTTAAAATGTCTTCATGAATTACCGTGACATTGTCATACCACGAGAGCGTATCTTCTGTCAGAATCGGAATCAGTTTATCATCAATTTCAACAGCAACGACTTCTCTTGCATTTTCACATAAAATCTGTGTCATCGTTCCGATACCCGGTCCGATTTCCAGTACAAAGTCGTCCTTTGTCACACCGGCATCGCGCACAATTTTTTCGACCACATTTTCATCAATTAAGAAATTCTGTCCAAACTTTTTTTGAAATGAAAATCCGTAGCGGTTCAATACAGCAATTGTATTGGTAGGATTTCCGAGGTGCATTACATTTTTATAATCTTTTTCTGCCATGCTGCATTTCCTTTCTTAGTCCTGTGCCGCAGAAAGTCCGAACAGCTTCCTTGCGTTTGCATTAGTAATATCAATGACCTCCTGTGCCGTCATCTGCTTAATCTGCGCAATCCGTTCCGCCACATACGGAAGGTAGCCGCTGTAATTTCTCTTGCCGCGGTTGGGCTCAGGTGCCATATACGGACAGTCTGTTTCTAAAAGAATCTTCTCTATCGGAATGGCTTCTACTGCTTTGACTGCCTTTTTTGCATTTTTAAACGTCACAACGCCGCCAAAACCGAAGTAAAAGCCCATTTCTAAAAATTCCTGTGCCGCTTCTTTTGAATACGAATAGCAGTGAATCACGCCGCCAATCTGCCCTGCATGTTCTGCCTTCATGCAGGCAAGCGTATCCTGACAGGCTTCCCGTGAATGGATAATCACCGGCTTATGAACCTCTGTGGCAAGACGGAGCTGTCTGCGAAACCACTGCTGTTGTACTTCTTTTGCCGGTTCAGGATAATGGTAATCCAGTCCGATTTCACCGATTGCAAGTACCTTTTGATTTTCCAATGCTGTCTTTTTCAACCACGCCATGCGTGCTTCCGTTAATTCTTCCACATCTTCCGGGTGGATTCCGACTGCCGCATAGATTTTTTCATGGCTGTCTGCAAGGGCTACGGACTGTTCACAGCCCGCAAAGCTGGCACCGACATTGATAATGGTATCAATATCGTTTGCAAACATTTCATCAAAAAGCGCTTCGCGGTCTTCACTAAAGGCTTCGTCATCGTAGTGTGCGTGTGTTTCAAATATTTTCATAATTTTATTCTTCTCCGCTACTGTTTAAAAATGCGTTTAAAAAACTGATATAGTCCATTTTCCCATACGGAATCCTCGTGTTCCGCGCCCTGATAATAACACAGCCTAGCGGATTTCGCTTCCGGCAATCATGTCCTTATCTACTGTCAGTACAGATAAGTTGTCCGCATCATCGGCTGCTGCCAGAATCATGCCCTGTGATTCTACGCCACAAAGCTTACACGGCTTTAAGTTTGTAATCACGGCAACCTTCTTGCCAACCATCTCTTCCGGCTTGTAATACTTTGCGATACCGGATACAATCTGGCGCACTTCATCGCCGATACGGATTTGTGAAACCAGCAGCTTCTTTGCCTTTGGCACCGGTTCACACTTTAAGACTTCACCGACACGAATCTGAATCTTATCAAAGTCATCAATGGTAATTTCCGGCTTTTCTTCTACCTGTGGGTACTGCACACCGCCTGCGGCTGCTTTCTGTGCTGCCTGGATTTCTTCTGCCTTCTTTAAAACTTCTTCTAAATCCAGTCTTGCAAACAGAATTTCCGGCTTGTCCGTTACCTTGATACCGGATGCTCTTAAACCGAACTTGTCTAAATCATCAAAATCACGCACACCGTCTTTTGCATTTTCAGGATAAAGCTGTGCAAGGATTCTCTCTGATGTTTCCGGCATAAAGGATGTTAAAAGGTTTGCACCGATTGTAATACTCTCTACGAGGTTGTAAAGTACTTCTGCCAGTCTGTCCTGCTTTGTTTCGTCCTTTGCAAGCGCCCAAGGCATGGTTTCATCAATATATTTATTACATCTCTTAAATAATGAGAAGACTTCTGTAATTGCATCGGCTACGTGCAGGGTTGCCATCTTTTCCTGTGCCTTTGCTCTTGTTGCAGTCACAACTGCCTTTAAGTCGTCATCGACTTCTTCAGTCACACCGGTCTTTGTCACAACGCCGCCAAAGTATTTATTGGACATGGCAATGGTTCTGTTGACAAGATTTCCGAGTGTATTGGCAAGCTCGGAATTTAAACGTTCTACAAGCAGCTCCCATGTGATGACACCATCATTTTCAAATGGCATTTCATGAAGCACAAAATAACGAACTGCATCGACACCGAATAAATCTACAAGGTCATCTGCATAAATAACATTGCCCTTCGACTTACTCATCTTGCCGTCACCCTGTAACAGCCATGGGTGTCCGAATACCTGCTTTGGCAGCGGAAGGTCGAGTGCCATCAGCATAATCGGCCAGTAAATGGTGTGGAAACGCAGAATATCCTTTCCAATCAGATGTAAATCTGCCGGCCAGTATTTTTCAAATAACGCATCGTTATTGCCGTCTACGTCATAGCCCAGTCCTGTGATATAGTTTGAAAGCGCATCAATCCATACATAAATAACGTGCTTGTCATCAAAGTCTACCGGAATACCCCACTTAAAAGACGTTCTGGATACACATAAATCCTGTAAACCTGCCTTTAAGAAGTTGTTCATCATTTCATTCTTTCTGGATTCCGGCTGGATAAATTCCGGGTGTTCCTCAATATGCTTGATTAAACGGTCAGCATATTTACTCATCTTAAAGAAATAAGCTTCTTCCTTTGCAGGCTGTACGGGACGACCGCAGTCCGGACACTTGCCGTCTACCAGCTGTGATGCCGTAAAGAAGGATTCACAAGGTGTACAGTACATTCCTTCATAATGTCCCTTGTAAATGTCGCCCTTATCGTAGAGCTTCTTAAAAATCTTCTGTACCTGCTTTTCATGGTCCGCATCGGTGGTACGGATAAATTTATCATAAGAAGTATTCATTAAATCCCATATCCGCTTGATTTCACCGGATACACCGTCTACAAATTCCTTTGGTGTCACGCCTGCTTCTTCCGCTTTTAATTCAATCTTCTGTCCGTGTTCATCGGTTCCTGTCTGGAAACGGACATCGTATCCTTCCTGTCTTCTGAATCTTGCAATGCTGTCTGCAAGCACGATTTCATACGTATTGCCGATATGCGGCTTTCCTGATGTATATGCAATTGCCGTTGTCATGTAAAACGGTCCTTTATTCTGTGGCATATTATTTTCTCCTTTCAAATCTCCATTGCGGTGCATTTCCGCGCATTTTTACACATAGATTAATGATAGTGAAATTATGGTAAGATGTCAAGTTTACAGCCCCGAAAAACAGTTGACTTCTACAGCATATTATCCGATAATAAATATAATAATTTCATTGATAGTATGATTATTTAAATTTTATGGAGGAATCCCCCTTGATGAACAAACAACGTTTATTTTTTAAGAAAGCATCGGCACTTGTACTTTGCACGATTCTTTTGTTTACGTGCAGTGCCTGCTTTAACATTTCCAATACCCCAAAACCGGACAGCAGTACCGGACAGACTTTCAACGGACAATATGCCGAAACAGACAATGAAGCCTTTGCGCAGTATGTAAATGAACTTTTTGCCGAAACCGTCACAACGGATACCATAACCCTTCATTCCTACATGGAACATCCGTCAGACTTTGGCATTGACAATTACGAGGTCACACTCGGACGGTATGACCTTGATGCTCTTGACAACACATCTGATATTACCGGTAAACTCACGACTCTAAAAAGCTTCGACCGGAAAACGCTGTCGCAGAAACAGCAGATTACCTATGATGAACTGCTTATTTACCTGCAAAATGAACTGGAATACTCGGATTTATTCCTTTTCCAGACCAGCTTATGCACAACGACCGGTTTTCACGTACAATTTCCGCTGATTCTCGCAGAATACACTTTTGAAGAAGAAAAAGACGTCAAAGAATACTTAGCACTTTTAGAAGACTCGGACGGCTATTTTCAAAGCCTTGCAGATTACGAAGCCCTGCGCAGCCGGAACGGTTATTTTATGGAGGATGCGCTTGCCACACAGATTGTCGGAGAATGTGAAAATTTTATCGAAAGTGCCGGCAGTCCGGACAGCTATCTGATTACGACTTTTGATGAAAAATTAGATGCTTTAACCGGCATTTCCGATGCAGATAAAGCGGCTTACAAAACTGCCAATCAGGCGGCAGTCACCGGGCATCTTATAAAAGGCTACCGCATTCTGACAGACGGACTCAAAAAACTTACCGGCACGAACCGTTATCAGGGCGGTCTTTGCAATTACCCGGACGGCGAAAAGTATTTCCGGTATCTTTTAAACCATTCGCTTGGCTGGTCAAAGTCTGTCGATGAATACAATACGCTGCTGGATAGCTATATCCGCTCCAACCTGTTGACAATGCAGACACTGATGGCAAAGGATTCTTCTCTTTCCAGCCAGTTTAACAATTTTTCGTTTTCCATAACCGAACCGGCAGCGGTCCTTACTGATTTAAAGACAAAAATTGCTGCAGATTTCCCGCAGGGACCGGATGTCAGCTATGATATTAAATATATTACCGAAGCGCTGCAGGATTCGGTCAGTCCCGCCATGTACTTTCTGCCACAGCTGGATAATCTGAATATTAATTCTATCTATATTAATCCGAAAGGCACACGTTCCTCACAGCTTTATCCGACACTGGCACATGAAGGATATCCGGGGCATTTATATCAGACTACGTATTTTGCGGATTCTGACCCGGACCTTATCCGCTATCTGATTGCACCGGACGGTTATGTGGAAGGCTGGGCTACATACTGTGAGCTTTTTTCCTATTCGTATGCCGACACCGGAACCCCCCTGCTCAACACGCTTGCACAGGCAAATTACGCCACAATACTATGTCTGTATGCGAAATGTGACCTCGGAATTAATGCCCTTGGCTGGACGGAAAATGACGTAGCTTCCTATATTGCTGATTTTGGATTTACAGACAAGAATGTTGCGCATGAAATGTATCTGTCCATGGTTTCCAACCCCGGCAATTACTGCAAATATGTGCTTGGCTGGATTGGATTTTCAGAATTAAAAAAAGAAGCCCGGGCGCAGACAGGTTCCGCGTTTTCCAATCCGGACTTTCACAAATATATTTTAGATATGGGGTCTGTGCCGTTTGATATGCTGTTTGACCGCTTAGAGGACTGGTGCAGTGTACAGTCCGCACAGTAAGCCATACAAAGCTTTAATGCCGGAAAAGTTTTATCACACATTGTCAATGAAACTTTTCCGGCATTATTTTTTAGTAATATCTGCCGCCTGTACAGCACAATCCGCTGCCGCACAAATTACAGCACATATTTAATAACAGAAGTTTTACACAAAAATCACACGTGCCGTTATCTGCGGAGGAACGTCCGTATGCCCTGCCCTGTCCCGCATACCACTGACCACCGCTGACTAACTGGCGGTAGAGCATCTGATACTGCATATTATCCGGGTCCATTGCCACTGCACGCTGGGCGTGTTCAATCGCCGTTGCCTGTTCACCCTTTCCGGCATGTGCCTGCGCACTGTAAAAGTACCAGCGCCCGTCACGGTCTTCAATTCCGTCAAGCACATTTAACGCTTCAGCAAAACTGCCGCTTCTGATATAATTGGCGGCAGCTCTTAAATAATTGCTGTTCTTGTCATCTGCGGTATTCTGCCTGCTTTGTCCGCCCTGATTATACCCGTAGCCAAAAGGGCCATACCCCCAGAATCCGCCAAAATCACCGAAATCGCCATACGCACCCTGCCGGTGGTTCTGCGTATCTCCGTCATAGCCGTAGCCGCCCGCATTGTAACCATAACCGCCGGAAGCGGCATTTTCCTTTTCTTTCATAATCTGATTATACGCCTGCTGTACGGTTTTAAACATTTCTTCCGCCTGCGCTTTATTCGGATTATTGATATTGGCATCCGGGTGGTATTTCCGGCTCAATGCCCTATATGCTTTTTTTATTTCCTCATCGGAAGCATCTCTTGATACGCCGAGAATTTTATACGGATCTGCCACTGTTTTCTCCTTCTTGCTTTTTGACCTTTATTCGTTTTTCCTTCGCCGCCTGAAACCGTATCCAGACACCGGAATACAATATATTTCTTAAAAGCTGCACTTCTTCCACTATCGGAAGCCGCTCAAATATCCTTACACAGTCTGCCATCATGGCATTTAATATACTTTCACAATAAGCATCAAATCCCGGCTGGTCCACATGGGTACAAAACACATTATACCGCCCGGCTTTTATATCTTCCTCTGCATCTTCATACGCATCACACAGATAAATAAACTTGCCTAACTGGTATCCCATTTTTTGTAAATCTTTCGTCCACTCATCGTCTTTCATCGCCATGATAACAGACATCACTGTTGCAAAATAGGACGCTGCGCGGTCGATATTTTCTTCTCCCGCTTTTTCTGCAGCCGAAAGATTGGAGAGTGCCTGCCGGATTGCTTCTGCTTTCTGCGGGTACTTTTCACATATTTTCTGCACCCGTTTTTTGAGCATTTGGGAATAGGCAAGTCTGGTAATTTTTTTCTCGTCCTTCCAGTCGTCCACACATTTATAATATGCCATGAGCAGATTCATATCTGCAACATACGATGTGACTTCATTCTTACGCACCGGGTGCTTTGCTACCGGATGTGCCACACAGCGTTCTTCCGAATAATCTGTTCGCGGCTCGTAAAGCGCTGTCAGCAAAATAACCAGAAAGGTCATATCATAACTTAAAGAAATCTGTCCGCTAAAGCCGTACTGTTCTCTTAAAACATCACACAGCCCGCAGTAATAGGAACGGTATCTGTCATATTCCTTAAACTTTAATTCCGGTTTGTTGACAATCACATATCCATACATGCCGAGCGGTTCCTTTTCCTTTAATTTTTCTGTAATCTTTCTATATCTTTCTGTATCTTTTTACGCAAAAACCGGAGTACCGCTTCTTTGTACTCCGGTCTGTGCCTATCATATAACAAGTTTGATTTGTCGTCAATTCGTACAGAAAAGAAATTATAAAATCTTTATAGATTCTTTACGAATATCCCCTTTGGATTTGCCATGCCTGCATTATTTATAGGAAACAGCATTGCCTTTACCGCATCCGCCGGATTTGCGAAATCATTTTATCAATCTGCCGCTCATACTCGGAACGGATGGTTTTAATCCTGAAAAGCGGCAGTCCGATGCTTTCAAACAGCTCATTTTTAAATTTATCAGTCTGTGCCGCCTGTCTGGTTTCATGGGATGAATCGTCTAATTCAAGCCCCGCCTTAATATGTAAATCTTTATCACAGATTAAAAAATCAACATGTCTGGATTTGATATACCCTCTGTATTTTCCGATATTTTTCGTTCCGGTAACGGATATAAAATCCTCCAGACGTACTTTGGGACATATCCGCAGTCCGTTTTTTGTACATTTTTCTTCTAATATCTTATAAAATGCATATTCTGTCTTTGTCAGCAGAAACTTCTGCCGGTAAGGATACTGCCGTCTTTTATGGCGGCGGTAAAGCAAAAGTGCAGCCACTGCTGCTGCCAGCAGGACTGCCGCAATCTGTATACCTTGCTCCATTTTAAATTTCTCCTGCGCATAATATATTATACATACATATGTATTTTTACTGATAGTAAACTCCGTTTAAAATTCAGTCTTGCTCTATTCCAATAATAACAACAGGAACTGTTGGATTTGAACGTCCTTCTCTTATAACATTTGCAACTTCATTTTCAAACCATGCGACACCGGTATCCATTTTTAACATCATCTTTCTTGTCGGTATAATTTCGATTCCTACATCAATATCATTACGAAGGAAGAAAAATGTATGTTTTACATGCAAATCATATGCAACACTAAAATACTTTCCAAATTGTACTTCAACCGCAACCCGATCTTTTACAAAATCAATCTGATTATTGGTAGAATATGCCTCAAATCCATTATCTTCAATAATCTGCTTTTGTTCTTCTCTGTCACGAATTAATGCTACGTTTTTTGCAGTATCTATATCACCGGTAACATAATACGGTATTGTCACAGATTTCCAATTTAAAGGATATAATATACTTCTAAATTGTTTATTTATGTTCTTTTGATCATACAGCGTTTTCCCTAATTTAGCTTTATCCTTACTGTATTTTATAAAATCATCTGCATTGATACTATTGATAGCACTCTCTATTTCTTCCCATAACTGCTTTTTGTGAACCAACATATATTCATAGCCATTTAAATGATTATACATATTTGCAATTTTCATCACCATTTCTCCATTCCAAAGGTATTTGGGCAACTTTATCATTCATCTTTGGTTTGTATATTTCTTGATAAATCGGTCTGGTTTTTAAACAATCCTTTTTTAACCGTTCTATTCGGTCACAGCCAATCTTTACATACTTTTGTTCCAGCTCTGTTCCATATGCAATTCGATCATTTTTCAATGCACCGATCAGTGTACTTCCGACTCCGCAAAATGGATCATACACAATATCTGTAGGGTTCGTTAATGCCAATACACATCTTTCAACCAATTCTACAGGAAATTGGCATGGATGATCTTCTTTCTCAACATGGTTTGATTTTACATTTGGAATATCCCATATTAAACAATCCCAGTCATCTTCTAAACGCTTTACAGTGATCTCCCAAACATCTTCCGGATTTTTTCCTAATTTATTGCATGAAAGCTGTCCTTTTTTTGCTCCCTTATAATATTTTTTCCCCGGATATTTTGAAGGTATCCGCACTGCATCAAGATTAAATGTATAGCTGTCTGACTTTGTAAACCACAAAATTGTTTCATATCTTCCACTAAATCTATTTTTACAATGAAGCCCGTGTCCGAAATGCCAAATAATACGATTTCTTAACTTTAATCCCATTTCTTTAAATATAAAATAGTAAAATATATCTAACGGAAATACTTCGCCATTTTCTACATAATTACCTGTCTGCCAGCAAATACTTCCGTCCTCCGCCAGTATTCTAACCATTTCACGTATCATCGGCTTCATATTTTCCAAATATGTATTTATATTTGTTTTGACTTCATATTCTTTTCCTATATTATAGGGTGGAGAAGTTATTATTAATTTTACTGTATTATCCGGTATTTCTTTCATAAAATTTAAAGCATCAACGCATTTATATTGAAAATTTAAAATATTCATTTTGTATAATCCAATATGAACTGGATAACTCCTTTCTCTGACATTTTATCTAGCATTTTACATTAAACTGCTACATAACATCTTATCATATATCTATTATTTCTTATTATAACACCACTATACTTATTAAAAAAGTTAAATGCTCATTCTTTTTTTTAAATAATATTTTATATAAAGCAAAAACCGCAACCTCCATACAGAAGTTACGGTTCTTTCCTTAGTGCGCCGCCAGGGGTTCGAACCCTGGACACCCTGATTAAGAGTCAGGTGCTCTACCAACTGAGCTAGCGGCGCTTATATTCTCTTTGTTGTCTGCAAGCGCTAACAACAAATGAAAGTATATACGAGTTTTTCAAAAAATGCAAGTATTTTTTTAGTATACATTTAAGCCTGCGATTTTCAGGCAAAATAAAAAGCCCCACAACCTGGCTCCTGTGACCAAATCATAAGACTTCTTTTAGTGCGCCGCCAGGGGTTCGAACCCTGGACACCCTGATTAAGAGTCAGGTGCT
>ERZ791930.368-NODE-368-length-37106-cov-4.537556_pt1 | contig 37106 bp, 31 predicted proteins | sample MGYA00510128_ERZ791930 | MGnify/ENA primary metagenome ERZ791930 (study PRJEB30046, sample SAMN00792057) | human gut metagenome | study: EMG produced TPA metagenomics assembly of the A metagenome-wide association study of gut microbiota in type 2... | reverse complement strand
CCCAGTTCAACACCTATTATCCGGGTGATAAAGTAAACTACAACGGTGTTGTCTACATTTGCCTTACCGAAAACGGGTACAAGTTCGATGATATCCGTATCCCGTTGGTCGGCGGCTGGCTCGAGGCAGAGACCTCGTTATGGCTGCCGGTCGAGTATCCGTTATGGGCAGTCGTCGAATATGAAGGAGCGTTCTATACTTTGATGACGCTTGACGGTTTCGATTACAATCTTGACCCGATGGTTTCCGACTGCTGGGGCGCCATAGCCGATTATGACCCGTCGTACAATGCCTATGAGCTGTCGGAACACGAATACGTCGTTTATGACGGACGGGTATTCTATCCGGAAACGGATGTGAACGCAGACAACCCGCAGGTCGGGCAGAATCTTTCGTTGCACGACCCTCGCAACTACAACCTCAAGAAGCACATGGTTCGGTTGGCCATCTACGAACTCACGAAACTCATTGCCCCCAATAATGTCAGTGTTGTCCGTATGCGTGATTACGAGGACAGCATGAAGTGGCTTAACGATGCCGCCAAACTAAGACTTAATCCCCAAATACCACGTAAAGTCGATGACACGAAAAAGCCGGTTACCGACTGGCAACTGGCTACTTTCCAGACGGATTATGACCCGTATCGAAACCCGTGGCTGACTTAAATATCCTGTATCGTGTCCCGGCATGGAGATGAACAGAAGCGGACATTTCTTCCTTGTCGCATTTATTATCCGACAAAGATGCTGATAGTATTTTTTATAGCGTTTGCCTTTTCTTCAAGAAACGCTCCGTGAGCCATCTGCGCACCGGGAGGTCATAGAACTTCAGGCAGGCATAGGCAAGGGCAAACGCCCCGACAAACGTGAGCAGCATGTAAGGAAGCCCTTCGGCAAGCGTCGCCTGATGGTTGAAGGCCCACGCCGTATAGATATAGACCAGCGGATAGTGGGTGATATAGACAGGATAGGATATGTCGCCCAGAAACTTGCACACGGCTGCGGAACGCCTGCCCGTAATCCTGCCTCCCGCTCCCATCGAGACGATGACCGGGAAAATGCAGATGATGCAGAAAGCCTCGTAAAGCCCGTTCATCCAATACCCGTCCTCCCCGCCGATACGGGGTACGGAAAGCACGACGACAATCATCAGGCTGCACCACCCGAAAGCGTTCTTGCGGGTGCGTATCAGCCAGCCGAGCCGTGACAGGAGCAGTCCGCCGAAGAAGGGGTACATCAGCCGGACCAGTCCCACGTACTGCTGTTCCCAGTTCAAAGCCCATCCGCCCACGATGTCGCCGGCAGGCGCGGTGAGGCAGCGGTGCACCGTGAAGCACGCCGCTATCGCCACGAGGACGGTCAGCGCCGTCTTGCTGAATTTGCGAATAAATAGTGCGTACAGTATATTGCCGATGTATTCGTAGTACAGCGACCATGCCGGCCCGTTCAGCGGATGCATTTCCATCCATCCCCGGATGTCCCACTTCAGCGGCAGGGGCAGCAGCGTACAGCCCAGCAGCATGACCAGCAGTACCGCGCCCACGGACACGCCCTCCATTGCCGGATAGCAGGGGGCATCCTGAAACCAGAAGAGCGCGGCTCCCACGATGCTTCCCATGACCACCATCGGTTGCAGCCGGACAAGGCGGCGCTTGAAGAAGGTCCCCGTACTCATCCGGTTCCAACGGTCATCGTAGGCATAGCCGATGACGAAGCCCGAAAGCATGAAGAAGAAATCGACCGCCAGATAGCCATGATTGATAATCTGGTTCAGATGGTTGCCGCCGGAATGCGCTTCCAGCAAATGAAAGGCCACTACCATGGCAGCCGCCACGCCACGCAGCCCGTCCAGAATCTCGTAGTGCGGCTTCGAGGAGAGATAAGAGTTTTGCATGTTCATTGGCACGTAAAAATGTATGATTCAACATGATGGAGTACAAAAATAGCGAAAAAATGAATAACAAAAAACTCTTGCAGAAGATTATATCCATATTCTTGCCAGCCGGAGCCTGACATCAGGCAAACCATGCAGGCATACAGCCTGTGCTACGGACAGAGAAATAGAGTCTGCCCGGTATTCATTGCCGGTGGAATTGTGACATCGGATAAATGCCGTTCACGTTGTAGGTTTGGTTATACAAGTTCTGCAACAATTTGGGCGTGTCGCCGCTGCAATCGTAGACGAGCAGGTTCTGCGGACTTTCCCGCCCCTCCCAGTTGTCTTTGCTTGTGGCTACGTACATACGGTTTGTTGTGGGGTCCACTACCACGTTACAGCTCATCTCGATGGTGTTCTGTTCGTCGTACTTCACGTCTTGGGTCACGTCGATGTAGTCTGTCGTCTTGTTGGAGCCGAGGTCGCAACGCTTTATCGTGGAGGTTTGTCCGTGAAAGTACAGCATACCGCCTGTTTTGGCGAAGCCTGCGAGGTTGGCATCCAGCCCCGGATCGGCCATGCCCTTGATGACCTTGCTGCTTTCATGCACCAGCCCTTCTCCCGATACGTTAAAGACGTGGACTTCGCAGTTTTTCTTCTTGCTTCTCGTAAATGTCACCCCGAACAGCTTTCCGTCATCTTCCGGCGCTATTCCGGCAGCGTCGCGGTACTTTGTATCATAAGTCAGCGTGTGCCGTGCCTTGTCTTCACCCTTTACGAATTCCACAATGCCGGGGTCAGACCAGAACCCTCCGATGGCGGCATACAGTCTGTCGCCCGAAACCACCAGACTCTTGCCGCTTGTAATGGTTTCGATAGTCTGCTGCGAACTGGTCTGGTTGCCGAACGAATAGCTGCCTTCCAATAATGTCATGTTGTACGGGTCTTCCGGGGTCGTCACCTTGGTGGGGTCGATGCGGAACATTCCTTCGATATCCACCACATACACGTTGCGCTCGTCTATCACGGCGAGGTTCATCGGATTGCGGAGGCCCGTGCCGTAGGTATCGGTGACATTGTCGGGAGCGTCGTATTTCAGGTCGCTGTTTTTGAACACCTTTTGCAGTTGCAGGGTCTTGGCGTCGCAGATGAACAGCGTGCCGGCTGTTTCCGGCTCGTCGTCGCACAGAATGTAGATTTTATCACCGCAGAGGTACAGGGCGCGCGGGCTGCGGCCCAAGTCGGAGCCGTTTACTTTCCGGAACACATCGGTCTCCACCGTGCCGTCGGGGGCGATGTAGGTGAGCGAGCCGGCGCATACGCCCGGATTGCCGCCATTGACGATGAATACTCCGGCAGGGTCGGCATAACCTTCCCGGCTTGTCGGGACAGTGCCGCCGCTGCCGTTTTCTCCTTGTTGTCCCGGAACGGCGGGCTCGTCCGAACAGGACACTGCAATAAGGGCAAAGAATGCCCAAAGCAAAACGTATAGATTTCTTTTATTCATGGTTGTCATTCGTTACTGGTGTTATTTGCGGGTGGGAAGAAGATGCCTGCGGGGAAATGTGTATAACCGTCGAACTTGTACAGGTAGTTTTCCCATGTGCCGTTGGTGTCGAATCCCCAAATGGAGTTGGTGGTGAAGAAGTTGCCGTATCCCTTGATGCTGTTGGCATACAGGATGCCCGTTGTCGGGTTGACGCTGATGCCGTTGTACATCTTCTGGGCTTTATTGTCGAGTGAGTAGAGGTCGACCAGTTCTTCGTCTTGTGGAGTGGTGGTACCGTTCGGATTATCGATGTCTCCATCCGGTCCTTGGTTGAAGTCTACCTTGTAGATGCTCGTGTCGTATAGGTAATAGGCAATATTACCGTGTACAGCCATTACCTTACCCGATGAAGAGCCGGTCTGGGAAGTAGGCTGTTCGCCGGATTCAGCATCATCGCCTTCGCCGGACAAGCTATAGCTTATCTCCTTGTGTGCAAGGAATGTCTTCGGATTGTTCAAGTCCACCTTTCCGATATATGGTTTGGAGAAATATTCGTACATTATCCACAGGTTGGTGCCGTCCGATTCGAGACCGTGCGTCTTTGTAATCGTACTGTTGAGGCTTTTTACGTTCACTTGGTCGGACGAGGCACTGACTTCCCACAGCTTGGACATCACCGAACCGTAGAAATCCTTGTCGTAGAACGTGTACAGCTTGTCGCCCACCCGCTTGAACGGTGCTTTGGGCGCGCCCTGGCTTCCCTCCAATGCCTTGAGCTCGCGTGTCGTTGTGTTCAAGCGCCAGATTTTGCCGTTGCCGGTACTCCCGTCGGCCGAGCCGTTGTCGCGGATATAGACATGCTCCTCGTCGAGCACGCCGACATGGCTGGGCCAAGTCAGCCCGTTAAGGTCATCCCTGGTGTAGGCATCCACTTTCTTCAGTGTCTTGGCGTCGGCAATGACCAGCATTCCGTCGTTCTCAAACTCGCTGCCTACGGGGTTCTTGTCGCCGTTCTGCGAGATGATGTAGATTTTGCCGCCACAGAACCACATATCCTGGCATACGTTGCCCAGCTCCGTGCCGTTGACAGCCTTGTATGCGTTGTCGAGCACATAGCCTTCGGGGGTGATGTAGATGAGCGAGCCGTTTTCGCTGGTCATGTTCCCTTCGTTCAGCACGAAAGCCCCTTTCGGGTCGCTGAAGTCTTTCACGCAATAGAACCACACGGTGGCAGCCTGTGCCGTTTTTTCACCGCCTTGCGCGGTAAGTGTCATCTTGTACTGGTTATCGCCCGGAGCGTCGGCTTCGGGTGCCGTTATTTGGGCATAGCCTTCTTCGGGGTTGATGTCCACTTGCCATCCCTCGGCGGGGTTGGCCGTGATATTTCCGGCATTTTCTGCCTTGAACTCTATTTTACAGGTGTTGCCCGGTGCCAGTACCACAGGGGTGCTTTCCGGCACTTCCGTGGTAATCCCGATGGTGGCTGCCGGAGCCGGCGTGTTGTCGTCGCTGCAACCGGCAGACAGGATGCCTGCCAGTGCGACAGTCAGTAATTTCAATAGTTCTTTTTTCATGTTCGAATACTATATATAATGTTTGGTTTATACTTGTGCGGCTGCAAGTCTGTACCTGTACGGCTGCGAGCCTCTGTCCGTACGGCTACGGATGGGCGCTTGGTATTTCCTCACCCAAGAGGTGCAGGTCTTCCATTCCGGCTATCTCGGTGGAACACTCGCCCAGCCATCCGTTTTCCTGGTTCACCCCGGTATATACACGGATGAAGTCCACGCCCGGCAGGTTTGCCGGATTGCCTTGTGCGTCTATTGCCCAGCCGATGTCGATGCACGCGTCCTTGCCCTTGTTCGTATCGTTGTCGGCATAACCGTAGCCGAACTTGTAGAGAACGAAGTAGCTTTCCTGTCCGCTCTCGTCGATACCGTTTTGCGGCAGGCGGGTACCTTTGAATGTCAGTCTGTCGCCGGTTATCCACTGCGGGAAATAAGGCTGGCTGTGCGAACTGTTCATTACCTTGTATCCGCTGTTTCCCTTGTCATCCGTCCAGCGGATGTACTGCTTTTTCTCTTCCGGAGTGGATGGCTCCCGGCCGGGGCGGTAATAGGTGATTTCGTAGTCCTTGTAGGTATGTACATCGTTGCCGTTCTCCTGCGCCAATGTGTACCATGCCTCTTGCGAAGGGTCGCGGTGGGCACTTCCGGCTATTTCGTACCATTCGTCCCCGTCGGGCATTCCGTTGCCGTTCCTGTCGTATGCCACCATGATGACGCCCGGTTCGCTGCTTCCGCCTGCCGGTGCGTCGGGGTTCGGGTTGGCGTCGGAGTAGAAAGCGTTGCCCAGTATGCGAAAGTCGCACAGCCCTTCCTTGTTTTCGATGGTATGGTCGAAACCCACGGTTACATATCCGCCGTACCCTCCTAAAGAAATCGTACTTTTCCTGTTGTTCCCGATAGCGTCCAGCACCTTCCGGTTCATGGTTTCCTGCGTGTCGCCTGCCTCGTATTCGGGCATGGTGTTGACAAACTGCCCCGGGGCGGGCACGTAGTCGAGCACTTGGGTGATGTAGGGCGTCGCATCAGATGCAGGCGGCCGCATATCCGGCTCGTCGCTGTCGGAGCAGGAGGACAGTCCTGCTGCCATCAACCCTGCCGAGGCCGTAATCAGCCAGACGGTAATTTTCGAATCTGTTTTCATATGCATATTGTATTTAGTTGAAATCTTTTGCGGTAAAGGCGAAGTGTGCCGGGATGTCTCCGGTGCGTACCTTCCAGCGAAGTTTCCCTTCGGGAGAGAAACAATACAGATAGCCGGGAGTAACGTAGTTGGTGGCATCGGAAACGAAAATCTCTTTAGTTTCGGGATTTACCGCCAGTCCGTAGGGAAGCCGGATGTCCTTCTCCGTTCCGTCGGTGATGAAATTGCCGGGAATGAGTTGCCGGGCTTGCGTATCGTAACGCGCAAAACCGATGGCATTGCTTCCGGTTACATAGTTCCACTCCGTGCTGATCATATAGAGTATGCCGCCGTCGATGCACATCTCGCTGGCGGCTACTCCCAGATGTCCGGTAACCTGCTCCGTGCGGCTGTCGATGACGAACACATCGGAACCCGTACCGTAATAATCCCCCCGCGAACTGACATAAATGTTCCCATGGCTGTCCAACTCCATGCGGTGCAGGTTGATTGCCACATCGATGGTATTGACCACTTGAAACGTATTCAGGTCGATGACCGATACGGTGCGGTCGTAATTGGGGAAGCGGTAACCTCCGGAGTTGGCCACATACAGCTTTCCGCCTGTTATAACCATCTCTTCCGGCTGGTAGCCCACCACTACTTCTCTCGTAATCTCCAATGTGCGGGTATCCACTTCCACCACTTTTCCCGGGCGTGCGTTGGGGTCAATCTGCACGGGGCCTGCATACGAGCTGATGTATGCCTTGCCATCGTGGAAAGCAATATAGCGGCAGTTCGTCACGGGAATGCTGCCGATGTGGGTGGCCGTGCGCACATCCATCACTTCCACAAAATGGGAACAGTTGACCACGACAAACAGTTTGTTGCCGTAAATGGCGATGTCGTTCCCCACGTCGCCCAGTTCCTTTACCACTCCGGGGTTCCGCTCGGCATAGATGTTGCGGTGATAGGCTCCGGTATTGTAGTCGAAGAAGTCGAGCGTGCATTTGTTGCTTCCCATATTCCCTTCGTTCAGCACGTACATTCCCTTGACCGATTGAGGAAAGGCGGGAGCCGTTACGTATTCTATCTCCGATTCGATGACGGGCATCTCTTCCCGGCATCCTGCGAGGACAAGAATGAGCGCGGAGAGGAGAATCCCCGCATGGCGGTATGTGTATATGAAGTTTGTTTTCATCTCAGAACGTATATTGTGCAATGACCTTGAAGTTGATGCCCGGCATGGGGTAGCATATCACCACTTCGTATTGCTGGTTGAACAGGTTGTTGACTTCCAATGTCAGTTTCAGGTCTCCCGGACCGATATGTTGTGTCTTGGCCACCGACAAATCACTGGTGTACCAGGGCAGCTGGTAGTTGGCGAGGATGTTGGCCTGCGACGAATACCGCTCGCCGGTATAGATAAAACTGTAGTTGGCCTCCCACGAACGCCAGTTCGCATTCAGGGCTGCCGAACCGCTGTGCCAAGGGATGTAGGGAATCTGTCCTCCGTAGAACTCGTCGTAAGGGTCGGTAAAGTCCTGTGCCTTCTGGTAGGTATAGTTTACCCTTCCCGTCAGGCGGAAGTCTTTTCCCCATTGCCATCCGGTCTGTATGGCGGCATCAATGCCCCGTATCTCCACCTTTCCGAGGTTAATCATTGTCCACCGGAAAAAGTTGGAGGTGGGGGTGGCGATAATCTTGTTTTCCACCTCATTATAGTATACATCCGCCTGCACTTCCAGATAGCGCAGCCAAGTGTGTGCAAACTGCCTGGTATAGGTAGCCCCTACGTTATACTGGTTGGTATATTCCGGCTTCAGGTCGATGTTGCCTATAAAGGTATAATACAGGTCGTTCAGCGTGGGCATGCGGAAGATACGTTTGTAAAAGCCGCGCAGGTTCAGGTCTACCGGCTTGAACGGACGGAAGGAGGCGACCACCGTAGGTGTCCATTCCTGCTTGTCGGGAGCCGGAGAAGCGTCTGCCCGGGTATTGTCGTGTACAAAGGTTCCGAGCAGGCTTGCCTGTAGCTTGAAGCGGTCGGAGTGTATGGCCGTCGCCGCCGCCACAAGCCCGATGTGCCGGCGGGGATAGGCGAAATCGCGCAGGTCGGCATCCAGCAGATTGAACTGATAGTCGGCGGACAGGCTGACATCCCACCAAGGCAACAGGGTAAACCGGTTGGCTGCGGAGGCATATACCTCGTGCTGGTAATAATGGTTATCGGTGTACATCAGCGACTCATCCTTGTTCGGGTCGGCAAGGTAATGCAGGTAGTCGTAGGCATATTTCACGTTGCAAAGCAGACTGTACCACGAGGTGAAGTCTTTTTTAAACGTGCCTTGCGCAAAGGCGTTGGTATCCCATTGCCGGTCTTCGTGCGAGAACTTGTTCCGTACGATTGCTCCCGGATATCCCCTTTCCGAGTGGTAGAGGTACGCCTTTGCGCGCCAATAGCCTTTACCGGTCCTGCCGAATAGTCCGGCTTCCACCCGGAATGCGTTCACATCCCCGTTCCGGCGCACTGCGGTGGTGTCGTATCCGTCTTTTGTACGGTAGCGGAACTTGTATCTGCCAGTAGTGTACATGTATTCGGCACTCAGGGAACTGCTGAGTTTGTCGGAGAGCTTCTGCTCCCAAAGCAGGGCGGGATTCACCACTCCGAAAGAACCGGTCTTGAAAGTGGCTTTCATGTGTCGGGTTTCGTTTTCCCCGAACTTGGGCGTACGCGACTGCAGATAGATGGAGCCTGCCGAGCCAAAGTCCTTTGCCGGCTGGAATATCGCGCTTTTCTGTCCGTTGTACAAAGTCACCGACTCCATGTTGTCCAATGAGAAGCGTCCCAAATCGACTGTCCCGTTTTGGGCGTTCCCCAGCTCTATACCATCGTAGAATACGCCTACATGGTTGGTTCCCATGCTGCGGATATTGACGGTCTTTAGTCCTCCCACCCCGCCATAGTCCTTTATTTGTATGCCGGAAAAATAGCGCAACGCGTCGGCAACGTTGTGCGAACTCAGCCGTTGCAGTTCGTTGCCGGACAACTGTTGTACGGGAATCACCTCCTTCCGAAAAGAACGTGCCGTAACGATTACTTCATCCAAATGCTGGAGGCTGTCCATTTTGCTTTGCGCCCGGGCAGGGGTACTGGTTCCCCACAGCCATACACACGCAAGCCCGACAGCATATCCTGTCTGTCTAAACATGTCTTTCTTATAAAATGAAAAATACGTGACCCTCAGTCCTCTATCCTCGGAGAGTAACTGGGCAATGTCATGATGACAGGTCTTCTGACTGACTCCCTTTTCGGAACCTTCCCAACGGTCTTTGTTCCGTCAGTGGTATGGGCATTTTCCGAAAAGTTTGGATGGAGCTTCACAGCAGCGGGACTGTCCAGGAATTTCACCTGATTCCCTTTTAATCCGTTCACTTGAGCAAATGAACGGAACCAATCTGGCACAAAATTAGGAATAAAAAAATGAAAATTAGGATAGATTGGTCAAAAAATTGTAAAGAAGGAATTCAGAAGAGGAACAGACTTTGACATCGAAGCCGTTTCGGAAAAATTTCAGAACACTGCAAAAGAAACCCGCTACAGACATTGGTTCTGTCTATGGCGGGCAATTCCGGTTCACGCAGTAATGGTCACGTTATTTACTGTTGTTTTTCACATGCATCCGTTTCACGACCAAGATGCTTGCCTCGTAAAGCAACCACATGGGCAAGGCGACCAACATCAACGTAAATATGTCGGACGTGGGCGTGATAATGGCGGCAATTACCAAGATACCCACAACCGCATGCCGGCGGCAACGCTGCATGACACCGGCCGAAAGGATTCCCGCCCGGGCGAGCAGCCAGCACACGACAGGTATTTCGAACACGATACCGAGCATCATTGTCATGCCGCCCAATGTTCCGATGTAGGATTGGAGCGAAATCATGTTCTCCACCTCGCCGCTTACCTGATAAGTCCCCAAGAAACGGAAGGTCAGGGGAAATAGCAGGAAATAGCAGGTCAATGCCCCCGACAGGAACATGACGTATCCCCAGCCGACTATCCGTGAAGCACATTTCCGCTCGTCGGCATACAATGCCGGAGAGATGAACCGGAACAGCAGATACAGGATGTACGGGGAAGCCAGCAACACCCCGACATAGACGGAAACCTTCATGTGGACGATGAACTGCTCTGCCAGACCGGTATTTATCAGGTGCACCGAGAATGCGGACGCACCCGTTCCCGCCACATATCCGGCAAGCCGCTCCAGCATCCGGTAGGTGACGAAATCCGCGTCTTTGGGCGCGAGGACGACCGAGAACACCTCTTCCTTGAACAGGAAAGCGACGGTGCCGCACAACACGGACACCGCCACAATCCGTATCAACGAGCTACGCAGCACGTCCAGATGTTCCCAGAAAGACATGTTTGTTTCCCGCGTTGTCATGGTTTCCTCTGGCTACTGCTTCGGTGTGTCCTCATGTCCTGTTCCCTTCTCGTTCTCCATCCCGTTCATTCCGTCCTTGAACGAACGTATTCCCTTGCCCAGACCTTTCATCAGTTCAGGTATCTTCTTGCCGCCAAAGAACAACAGCACGACAAGCACGATAAACAGTATCTCTTGTGTTCCTATTCCAAACATGGTTATTTTCGTATGAAGCGGTTAATAAACAGATATCCTCCGAACACCTGCAACAGCATGCCCGGTATGCCGATATGGAAATCCTGCACGGTCAAGTAGAAATTCCCTTTCATGAGCCATTCGCCCAGTGTTCCTACGAACTGGTAAGCCAATACTACTCCGACGAGGAGAACGAGTGAGGCCCGTTTGAAGCGGAAAGCCGTATAACCAGCTGTTACTGCCAGCAGCAGCGATTTCAGCAGGATAGCCGGAAGTGCCGCGACCGGAGGCATCCCGAACAGCGCGGAATTGACCAGAGGGGAAAGCACGGCGGTAAGCAATCCCACTCTCCAGCCGTATTTATAGGCTCCTACCAGCGTGAAGAAATAGATGGGAAGCCATGTCACTCCGCCCTGCGGGAAGAGATGGAAGAACCGGGGCAAGGCGATGTTGCCCAAAACGAACAAGGAGGCTGCAAGGTAAGTTCGGACTTCCCAGTAGCCGTAAGCGTAAAGTTTTACTGTGGTCTGCATAATTTATATGTTTAATCAGAAGTTAATGTTTATACCGCCTATGACCGTGGCACGCGGCATGGGATAGCCTGCCATGATTTCGTAACGCTGTGCCAGCAGGTTCTCGCCACGCGCCCAGATGTCGAGCCGTTTCGATGCACGGAAAGAGGCGCGCAGGTTCCAGAGGACGAAGTTTTCCGTCGTTTCCGTTTTGCCGACCGAGGTGTAAAGTCCTTCCACGTACTGCAATCCGGTGGAAACCGTCCAGCGTCCTTGCGAGAAGTTCGCCCCGGCATAGAGCTTGTGTCCGGGTGCGGCGATGACCGGGTTCTCCATGTGCAGGAAACTGTAGTTGGCATCCACCGACCAGACCGGGCTGATACGGTATGCCGCCTGCAACTCCACGCCCGTATTGTCTATTTCTCCCGAGTTTTGGTTCAGCATACCGCTCCCGTTCGGGTTTGGCAAGGTCTGGATCAGGTTCTTGCCGTCGATGTAGAAAAGGTTGATTCCGTATTGCAGCCGGCCGCCGAACAACCGTTGCGAGAAAGCCAGCTCGTAGTTCCACACCGACTCGGGCTGCAGGTCGGGGTTCTGCGGCGGGAACATGTACATCTCACGGAGAATCGGGTAACGGAATCCTTTCGAAGCCGATGCCTTCAGTTCGATGGCACGGGGCAGATGGAACGCCAGTCCCGCCTGCGGCACCCATTCCGTACCGACACGGGAGTGATGGTCCACACGCAGGCCGGCATTGAGCGTCATCCACCGCCCGAAGTCTTGACGTATGTCCATGTAACCCGCCACCTCGTCTTCATGCCTGTCCACGATGTCGCTGCGTGTTCCTGCCTTCTCGCCGCTTACATATTCGCTCCACGCGTGTCCCCCGTAGCGGAACCAGTCGAACCCGAAAGTGATGCGGTTGCCCTTGAAGAAGCGTGTGCTCTGGTACAGGGAAAGCCCCATCATGTCGTCGGACGAGTTGAAACGGTCATCCTGCGGAGTTTCACCGGCAGAGGGCGTATATCCGTCGTTTATCCAGTGGTCGCCCCAGTTGTAGAAGAAGCTCAGGGCACCGGAAGTCCTGCCGTAGTTGTTCTCCACGGCCAGCGAGGTCATGCCGCGCGTGATACGCTGGTCGCCCTCCAGCAGCGGGGCGGACACGGGACCGGGATAGGTGGCGTTGAAATGGGTCACGTTCACGTCGCCCCGCAGGCTCCAGTTATCGGTCAGTTCATATCCTAACTTGGCATAGCCGCCGTACTGCTCGAAATCCATATCGGCGCGATGTCCGTCCGTGCGATTGTACGAGCCGCTGACGACGGACGAGAAACGCCCCTTGCGGATGCGGTTGGTCAGTTCCGTTTCCAACGTGTTGTAAGAGCCGTAGCCCAGATGCAGGTTCGTCCGCACGCCGTCTTCCCGCATTTTCCGGGTGACGATGTTGATGACACCGCCCATCGCGTTGGAGCCATAGAGCACGGAAGCCGGGCCTCGAAGCACCTCCACCCGGTCGGCAAGCAGTGTCTGGTAAGCGTCGGCTATCGGGTGGCCGAAGATGCCGGCATACTGCGGATGCCCGTCTATCAGCACCATCAGCCGGGCGTTGCCGCCGCTCAGCCCGCGCAGCGAGATACCGCCCGCCGCACCGTTCGACACGCCGTAGCCCATCACGCCCCGTGAGGTGACGAACAGTCCCGGCACTTGTTCCGTCAGCACGGGCAGCAGGGAGGGCTGCATCGCCTGTTCGAGTTTGCCCCGGTTTACCACCGAAACGGTCTGTGAGAGATGGCGCACGTCGGTCTCACTGCGTGTTCCCGTCACGACCACCTCGCCGATGGAGTAGGTTCTGTCTATGGAAGCCGTGTCGGCTACCTGTGCCTGTACCTGAAAGGCAAGCGGTAAAACGGCACCTGTCAGCAAATATCTTTTGAGTTTCTTCATTCCTGTTGTTTTCTCTATTGTCTTATTGAGTTCATAAATTCTTCTATCAAGGGCAGGCATTCTCCTGCCGTTGCCGCGTTGTGGCAGAGCGTTTCCACCGGGCAGATGCCGGTTTTCGTGCGGTTCCGGATCTGTGGGACTTTCTCACCGTAGGAAACCCGTATCCGGTTTGTCCGTAGCAGAGTCAGGGCCGGCTCGCTGATCAGGTCGGCATGGAGTTCGCTCACGCCGCCGAGAATCATCAGGGCCGCCGCCCCTTTACCCACAACCTTGTCGGCGACGGAGGCTCCTTGCAGAAATCTGGCATCGTCACGGAGCAGGCGGTAAAGGTCGGATATGCCGCGGCCTTGGAAGGCACAGACCTCGCCGTTCGCCACGACCAGCGTATTGCCGTCCCTGTGCAGCAGTTCGATCAACTCTTTCATCGTTCCCGTGGTTTACAAGATTCTGTGATTTTCGTGCCCTTCCACGTAGATGGCACTGAAAGGGCGTGCAGGACACACGTACTCGCACGCGCCGCAGCCGATGCACCGTTCCGTGTCCACGACCGGAATTTTCAGCGAGTCCGGATTATTCTTGTCTTTGGGCACCATCATGATGGCGCCGTTGGGACAGTGACGTTCGCAGTTGCCGCAACTTACCCCGTCGGTATTCACCACGCAGTTGGCTGCAATCCACACGGCGTGCCCGACCTGGACGGAGACCTTTTTCTCCGGCGATATGGGACGTATCGCCCCTGCCGGGCAGACCTGCGAGCACGTGTTGCAGTTGCTGCGGCAGAAACCGTGCTCGTAGGACATGACGGGCTGCATGAATGTTTCCAGCTTGTCGGAGGGTCGGAGCACCTGATTGGGGCACGAGTTCACGCAGAGCTGGCAGGCGGTGCAATGGTCTGCCATATTGCGGGCGCTCAACGCTCCCGGAGGAACAATCTGCTGTTTACGTTTGACCACACTCTTGCGCTCGGTAGCCGCGACGAATCCGTCGGCTGCACCCTTTGCATTGGCCAGCATGGACGTGCCTGCCAGCGTTGCCGTAAGCGCCAGTATCTTGCGGCGGCTCTCATCCACCTGTTTACCGGTTCCTTCCTTTTTCTCCGATACGTCCGCCACATTCTTCTTCCGGAACGGAAGGTGCAGCTTGTAGGACAACGCCCCTTTCTTGCAGGTTTCGATACAGTCGAAGCAGGTAACGCAACGGCTGCCGTCGATACTATGCTGCTTGGCATCGATACAGGCCGCCTTGCACTTGCGGGAACACAGGCCGCAACTGTTGCATTTGGTCGTGTCCACCGTGATGCGCAGCAGCGAATGGCGGCTGATGAAGCCCAGCAGCGTACCCACCGGACAAATCGTGTTGCAATAGGTGCGCCCGTGCTTCCATGCAAGGAAACTGACCCCGACGAGGATAAGACCGGAAACGACGAAGGTGGTTATCCCTTTTATCCATATATCCACGTGATAGAAAGCATAGCTGTCCACCTGTTCCGACAGATAAGCCAGCACGTTGTTCGCTCCCCGCCAGACCGGCGCGAACCAGTTGGTAGCAATCCTTCCGTACGAGGAATACGGGGCAAGGGTGGTATAGATGGCTGTAAATCCTGCGAAGACCGCAATGATAAAGACCGCGAGCACAGCGTATCTAAGCACCTTTTTTTCCGGCGAGTAGGAGAAGCGGTATTTGAATTTCTTCCGTTTGCCGGAGAAGTAGGAAACGATGTCCTGCATCACGCCCAGCGGGCAGACCACCGAGCAATAGATACGCCCGAACACGAAAGTCACCGCCACCCAGAGCAGGACGACCAGCACGTTGGCAGCCAGCAGCGCCGGGAGGAATTGCAGCTTGGCAAGGAAGCCGAAATACGGATGCAGCGTCCCCGTGAAGTCGAGGAACAGCCCCGTGACGAGCGACCAGCACACAACCGCCGCCCACACCCTTATTGTCTTGTATCTGTTTTTCATTTCTCCAATTTTAATTGTTCCACAAACCGGTCAATCTTTCCCATCTCTTTCGGTATGTTGATGGACTGCGGACATTTGCGCAGGCACTGCCCGCACTGGATGCAGCGGTTGGCCTGCTGCAATTCCGGCACGCTGCGGTCGTATCCTATCAGGAAGTTGCGCCGTTCCCGGACATAATCCTTATCCATCTTGTCTTTGGGCATCCGTTCTTCGTTCACGCATTTGTTATAGTGGGCGAAGACGGCGGGGATGTCCACCCCGTAGGGACAAGGCGTGCAATACTGGCAGCCGGTGCAGGGCACGGTACGGTTGCTGAGAAAAGCATCGAGTGCCTCGTCCAGAACTTCACGTTCCCCGTCTGAAAGCGGTTGGAAAGGTGAAAAGGTGCAAATATTGTCCTGCAGGTTCTCCATGTAAGTCATGCCGCTCAGTACGCACAGGATGTTGGGCAGCGATCCCACGAAACGCAATGCCCATGACGCTGTGCTCCGTTCGGGTGCCGCCTGCTTCAGTATGGAGATTGCCCGATGGTTCAGGCGCACAAGCCGCCCGCCGAGCAGAGGCTCCATAACCGTAATCGGAATGCCGCGTTCGGTCAGCCTCTCGTAAAGCCATTGTGCCGGGACCCGTTCCTCCTGCTGCGCCCACGCGGGAAGCTCCGAGCCTCTTTCCCAGTCGTGATAGTTGCACTGTATCTGCACGAAGTCCCACTTCACCCCGCAGTCCAGCAGGTGGTTCATCAGGGGGCGGGTGCCGTGGAACGAAAAGCCCAGACTGCGGATGCGTCCCCGGCGTTTCTGTTCCTGCAAGTAGGCCAGAATCCCGCGCTTTTCGTAAATTTCCTGATAGACATCCAGTGTCTGCAAGGTGTGCAGCAGGTAGTAATCGAAATACTCCACCTGGCAATCTTTCAACTGCTTCTCGAATATCTCCTTCGCCTGCTCCAAGGTGGGCATGAGAGGCGTGGGCATCTTGGTGGCGAGGAAGAAGCGGTCGCGCGGATACTTCTTCAACGCCTTGCCGATGGCTATCTGCGACATGCCCTTGTGGTACGGGTGCGCCGTGTCGAAATAGTTGATGCCGTGCGCCATGGCATAATCCACCAGCTTGTTCACCATGTCCTGGTCCACCTCGTCCGAGTTCGGGTTCGCCCCTTCCTTCACCGGCAGGCGCATCAGCCCGTAGCCCAGCAGGGAGACTTTCCTGCCCGTATGCGGGTCGATGCGGTAAGTCATCCGGTCGGTGGGAATCACCTCCGGCATGACGCCTGCCGTGGAATATCCGTCCTTTCCGCCCGATACCGCCAGCCGTAGGCTCCGGCTGCCGCGGCGGCGGTTCCCGCCCCCAGCCATTTCAGCATCTCGCGGCGGGACATTCCCTTGTCGTTTTTCTGCTTTTTATCTTCCATCTTCTCGTTCTTTAATTTTTCTGATGCAAAATTAGCGGGAAAAGAAAACGGCAAGGTTATCCCATAAGTCCCAACCACTTACCTGAAAAGTCCGACAGTCGTAAAAAATCAAAAATCGGTTGTATGATTCCGAAAAAGTAACTTACCTTTGCCTGAAACGTAAAACGGATCGACTATGGCACATTTACCCGAACATATCTCGTTCAACTATTCGGACGTGTTCTTCTGTTACCATTCGGCGAAAAGCTGGGTGTTCGACAAGTTCATGAACTTCCACTACCTTATCTATATCTATTCCGGTGAAATGCTCGTCACGCAGGACAAAAAGACCACCGTCGTCCGCAAAGGCGAATGCGTGTTCCTGCACCGCGACCAGCGCATACTGGTGGTGAAGCAGCCCTCGCCCGACGGGGAGGAGTACCGGGGCGTGTTTCTCGTGTTCCGGCGGAATTTCCTGAAAAGCAAGATGGGGGTGCTGGCGGACTACGCCTCGGAGTTTTTTGAAAACAGCAGGCCGGATATCCCGCCCATCATACAGGTTCCGCTGAAGCCCAACCTGAAAAGCCTGTTCCTTTCGCTGGAACCTTACTTCGAGTTCGATGTGAAGCCCACTCCCGAACTGATGGAACTGAAACTGTACGAGGGACTGCTTGCTCTATTGCAAACGGACAAGGTGTTCTACAAGTATCTGTTCAACTTCCACCAGTCGTACAAGATAGACATCGAGGAGTTCATGAACGAGAACTACATGTGCGACATGTCCCTGACCCAGTTTGCCCACTCTACCGGACGCAGCCTTACGTCCTTCAAGCGGGATTTCCGGAAAATCAGCCCTTTGTCGCCGGAGAAATGGCTTATCAACAAGCGGTTGGAGGAGGCCCATAACTTGATTGTCAATCATCATAAAAAGGCTTCGGAAGTCTATCTGCAAGTCGGCTTCAAGAGTCTGGCGCATTTTTCGAGGGCGTTCAAGGAGAAGTACGGCATGAACTCCTCGGAGATTCCGGCAGAATAGCCTTTGCGGCCGTACATTTACTTAACGGGGAAAACGGGCTTCGTTACCCCTTACTCGCCTTGACTGTAGCAGAGAGAATGAAACGGTTCGTGCCAAGAGACATCGTGAGATAAAAAAAGGCATCGTTTTCCGTAATATTATTGAGAGCGGTAATCCAAATGACAAAGAAATATGTTATTATCTTTGTGACAGATTTTATAATATTTCGAGAATACATCAAAAACCTATGCGAATGTTATACAATATACAGTTATAATTATTGATACGGAAATATATAATGAAAAAATCATTGCAATTCATACTTTTTGCCCTGTTACTACTGGGCACGGCATGCCAGCACGAGGAGTTGGACACCGGTTCCGGCAATGACGGCTATGTGGAATTTCTGTTCACGAAGGACGGGGATGTGTCCACTCGCGCAGACATCGCCGAGGACGGCAGCGGGACGTTCGCCGACGGTGACCGGATAGGTCTTTATATCGAACAAAATACCGGAACGTACCGGCACATCGTTCTGACACGGGAAAACGGCACATGGACACCGCGGCTCAAAAAAAGCGAGCTGGGCGACGGACTGGTGACGCTCAACGCCTATTATCCGGCACGTGACGACATACAGGACGAAATAACGGACGGCATACACAAGCACCCGGTATCGGCCGACCAGCAGGCGGAAGGTTACGGGGCTTCGGACCTGCTGTGGTCGAACAAAACCGTCAGTGCGGGAGCGATTCCCGGAAACCGCATCGAAATGCCGTTCGGACATGTGCTGCACCGGCTCGTGGTGAATATCGAAAGTAAAGAGGGAGAACTACCCGAAGATTTGGCTGTCAGCGTCCGGGCCCGGACTCAAGGAAGTGCCTCTTTGTTTACGGGCCAGATTGCACCCGCGGAAGACTCGGAAACAGAGTGGATTGCGGCCCGGAAACTCGGAGAGGGGCGTTACTGCGCCGTGTTCTATCCTCAAAAGCTGAAGCAGGGCGAAGAGTGGGTGAAGCTCTCGACCGGCGGTAAGGAATCCGTCTATAAATCTCCGGCGACGGTCGGTGGCAGTCCGTCGCTCGAAGCGGGCCGCCAGACGACGCTCCGTCTGACCCTGAAACAAAACGGAACGGTAAATCCCGACCCCGATCCCTCGGAATGGGCCAACAGCAAGCATTGGGTGTACGGCATCGAGGCTCCGGTATGCAACCCGGACGAGGTCAAAAGCTACTTTCCCGATCTGGAATCATTCCCGCAGGGCGAATGGTTCAAGGCCGGAGACTTTTCTCCGGAGTATCTGAACTGGGATCGGATATGGGGCTGGTATGACTGTGATAAACGGAACCTGTTCGGCGATCATTCCGACTTTATCGAGGATGGCAATATGTGCTGGGCGGCTGCGGCTTCGAATCTGCTGCACTGGTGGATGTATCATAACCGGGAATATATCATAAAATATGATGAAGTCTACGGGATGACCCCATACCCGAAATATCCCCGTCCGTCGATGGAATTCTCAGACACGGAAGAGAGCGAGATATTCGACTTGTTCCGACAGAATTTCAAAAACTTGGGTAACTGGGACGATGCCGGCGTGAACTGGTTTATCAATGGTTCTTTGGGCAAGCTCCTTCCGAACAACCCCGATATCGAAAGCAAGTTTCAGGGGTATTTCAAGGAGGTCTTTGCGGGAGTTTCGGTAGCGACCTTGCACTGGATGTATACGAAAGAGGACTTCAACCGCACCGTCAAGCAAGCCCTGAGCAACAGGCAGGCGCTGGGATTTGTCCGAGTAACTTTACCAGACCGGGATTTTCATGATATGGTCATCTGGGGTGCGGAGTTCGACGAGGCGGGCGACGTTTCGGCGATCTACTATGTGGACAACAACGACTATTATGAATACGAAACGACAGGAGGTTCCAATGACTATCAGCATCACCGGGTAATCCGCACACCGGTTTGGTATAATGATGAAGACACGTGGCCTGTGCACATGGGAACCGGGAAATCCACTTATATCGGCACGCTGACGACGGTGGATTTGGGACGGGACATCTGGCGGAAAGCATTTCCCGAGGTACAGCCAGGAGACGAGTGAGAGCGGAAAAACAGCATGTAAAACAGATATGAATTATAGTTATAGAAGATAATGAAGAAGACAATTTGGATGTTGCTGCCGGTACTTGCGTTGGCGGCATGTGACAAGGAGGACAATGCGGGCACGATGCCTGCGGACGGAAAGATCGAGATCGTAACGGGTGTCGAAGCCCTGACACGCGCACCCCAGCTTGATGATACGGGAGCCGGAAACTTCCGGACGGGAGATACCTTTACGCTCACGGTATCATCGAATGGCAAGAGCGTACAGAAAGACTATACGGTAGGTTCCACGACGCTTTACTGGCAGGACCTCGGCGTCGAGGGCGACAAGGTGGCCTTCGCGGGGTGCTATCCGAACCATGAGGGAGCGGATGCCGCCGCTTTCGAGTTCGACGCCAGGCGTGCCTTGGATGCCGACCTGCTGCTGGCCCCGGCTGTCGAAGTGCCGAAAGGTGCGAAAAGCGTTGCGATGCCTTTCCGCCATGCCATGCACAAGCTGGCTGTGCAGTACGTTGCCGACGATGCTTATGCGACCGGGGCGTTGAGCGGCATTTCGACGACGCTTCATGCCCATACGGTCTGCACGGTGGATATGGCGAAAGGTACCGTTGCAGAAAGCTCTGCGAAAACGCCTGCGGACTATGCGGCTAAAAACGGAGAGAACGTTTCTTGGCTCGTTGTGCCCCAAAGCAGAGACGGCGTGAAGCTGACGGTGACGCTCGACGGGCAGAGCTGCGAGTTCACACTGCCTGAAACGACGACCGACGGGAAGCCCCTCACTATGCTCTACGGCGGCAAGACGCTTTCCGTGAAGCTGCGAGTTTCCAAGAACGGCATCACGCTCGAAGGAACCACCATCGGCAAATGGGAAGAGCAGGGTGCTATCGACGGTGAAATCGAGATTTGATGTTATACATGATATAATATTAGAACGGCGGCCTTCGGATTCCGGAGACCGCCGTTTGTATTCATACCCGAAGTGGGAAGCTGGTTTACAGCAAACAGGCATATAGGCTTCCTTGTTTTTTTTCAGGACAACCGTTCTTCCACCTGCTTGAACGAAGCATCCTTGAGTATCACCCGTTTTTCCGCATCGAGCAGGTAAAGGGCCGGTATCGCCTTGAGGTCGTACACCTGTTCACGGGTAAGCCGCTGGCCCTCGTCATAGCCGTCAATCCAGCTCTTGAGAAAATCCGCCTTTTCCCATGCGGGGGTCTTTCCCTCCACGCATACGGAAAGCAGTTTCAGGCGACCGGACTCCAACAGCCCGTTCACAACCGGGGACAAGGAAAGCAATTCCTTCACCCGGCGGCAGTCCTCGCAATCGGGGTCGTTGAAGTAAACCAGCACGTAGTCGGCCTTTATGCCGGAGAGCTGCCTGCGCCTGCCGTCCCGGCAAGTGACGGTGAAATCCGCCGCCACGTCTCCCGGACGGTTCTTCATGGCTATTTCCAACAGGTAGCGGGGACGTATCTTGTCCGTATCGGACAGGCAGGGGTTGTCCAGCAGTGCCCGCAATACGAGGATATGCAGTTCCTCGTCATGCATGGGCGAATTGGGCTCGTAGAGGTACTTGTCACTCAGCCCGATGAAGTGATACAGCATCTCCTGTCCGGTTGCGGCGCGGCGGAAAAGAGTATCGATGGCAGCCTGTGCCCGGTCGGTATAGGGCAGGATGCCGAGGAAATCGACAAAGGCCTGCTCGGTGATTTCAGGACGGGAGATGAGCGACGTATCGGCAAAATCGAAGTGGTCCCAGTAATGCAGGGACAAGTACGCCGCCCTGTCTTCAGGCGCCGTCAGCGTGACAGGCACGTCGGGCAGACGGAATTCCTTGGTTTTCTGCTGTTGGGCATGTGAACAGGAAACGAGACTCATGCCCAAAAGACAGGCGAAAAAAGTATGATTCAGCATCTTCATATCTTATGTTGTTAAAAAGGCGCCGGATGTGGAAACGTCCGGTGCCGTTGCATATACCGGTTCGGAAAATCTCATTCGCCGGCAGACGGTTCAAGTACGATGTGCGGACTGGCAAACAGGCTGGACAGGCTCGGGTATGTCGCATGATAAACCATGCCTCCGTCACCTGTGTAATGCAGTTCCACCTCGTCCGTGTACCAGTTAAACTCATATTCCTTGCGAAGCCGAAGTTCGTACTGGCCGTCGGCTGTTACGCTTACCGACCCGATACGGCTTCCGTTGCGGGTACGCTCGAAGGATACGAAAGCATCCTTCGGTATGTTTTGCACCACGCCGGCGGTATTTTTATATTGAAGCGTCCCGGCAATCGATTGGTTCGACACACGGAAAGTCTTGGAATAATACACTACCCGGCTTTCATCGGACGAAATCACGATGTCCCCGGCACTTACGACGCTATTCACAAGGAACGGCAGGGTCTTGCGTTCCCCACGCTGACTGGAGGCAATATTGTCCGTGTTAGCAATATCATCCGTACCATATCGCCGTTCCGTCTCCCGCTTGGCATCCACGGTATAGACAAAACGCCCGGGAATCGTGGGATGCGCTTTCAGTTTGGTTCCGTCCAGTCTGTTTTCCGCAAGACGGCCGGCATCGATTTTCAGCATAGGCGCGTCGATATAGATTTCGAACGCTTGGCCGAAAGGATCCACCGACTTGTTGTCAAAACCGGCAAAGCTCGTCACATCGATGCCGATATCCACCCGCTGGTCGGGTTGATATGTCCATTCCAACGGGGTGACTTTTTCCGGTATGTCTGCCGGTATGGCACCGGATGCTACCGTGCGGTCAGGCTCGTCGGCCTCTCCCTGCCAGTCGTTGTTGCCGTACTTCACGCGGGCTCCGAACCGGAACGGGGTGTAGTTGGCCAGCTCGAAAGTCGTACTGCGGTATGATCGGCCGCCATATATACCGGGATTATCCTCGTTTGCATCTTCCGGCAATACCGGTCCGAGCCGGTTGTCGTTGGAGGCGATGTGGATCACCTCGGCGCTCCGGGCACGGTTGGTCTTCATGTAGATGGAATATCTTCCGGTACCTTGCGACGGGCTGCTCAAAACTTCAGTTCTCGGTTTGAACATCAGCATACGGCCGCCTTGGGGATTGTTGGTCTGCCACCAATTGTTCGATTCATCGGGATAGAATTTGCAATCGAATGCAGTCACTCCGGCATCGGGTTCCTCACCGTCCTCGTAATAATCCAGGTATTGCGAGTAGAGCAGGAATTCGTCTTTGCCTTGCGCATTGGCAGGATTGTCGTTCCCTGTCCCTTGATCATTGTCGGACCTCTCTGCCAGCAGCATGTCAAACTGCACGTTGGCTCCTTTTTTCTGTGGAACCAGACGATAGTATATCACTTCATCTTGTACGCCCGAGCCTACGGCATCGTATTTGTTCAGTCCCTGCACCGTGATGGATACGAGATTGGTGGAGTATTTGAACTTGCGCCGCATCGTTTCGAAATATTCGGCTTCGATATAGAGCGTGCCCTCGTAGCCGTTTTCCTGATTCAATATGTTCTCGAAATAGACACGCTGGACGCCGGGACCATCGGCCGTGTAGACAAATTTGTAATCCGGCTCTTTGCCTTGATAGACGGAAGAGATTTCACCGCTGCTGTACCAGTCATTGTCCGCCTCGCGCACCACGGGCAGTTCCATGCCCGAAGCGTTGCGGATATCCAGATCGCCAACGGAAAGGTACACATTCATCGGGAACAGCTCCTTGGGACAGCTTTCGGGTATGGTGAACATGGCCGTAACATGGGCACGGTTGTTCTTGTTGGCACCGTTCCCTAAATTACCGTATATTTCCGTCCCGACCCATGCAGGCACGAAAGACTGCTTCCTGATCGTGATGACCTTGATTTTGCGTTGCAGCCGTCCCTTCTTGACAAGCAGCGTACCTTCCAGTTTCTCGTTATTTTCCAAACGAAGCAGGTGTATCTGGATATGTCCCTGTCCGACACCGTTCACGACCTCGAATTTCGTCTCGAATGTCTGCATCGCCACCCCGTTGTCTATCCAGGAGACCGTTGCGGCATCGGCTTCGGTGATGGCTTTGTCATTTTTTCCTTTAATGGTATAATTGAGCGTGTAGCTGCCTCCGTTTTCCGTAAAGCTCTCGTCCAGTACGACAAAAGTCTTCTCTACTGTCAGGATATAGTCCGTATCTTCCACCTCGTTCACTTCATCGGAAATGGAAATCCATACGTTGTTCGTGGCTGCCGCTTCCAACGCCTCGGCAAAGGAGGCCTGACCGAAAGATAGCGCGCCCTCGATGTGAAGCTTGTAATGGTGGTTCCGGCGCACGAGGAGCTGCTCGCCCTTGTCGTCAACCAGCAGGACACGGTAGTATTTCTCTTCGTCCTGATCCGGAAGATGTCCCCGAAGAATTACGCTGACAGGGGCATCGGCACTGTTCTCGCACTCGAAGACATACTGGTTCATGCTGGATGTCACGTCCGTAATATCGCTCATCTTGGCATCGTTCACGGGAAGCGTGACGAAGGGGTCGTCGCTGGAAGGCCACGTGAAATCAAAGCCTTTCTTCGGGTGGTGCGGGGCCACCGTTCCGAAAGCGTTGGTGTTGCAGACCGCAAAGCCCGTAATCACGATATGCCCGTTATTGTCCGGGTTGTCGACGGAGATTCTCGCGTGGTTGCGGATCAGTTTGACGGAATTGCCCGAGGTGGCCATCTGTTCGGCTATATTGCTGTCGTTTCCTGCATCGCAGGCGAAACGGCCCCAATAGATCATGCGTCCGGACGAGCCCTCCAACACTGCCATGACCTCGGACTCCGACTTGTTGCGGAAACTGTCCTCCTTGAATTCATCCATATTCTGGTTGGCCAGGAAATGGATGGTCCGGGTATTTTCGGGCACCTCAGCCTTGAATGTGCCCTCCATCTCCCCCGGGCCGGGCTTCTGCACCGTGACACCGGCCTTGACGGTAGAGATGAAAAGCCCGTAACTGTCAAAGCAGAAAAGTGTCATATCTTGCACTCCGCCACCGTCAGGGTCTACCGCACGGGTGACGACTTCCTGCATCGCAGGAATTTCCGTCTTGAAATTCAGCATGATGTAGCCGTCGCGTGCCTCGGTCTGCGGATTCTGCCACAACTCGCTTTCGCTGCACGAAGCGAGCAGGGCCGATACCGCAAGCAGGGCGACAAGCTTGTCTATTATTTCCTTTATCATATTTCGTTTCTTTTTGACAGGTTTCTACGTTTATTCCTTTTTACCGTAGGCATCGCGTACACAGGCCACTCCGGTACCGCTAACGGTGTATTTCTCATTATAAAATCTTCCGCTTGCGCTGTAATAGTACTGTCCGTTCAAGCGGTAGTCTATGGCGTCTGCATCCTGGTCTTTCGAGCCCTGGAATTTAAAAATGATTTTAAGTTCGGCTTCTGTGGGCAGGCGCCAGTCATCCAAGGTAACCGTCCTATCGGTTTTCGGGTCTTTATACGTTTCTACATAATGCGCGCAGTGCTCGCGTGCAACGCGGACACTGTTGTCACTCCCGTCCAGCTTCAGGTTTCCTCCTCCAACTTGGAATTCGCCTACACAGGAACCTATCATGAATGACGGCGAGACCAATTGGGCATTGTCCTGTCCCGGATCCGTAACCATAAGTTCCGGATGGTATGTATCCTGGACCATACGTGGACGGCCAAGAGTATATTCACTGGATGTCCCTGTCAATACAATGGTGTACATTCTGCCGTTAATTTCGCTATAGCGGGATTCCCGAAGTCTGTTTGAGTTTGATGTGTAATAGTATTCATATAAATCAGACTGTCCGCTTCCATCATTCCTCAATTTTGCTACTTTTGAAACGAAGAATCCGTCCGGAGGACCTCCAAATAAACCATCTGTCCCCGTTAGGTATCTATATTCTCCGTTCCAACTGGAGATATTTCTGGTGGCAAGGGCGATTCCGGTAATTTTATCACCTACATATTCATAGGTAGTCGGGTTAGGATCTGAATTCTTGAAATCATCGCGGTACGAGTACCACCCCTGGATATTCGTGATATATTCCAACGGATACTGCTCAATGGTTACGGTACGTTCGTTGCCGTCCTCATTTGTTACCCGGACTTCGATATAACGTATCGTATTGTTCCTGGGGAGGTCGCTGTGTACATCCAGCTTGCCGTTGAGCCCCTTGTCGGGAGTAATGAGGATGTTGCCATGGCTGCGCCATCTGTATCCGGTACTCACTCCCCATTCGTTATCGTTTGGATTATCGGGGTATCTTTTCTCCAAGTTCTGTTCCCTTCCGAACTTGTCTATATAGTAAACCCGGGTAATCTGTGCCGTCACTTCCGACGAGGAGGTGAAGATCAGGCTGGTGCGGTCGTCCTCCTTGTTGTGCATTTCCAGGTCGTACCGGTTGAGCACAAGGAAAGTCGGGCGGTCCCCGCCTCCGACATTTACCGTCTCGTCTATCCAATTCTCCACGGTATATTTCAAATCCGTCAACTGCACCGGTGTGGAGGGATTTTCCGCTCCGGGGGCATTGACCGTTGCCGTTACCCTGTAGCAGGTGTTGCGGTTCAGGGCCTTGCCGTTACAGACAGGAATCTGGTAGTAGTTATCGGGACGCAGTTGCGGGTCGGTATCCTTCTGGTAAGTCAGGGGGATGTTCATCACCAGGCGCACTTCCTGCTCCATGGAACTTCCATTGTCCCAGGCATGGGCATACATGTAAGCCGTTACGGTAATTTTGTTCGCCGTCCACTCAAGATAGCCGCCGGAGGTCTGGGCGGTATTCCTCAGCTTTGCCGCACCGTCCGCACCCGCCACTACCGATGTGGTATAGGGCATATTGCGCAGGTAGTAACCTATGCCTTTGGAATCAAAAGTCACGTCTTGGCCTTTGTTGATGGTCACCACGACTTTTGCCGCTGCCCTGCGCAGCGTGACCGCCAGCCGCGTGTCATTCCCTTGCGAGCCGTCGTAGAGGACGACCGGAGCAGCAACCGCCGGTTCATCGTTCCCTTCGGGATAGGCTATGCCGTCCATGAGGAATGTTCCCGGGACACCTTCAATGTCTTTCCCTGTCAGGTGAATGTTCTCGTCCTCCTGCGTCATCGCCTTCAAGGCGTTCAGGTTCGCGAGGTTTTCAAAATCCTTTTCCGGGTGGGTGCTGTTGGCGATCAGATACACCCAATACCTCTCATTTTCCGTAAAAGACGACCGTTTTACGGGCAGTGTAATCCGTCCCGTTTCATTGGCTGACGCGTTCACCCGGTCGCTCCACACCTTCGTTTTCTCGTCGGTATCGTTGAAAATCAGCACGTCGATATGGCTCACTGCGACCTCCGCCCCTTCGGCCGGTACGGTAGCACGACTCACCGGCAACGCTCCCGACGAGATGTCGAGGATAATGCTGTTGCCGTTACCTCCTGTCTGCCCGCCGGGGAGATCGTCATCTTTGCTGCAAGCGGCAAGAAGCCATGCCGCCGCACAACAAATCATCATATTGTATATAATCCGTCTCATCGCTTGTTAGTTTGTAGGTATGTCAACCTGTTTGATTACAATCTTCTCGGTGCTCTCGCTTCCTGTCCAGTTCGTGGCTCCGCTCTGCATGTTGATCAGCAGGAGCGAGCTTCCCGAAGGATCCCACTTCGGGGTATAGGCGATGCCCAACGAGAACTGCTTGTCCACGTTCTCGCCTTTCAGTGCCCTTACCCGGATTTCGTACGCTGTATCGGAAGCCACATAAGGCGGTGTCACGAGTGTGTTGACACCATCCACGTTTTGATATACCGTCAGTTCATAGTCTGCGGCTGTGGCATCAAACAGCGTGGGCTGCCATTCCTGTCCCACAGGACCTGTGATGGTGAACCTAAAAGAGTAGGTTCCCGCTGTCGATGATGCGCCGCCATTGTAGTAAACCGTCGGCTGCGCGTAGGGGGCGGTCCCTCCACCGAAAGGTTGCAGCAGTTCATAGGAAGGGTAATCGAACTCCAACTGATAATCTCCACCGTCCTCCCAGTCGGCCACATCGTATGCGACAGTTATCTTGCCGCTGTTGTGCATCAGGCAGCATACCGCATAATACTTGTTCCTTTCAATGCGTGGCATATAGACCAGACCTTCGCGCGGCTCGCTGTCGAACGTGTAGCCGATTTTGAGGATGTTTCCATGCTCATCACCCGGTGTGTTCCACGAATCGCTGCCCCAAGGGTTCTCGAAAGGATAAAAAGGAGCCCCCAGTACAGGCGTGTAGTTTTCGGGGTTCTGCCTCTCTTCGGGCGTGATATTCGTGGCCAGCGTCTTCGTTACCGGTGCTGAAGAGGGGACGAGTGAAAACTCGCCGGTACCAGTGGCGCCTGCCAGTTTCAGCGTTTCGTCGGTCTGTGGCATCAGGTAATTATACGCACGCGCTCCGGCTTCCAGCAAGGTCAGGTCCGTTACACACAGCTCTCCTGCCTCACCTGCTTCTTTGGCCGCGAACACGCCCAACTTGCCTATGGGACGCTTCAGTTGGAACGTCAAGACATCTTCCAGCGGTGTATGCCCCGAATGGCCGGGGTCGATCGGCTGACGGTTAGAAAGTTTCGAGAAGTCGATTGTTTTGGATTCCTTGCCGAACATTGGAAGTCCGTAGGCTTGGACATCTCGTGTCAGCGTGGTAAACGTGAAATCATTTAGTTCCGCTTCCGTAGTATTTTCCGTAAAGGTTTTCTCGGCACCTGGGGTACTCATGGCCTTCTCGTTCGCGATGATGTAGAAGTCTACCGTTTCGGTAGTCAGGGAAGTCATCGTCAGATCCATCCAGAATGTAGCCGGAGTCTCCATGTCTCCGCTCCGGAACTCGTGGCCCGCCAGTTGTCCTTTTACAAAGGCATAGACACGAAGCGAGTGAATGGCCGATTCTTCGCCGGTCGGTGTGCCGTCGGTTTCGCCGACAGCGCATGTCCCTACGTTGAGCCGCACTGCCACATCGTGCCGTTCCCCGAGCGATGCGGCATCTTCCTTGACGCACCCGCACGGCAACAGGCCACAGCACACTGCTGTAACTGCCCAGTATAATATTTTTCTTGTATTCAGCATATTCTTTTCGGTTCGGTCTAAAACTCAGGTTTCACTTGTTCGATGTACCATTCGGGTACGCTTACCGTGATTTCTCCCGACTTGAACTCGATGCGTATCGGGATGAGCACTTCATGTTTGGAACAGTCTATAATAGGATTGTCGGCAAGGAACCTGGCGAGGTTGACTTCGGCCAGCGGTTCCCCGTTCGGGGCGGCGCTCAGGCGGATGTTCACGTTCTCGTGGTTCTTGTGACGCATTATGTTGGTACGGGCCGTGAGCAACGCTTTTCCGGCTTCGTATTCGGTTTCAAGCAAATAGTCGGTTGCCTCCCCACAGGCCCGATTCTCAAAATCGGTACAGGGCGAGACTCCGCATATCTCAAGCACAGGCAGCGAGCCTGCGCGGGTTCCCGGGGCGGGAACTCCGGCCACTTCCACCGACAGATCGTAGTGAGAGCTGGCGAACTCTATGGTTTTGGTCTGGTTTGCCTCTTCATCACCGCTGTAAGGCAGTACGGTATAAGAGGTCGTAGCATAGTAAAGTGAATCGTTGCCGGCAACCTGTTTCTCGTCGAAATAATCCCCGGCGGCAAAGAGCATCCGGCCGAAATCGCCCGTGGCGATGCCATCGACCTTCGTGTGGTGGGTGTTCCCCAGGCAGACAATCCGGTAGTCTCCGGCAGCGAGCGGGGGAAGCGTAGCCGTGCGGTCCTTGACCTGTTCCTCTGGTAAGATACTCGAATTGACGCATCGATTTTCTGCATCGAATACGAACATCTCCACCCGGCAGATCTTGTCGGGGAATATCTCCGTGGTGCCGTCGCCCTTGTAGCTGAGCAACAGCGTGTTCGTGCTCAGACAGTCGTCCAGATCCTCACGGATGCAGGATGTGGCGGCTCCGGCGAGCAACGTCAGGCAGAAAACAATATTCGTCAATTTCATATATATGTGATTGAAGTGTTAAAGGATAGACAGGGCGGAACTTTCGCCCTGCCTATCGGGTTATCAATTAAAATTCAGGTGTGACAGGAACTACATCCCAGCTCATGACGTCAACAGTTACCTCCACACATTTTTGAGGATTATCCAAATCCTCATCGCTAAATGCAAAGTTCATGACGTAAATCTTGGCGAAATCTGCTGTAACAGCAGGAGTGAATGTACTGGTAGCCAAGTAAAGAGGAACCTTAGTTCCTTCATTTGTTGTACCAATCAATTTTACAAGAACTTGAGGATGGTTAGTATTTCCAATATTATTATCTTTAGGAAAGAAGTGGTATGCAGGACGGACATTGCCTTTCTCGTAGGAATGCTTATACTGTGTATTTTCATCCAATGTAACCAAAGGCAAGGTGGTTGCAGGACTCTCTGTTGAGGTAAATTCATCGTTATACCACGCATCAGCAGCTGTCTCGAAAAGGCCGAATATAGAACCGGGGTTAATATCGGAGTTCTGTATGTCACTGGCTGTTCCTCCCTGACGGTCTGCTTTCCCGAAATAGTTGTTCAACATGACCTGCTGAACTTCAATACTCTTGTACTTACGCTGACCTTGAGTAGGAGCTGTATACTCAAATTTACCGATTTCAATTCTGGATACACGCGGTTCAAGCACTACCTTCGCTTTGTAAAGCGGGTGTCCTGCCTCGTCTTGACCGGACACAGAAGTCAACTCGACTTCTTTATAAAGGTCTAGATCAGTCGGATTTTGCTGTTCGGCGATTATCAGGTCTTTTTTCAAATCTACATAAGTAGATGCATTTATTTGACTACCGTTGTTACCTACAACGATTACCTTGTTCACCTCAGCAGGTAAAAAATGGAATACCTTATCTGCGCGGTCGTCAAAATTACTTTTATTGCTGAAGTAGTGGGTTGCCTCAGTTCCTTCGATTGTTTTTCCTTTATACAGGGTAGTTCCGTCTGTAAAGAATACCTGTAAATCTGTCAAAGAAACCTTTGAGTTGTCTTCTACCTCTTGACCGGCGCCTCTGGTTACTGGAATCACATTAGACAGGTCAATGCTTACACTCTTTGGGGTGTTGTCCAACTGTCCCATTTCATCGTCTTTGTTGTCACATGCAACAAACGTCATTGAAGCAGCTAAAGCTGTCAATAAAAAACTCTTGACTTTCATCTTTTTGTTATTTAAAAATTAGTAAAAAGGTTTTTATAACTTCTCGCTTATGGATTTTGTCTACAACTGGTCGATGACCTGCCGCACCTCTTCGAGGTTATGCCGGGCAGTCGCGGAGCCTGCCTCCGAAGCACGGCGGAACACATCCTCCGCCTTGTCGTATTGTCCGGCCCCGGCGTATGCCACACCGAGGGTGGAGAGCAGTTCTGCCGACCGCGCGGTGACTTCCGATTTCTCGAGCAGCTCCACCGCCTTGGCATACTCCTCACGGGAGATGGCGTTCACGGCATTCTCATTGAGTGCGGAGGGCGAAGCGGGGAAATAGCGTAAGGCGGTGGCCATCACCTTGTCGTACCCGGGCGTGCCTTTCCCGTAGGAATCGGCCACCTTGTACATTTCCGACAGGCTCAGGAGGTCGGGACGCTCATCGACCATGCGGCGAGCCTCTTCGAGGTTAAAGTTGCGCACGTTGTACTCGATGCGGTACTCGTTGCGGCGCAACGCGGGGTATATCTCGGTGAGCAGCCTGTGGTAAATGGTCGGCGGCACGAGTTTCTGGAGTTGCAGCTCGCAGAAATCCCGTTCGTCGGGGTAACGTTCGATGATTTCATATACCTCGTCGCGTTTCAGCAGGTTCGGGAAGTCGCCGAGCACACGGACGAAACCTTCCCAGTCCTCACCCTTCCAGTCCACGTGGAGCATCTCGGGAGCGATAGCGTCGTAACGGCGGATATAGTCGGCCAGCGCCTTGGCGCGGTTCTCGGACAAGGCCATATTGTGCGCCATGCTGCCTTCGGGAGAAGCGTAACCGGTGATGTAGATACCGATAATCCTGACGTCGGTATTTTTCTTTACCAGCTCGATGGAGTTGGAAACGGTGTCCAGTTCGGCACGGTTGTTCTTGAATCCGGGCAATATATTATAACTGTCCTGCCGGAACTGCAGCCGGGCGGTGCGGGTTTCGGCACGCACTTTCACGGGTTCAGGTTCAGGGGCTATGCTGTCGAGCTTGTAATCGGGGACATAGGCAGGAAGTATGCCCGCCCACAAGGACTGCTCCGCCTTGCCCTTGTCGCAGTTCACGCAGCCGTGTACCTCTTCGCGGATTTTGATCCGCCCGTCGAGCATCCAACGCTCGTAGGGCACGGTGGCCGCATAATCGTAATGCTGCCCCTTGCTGCTGTGGCGTATGATTACCTGTGCGGAATCATTGTGGAAAGGGGGAAGCTCCACGCTTTCGAGCCGCTGCGCCCGCAAGTAAACCTTGTGGCGGGTCTTGCCATCGATGACTATCGGGGGAAAGGTCACCTCGCGGCTACTGTCCGCCGACATGAGTACGGGTGTCAGTGCTACGGTGTGCTGCGTACGGATTTTCGCCTTGCTCAAATCGACGGACATCGTCAGCTCTACCGTGCGGCCCTGCTTGACGACCCCTCCCTGACGAATCCCGATCAGAGGCAAGTAACTGGTTTCGTTCTCGGCATGCAACATCATGGGACAACATGCCAATATCAGCAATAATAGGATGTATATGCGTCTCATAGTCATTTTCTTGTTATTTGATTATATATATCAGGGAGATGCCCGCCTTGGTCGGGCCGAAATAATGCTTGTCCTTGTTGCCCTTGAACTTGCCGCAAGTGGCACACTCGTACTTATCGTATTGCGTGTAGATGTAACCCAGACCGATCGTGGCTTCGAGGTTCCAGCGTTTGCCTAAAATCCATGAGTAGCCATACGACAATCCGAGACCCGTAGCCCAGCCCTGATAACGGTGATCCTTCGTGGACTTGCTTTGGAACGGGATTCTCACGCCACTGATGTTGTAGAACGCGTAACCGCTGTGCAGGCCGAAGAAATGGCCGTTATAGCGTTCGCAGAGCCAGTAACGGAACTCCGGCATTACCATCCAGTGTTTGATTTTCTTGTTCTTGTCCTTATTCAGCGTCCACGGGTTGTAGGCGCCCGTGAGGTCGAGGGTCGTGCGTTTGCCCAGCCCAAATTCCAGACTCAAGTTGGGCGTGGTACTTGACCAATACAATAGATTGGTCTTTACTGCGATATCCTGCGCTTTGACAGTGCCCGTGCACCAACAAACCGCAAGAAAAACACCGAAGATCAATTTTTTCATATTTTCCTTATTCTTGTTATCTCATTCGGGCCGGAAAACCGGCACGTCAACTCCCAAACCAATACTTCTCTCCGAAAGAGAAGTGGTAGCGTATAACATTGATGATAAGTGGCTGAAAAACAGATTATGTTCGGTTCGAGCGACTGGGAATGCTTAACATTCATTGAAGTAGAACCGGTTTAGAACTCGGATTGAGACTTAAAAAACAAGCTGTTTATGCCGTTATAATCAATAAAATACGTATATTTGCACCGTCAAATACTTCTCTTTCGGAGAGAAACGGGCAAATACTCAACAGTTTATCGCCTTGGCGGGATTTTCCCGCACTATTTCAACGACTTGTTTTTTAAACTCCAATGGTTGCTCTCTGAAGTTTGGCAAAACATTTTTTCGGTTGCATGATTCCTGTCAAATCATTCCGTCTCCTGTCTGTCTCTTTTTAAGAAAAATACCGTTCAGGAAAAGACCTGGTTTTCTACTGTTTATTTTTTGAACGGTAATTTTTACTAAACAAATCGCAAATGCCCGCTTAACGGCTCATCTGTTTTTTCATTCTGACGGACAATAAATTTCGTTAATCGTGAAGCGCTTATTTGATTTTTGCGTATCTTTGCACTTGCAAAATACTTCTCTTAAAAAGAGATGTTTTAAATTGCACAACTTTTCAGTTTCTATAGCCATTTTCCGAATGGCTTTTTTGCTGTCCGTACGGTGTGCGGGTATTATGCAAATCTTTCTCCCGATTACAGTGATTTTAGAATAAGGCTGTTGGCCTTGTCCACGACCGATGTGTCTAATGAGGCAAGGTAGATACGCGTGGTATTCTCCGAATCGTGTCCCATCGCTTCGCTGATGGTGGAAATCGGAATGTTCTTGCTCTTTGCGATGGAAGCCCAGGCGTGGCGCGCGACATAGCTTGTCAGCGGTATGGCAAGCCCTAACTGCCGGCCTATTTTTTTCAGTTTGTCATTGACAAGATGGGCGGCGTTCTTGTATTGCTTTCGGGCATCCGTATCCATATCCCGGATGATCGGCAGCAGATAAGGAGTCGCGGACGTATCGTACTTGCCGACAATCTCCTGCATGGGTTTCTCCCACTTGATAAAAAGCTGCTGTCCCGTCTTCTGGCGGCGATAGACCAGAACTCCGTTCTGCAAATCCTTCTTTTTCAGGTAAGCCATATCCACAAATGCCATTCCCCGGGTGTAGAATGAAAACATGAACAGATCTCTCGCATAATCCAGCACAGGACTGAGCGTCAGGTCCAGATCCCGTATCCGGCGGATTACTTTCAGCGGGACGGCACGTTTCACTGTTTTGTCCACGCCCGTATAGACATGTTTGAAGGGATAGCGCTGCACGGTCAGTTCCCTTTCCACCGCACGGTTATAGATGGCGCGCAGGTTGCGCATGTAAAAAGAGGAGGAGTTCGGGCAGACATTGATGCCTTTCAGAAAGGTCTCGTATTCCACCATCAGGTTGGAGTCCACTTCCTCGAACAGCAGGTCCCGTTCGCCCCGGAAACGCAAAAAACTGTTCAAGGCGGTCGTATATGTTTCGGCCGTGCGCCTTTTGCCTATCTTTTTCAGTTCCTGTATGAGTTGTCGTGCAAAGGAAAGGAAACCGCCACAGTCGGCCGGAGAGGAGAACACTTCCACCACCTTGTCGGCGGTATATCCCGTGTCGGAACGTTCGAGCCGTGCGATGACGCTCCGGAGCCGGGACAGGTCGTCTGCTATGGCGGTCTTCATGGAGAGCAGGTAATTCCTGCGTCCCTCTTCTGTGCCGGAAGCCACCACGACCTCGGAAATGCCGGCATCCCATTCCGAAGGAAAAAGCCTGTAGCCGGTATGCACTTGTCTTACCAGACGGTTGTGAATCACTTGATAGTAGAGCGAGCCTTCCTTCATCTCGACGGAAGAGGCCCGGAATTTAACTTTTACTGTTGCCATATTACTTAATTTTCAATGATTGATATTCTGTCATTAAAGAATATGGCAAACAGTCTGGCAAGGATGTAGTCCGGAAAAATATTACTATAATAATGTTTCTCAATCGTAAAATGAGAGAAAATCCACCTTGCTTAACATTTCTTTACTTCGATATGGCGGAGACATGAAAGAATGTCATTATTGCACGGAACGGAAGAGGTGCGCGCACTGCATGCCTCTACCTGTTATGGAATGGAAAGATATAGAAATGGTGCGCTTGATGAAACGGAAAGCCGGTCCCGCCAATCTTCATTTAATATCCGGACATGGCCGGATAAGTCATCGGTAATGCAGAATTGTTGCAATGTTTCCTGTTCGGCGCAGGCTGCCGGAAACAACCGTATAGCTGTACAGATGGCAGGATTTACCGGCACAATGGGTCTGGCGGATGTCAAATCTGTGGATTGGATGGTTTTCCAAACTACTGTTCTGGACCAGGCCCACTCGTGCCCGTTATAAATGGCCATATCAGGCAACGGGCTAAAATATTCCGGACCGGGATGTATCTGAAACCATCATTTGAGATACATCCCGGTCCGGAGTAAATGTCGCTTCAATCAACACACCCTATCCAACGCTTGCAGTCCACCATCATTTTTTGTCTATCTTTATATATTCCGAATACCTGATTTCCACATACGGGTTGTTGCTGGATATGGTCTGACGGATAGCTTTGACCCTCTTCCAGAACCACCATCCCTTGTATTCCACCCATACAGCCTGGTTAAGCGTCACGGGTATCTTTATGTCACCTTTGAGACGGTTCTCTTCAATCAGTCCGCTAAAATGTATATGCGGCGTGACCATCTCCACTTTCTGCCGCAGTAGCGGGACGGTATCACGGACAATGAGCGTGTCGCGGACGGCGGCGTCTATCGGTGCTTTCACCTCGACCTCATGCCGGGCCGCCGCTTCGAGATTCCTGATTTTCACGCCGAGCCGCCTGATGGTTTCGGCATCCTCGGCACGGAACTCCTCATACTCGTCTATGGTCAGCCGCAGTGCCTTGGCATCGAGGGCCATCGTCGCTGAATCGGTCCGCATCCGCTTCACATCGGAAAGCAGGGCTGTGCTGTTCATGCGGAAACGGTCGCGTTCTTCCGTGAGGCGTATTGTCCACCGGTGCTGCAACCAGAGGATGCCGCCGAGCAGCAGCACGGTTATCAGAAGTGTTTTGTCCAGCCTATTCATATGTCACGGATTTTTCGGGAATGAACCAGACAAACTCATCCATGTAGGCCTCTTCCAACAGAACCAGCCCGCCCTTGTTTTTCCTGTCTTCACCGGACAGGTCCTCCACGACCAGCCCTCTCCGGCCGGCCAGTCCGCCAAGCTTCATGCGGGAAAGTTCCGGAGAAGCGATGATTTTCACATAAGTATTCTTTGTCATAACCGGCAGTTTAAAAATCGGGTTATTTATGCAGGTTCTGGCATTTCAGCAGCTCCCGGATGTCGGCCCGGATCTCGTGCAGGTCATTCTGCACCGTGTTGAGCTGCATCATGGTCGCCTCGAACACGGACTTGTCCAGCTTCATGGCGTTGATGCGGTCATACTGGTTCTTGATTTCCACTTCCAAACCGATACATTTGGTCTCCAGTTCTGCAATCTGGGCCGTGTTGTTCACATGCTGTATGTACAGTGTCAGCGAGAACGAAAGTACCACGACGATAATCTTGAAGTACTTCACTACAAATTCCTTGAATTGTTCCATATCATTATTCCATTAAAAGTGAGAATGCCTCCCTGATGGCCCTTATCAGAACCTCAGCCGCCGCGCTGTCCCGGAATCCGTAGATGACCAGCGCGACCATTATCACCAGATATATCCACCAGGCAATTTCTTCCCTGGTGACTTTATGTTTCCTTTTCACCATCTGTCATAGGGTTTTGGGGTACGATCACATTGAAGATGACATTGCCGTCACTGCCCTCGATGCGCAGGCGGTTCTCCTCCTTGTGCCTGATGGGGAAGATATCCATCAGCGCCTTGGCGGCATTGACCGACACGGCCCTGAGCGGCGCAGGGGAAAGCGGCACTCCGAAACGGTCGGTATAGTCCGAAGTGGCCGTCTCGTCCATGACGGCCTTGAGGGTCTCGGCCACCTGCAGCTTCACGGCCATCGTCTCCATCTCGAACCGTTCCGAGGAGAGCAGCGCCTTGATATGCGCCAGCACATGCGGTTTGTTCATCAGGTAATTGGCCGAAG
>ERZ791930.357-NODE-357-length-37840-cov-5.079767_pt1 | contig 37840 bp, 33 predicted proteins | sample MGYA00510128_ERZ791930 | MGnify/ENA primary metagenome ERZ791930 (study PRJEB30046, sample SAMN00792057) | human gut metagenome | study: EMG produced TPA metagenomics assembly of the A metagenome-wide association study of gut microbiota in type 2... | reverse complement strand
AAAAAGGCTAAGCGCAAGCGAGGCTTTCATTTATAATCCATTTTTATTAACATTTTAAATTCAATTATTTATGGTACAAAAAGATTTAATTCTTGATTTTAATCTCTACTTGTGTGAGAAATTTGGCTACAGAGAAAGCTGTAGCGTGATGCAAAATGCCAACGGCTTTTGTGTGGACATCCGTGAACGTGATTTAGACTGCTATATCCGATTCTGGGAGTATAGCTGTGGAAGAGGCAACTTCCCAGACTGGTCTATCATCATTGTGCGCAGCAACTTCAAGAAGAACCAAGAAGAAAGCCTGAAAGACTTGGCTCGGTTCTTCAAGGAGTACATGCCACGCTACGGTTACAAATACCTCTGTACCGAGGACGATGACTACAAGTATTATCAGACACTTGGTTTAAAGTGTATAATGGACGGTTTTTGTCCCAATTATGCACTAGCACTGAAAGATTTGAATGTCTGATACATGGTTTTAGAGTTATGGAGGGGATTTTCCTCTCCTTAATCTTTTCAATGTACCTTATGATAAAACAGGTTCCCCAATTATAAATGTTGGTAAAAGTGTTATTACTCCATTCTCATAATGTACGCAATGATTGAGAGCGAAGAAATTACTATAAAATTCCTTCGCTCTACATATTACATCATTTCCCCAGCGATTTAAAGACTTTCGCAATACAACGCTTTTTCTGTTCCATATTTGGATGAACATATAAGTCCAATGTAGTTGATATGTTGGAATGCCCTAACAATACACTAACGGTTTTGTAGTCACAGCCAGCTTCTATACAACGAGTGGCAAAACTATGGCGAAGCCCATGATATTTTAATTTAGGAATACCCAATTTTTCCATTAATTTGCCGTAATAATTACGGTAGGTACGAGGTTCGGTTGGATATTCATCATTAGTCAAGACATAGAAATCTTCATTAACGACCTTCTTTAGTGGTTTTACCATTGCAAGAAGCTCCTTTGTCATAGGAATTTCCCGACATGAGTTTTGTGTCTTGGGAGTATTGATTACCAACTCAGTATGTTTCTTCGTTCCATCAATAATGTAAATCCGTTCAATTGTACGATTAACGGTAATCGTTCCCTCAGAAACATTGATGTCACTCCACTTCAAAGCGCAAACTTCCCCAATACGAAGTCCTGTACAAAGACTGATGTAGATACCCAGTCCGGTAAAGGAGAAATGGTTTTGAATATGATTGAGTATTTTCTTGTGATTGGCAACTGACAGTACTTCCAATTCTTTGGTTGTTGAAGAAGACGGATATTTGATGTCCCACTCTTGATAATCCATCCATTCATTTTTCACACCGAATTTCATAACCATTTTCAGAACAATCAAAATGTCTTTTACGGATTTCACACTCAGCCCATTCTCAATTTTCCGCAAAACGAAGTCTTGCACAGCCTGTTCATGGAGCGTATCACTTTCTCCAAAGTTTGGAAGAATATGATTCTCCAAGATAAGCACATAAGCAGCCATTGTGGACTGTTTCACATAAGGTTGCTTGTACTCTTTCCATGCAACCGAGATTTCTCTAATTGTCTTTTGTCTCATAATCGTATATTAATATGTTGTACATATAATTAGAGAATAATAAATCACTGATGTTCCCCATTTGAGATTTCCTGAGTTTAGTGGGGAGTGGGTAACAAAATCAATAAACGATTTAGCGGTTGTTATTGGCGGTGGAACGCCTGATACTACTGTAAAATCATATTGGGATGGAGAAATACAATGGTTTACCCCTTCTGAAATAGGTAAAAATAAATATGTTGATTCAAGTTTGCGTACCATAACAGAAGTGGGGTTAAACAATTCCAGCGCAAAACTTTTGCCTCCCAATACGATACTTTTAAGTTCTCGTGCCACCATTGGAGAATGCTCATTATCTCTCAGAGAATGTGCTACAAACCAAGGTTTTCAATGTCTTGTATCTAAAAAATGCAATGTTGATTTTCTCTATTATCTGATACAAACAAAGAAGAAAGATCTAATCAGGAAGTCTTGTGGGTCAACCTTTTTAGAAATTTCGGCAAATGAAGTTCGTAAAATTCAAGTGTCAGTTCCATCTGATGTTGAGTAACAAAAGATAGCAGAGTTATTGTCGTTGATAGATGAGCGTATTGCTACTCAAAACAAAATCATTGAGGATTTGAAAAAATTAAAGTCCGCAATTAGAAAAAAGATGTTCTCCTTTTTGAAAGATGAATATACAGAGAGCTTTGAAATCAATCAGCTACTTGATTACGAACAACCTACTGCATATATTGTAGCTAATGATGAATACTCTACCGACACAAGTTTAACCCCTGTTCTAACTGCGAATAAAGGTTTTATCTTGGGGTATACAGACGAAAAATTTGGCATATATCAAAAAGGAGAGTGTATAATCTTTGACGATTTCACAATGGATGCAAAATATGTATCATTCCCTTTTAAGGTAAAGTCTTCGGCAATAAAAATACTCACAGCAAAACCGAATGTAAATCTTCGATTTATGTTTGAATATCTATCATATTGGGAACTTAAATCGGAAGAACATAAAAGGCATTATATTTCAGAAATAGCTTCGCTTGTAATTGAACTACCTTCAAAAGAAAGACAAAGTATAATAGCCTCACTAATGACTTCGTTAAACAGCAAATTGGATATTGAAGCAAAAACAAAGATAAGATACGAAGAACAAAAGAGATACTTACTCTCGCAAATGTTTATATGAACATCTGCGAGAGCAAATATTGTTTCTGCTTTGAATACTTGATGATCAAACTATTATGTGTCTCTAATAGTCCATGTAACTTTCTGAAAACAACGGAGATTCTTTTTTGTTCTTCTAATTTTGGCAGACGGATTTGTATGTTTCCCATTGTGTTATTCATAAGTTTCGGGTTTGCTAAATTAGTTGAGACATACATCCTTGTTGCTTCTGCTAAGACTAATGAAACGAAATGGGCATCAAATCCTTTTTTGAGCTTTAACAAGCCACAGACATTAGTGCAATTAAACTTTCCATTACGATAAAATACCGTTCCTGCATTTGCACCGTCAGTCGTCCAACTGATATATTCACCTTCAAACATAAAATCATCAAGATAACCCATAATTCCATCATTTGATGTTTGAGAAGAATACACAGGGTATAACGGATTTTCTTGTTGGCTAATTTCTACCGAACTAATAACTCTACCACGTCCTATTGATGCAATATCTTGAATCTTGAATTGTTCCCAAGAATCAGAGTGAAGCATTTTCAAACTAATTGCGGACATTACAAATAAACAATCCTTAATTTCATTATGATAACCAGACGGTTATACCTCAAAACATCGCATTATTTGTAACATTATGCTCTACATCCATCACATTAGAAACGGAATATTCCTCATTATATTATTATCAAAGTGTGTAGAAGAGTCAATCTTGAAGCAGTGTATTCTGCTATTTTGCATAGTTAGCTTGTGTGATATTTAATTAAAGATAAAATTTTTCGAATTATACAAATAGGTTTTGATCTAAAAGACTACCTTTGCATAAATTTAGCGTTATGAGTACAACAGAATATATACAAATCATTATCGGCATCGGTCAGATTATTGCTGTTGCTATTATCCCAATTATTGTTTGGGTATTAGGAATAAAGTACCAAAATAGAAAAGCAAAAAAAGATGCTCAATTAAGAGTCTTCCTTACACTAATGGCAGATCGAAAATCAACCCCAATAACAAAAGAATGGGTTGATGCCTTAAATACAATAGATGTAGTATTTCAGGAAAACAAAAAAGTTAGACATGCATGGAGAGAATATTTAGATAGTTTAAACGAAAAATCACCTCATTTTGATAGTAGTAATTCTTTTAGACTTGACTTACTTTCAGAAATGGCCGTTTCTCTTGGGTATAAAAATTTAAAGCAAACAGAGATTGATAGATTTTATTCTCCTAAATATTTTGGTTCTCAAATGAGCCGACAGGAAATATTATTTCAAGAGAATCTACGAATTTTAACTCGATCCAAAAGTTGTGCTGAAAGTTTTACTGATGAAGAATATGAACAGCACTATAAGGAGTTGATGGAACAGCAAGGAGAGTAAAGAATATGGGGAATATCCCTTTCCTGTGAAATTGCTGATTTTTTATCCTTAATTAAAGGGCTTAGTCAGCAATTGCTTTCATCAGAGAATGATTGGATTTTATATAGACTGGATGACTTGGCGCAAATAAAAAGTGGCTATTCAGGAACACAAGTGAGTTATCAAACCCCTTATAAGGTTTCTCGCATAGAAACTATTAGCAAACATTGTATTGATATACAACGAATTGGCTATGTAGAGTGTATTCCTGAAAGCTATAGGTTAAACGTAGGTAATATTCTGTTTAGCAATATCAATAGTATTCAGTATATAGGAAATACAGCCTATCTTGACAAAGATTATGGACTTTATCATGGCATGAATTTATTGCGAATTATACCCAATACAACCATAGTTAGACCTCGTTTTTTGCATTTACTTCTTTGTACTGATTGGGCAATAAACTATTTTCAAACTATTTGCAATAAAGCAGTTTCACAAGCAAGTATCAACCAAACTGCGTTAGGTAAGAGTCGATTCCCGATCCCACCAATGTCTGTTCAACAACAAATCTGTAGTATGTTTGAACTCACTGAGAGAAAATTGGATAATGAGCAAGAATACATAAGTTGTCTTCAACAGCAGAAACGGTATTTGCTTCAGAAAATGTTTATATAAACATTAGGCTTAATAGATACTTCTTCAATAAAATGTATTGTTCCGTTAATGACTTTTCATTTGCCAAACGGCAATGCAAAGCGTCAAGAGTGTTAGCTATATGTCCTTGTTTCTCTAAGCTTGGTAGTAAAAACTTCATCTTCATAAAGTCATTTTTTTGAAGATTAAACCGTGTACTCCCTTGTGCTAACGGATATATAGCCCTACGAAATGAAGAACTTGAAATGAAGTGGGCAAGGTATTGAGGTAATACACGTTCATCATAGAAATGAATGCCAAAGCAGAAGCTATTCAAATAAAGTTTCTGCGTATTGCCCAAATATACTGCACCTATACCAACTTCTTCCGGAGTTTCAGATGAGAGTGTGAATAAGGCATCACCGTACTGCACACTGTTTTGTTTTTCGTTGGGAGCGATTTGTACCAATTCATAATCCTTTTCCGAGATGTAAGTATTCTGATACACATTCATATAAGTAATGAATGGCTCACCATATCCGAAATCATCACCGCCTTTTCCGCTTAATCCAGAATAAGCTTCACCCAAATCTGAAAAGCAGACGGTTTCTCCCTTAATACCTTTGTGGATATTATCGTTTAGCCCTTTAATTAAGGATTGCAGTTTCTCAATGATTTTGTTTTGGGTGACTATTCTCTCATCCAAAAGTTGAAACAATCGTGAAATTTTTCTCTGTTCTACTACAGCAGGAATAGAAAAACTGAAACTTTCCATTTGATTTTTATCCCCTCTCGGCATTTTTACACCTTTGGCACCGCTCATAACATAATTGATGAACTTATCTGACGCAATTACATTATAGAGAAATTCTGGTTCGCAGGTTTTACTTCTCAGAACAAATACATCTGCACTACAGCCACCTATTCTATCTGAGAACCACACTTTTTTTAGATAGGGACGAATATTTGATAACAGTATATCATTCTTTTTATATGCTACGACATTGGTATTTGCTGGAATAGAAATAGCTGATTGCACACCTTGAAAATTTTGCAGAATATTCTCCGTTGAGATATACGTACTCTCATCTAATAGCCCAGATGAAATTCTCTCTTTCTGAAAATCCGCAACATCCTTTAGAGATACATTAACCCACTCCTCCGTAAACTCAGGAAATCTCAAATGGGGAACATTAAGGACTTTTTTATCTTTATTATCTATTGCCATAGTTGTCATTATTTTATAGGATTCAAGTCAAATGGAAGCAATGGTGTTTCATCATTACCCTCATTAAAACGGTCAAAATCCGATATGTATGATTTGTCTTGAATCAGTTTATATTTTTCGTATTCGCTATAAGCCTTATCTCTTGCTTCCTCTTGTGTTACTTTTCCGGCTGTATCGCACGGCTCGTAATCCATCGTTGCAAGATATTGTTGAAGGAACTTTTTCCAATCATCCATAGTTGAAACGATATGACGTGCAGCACGTGATTCTGCCATATCAAGAAAGGCAGTTGTGATAAGATTCAACTGGGACAATTCTGAATCTGACAGGTAATTTTTTGCGACGATGGTATCAGACTTTTGCACTCTTCCGTTAGGAGCTTTCTTCCACGTGGTAAGCCCCATATAAGGTTGCTCAGAATCAGCTCGTTGATAGATAATTTCCGCTGCCGTATGATGGGTAACGGCAAGGTGCATCATATTCTGTACCATCTTGAAGAACAACTTTGTATCTTCTGATTTCGGGTCATAATCCGCACTACATTCTGCATAAATGTCAGTTATCTTTTGGTAATATCTGCGCTCTGAGGTACGTATCTCACGAATACGCTCAAGCAAATCGTCAAAATAGTCTTTCCCGAAATGTTTGCCCTGTTTCAGTCTCTCATCATCAAGGGCATATCCTTTAATGATAAACTCTTTCAGCACTGAAGTAGCCCAAATACGGAATTGAGTAGCTTGATAGCTGTTTACTCTATACCCCACCGCCACAATAGCATCGAGGTTGTAAAATAGCGGCATACGTTCCACTTCCCGGTCTCCTTCTGTTTGAACTATCCCAATTTTTCGGATAGTTGCCTCTTTGGAAAGTTCTCCTGTTTCGTAAATTTGTCCGAGATGATAATTTATAGTTCTGACATCAACTCCAAACAAGTCCGCCATTCTTTTTTGTGACATCCAGAATGTTTCGCTGTTGAAAATGACTTCTACCCGTGCCTCCCCTTGTGCTGTTTTATACAACAATATATTAGAGCTTAGTGAATTATGCATAAGTTCTGCCATTGAGACAGATTGTGAGAAAAAGTCCCGTGCTTGTTGGACGAGCAACTTTTTACCATCAGCATTTTCCGCAATAATCATACATGCCATACGAGAGAGACGGAATATATTTACCTTGCGGAATGAGCCGTTTCCTATCTTGACCATATCAACCGCTTGGTTGAAATGTTCATCCACATTCATCCCTTTTTCTCCGGCTACTTTAATGGCTTTATCTATGACTCGTTGAAATTTCCAATAAGCAGAATAGCCCATCGCACCACAAAGGTCACGGGAACTCCAGTATTCATTCCCGTTTTCATCCTTGCGGCATATATTCTCAAATGAAGGAGTCATCTGAGGTATGTTGTCATTTTCACCCATTGCTATTACTTTTCTGAACTATTCTACCAGTCCCAATTCTTTCAGGTACACTTCAATCTCTTTGTTGAGTTCAGCACGTTTGGCTTCCAACTCCTTTATCTCTGCCATTACAGCCTTTATGTCGATAGGTTCTTCCTCTTCAAAGGTATCAACGTAACGTGGAATATTCAGATTGTAATCATTCTCGGCTATTTCTTGAAGAGAGGCAAGGTGACTGTACTTTTCTATTTCCTTGCGGTCACGATAAGTTTCGACAATCTTTTGGATATGTTGCTCACGAAGTTTGTTCTGGGTCTTTACCTTTTCAAACTCCTTGCTTGCATCAATAAACAGAATATTGTCATCTTCCTTACGACATTTCTTGAAAACAAGAATACAAGTCGGAATACTTGTACCATAGAAAATATTCGCAGGTAATCCTATAATGGCATCCACATAGTTTTTCTTTTCTATAAGGAAACGACGGATAACTCCCTCCGCATTTCCTCGAAATAGTACACCATGCGGAGCAACACAAGCCATTGTACCACCCTCGTTCAAGTGATAAATCATGTGCAGAATAAATGCATAATCGGCAGTCTTACGTGGTGCAAGCCGTCCTGCTTTGCTGAAACGATCATCAGTATTGAATTTGTCGGCAGCACTCCATTCGGCTGAGAACGGAGGATTTGCAACCACTGCATCAAACTGAGTATCACCAAAAGCATCCCATTCAAGTGTATCACCATTTTCAATCTTGAAGTTGCTGAATCTGATGCCATGAAGCAACATATTCATTCGGGCAAGGTTATAAGTTGTAGGATTCTTTTCCTGTCCATAAATATCAACTGCATTTCCAATATTAGCAGCACGAAGAAGCAACGAACCACTACCGCAAGTAGGGTCATATACATTGCGTAAACGCTGGTGTCCGATGGAAACAATTTCTGCTAAGATACGGCTGACTTCCTGCGGAGTATAGAACTCTCCAGCCTTTTTTCCGGCTCCTGCGGCAAATTGCGAAATCATATATTCGTAAGCATCACCCAAAATATCAATCTCCTGTGATGCCTCTACTCCGAAGTCTATATCATCTAATGCAAGAAGCACGTTACTAACGAGCGTGTTTTTATCGTCGGCAGTCTTGCCCAATTTAGGTGATGCCAAGTCTATATCTGAAAACAATCCGCCAAAATCTTCTTCACTATCCTGTCCTAAAGTACTGTCTTCAATACGCTTCAATGAACGTTCAAGCATAGGCAAGATATTTTCTTTACGCTTGATAGCCTCTATTACGGACGAAAACAAGAATTTCGGTTCTATGAAATAGCCGATATTCTCCAAGCATTGGTTCTTTGCTTCCTCTTGAAGTTCCACCGCATCGGCATCATCCATTTTCCACAATTCCTTAAAGGTTATTTCATCATCCACCAAGGCATTGTTGGCATACTTCTCTATTTTTTCCGACAAGTACTTATAGAAGATGAAACCTAATGTAAAATACATAAAGTCACTTGCCGACATATTGCCACGCAAACGATTTGCAACCTCCCAAAGTTGGTCACGGAGTTTCTGCTGTAATTCTTCGCTCATAATATCTTATTCCCAATTAAACGTTTTTATAATACTACGCAATCTTTCCATTATTCTCGTCAAAGCCTTTCGGGTTTTGATAAGACCGAGATGCTTCTCTTTCAATGCCTTTTGTATAATTTCAGGCTGTTCTTTTTGTAAATAGTCATACTCTTTTATGTAAAGATTAAGCACTTCGGCAGAAATTTGTTCATCATCCGCCAAATCACTCACAGCCTTATTGCGTTCTGACACAATATATTGGTTCAAACGTTCCTCTAATTCATTTGTTCCATCTGCTCTATTGCGCCCATTCATGAAGTTTTCCTTGTCTTCATCTACATTCTTTTGAATAAAGCCGTCGATGAGTTTTGCTTTGCCTCGCATTCCAGCATCCTTAATCATTGTATCAAGGATATGCTTGCGCTTTTCTGAATAATCATCGCTATATGGGTCAAGTTCCGCAATGAGTTCAAGAATATACGCTACATTGATAATATCACTATGCAGAAGTTCAAGACAGAAATCAATGTCTTCCAGCCCTTGACTATTGCCATATGGAACAGGATCTTCCGCAACAGTTGACTGTGTAGCAGGTGGGTCAATAAAACCAACCGTAATGTCGAGGTATTTACTCTTATAATCATTAAACTGCTGTTCGGTCATACCGAGGTCTTCAGCATCCTCGCTGTAATCTTCGTATATCTGGATTTCTGCATGTTTACGGATAATGTCTCTGAACGCAAGTACAAAATTCTTCTTGTCATTTTCACTTTGCAGAAGGTCTATACTACTTGGCGTTGGATATTTTTGCAGAAAATCTGTTGCCAAACCCTTGTACTCATGCTTAACTTTTTCAAACGGAGGACGTACTATATCTTCAGGATTGTCGGAATTGCTAAACAGTTTTATAGACGTATCAACATTGTTTTTCAGATCACGGAAGCATACGATTTTACCGAATCGTTTCTTCTCGTTCAACACTCGGTTGGTACGACTGAATGCTTGCAGCAAACCGTGATATTCCATATTCTTATCCACATAAAGTGTGTTCAGTTTTTTACTGTCAAAACCAGTAAGGAACATTCCCACGACAAGACAAAGGTCAAGCGGTTTCATATCCGCTTTCTTCTTTTTCATGCGCAGGTTGATGTCATCATAGTAAGCACGAAAGTTCTCTGTTGTAAAAGATGTGCCGTAGTTTTCATTATAATCATCCATAATGGATTGTAGTTCATCTGCTTCGCCCACACTTTCGCTGACATATTTTCCCGTACCCATACCAGTCTGTTCATCATCTTGACTATTATTGGCTGCGTATGTAAATACTGCACCTATACGGATTTTAGGATTCAATGATTTGAAAATCTTGTAATAGCGGATAAGCATAGGAACAGACTGTACAGCAAACAATGCGTCAAACTCTCCATCAAATGTAGATTTATTGAAGTTGTTAAGGATAAATCTTGCAATCTCCTCCATACGAGTTTGGTTATCGTTATCTACAATCTCGTTACCATGATAATACTCCACTAGGAAACCAAGCACATTTTCATCAGCAATAGCATCTTTGATGAGATATTTATGAAGACAATTGCCGAAAATTTCTTTTGTCGTATGTCCATCCACTGCATTTTCGGTAAAGATAGGTGTTCCCGTAAAACCAAAAATCTGGGCATTATCAAAGAACTTCATAATCTTTTTATGGCTATCCCCAAAATGACTACGGTGACACTCATCAAAAATCATCACGATGCGTGAATGACGGATAGCGTCAATCTTGTTGCTATACCACGTCTTACTAACTGCCGCATTAAGTTTTTGAATGGTGGTTATGATGATTTTGGAATTGCTTTGAAGTCGCTTCACGAGTTCATCCGTATTGTCGGTACTATCCACTGCACCCGGCTCAAAAGCCTCGTATTCCGATTGCGTCTGAGTATCGAGATCATGACGGTCAACAACAAACATCACCTTATCCACATCATCCAATTCTGATACAAGTTGTGCAGCCTTGAATGAGGTCAATGTTTTTCCGGCACCTGTTGTATGCCAGATATAACCATTATCATTGGAGTTTTGTACACGATCCAAAATCTTCTCTACCGCATAGAATTGGTAAGGACGAAGTACCATCAAGCACTTGTCGCCCTCATGCAGCACAATATACTTTCCTATGATTTTGCCAAGCGTACATTTTTCCAAGAAGAATACGGCAAACTTGTCCAATTCATTGAACGGATGATTGGCGGCATCTGTCCAGTTGAATGTGAACTTATACCCACTATTTGGATTATTGGCAAAATAGCGAGTGTTAACGCCATTGGATATAACAAACAACTGGATATAATCAAACAATCCGTGAAACGAAGTCTTGTGATAACGCTGTATTTGGTTGTATGCCTGTTTAAGTTCCACGCCACGACGTTTCAATTCAATCTGCACAAGTGGCAAACCATTGATTAGGATCGTCACATCATAACGGCATTTTTTACGTCCTTCCACTGTGATTTGGTTGGAAACCTGAAATTCATTCTGACACCACTGTTGCCTATTTAGAAATTCCACCCATATACGCTGTCCATCAGCCGTATCAAGCGGATATAAATCACGGAGTTTCTTTGCCTTTTCAAAGCGAGTACCACCTTCAAGGTATATGAGAATCTTCTCAAACTCTTCTGTCGTAAACTCATTGCGTCCATATTCCTCCAGCCGTTTGCGGTTATGAACCTCCAACTGCCGCTTGAAATTGGCATACAAATTATCCTCTTCTACAATTTGGACATATTCATAGTCCATTTGTTGAAGAGTGGTTATCAGTCCGGCTTCCAATGCCGCTTCACTTTGTGTTGACATATCCTTGCCCTATTATGAGTAGTTACTACTTATGCTATTAGTATTCTGACATCCAATACCTTTTCGATTTTACATAGATTGCAAATGCATCTAAAACCATCAAATCGATTCAGGTTCTATTGCAGTCTTTCTTTTTTATCGGTTATTAAATCCTTCAAATCAACTTGTAGAATCTCGGCAATCCGCTGGAGCGTTTCCAAATTAGGTTGAATCCTATTGCAAGCATAAGCATTGACCATGCTAAAACTCTTATCCAATTGTTTGGCTAACCACGTTTGAGAAATGCCTTTTTCCGAAAGGACTGCCTTTATTCTATTCAGTTTCATTCTTTAATACGATTTTATAGTGCAAATATAGCGAATTATATTCGATAATTGTGATTATTTTTGTACTTTTGCACCTACAAGGTAAATAACTTGGATTCACGCATATGACAGCCAAAGATAGAAGTAGATTACATCGAGGTTATAAACGCTTCTTACGTCAGCTAAAAACAAAGAGACAAAAAAGAAGAAAGGCTCAAATCCTATGCGAAGAGAATGCCCGCTATAATAGGAAAAATGGCGTGATTCTCTCCGTAGATCAATTGTTGTCTAACACACTTTCTCCAAGTGTTTCGTATCTACTTAACTGCATAAGCAGTCCTCTTAATTACGAATTGATAAATAAAGAGAATAATAACACTAATTGTTATGTTGAAATACCAAGACTTTTTTCTCTAATTGAAAATCCCCAAGAAAGTTATTCCGCAATCAGAAAACTGATAGTTTTGTCTTTATTTTCAAACTATCCAGAAATATTCATTGACTATACCAAATGTGATGAATTCACTCTTGAGGCTCAAGTTTTGTTAGACTTAATACTTAAGGATATATTTAGGTTTTACAATAGATGTCGAAAGAAAAAGCGCTTTAAAAAGTACGCAAAAAGGATTACAGACAGATCTACTAGGGGAAGTTCCATAAGAACCATGTTATTTTCCGTAGGTTCTTTAGCAATTCATGCAAAAAAACAAATAGAGTTTTCTCATGTTGTTCCGTATAATCTTTGCATTCATCGTTCTGAAGTTGATACTATTCGACAAGCAGAAATGAAGGACATAGACACAACTACTTTATCTGACTATGTTGATACTTGTTTGTCAAAAATGGGTCGTAATTTAGAAGATGAGCAAATAGATGATTTATGTACCGTTATTGGAGAAATTCTCATTAATGCAGAAGAACATTCTTCTACGAAATGTCGCTATTCGATAGGATATTTTGAAGAACAAGAAATAGATGGAGAAAAAGTTGGAGTATTCCAACTAGTCATAATGAATTTAGGAATGTCGATTTACGAGAAATTCAAAGATGAAAATTGCCCAAATCCTATTATATCTGATAAGATGAAGGAGTTGTCAAAACAATACACACACAAAGGATTCCTAAAAAAGAAAGAATTTGAAGAAGAAACTTTATGGACACTATATTCTCTACAAGATGGAGTTACTTCAGTATCCCCAGAAAAATATAAAAATAGAGGAAATGGCTCTTTGCGCTTTATCGAAAGTTTTTACAACTTAAAAGGTTGCAACGCATCAAAATTATCAAAGATGACGTTACAATCGGGAAAAGCAAATATTGTATTTGACGGTAAATATCCAGTAACAGAATCTATGGTAAAAGGAGAAAAATATAGAGTCCTTACATTTAACAGCTCTGGAAATATTGAAGACAAACCTGATAATAAATACGTTAAATGTAGCGAGTTCTTTTTCCCTGGCACATTTATTCACGCATATATATATTTATAATTATGAAACAAAGTAAAGATAATATTATCAATTTAGAAGACTTTAGGGTCAAACGTGGCAATATTGTTTCTAAGGTTTTCACAGGTAGAGATCGAGGAGTCTATGTGAGAGAAAACTCACATATTGATGATATTGATTCTAAATATGAAACAATAGAGATCATTATTCCCGAAAATATCAAATCTATCAACCCCTCATTTTTTGAGGAGTTATTCAGAAATGTTGTCACAAAACATGGTAGGGATGAGTTTATGAACAAATACAAATTCCGTTCTTTGGGAACTTATAAATACGAAAGGACGTTATCAGAAGCCATTCAACGAATATTAAGAAATAACACTGCAATTGGATAATTATGGATACTTTACAATTGGTTATTGATTCTATTTCTAAAATAGCAATTATACCACAAAGCATTAGTCAAGGAATTTCACCACAACCTATTGCTTGTCTTGATGCGTTACATAAATTGGGAGTTGTATTAATCGCTTTATTTAATCTTATATTTTCTATTTATCTATACAAAACAAATAAAATAAACCAGAAAATAAAAGACATGAAAGTTAATAGACAAAATCTATTAAACATATTGATTCTCAACCACAAATTAAATGATTTCTATAAGATATTCGCCTGTATTCATACAGAATGTCAAATCCTTTTAAATACAGAAATAGGTGAGGAAAAACGAAAAGAACAAGCAAATGGAAAACTGGAAGAGCTATTTATTCAACTTAATTTAGAATTTATTACTACTCTACGAGCTGTTGACATAAAATTAAGTGATGAGATTTTATCTATTTCTGATACTCTACAAAGTAAATTATCCGAAAATATTTTTGATAATGGCGTAAATTTGCATGTTAGAGACAAATATGATGAATTGATTCAAACCCCCATTTCGAATGCAGAAATAGAAATACTAAAAAAACTATACGAGTTTTCGTAATTCAATACTAAGTGATATGTTAAGAATCAAATTATCACAAATGACACGAAAGCGTATTTAATTAGCAGAGATCAAACATGGATATATTTAGTGAATACATGAATGACGAAAACATCGAAAAAATGCGAAAGAGCTAAGCTCTGGCGAGCATCTATCGGGTTACAAGCAGTTGACAATCTGCGTGTATCCAGCTTTCTCATTGAGACTGCACGTAAACATATAGAAGGGCTTATTTCTATGGATGAGGTTCATAAAATGATAGATGAGCATTATGCACAAAAACGCAAGCAATCAAAACCAGATTGAATACTCACCTATCAGTATTATCGCCTTTCAGTTATTCGAAATTTTCGAATAACTGTCCCTCCGATGTACCATAAAAGCTACAAGGAAGAATATTCTAAGCATTGTGTATTTTACCGTTTTATAGTCTTTGTTAAAGCCTCGCAAGCCGTCCTTTCAATAATTCGCCATACTTTTCTTTTAATTCAGCACTTAGGAAAGAGTTTTGAATGATAGTCTCAAACTTGGGCAATAGTTTGATATATTTATTTATCAGTCGTTCTACAATCACATTCTCTATACCTAGCATGGAAGCTGATCGAATAAAATCCTCTCTTTGAAGCTTTTTCTTCCGACCATTCAAAGTCAATGCCAACTCTTCGTCATCCTTGGGATTGATGATAGCCGCATTTAGCAAATCATAAGCAGGGGTTAAACGTATCTTATCCGCCACCTCATACAAAGAGAAGTTTTTCAAGTGCATGTCGTTATTCCCTGTCAACCAAGAGAAAAGCACCAACTCAAAGAAATTGGTAACATCCATCTTTGGTAAAGACGAGTATTTCAAAACGACCTTGCCGACACGTTCATAACTGCTCTTGTATTTGTGCTCTGTTTGCCTTTCCGTCAGTTGGCACATATCTTCCATCGCAATCTTCTCTCCGGTAGAAGTCCTGTCTATCCGGCGGGTAAGATAGCATAGCGTATCATCTGCCATCCGCATCAGCGTATGAGGAACAACCTCAATACGTGCCACCTCAGCAAGGTGCATGGTTAAATCCTCAACCTCAGGCATCATTTCATATTGCGAGGTCTGTGGTTTACAAATATAACCGCCCCATAGCCCGACAATAGTCAATCTTTTACAGCCCTCATGTTCCTTCAAATGCAAGGATAATTTCGGCTGAACACCGGTCAAAGAGGTTTGTTCTTGAATGATTTGCAGAGCAAGCTGATCAAGTTGTTCTGTCGTATAATCAAGAACAGGCAATGTCGTTGTTCCGAAAAACTTTTTTATGCAAGCCGTGTGCATGTCCTTTTCCCCCTTTAAGAGCGGACGATAACAATATAAGCAATTACACATGGCTTCCCTCCTTTTCTTCCAATGGAATAACGCTTACTGCTCCGATACAATCCTTGCAGCATGTCAGCAACAACGACATCCGGTCAAGAATACTGATGTCTGTATTCCTCAACGCAACATCCAACAACCATCCTTCAGGAATCAAACCATCGAAAAATGGAAATAGTACATGACTTGTATATGCTTCCTCCTGTAAAGGCAATGTCATGCTAACCGCCTTTGCCGTTTCCGAAGAGAGATATTCCGGCAAATAGCGGAATTCATACCCGGCATCATTTTCTGTCAGAATACCTGCCAATTGGTCTTTGTAAAATATATGGGCTTGTCTCATTGATTATCAGTTTTAGAAGTGGCAACCATTTCATAATTGAAAAAGGCAAGGAGCTGGTTCACTTTATCGAGACGTAGCGTTTCCTTGCCCTGTTCAAGGTCTCGCACAAAGCGCAATCCTACTCCCGACTTCAACGAGAGTTCTTCTTGCGTCAGATTATATTGCTTTCGCAACATTTTGACCGTAGTAGAAAGATTATTCATAGCATCATACTTTATACCTTTTCGGGTACAAAGTTAGCATAAATATTCGATATTATATCAGTATGGGTATAATTTATTGTTTCACCACTGCAATTATATCAGACAGGGTATAATTCAATGAGGATTGAGATGTTAATACTAAGGCTAAAAACAAGTACAACGCAATGGTTCTACACTTTTCCAAGCGAATAATTCAGATTTGCTGCACTTTTTCCAGCGAATAACGCCCAAATGAAAACACTTTTTCAGACGAATAAATCATGTATTACCACATTTATTCAAGCCAATCATATATTTTCGTGCAAAATTTCAGTGCAAACCACAGAAATTCCAAGAAAACCACTACCTTTGCATTCAACAAGCGTTCTGTAACATACCTGCGGAAATGCCCTATCACTCAACACATTGTATCTGATAGCGGACATTCCACAAAAGGACTGAAAAGAGGCGGTACAACACGTATATGCAATACCATGAAATACAGCGGTTTGCATTTGTCCCCACATTCTGTGTATTTGTCAAAACAGAGGTTGTACCGATTAAAATGAATGGTCGCTGATAATCAATGATGTAAATATGCTGCATCGGAAAATGTGTGAGACATTATGAGAGATCCAGAAAGAGTATTAAACAGTCTGGCGAAGCAAAGTAAAATCTCAATGTACAGATTTGAAAGGCTATATCGGATTTTGTTCAATAAGGAAATATATTATGTTGCTTACCAAAAGCTATATGCAAAGGAAGGTAACATGACTCCCGGAGTTGATGGAAAAACCATTGACGACATGAGTATATTCCGTATTGAACAATTGATTGAATTGCTCAAAAGTGAGCAGTATCAGCCTGTATCATCAAAAAGAATTTATATTCCGAAGAAAAACGGATCTAAACGACCTTTGGGAATACCTTCTTTTGATGATAAACTGGTGCAAGAGGTTATCCGTATGATTTTGGAGGCGATCTATGAAGACAATTTTGAGAGTTGTTCTCATGGATTTAGACCAAACAGAGGATGCCATACGGCACTATCCCGTATCAAGGATACTTTTACAGGTTCCAAATGGTTTGTTGAAGGAGACATTAAAGGATTCTTTGATAATATCGATCATGATATTTTGATAAGAATACTTGAAGAAAGAATTTCTGACAACAGGTTCATTAGGCTAATCAGAAAGTTCCTGAATGCTGGATACATGGAGGAATGGACATTTCATAGGACATACAGTGGAACACCACAAGGTGGAATTATTAGTCCAATACTGGCTAATATCTATCTTGATAAGTTCGACAAATATATGAATGAATATATCCATAACTTTAATGAAGGCAAAAAACGCAAACCCGATACAGTTTATGCAAAATATGCATTGAGAAAAATCAGAGCCGAGCGAAAACTTAAAATTGAAACAGATAAAAAGAAACGTGAGTTCTACCTGAATCGCATTAATGAATGTTGTAAAGCCCGTAACAACTATCCAAGTTTAGATGAGATGGACAGTAGCTACAGAAGATTGAAATACATCCGATATGCAGATGACTTTTTGATTGGAATAATCGGAAGTAAAGCAGATTGTGTTAAAGTCAAGAAAGACATCAAAGATTTTCTTGGAGAAAAACTCAATCTTGAATTATCTGACGAAAAAACATTGATAACCAATACAAAGAAGAACGCAAAATACCTCGGATATGAAATCGGAATCTACAAAACAGATCAAACAAAACGGATTGGTAAAGGAACTGCTCAAAGATACTACAGGTCAAAAGTCTTTTTAAAAGTATCTATGGATACAATGAAAAAGAAACTCTTCGAGTATAATGCTATCAAACTGACCTATCATAATGGGAAAGAGAAATGGCATCCCAAGGCAAGGCCTTGCATGAAGAATAATGACGACTTGGAAATACTTTGCCAGTACAATGGGGAGATACGAGGCTTTTACAACTATTATTCATTGGCGAATAACAGTTATACTATTGATTCTTTTTATAATATCATGGAATACAGTATGTACAAAACCTATGCTTGCAAATATAAATCATCAGTTCGCAAGGTTCTTCGAAAATACAGTAAAAACGGAGAGTTTGGAGTTGACTATATCAAAAAGAATGGGAAAACAGTACGGTGCGAGTTTTATCATGACGGTTTTAAGCGCAAGCCTTTAAGTAGAATTAAATTCAATGATGATCAACCGCTTATTAAAATCACAAGAACGAGCCTAATCGATTGGATAAAAGCCAATAAATGTGAGATATGCGGAGCAGAATCGGTATTATCGATGCATCATGTGAAAAAGCTCAAAGATCTGCAAGGAAAAAGGATCTGGGAAAAACACATGATTGCCCGCAGACGAAAAACCATTGCGGTATGCCACGATTGCCATTGGAAAATTCATACAGGGAAGTTAGACTGATAATATTAGTGGAGAGCCGGATACGTCGAAAGGTGTAAGTCCGGTTCGGGGGCGAGTACTTGGAAACCTAACATAGCAATATGTAAAGGCGCTGGGTGCTTAGCCTACATCGTTTTCAATCGGGTAGATAATGACGGTAAAACGATTAGCGACAAGAACGACTTCCGCAGAAATGAAAAGGCGTGTAAGATGTTGACGGCAAAATACCGATTACATTTTGCCAACGGCAAAGACCATATCAAGGAGGAACGCTTGCGCCCATACGACCGGACAAAACACGAGATATACAAAGCGTTGAAAGAGGAGCTGCCCAAAGCTCAAAATTGGGATGAACTGAAAGATGCTCTTGCCGACCGCGACATTGATATGAAATTCAAAGTCAGCCGAACTACAAGAGAGATAGAGGGTGTCAAGTTTGAGTACAGCGGTTTTTCTTTCTCCGAATCAAAAATCAGCCGGGAGTTCAGCTATTTGAATATCGATAAACGATTGGAACAGAATGCTTGTACTTCCTCATTTGAATACCTCAAGCAAGGATTCTCACAGAAAAATGAAGAAGTGCTGCAAAGCGTTTCCCATTCCGACAATGGTTCAAGTATAAGTCTTGGTCTGTTGAATGGCAGTTTATCCTACGATGCCACTGCCGCAGAAGAAGCTGAGTTCAATCGCCAGATGAAAAAGAGAAAGGCTAAGCGCAAGCGAGGCTTTCATTTATAATCCACTATTTATTAACTTTTTAAATTCAATTATTTATGGAACAAAACGATTTGATTCTTGATTTCAATCTCTACTTGTGTGAGAAGTTTGGCTACAGAAACAGTTGTAGCGTGATGCAAAATGCCAATGGCTTTTGTGTGAACATCAGTGAGCGCGATTTGGACTGCTACATCCGTTTTTGGGAGTACAGCGATGGAAGAGGCAACTTCCCCGATTGGAGCATCATCATTGTGCGTAGTAACTTCAAGAAGAACCAAGCCGAAAGCCTGAAAGATTTGGCTCGTTTCTTCAAGGAATACATGCCACGCTACGGTTACAAATACCTCTGTACAGAAGGTGATGACTACAAGTATTATCAGACACTCGGCTTGAAACTTATCCATCAAGACCTGTTCGGACAAGAGAATTATGGATTGGCAATAAAAGATTTGAATGTCTGATACTTGGTTTAGAGTTAAGGAGTGGATTTTTCCTCTCCTTTGCTTTTTAAATACCGATAAATCAGAATTTACTGACACTTGATCGTTCATCAGAAGAGGCAGAAGTTGGTCACGCTGCTTAATCAATTCTTCACATTCTACCCTAATTTGTTTTATTTTGTAGAATATCGGAGCTAATGTTTTGTCGAATCTTTTGAGTAAATTTTTATTAGGCTTCACCATTGATAAGGTATAAAAAGTTGAAACTGTCATACTTGGCACACCAGTTCCTGAATCCCATCTTGTAAAGTCAATGTCTTTAATTGTAAAGAAAATATACTTAGCACAATGTGGTATTTTCATTTCAGAATAGAACATTGTATCAACTGTCCAAAAGGCTTCATCAACATACATAATGTTGTTTAATGTTCCTTTTCTTGGCATTAAAACCGACTCTCCTCTATATAAATTTTCATTTACTCTACGCATTTCTCCACCACTACCATAAACGGGATATAAACCTTCTGCTAAATGTTTGTGGTCACGTCCGTTTTTGATGGTCAGAAAATATTCTAATGTACAATTATCCCATCCTTCAGGAATTTCTCGTTTTAATTTCTCACTCCAAACCATTTCGCCACCACTTGACTTATATGGTTTTCCATCTTCATTTGGAAAATCAAACTGCACAAACCAATAATCATAGAGTTGCTTCGCCATCGCCTCTAAATTCTGATTTAGCAGCCTCTTATATTATATATAAGGACAAAAATATCAGAATTATGAAAGAGAACATCATTCAGGCGATAGTTGCGAAGATGCAGCGTGACTTGGATTGCCGACAAATGGCACGGCTTAAAGCTGTGCTTGCATCAGAACTGCATAATGTAGAAATCATTGAAAAAAGCGATTGCGCCATACAGCAAACGCAAGAGAATGAGCATCTTCTTAACTCCTTTATATCAGCCAAAAAGATAGAGGGATGTTCAGACAAAACTCTGGCTTACTACCGTAATACCATTGAACGATTGCTGGTTACACTTTCTTTGGCTATTTGCCACATCAGCACAACGGACATCCGCTCCTATCTATCCGATTATCAAGAAGAACATCAATCGAGCAAAGTAACCATCGACAATATGAGGCGCATCTTCTCCAGCTTCTTTGCATGGCTTGAAGATGAAGATTATATCGCCAAAAGCCCGGTCAGACGTATTCACAAAGTAAAGACTGATTCTCTTGTAAAGGAGGTACTTTCTGACGAACAATTAGAGCAACTTCGTGATTGTTGTTCCAACAAGAGAGACCTTGCCATTATAGACATTCTTGCCTCCACAGGTATCCGTGTGGGTGAGTTGGTTAAACTGAACCGTGAGGATATAGATTTCCATGAGCGTCAATGCGTGGTATTCGGAAAAGGTAACAAAGAGCGTGTAGTTTACTTCAACGCCCGTACAAAACTACATTTGCAACAATACCTTAATGAGCGAACAGATGATAATCCAGCTTTATTTGTTTCCCTCAATTCGCCACACTCACGACTGACTATCAGCGGTGTGGAAGTTAGAATCAGAAAAATGGGGCAATCCCTTTCTATGCCCAAAGTTCATCCTCACAAGTTCCGTCGAACCCTTGCGACAATGGCTATCGACAAAGGTATGCCCATCGAACAGGTGCAGCGACTACTTGGTCATGTACGCATTGACACCACACTGCATTATGCTATTGTGAATCAAAACAATGTAAAGTTGGCTCATAAGAAGTATTTGGGATAACTGAATCACAAGAATCTGCCTAAAATTATGTAACTTTGCATTCAAATTGGATGCAAATGAAGAAATATAAATTGGGAGACATTGCTACTGTTGAAATCAGTGGCGTTGATAAAAAAATAACAGACGGAGAAAAAGAAATCCGTCTCTGTAATTTTGTTGATGTTTATTATAACTGGGCTATCACTATAGCTCAGCATGACAGTTTTATGCTTGCCACTGCTCGCCCCAATGAAATTTCCAAGTTCCAACTGAAAAAGGGACAAGTTGCATTAACAAAGGACAGTGAAACTCGTTATGACATTGGTATTCCCACTTATATAGCAGATGATTTTGAGGATGTTATATTAGGTTATCATTGCGCTCTAATATCTCCAAACAAAGATATTTTAGATGGACGCTATCTGAACGCACTTCTACATACCGACTACGCAAAAAAATATTTCGCTTGCAATGCCTCTGGAAGCGGACAACGTTATGCTTTATCCGTAGAAGTACTCAATTCTTTTCCTATCCCAATAATCCCATTGCATGAACAGAAACAAATTGGCGAAATATTTTCTGCTTTAGACAAAAAGATTGAACTCAACCGTCAGATAAATCAGAATTTAGAGGCGATGATGAAGCAACTCTATGATTATTGGTTCGTGCAGTTTGACTTCCCGAATAAGGAGGGCAAGCCGTATAAATCAAGCGGTGGCAAAATGGTGTGGAACAAAAAGATTAAGAGAGAAATACCCGAAGACTGGAAAGAAGTTACACTTAATGCCTTTATAGATAAAAATAAAGCTGGGGATTGGGGATATGATACGCCAAAAGATGGAACAATCAAAGTCGGTTGTGTGCGTGGCGCAGATATTATTAAGCTAAATGATGTGCCCACAAGATATATTACATCGAAACACTCTGACCGACTTTTAGAAGATGGTGATATTGTGATTGAAATTTCTGGAGGAAGCCCAGTTCAAGCGACAGGTAGAGTAGCTTTGATAACAAACGGAGTTATCGGAAGAAATGGAGGAGCTTTAGTATGTTCTAATTTCTGCCAGTCATTCAATATGAAGAAACGAGAGTTTTCAGAGTACTTCTATTATCTATGGCGAAACCTTTATGATAATGGTAACATGTTCAATTTTGAGGGGAAAACTTCTGGTATTAAGAACTTTCAAACAGATGTGTTTTTGGCAAATCATTGGTTTGAAGTTCCAAAACAATTAATTGAAACATTCCATACTATTGTTGCGCAATATCACTTGATGATTGACCAGAATATAATCGAGAATAATAACTTGATTAAGCAGCGAGACGAACTTCTACCGCTTTTAATGAACGGTCAAGTATCGGTAAATTCTGATTTATCGCTCGATTAAGTTCAATTTTGCGGTCTATTGAAGCAAGAATAGATACTAATTTATTCTGTTCATCCTTAGTAGGAGGCATTATTAACTTCAACTTTTTTAGTTCTGCTTGCGAAAGATTATCTCTTGCAGAGCCACTGCTAAGACCGACAAGATGATCATAAAGTGTATCAATACTATATTTAAGGAATGCAGAACTATAGTCTTTGTTTGGAAGAATCGCACAAATAGCTTGATTTGTACACGCTTCCATTTTAAGTAAAGATGCCTTACCTGCAGTAGCACCATACATTGCTACAAGCACCGTATCAATAGGGTATATCTCAGTACTTGAATTTTCAAATCCTACCTGTGATATAAAATTTGTTGTGTTATAAATATACGGACTTGCTAATTCGCCACTATTAATCCAAGGAATAGTACCGTTTTCATAATAGCTTGCTTCCGTGGACAATGGTGTAGCACCAGAGGATGTGTTAAAAGCCTCTGCAAGTGTTATCTCTTTCCAACCTTGTGGTGTGATCCTTTTCTTTTTATATTTTTTCAATTCCATTTACTGCATTGCTTTATTAATATAATCTTGAATCAAAGATAGATTGACCTCTATCTCTTTGCGCTTAATCACTAACTGATTAAGATGTGCTTTTTGCTGCGCTTTTTCTTGTACGGCTATGATATGATCAATTCTTGCTCCGCCAACAAAAGGATATACGGTATCTACTTCCATTTGCGCCTCTTCAATTCTGCCATCTAATTCTACAAGTTGCTGTTGGTATTTTCGCTGTGCTTCTACGATGTCCAAATTATTTGCCGCCACAAACACATCAAGCAGATGGCGAATAGCCTTAATCTGTTCCTGTGCATCTTTCGATGAGTTATTAGCAACTCTTAATGCAACAATTACAGCAATCACACTAATTATAGGACTTAATAGTGTAGCCCATTGGATTAACTCATCAATCATTGCTCTTTATCTCTTCATTTATCCAACATTCTCCTAACTTTTTTGTCAAAGTCAGAATCAATCTGTTGAGTTTTATTAAAAATATCGTATTCGCTTTCTGCCTTTATCTTGGCTTGTGCCACAGATATGTGCCCTTTGTCTGGCAATATCTGATATTTGCGGAAAGTAAGAAACTCATTGACACTGGCTGCAAACTGCTCCATATTAAACGTATTCTCACGCTCAATGAGATCCTCGATATAATCAAAATATCCCGTTACTGCACGTTCCAAACGGCGGATTTCATTTTCCTGCAAATAGTTCTTGGCTATTGACACATCAGATTTCAAGATACGCCCATCAGGAGCATTCTTCCATGTGGTCAATCCCATGTGTTCCTGGGTATGGTCTGCTTTAGAGTAGATGATTTCAGCTGCCGTTTGCCCTGTAATGGCATAATGAAAACGGTTCTGTATCATGGCATAGAAATCGTGTGTTGTAGGCGAGTTCTTGTCATAGTCAATACTACACTCTGCATATATGTCGGTAATCTGCTGCCAGATACGTCGTTCACTGGTACGGATGGAGCGTACCCTTTCAAGCAATTCACGGAAATAGTCTTTCCCGAATACTGCCGTCCCCTGTTTTAAGCGCTCATCGTCAAGCACAAAGCCCTTCTTGATATACTCATTGAGAATCTTGGTAGCCCATTGGCGGAACTTGGTAGCTTTTGGAGAAGAAACACGATAGCCGACTGCGATAATCATATCAAGATTATAGAAATCGACCAACTCTTCAACCTCGCCTCTTATGCCCCGATTTACGACAGTTGCAATTTTTGCAACTGTCGTGTCTTGCTGTAATTCTTTGTCCTTGAATATATTGGCTATGTGGCGGCTAATACCCGATTTATCAATGCCGAAAAGCTCTGCCATAGCCTTTTGTGTACACCAAATGGTCTCGTCTTTTATAACCACCTGCACCTTTCCCTCTTTATCGGGAAGATTGTATAATAGGAACTGTATTTCATTACTCATTGCTACCTACATTTGAGTTGAACTGCAAAGCATCCAACTGTTTCATAATCTCTTCTTCCAAACGATGACTCTCAGCAAATTGCTTAGCGAGAGTTTGCTTATAATTCGCCATACGAGCATTAAATTCTTCTTCCGTTATATCTACATAATCAATCTTGATGTCGAAATATTGTCCGGCGGAGAGAGAATATCCCTTTTCCTTTATTTCATCGTAAGTAACAGCTACAGAGAAATCTTCTACAGCTTCTTTGTTGCGGAACGTATTGACTATTAAGTCTATCTCATTATCAAGCAAACGTCGTTTCTGGTTATTGCCTTCTTTATATTCTTCACCTAATTTGCTTGCATCAATCAAAATTACTTTATCTGCCGTTGCCGACTTATCAAAGAATATAACGGAAACATTTGTTCCAGTGGTGGCAAACACATTGCTCGGCATAGATACACAACCATAGACCCAATGTTCATCTACCACACGTTGTAAAATTTTCTTTTCAACACCACTTTTGGCTGTAATAAATCCAGTAGGAATAACTATTGCGCCTTTCCCTGTTGTCTTTAGTGAATTTAAGACGTGCTGAATGAAACAGGTGTAAATCGCCATTTTAGGTTTCATCGGATCTACCTTTTTAACCGCATTCGGAACTCCTGCCCAAAAACGAATCGTATCAGCAGCCAATGTATCACGATACTCCGGGAAGTCAAGTTTAAATGGAGGATTTGAAACGATAAAATCAAATTTCTTTAATGCGCCATTTGATTCAGTGTGCGATGGTTCTGTCAATGTATTGCCTTGTACAACATTTGGCAGAGAAGCAGACAAACTATTTAAAATAAGGTTCAGACGCAACATTTCGCTCGACTTTTCTGATATATCCTGACTGAAAATCGAGCATCTATCCTCTCCTATCTGATGAGCAAGAGCCATGAGCAATGTACCTGTTCCAGCCGATGGGTCGTAACAAGTCACACCTCGTAAATCCGCATTGTCCCCTACCAATAATCTCGCCATAACTTGTGCTATGGCACGTGGCGTATAATATTCGGCATATTTACCACCTCCGGCATTATTAAATCCCTTTAGCAAATGCTCGAATATTCTTGAGAAGAAGTCATACTTCTCGATAAACACATGTTCAAAATTGAATGAGGCTACATTACGCATCAGCGATTTTGCAAACTCATCACGCTTTTGAGTGTCAGTGACAAAGGTTGTTATGGCACTGAAGATGTTCACCTTACTTTTCCCGGAAGTTGTCACAGAAAAAGTGTCAGCATTGATATTGGCTATATCTATTAATGTAGCATCCAACAATGTAGAGAAATCTCCCTTTCCTGTGGAATTATATAGATGTGACAATGTATGTTCCGGTTTAAGCCTCGGCACAGAAGCCGGCAAATAACTGAAAAGGTCTTCTACCTCTTCCTCTGTAAATGTGTCATATTCGGCATCCCACTTTTCTGCTTTGCTTAGCCGTTCACCGTACATTTTATCTCGTTTGGCTTCATAGCCGAACTTATCATTAAAGAACTTGTACAGAAACATCTCTGTGACGATTTTATATTCGCTTCCTGTTCCTGCCAAACCAAACGCACCTGTTGTACTTTTCAAAGAATCAATCAAGGCAATCGTTGATTCTGTTATATTTATATCGCTCATAATCAGTATGCAAAATTACGTTGTTGGAAATATTCCGTTGTAATAAGATTGTTGATATATTTACGGTCTGTCAAATTTGCCTTGATTCCAAGGTCTATTAATTTATGACCTATAATAGCCAATACATCACGCTTAAAGGCATCTTCGTTATCCAAAATATTGATATTCAGGAATAACATATTATCTATTTGAGATTTCATCTGTGACAGATTCTCGGCTATTTCATATTCGAGTGCAGATATAATCGGCTGTTCACGTTTTTGATTTTCCTCCTCAATCCGCTTGTGAATACGAACAAAACGCTCATCACCCTTATATTTTTTCTTCAATATATTATTCCGTCTGTTTATTTCCCGAATCTTTTTCATTACATTATCCATGTAATCAATACTGTCTTTTGCATCTTGAGCATTTTGCGGAACAAAACCTTTTTTACGGAAATATGCCCGGAACTCATCTGCAAGGATGACATATTTTTCTTCATTCCTATCAAAATTGGCATCAAATTCGGCTTGTACCTTTTCGCAACGTTCTCGAATATCATTAACGACAATTCGCAGTTCCTCAGACATACCCTTTTTGAACTCAAACTCCAATTCTGACAGAGCCACATTGATTATTCCGGAAACATCTGCCTTATGCTCTGTACTTTCAAACAGATTCATCCTCTCTATGCGATGTGTAACCTCTGTAATCAAAGTAGGAATGCCACCAAAAGCCAAAGACTCTATTTTTTCTTTCAATTCATCATCGCCAAAAGCTCTGACTTGATTCAGAATAGCTTTAGCACCATTCAATACCGACCGTAATTCATAGAGCTTGTCTTTATCCTCTATTTCGTCAATTTCCTGTCTGAACTCTTCCGGATTATCGCAAGTGAAATTAAAGAGAACACTCTTGATTTCTTTCATTTTAGCTATTATCTCTTCCTTATCTTCGATAATAGCATTGCCAACAGGCTCGTTTTGTTTGGTCTCTTTAATATCCGCTGTACGGTTTAATTCTCTCAGATAGCGGTCATTTGTCGAATCAAAGTTTTCTTTTATATCTACAAAATCAACCACATAACCATATTTGAAATCTTTATACGGACGGTTTACACGAGTAAGAGCCTGTAACAAATCATGACCGTCAAGGCTACGTCCCAAATATAGTTTTTTCAATCTGGGAGCATCAAATCCGGTAAGCAACATCTGATTGACAATCAGCACATCTACTGTCTGCTGCTTCTTATATTCTTCAATATATGCTTTTCGTTCTAATTTGTCTCCTTCATCATGCAATATCAGAGAGGCACGCAATGGTTTGGCATGACCATACGCAACCATTGGCTCTGCGACCATTCCCAACTGCTCTTCCCACTTATCTTCAATATGCTGTGCAAATCTGAAACGCTGCTGCCATAAACGGAACATTTCACGAGCCTGTGGATTTGTTTTGCATACAATCATCGCCCCGATGGAATCATCCGCTTGTTCTTTTCTGAATCTTCGCAAGTCAGAAATAATATAATCAAGCAAAGCGTTCAGGTAACTTTCATGCTCAATTATCTTATTCTTGTCTATATCGCTTTTCTTGACTTCTACATTTCCTGCCAATTTATCAAGAATGCTCTCAATACGTTCTTTATAAATGGTTTCTATCGGTTCACGCATCAACTTTAGCGTATAACCATCCGCGATTGACTTATCATAATAGTAGGTATCAATGTAGTCGCCAAAAACACGCCAAGATTCTTTTTCTTCTCGTAACAAAGGAGTTCCTGTCAATGCGATTTTTACAGCATCCTTATCCGCTTCTAAAAGATTTGCAAGAAAACTACCCTGTGGACTATATCCTCTGTGTGCTTCGTCTATAAAGAATACACGTTGAAGATTAGTATTATAGCCAGACTCTATCTGTATCTTGGTAGAATCCTCTTTAAATTTCTGTATGTTTACAACCATTATTTCCGCTTTACCCTCACTGTTCACTACAGGAGTGGTATCGCGGATGTCTTTCATTAAATCGTCCCTACTATTGACATTCCTTACAACTAAGCCACGTGCAACAAACTCATCGCTCGCCTGCTCCATCAGAGCAATACGATCAACTATAAAGTAGAATTTAACAGCCGTCTCACGTTTTGCATAATAATCGGTCAGACTACGAACTGAATAATACGCCAATGCTGTCTTGCCACTGCCTTGCGTATGCCATATTATTCCACTCTTGACACCTTTAGATAATTTTTTGCGAATAGCCAATGAAGCAAACAATTGCTGATAGCGCATCACATGTTTTTCGAGAGTTGTAATTTTACTGCCATCTTCCAGTTCTGCAGTTCTGTTAACATAAGCAAAGCCATATCTTAACAGAAACAAGAACCTCTCTCGGCAAAGCATTGATGTCAAGACACGATTCGTTGGAGTATCTACCTTTTTATTTGTTTCATAATCGGGCAAGTTTTTAATAACGATACAGTTCCTATGTTTGAGAACTTGTTTTTCTGTATTTTTAGTCAACGCTATATATAAATATTCCGACACAAAAGTAACATCAGCCTCTCTAAACACATTAAAGAAAGCTTTCTCTTTTGATGCACAGCAATAAAACGCCCCTTGTATCGGAACCCTGTTTTCATTATCGTATTCCTGATTATTGGAAAAAATCATCAATTGGGTAAGATTGATAAAGCGACGAAAATTCTTGTTCCGCATCCGTTTATTAATCCTATCCCGCTCTGCTAAAATTCCATCGTGATTATTAGGTTTCTTGACTTCGATAAAAGCTAAAGGCAAGCCGTTTATAAAGCATGTAATATCCGGACGGAAGTTATCACCGGATTCAACATTTTCGCATGTAAATTCTGTCGTAACGTGCCATTCATTATTATTTGCATCAGCGAAATCTATCAACTTCACACCACTGTTGGAAGAAAGCATAGTATAGAATTCCTTGCCCAAATCATCGTTGTTCAAGATTCCGACAATTTTATCCAGCAACTGGCTACATTCCAAGTCCGTCAAAGCAGGATTCAGACGTTTTACTGAACGGATAAAAATATCCGTCAAAATATTCGTTTGGGGATTGTATGATGTTATATCATCCAAATATGTATAACCGAGCTTGCAAAGATGCAATGCAGCTGGGACTTGTACTCGTGTATTCTCCGTAAAGTTTTTCATTGCATTTTACCTTTCCTCTTTATCTGTTATCAAATCCTTTAAATCCACCTGTAGAATCTCAGCAATCCTCTGCAGTGTTTCCAAATTCGGCTGGATTCTATTGCACGCATAAGCATTGACCATGCTAAAACTTTTATCAAGTTGCTTAGCCAACCATGTCTGAGAGATGCCTTTATCTAACAAAACGGTCTTTATTTTATTTAGCTTCATTGTTTAATGCAATTTTATAGTGCAAATATAGCGAATTATATTAGATAATGGTGTATATTTGCATTAAGAAAAGGCGGTATTTAAATGAGTTATACCTCAAAGTAGTTGAATTTAGGCGTATTTGTGTAAAATCATTCGATTACGAATATAACAGTAAATACAACTATCCTCAAAATCACTGAAATTGAATAATAATGGGAAAGACAGTAACAACATATCTCATTGATGGAGACCCAAAAGGAACTCAATACGCATTCATTAGCAACAAAATTTGCCAAATGTTTGTCGTACCACGTTCTAATCTCTCTTATTTGAATACACAAGAGAAGTTACAAAAACCTGCATTCTATATATTGCTGGGGGAAGATGAATCAACCAAGCCGCAGGCGTATATAGGTGAAACGGAGAACTTTAAAGAACGTGTAAAAGACCACGATAGCAAAAAATCGTTTTGGCAAAAAGCACTCATATTTGTATCGAAAGACGCCGATATGACTAAAGTTGATGTGCAATACCTAGAACATAAAGCTATAGCCGAAGCCAAGAAAGCAAACGCTTTTGTTTTAAGCGATAATAAACAAATTCCTAAAGCCCCTAACCTACCGGAGCATCAACAGGACTCAATGAATGAATTTTTCGAAGATGTGAAGTTTTTGGCATCATTTATCGGTTGCAATATTTTTGAAGTATCACAACCCAAAGAAGAACATCTATTCTACACCAAAGGTAGAGGATGCAATGCAAAAGGTTTCTACAGTTCCGATGGATTCACAGTCCTAAAAGGAAGTACTGTTGCCAAAACAATGGTTCCGTCTTTCAACTGGAAAGAAAAACGAGAAAAGATGCTTCAAGATTACACTTCTACTGAGAACGGAATATTGGTATTGACGTCAGATAAAACTTTTTCAAGTCCCAGTACTGCCGCAGATTTCTGTATTGGTAGCAGCAACAACGGCTGGTTGGTATGGAAAGATAAAGAAGGAAATACATTGGACTCAGTTTATAGAAAACAGTTGGATTAATAACATATCAGTTGGAGGCAAATATGGAAATTATCAATCTACTAGACTTCACAGACCGCATCGAGTTGAGAGAATGGCTGAAGGTCAACCATAATCGGGTGAAATCGTGTTGGGTTGTAACTTCACGCTCTAAACAGCCCACATACGAATGTATTCCATACATTGAAGTTGTTGAAGAAGCATTGTGCTTCAGGTGGATTGATTCAACTCTAAAGAAATTGCCAGACGGATGCCTTGCACAGCGGCTTTCACCTCATCGCAAAGGAAGTCATTGGACTGAGTTAAACAAAGAACGTTGTATCAATCTTGAAGACCGAGGACTTATGACAGATGCCGGACACCAAGCCTTTGAGAAAGCCTATTCCTACGAAATAGTTCCCAAAGGCTCTCTTATGGAAGAAAAACCGCATTCCTTGATTTAGCCGAGCTTCGTACCGAACGGAAAATCATTTCTACAATAGAAAGCCCCCATTCGGGAAAAGTCATCGATACCTATCAAATAGTCGAAAGGAAACAGTCTTCGTACCGGTCGCTTCTCCTCCATCGCTACAATCTGCTCACGTCGCAGCAACAACGTTCGCCCCCCAATGATCCGGCAAAGCATCCGAGAAACATCCAAATATATCTTTCTCCGATTGCGTATATTGCTGTCCCTGATAATTATTCAGATCATCGCTCAAAAACAAATCTCCGTGTTTTTTTCAAAACATCCATCATTGAGAGTAAAACAATAGCAATCCGAGCTACGAAGAGATTCATAGCCTAACTCACCAACGAGTTCTGTTTCTTCGATCCAATCAAAATCGGCATATACATATAGCGTCTTCATCGCTTACTCTTTCTTCGAAGCACGTTCCCTTGTCTTCAAACTCAAATTCTGCAAAGCTTTTCCCAATTTATCTTCTTTGACCAGCCACAGAATATCATCATCAAGCTGCAGAGCATACAGCACTCGCAAGTATATTCCGATTGCTACCGTCGGTGCGCCTTTCTCTATTCGGAACACAGTCAACGGGGAACAAGTGCCCGTTCCGCCATCTGAGCCACACTCAAATTCCTCCGCTATCGAGCCAGTTTTATCTGCTCTCCCACAACCGACATCTTCTGCTCCAATTTTCGAGGCAACTTAATCCCCATTGTATTCTTTGTCATAATCAACTTATCATATAATATGCAAAAATATTACTTTTTATCTATTTAATGATATATTGCAGACAAAATCGCAAGACTAGAAGACACAGCAGTATAAAGGCTCTACACTTTTTCAAACGAATCATCCCCATTACACGACATTTTTCCAAGCGAATTAAATGTCTATTCTACAAAAATTACCTTACAACATATATTCAAGATTAGTTTGCTATTCAAATGAAAACCAACTTTACTTTATCCCCGTATTCCTATATACGTTCAATAAAGTAAAGTCAAAATAAGGGAGAAGAGATGGCTGCACTATGATGAAATAACTTCAATCATTTTTCTTTTGGCTGCAAAACGTAGAGTAACCGAGTGTAAAGATCGAACAAAATACAACTCCGAATAGAACACATAACACTCGCATGGGAACCAGAAAATACCTGTGAATCTATCCTCGATTTTACTACCCTTTTGGGCAAAACGAACTCCGACATACCCTATCTTTGTGAACAAGATCTATCGAAGCCCTAGAAGGCAGTTTTTACCCTTTCTCCCTCTGTTCGAAGAGAAACGATAAAAAACATTAAAACATCGGTTCTTAGCGAAAAAACAAGTAACTTCGTAAAGTTTCCACCTTTTAAATACAAACTAGCGAAAATCAGTCAGCATACGATATTACATTGTATAAAAAATTATATTAAGATACTACAATATGTCAAACATTATTCTTGATACAAAAAATGTAGGGAAGATCAAGGGCCTTTTCTACCTCCCCGATTATCAACGGGGTTATAGATGGACCTCGGAGGAAATAAAACTCCTTCTCGATGACATTTATGAAAGTGCGGGAAAGCCATATTGCTTACAACCAATTGTTGTAAAGAAAAGCAATGAGAGGTTCGAGCTCATTGACGGGCAGCAACGTCTTACAACCATATACCTCATCTGCAAGTATATGGAAGCAAAACTGGGAGATCTATATGAACCTAGCTTTAAGTTAGAGTATGAAACTCGTAAAGAATCAGCAAACTTTCTTGGTAATATTGATCTTTCGCTTAGAGAGCTGAATATAGATTATTATTTTATCGCATCTGCATACGAATATATAGAGCAATATTTTACAGAAAAGACACAGGGTGAGCGTCGAGAAATGGCAGCTTACCTGACCAAACTCAATGAATATTTCATATCATCAGTAAACGTCATTTGGTACGAAGTGGATTCTGCTGAGAATGGTATTGAGCTATTTGAGCGTCTAAACATTGGAAAAATTCCACTGACAAGCTCGGAACTTGTCAAAGCCTTGTTTCTTAAAGACAGTGTGCGAGACAAGATGTCAGGACGACAGGAGGAAATCTCACTCCAGTGGGACATGATTGAGCAAGAACTACAAAATCCATCATTTTGGGGCTTTTTGTCCAATATTGATGGAGATCAAATGCCAACTCGTATAGATCTTATCCTTGATCTGATGGTAGACAAATCAGGGAATGATCGTGAAAAGTATCGTACATTCTTTTACTTTGATCGACAAATAAAGTCTCTATCGGAAACCACCACAGAAAATCCGCTTCTTGAGATATGGAGTCGCATCTATCATGTGTTTCTTACACTCCGCGAATGGTATACGAACCATGACTTTTACCATAAAATTGGTTATCTGATTACTATAGGAGTTCCACTAAGGAAAATTTATACCGTATGGCAAAATGATGGCAACACTCCTCTTGCTAAGGATATATTTCTTAGCGAGCTCGACAAAATGATTTCAGAATCAATAAGCATTAAAGATAAAGAAGAGTTACTTAACTTATCATACGATACAAGGAAAGACAAACTACAAAAGGTATTGACTTTGTTTAATGTGGAAACAGAACGTCTGATGGACGATGGTAAACGAAGGTTCCCATTTGACAAACATAAAGATTCTATATGGAGTTTGGAGCATATCCACGCTCAAAATGCCGAAAGCCTTAAAAAGAATAAAGATATTCTTACATGGCTAGAAAGTCATATTGCACTTTTGAAATCTTCTGAAGGTTCTATTTTTGAGGTAAATAATGAACTTATAGAGAAAATGGAGATATTGATTGAACAACTTCATAGCGATAAGGATCCAGGGAATGTGCGTGAACGCTTTAATGAGATTCAGAAGGAAGTAATTATCATATTCACGTCTAAGGAAGATGTCGTTAAGGAGAATAGCTACTCGCATGGATTAGCAAATATGGCACTACTAGATGTATCTCAAAACGCGGCTCTTAGCAACTCCGTTTTTGATGTTAAAAGACACCGTGTCATTAATTATGATAAAGAAGGAAGATACATTCCAATTTGTACAAAACACGTATTCTTCAAGTACTATACTCAAGAGGGTCCATCGCTTTTCTTTTGGGGAGAGACAGACCGAAGAGATTATGCCGAGGCCCTTAATGAGAAAATTTCACCTTATTACAAACAGGATAATAACGATACCACTATACCCAACTTGACAAATGGAAACTACGACACTGAAGAATCTGATTTCTGAAAACAATCCTTACGGAATAAGTGGAATCACTATACCACGGATTCAACGTGCTTATGCACAAGGCCGATCTGATGCACATGCAGTAAAGACTCGTGAACGTTTTCTATCAGCAATACATGCTGGATTAATAAACAATGGTTTAACCCTCGATTTCATTTATGGTAATATTCAGAATGGTCAGCTGATTCCTCTTGATGGACAGCAACGACTAACTACTCTTTGGCTACTTCATTGGTATGCAGATAAAAAAGAGGGCATCAACGATAAGCGACTTGCGAGGTTTTCATACAACACACGTTATAGCGCGAGAGATTTTCTTATAAAGCTTGTTAACTACGAACCTACATGGAAAACACATCTTAGTGATGAAATTAAAAATGAGGGATGGTTTCCAATGGAATGGAGCAACGATCCTACGGTTAGAGGAATGCTCACAATGCTTGATGAAATCCAAAAGCGTTTTGCCGATATTAATGACTTATGGAACAAATTGGATAAAATTAATTTCTATTTCCGCGATATTGAGGAGATGAAGTTAACCGATGACATTTACATCAAGATGAACTCCCGTGGAAAACCACTCACTGACTTTGAGCATTTTAAGGCAGAACTCTTAAAGGTTATGCGTTCTGAAAATGACGATGAAGCTACTGCTAAACGCATTGGCCTTAAGATAGACCGCGAATGGACCGATTTACTTTGGATTTATAGGGATGAGTATAATCTCGTCGATAGCGGTTTTCTAAACTTTTTCCGTATGATTTCCCTTATTCTTGTCTATAAGTCAGATCGCTCTTCATCAGAATTTGATTTAGAAGATGATTTCAGTTTACTGGAAAGGCTTTATAAGAATCAACCAAAAAATGTAGTGTTTTTTGAACAAGCCTTTGATTGCATGGTCAATATTCAAAACAAAGCGCGACGTTCTAATTCATTAATACTTAACCCTATTGATATTTTTTTCAACTCTTACCTGTCAAAAGATTATCATGAACACGAAAAAGTTGTCGTATCTCAACAAATTACAGATCTCAATATTTTCAAAGGGGTATTGACCGGAGCCGCGTTGCGTAAAAATACTACCTATTGGTTAATAATGCTCTACTCCTTTCTTATCTATTTAATGAACTATGATAAGATAAAAGAAATGGATTTCCGTCGACGCTTGCGTGTGGTAGTGAATCTGCTCAAAAATTCCAGAAACGAAGTTGTCGATACCCCTAATGGTGATGCAGGAAACCGTATGCCCGCAAATCTTCGTCAGGTAGAAAATATTATTCTTTCTGGAGAAATTGCAGATAGTATAATGATTGATAATGACGTGAGACAGAATTTCAATGTAATTCAGATGGAAGAGGAGCGTCAAAAGCTCCAGTTTACCAAAGAACATCCCGAGCATTCTGCTGGTCTTTTTCAGTTGGAGGATCACTATCTGCTTCAAGGTCGTACAGATGTTGTTGGGTATGAGAATACTCATCTTTATCAGCGATTCATCCATGTCTTTGATAGATGCTCTCGCGATATTATTGACTGTGCAATGTTAGCAACGTATGATTATAGCCAAAGGATAAATAATTGGTGCATTCAACTTGGTTCTGGGAATCAGGATGAAATTGGCAATAAGGCTTGGTATGCATTATTTCATCCGACAGGCAAAAATCCAGATTTTAATAAGACAAAAAAATCATTACGTTCTCTGCTTGAGATTGATATAGAAATAGACGACATTTACTTACAAGAAAAAATTGATGCGTATCTAACAGAATGCAAAACTAAAAGTCAATACGATTGGCGATATTATTATATCGCGTATCCATGCTTCCGCCCCGAGCGTTATGGCAAATATACTATGTATGATGAACAACCATACGCTCTTGTGGCATTGCACTCTGAAAAGCGTGAATCATCTAATGCCTACCAATGTATGCTTCAAGCACTCATTGAAGGACAAGCAGTAGCAAATTCTGTAGAACGATATGATATCCGTGCGCTCTCTTACAGAAAAGGGCTGTTGAGATGTGAAAACAATGCTTTTGTATCATACTCTTTGAAGGACAATAAAGAGCGTGCCAGATTTATCATTCCACAAAACAAAGAAGGCATTGACATCGTTGACCGTATTCAATATTTCAAAGATAATAGAAAGGATAATGATTACTGGATATATCAGGAAGGTTAGTATTAAATCGTAAGTAAAGTCGCTCTCTTCAATTATAGAGCGACTTTACCTAACTCTATAGGGAATGCTTATTTTATACGGCAGAGCTATAGAGGAAACACTAATCACATCAACGGCATACAAGAGTATCGGGTTAAAAAAAATCAAGTATAAAACTCTCTTCATAGGGGCGACCGCCTAGGGTCCTTCAAGAGAATCAAATACGAGGTGTTGGCACTGCAGAGCGGTGTTTCTAGGCAATACCGCAGCTTTAAGCTCTTTACCGAAAAGACAGACCTTCCCGTAACCAAGCTCTCGATGCGAATACAAAAGATACTCACCGATTGGTTTGCAAAAAGCTATTAGATCAAATCCACAACTGTTAGCTTCATCGTAGCCTGGAAACCCAAGGATGTCCCGAAGGAGAAACCGGAAACAACTGGCTGACTGGCCGACCCTTGTACTCACCCTCTGATCGAAGATCCAACAAAAAGTCGGGAGCCGAAAAGACGGTTTTGCCTTTTTTCTCTCTGTTTGGAGAAAGAGGATGAAAAAAATCGTTAAATCATCAATTTGTTGCGAAAAACAAGTAAATTTTAGAGGCTTCTATCTTTTGATGTAAACTAATGACAATCAATTAGCATAATATGCTGCAACGGCCAGCTCTACTCCTATACCTTTTCTTTCAGAGATGAGAAAGATAAACATCAACGACCTTTACTCATCCAAGGATACTTGGCAAAATACCATCAAATCAAAAGCTCAGAAGGACGGTATAGGGATTACACTTTATCATCAATACAAACAAAATGCAACTTCACAGAGTTCAATGAAGAGCAGTCCATGTTACAGAACATTTTCCACATTTCTG
>ERZ791930.348-NODE-348-length-38178-cov-3.211578_pt1 | contig 38178 bp, 30 predicted proteins | sample MGYA00510128_ERZ791930 | MGnify/ENA primary metagenome ERZ791930 (study PRJEB30046, sample SAMN00792057) | human gut metagenome | study: EMG produced TPA metagenomics assembly of the A metagenome-wide association study of gut microbiota in type 2... | reverse complement strand
CGCGGCAGACGCGTAAATGTTCTGATACTATTATACAATAAATAATGATTTTTGTTTAGAAGTATTTTATGAAAGATAAAATTTTTATTTAATAAAATAATGGCAGTAAATTTGACAATATGAGAAAAAATTTTTGGCTTTTTTAAGTTTGATTTATTTTTTTATAATATAAGAATGATAAAATCTTAAAAATAAAAGATTTACATAATTATGTATAAATAAAAAAATATCAATATATTGTAATCAGCGTTTTTGCTATACAAATTATATCTGTAAGTGTTAAAATAAATATGAAAGAGTGAATGATTATGAAAAAAAGTAATGCTTGTTTCATAATAACGGCTTAACAGATAATAGGAGGTGTTTTTTATGAAAAGAAATTTACAGTACAGTGTAATGATTAGTATCTTAGCTATCGGCATGCTGGGAACTACTGCTGCTTGGGCGGCAAACAGTGGAGGTACAGAGACTAATAAGGTTGGGACATGGGCATATGTTGGGACAAGAGCTCAGGGTAGCAATGTGTATGTGGATTCTGCGTTTAGTCATTCTAATGTTCAACAGATTATTGGTGGTTGGGCACCAAATGGAAACGTCAGTTCTAATACCCTTACTATTGCCGGTGGTAATTTTAGGAATCTCACTGTGATTACCGGCGGAGCGACAATGTATAGCGGTAGCGCTAATGGTAATACAGTAAATATCACTGGCGGTAATATTGTTATGGATTATGGCAGTGGTTTTATTGCTGGCGGTGTTGGTGTTACCAGTGCTACAAATAATAAAGTCAATATTAGTGGCGGTACAATAGAGGGAATTATTTATGGAGGCCGTACTCAAAGTGGTGGCACAGTAAGTGGTAATACTATTACGATTAGTGGTTCGGCAGATTTGAGCAAGGCTGCTTTGTCCGGCGGTTATAGCGAGCCGATTATAAGCAGAAGAATAAGTAATAAAACAGTTGTGAATAATAATAAGTTAGTTATTGATGGCTGGAGCGGTTCTGTATTACAAGCCGAAAATTTCGATAGCATAGATTTTAAAAATATTCAATGGAAAGATGGCGGAACTGTTCTTAAACTTACTGATAATGGTTATGAAAGTCTGAAAGGTACGAACATAAACTTGGTTAGCTTGGCTGGCGGTACTAAACCGGCTATAAATCAAAGTATGTATATTATTAAAGGTGATAATTTAGGGATAGATGAAAATAAGGTTACAGTAAGCAAAGATTTTAGTGCCGGTGTGGCATTGGTTGGCACAGGAACGGTAAGCGTTACTAATGGTAGTGAACTCAAGTATACTATCAATAGCCTTATGCAGAATTCGCAGACGCATTTAGTAGCGCAGAATCATGCGGTGGCAGCGGCATTTGTAAATCAGGGAACTGACCTTATTTCCGATAGTTTGGATACCTTGAGTCGTGACCATAAATATGGTGTTAAGACTTTTGCTGCAGTACATGGTAACCACAGTAAATATGATGTAAACAGTGATCTTAAAATAAATGGTTGGAGCGGCATTGTTGGTGTTGGTAATGAAAAAGATATTGACAATGGTGATTTCAGTTGGGGCGCATTTTTTGAAAATGGCAGTGGCACCTACAGGACATATAATAGTTTCAATGGTGACTTCTTCCGCGGCGATGGTAATGTAGTGTACAACGGCGGCGGTGTAGCAGCTCGCTTTGAACAAGATAACGGAGTTTATACAGAAGGCAGTTTGAGAGCCGGCCTGCTGAAAAATGAAATGAAAGATGCCTTGAGAGATGGTGCTGGTAACAGTTATGGTTACAAGTCTGAAAGTACCTATTATGGCGCTCATATCGGAGTAGGTAAAATAATCAGTCTTGATGCAGATAAAGATCTTGATATTTATGGTAAATTCTTCCATACCTATACGGAAGGGGATACTTTTACTGTAGCTGGCGATAAGTTTGATTTGGACGGTATAACCAGTGATAGACTGAGGATTGGTGCAAGACTGACGACTAATAAAGAAAATAAATTCAGTACTTATTACGGCTTAGCGTATGAATATGAATTTAATGGTGATGTTGATATGAGGGTTGAAAATATGAGCACACCGCAGCAAAGCCTGAAGGGAAGCAGCTACATGGCAGAAGTTGGCGTGAACTATCAGCCAAGCAGTGATTCTCCCTGGAGTTTTGATTTGAGTATGCGTGGCTATGCTGGTCAGCGTGAAGGTTTCAGCGGTAACGTACAGGCTGTATACAGCTTCTAAAGAATGTAGTATTTTCCAAATTCAATAAACATATGTGCAAAAGCACTGTGAGGGCTGAAAAGTTTTCACAGTGCTTTTTTGATAAATAAAAAGAGTAAAATTAGGGATAAATTTTTTTAAAAAACTATAGATGAATAATTGCTCATATGTTATAATGTAGCCAAGAAGAACATAAGCAGTTGTGTAAAGCATATATGAACGATTAATCATATATACTGACAGCTGCTAAAAATTTTTTAGACATTATATGAATAACTGCTCATATATAATAGGAGGGACAGAAGATGACGGAGAAAAAGCAGCTGCATGATTCCTGCGCTTTACATAAGCATGGACATGAAGCTGAACATAGTTGTGAATGTAACCATCAGCATACTTCCTGCTGCGGCGGGCAGCATGCAGAACATCAGCACACCTGCTGTGAGACAGAACATATGGCGGAAGTGCGTACGATACTTGCATCAGACGGCGAAGGTGTTTTAACTCGCACCTATCTGCTGCAGGGACTGGGCTGCGCCAACTGCGGTGCCAAAATTGAACGCGCAGTAGGGCAGCTGCCGGAGGTAGAAGCAGCGCTCTTAACCTTTGCTACGAAAAAACTGCAGGTACAGGTTAAAAGCGGCGCTGATCTTTTAGCGGCGGTGCAGGAGGTCTGCGACAGTATCGAAGAAGGAATATCTGTAGAAGAAAGCGGTGCTGCGGCCAAGCAGGCAGGAGCGGCTAAGCCCAAAGGATTGTCCGCCCGTCAGCGCTCACTGGCAGAAATTATCAGCGGCGGCGTGTTGTTTATTGTTGCTGAATGGCTGGGAGTTTTGCCGGAGGCTTATCATTTACCGGCGCTGTTGGTGGCATACATTATCTTAGGCCGCAGTATCATCATGGCGGCGGTACGCAGTCTGCTGAAAGGACATGCGCTGGATGAAAATTTTCTTATGACTATTGCGACATTGGGTGCTTTTGCCATCAACGCCTGGGAAGAAGCTGTTGGCGTTATGCTCTTTTATCGTGTGGGCGAATATTTTGAAGAACTGGCGGTAGAAAAAAGTCGCAGTCAGATTATGGAAGCTGTAGACCTGCGTCCAGAAACAGTGCAGCTGGAAACTGCAGACGGCGTGCGGGAGATTGACGCTGCCGCAGCCAAAGTTAGCGATGTACTGCTGGTACGTGTGGGCGACCGCATACCACTGGACGGCGTGATTGTAGAAGGAGAAAGCTTGCTGGATACTTCCGCTATTACAGGCGAGCCTGTGCCCGTTGCTGTACGCAGCGGCGACAAGGTAATGTCCGGCTGCGTGAATACCAGCGGCATGCTCAGACTGAGAGTAGAAAAGGTACTGGCTGAGTCGATGGTGTCCCGTATTTTAGATTCAGTGGAGAAGGCTGCAGCCAGCAAGCCCCATATCGACCGCTTCATCACCCGTTTTGCCCGTGTCTACACTCCTGTAGTAGTTGGCCTTGCGGCTCTGACGGCTATTGTACCATCACTTGTAACAGGCGAGTGGCATTACTGGATTTATACGGCGCTGACCTTTCTGGTTATCAGCTGTCCCTGTGCTTTGGTGCTCAGTGTGCCGCTGGCGTTTTTCAGCGGCATCGGTGCGGCTTCCAGACGGGGCATTCTCTTTAAAGGCGGCATCGTTATTGAAGCTTTGAAGAATGTAGCGGCGGTAGTGCTGGATAAGACAGGTACGGTAACAAAGGGTGAATTTGCCGTACAGAAGCTGCTGCCTGCAGAAGGCGTAACCGAAGCGGAACTGCTGCAGCTTTGCGCCGGTGCGGAACAGGCTTCCGTACATCCGATTGCAGTCAGCATTGTGCAGGCGGCGCGCAGCCGCGGTCTGGAACTGCTGCAGCCGGAAAGCTTTCAGGAGGTTGCCGGTGAAGGTCTGGCAGTACGTTTAGGCACGGATGAGCTTTTATGCGGCAACAGAAAGCTTATGCAGCGTTATGGCGTTGCTGATGTGCCGCAGGCGGAAGCAATGTCCGGCAGCGAAGTATTGGCTGCCCGCAACGGACAGTACTTGGGACGTATCATTATCAGCGATACTTTAAAGGCGGATGCTGCGGCGGCGGTGAAAAAACTGCAGCAGCAGGGATTGGCAGTAATTATGCTTACAGGCGACAGCCAGGAAGAAGCAGAGGCAGTTGCTAAACAAGCCGGTATTAAGGAAGCTCACGGCAGATTACTGCCGCAGGATAAATTTACTCATCTGCAGCAGCTGCGGGAAAAATATGGTCCGGTAATGTTCGTGGGCGACGGCATTAACGATGCGCCGGTGCTGGCGGGGGCCGATGTAGGTGCAGCTATGGGCAGCGGTGCGGATGCGGCTATTGAAGCAGCAGACGTAGTATTTATGAAATCGGATATGGGAGCAGTGCCGCAGGCATTGGCTCTAGCGCGCAGCACGGCAGCTATCGCCTGGCAGAACGTAGTTTTTGCTCTGGCAGTGAAGGCAGCTATCATGGCTGCAGGCGTTTTCGGCTACGCGTCGATGTGGGCAGCAGTTTTTGCTGACAGCGGTGTGGCGCTGTTGTGCGTACTCAATTCCATCAGACTTTTATATATGCACAGATAAAGAAAAGGCAGTACGACTGAAAGATGTCGTACTGCCTTATTTTATTCAGCCTAAACATACCTGCAAAATAAGTAATAAGATACTAACTTTTAAAAAGAGTTAGCAAAAGCTAAAATTTTCGTTGACAAACTAAACAGCGGATGATATATTTTACATGAGTTATCTATTGCTAACTATAAGCTGAAACGCAGGAGGAATATATGAACTTAAACGATGCTGTGGAAGGCAGGGAATATATTATCCAGGCTGTAGATTCCGGCGATGAAGAGGTAGACGCTTTCCTGTTATCGCTGGGCTGTTACAGCGGCGAGCCGGTTACGGTTATCTCTCATCTGCAGGGCGGCTGCATTATCTCCGTCAAGGATGGCAGATATACTATTGACAGGGAACTGGCGGAAACTATTCTTATCTGAAATAAAGGGCTGGTGCAGCCTTTTATTTTTAACCGTTGGTTAGCTTGTGCTAATTTTAGCTGAATATATAAAACAGGTGTATGAAGGAGGAAGCAAATATGAAAATTGCACTGACAGGTAATCCCAACAGCGGCAAGACTACTATGTATAATGCCTTAACCGGCAGACATGAAAGAGTAGGCAACTGGGCAGGCGTTACCGTAGACAAAAGAGAAGCCTATATTGAAAAGAAATACTACGCAGGACCGGAAACACTGACAGCAGTGGATTTGCCGGGTGCCTATTCCATGTCGCCCTTTACTTCGGAAGAAAGCATTACCAGTGCTTATGTAAAAAATGAAGCGCCGGACGTTATCGTCAATATTGTGGACGCAACTAATCTGAGCCGCAGCCTGTTTTTCACTACGCAGCTTCTGGAGCTGGGCATTCCGGTGGTAGTGGCTTTGAATAAGTTCGATATTAATGATAAGAAAGAAACCCGCATCGACGTGGAAGCGTTGTCTGCCAAGCTGGGCTGTCCGGTAATCAAGACTGTGTCTACGGAAGGCAGCGGCTTAAAGGAAGTTGTCAAGACTGCCGCAGCGCAGCTGGGCAAAACGCAGCAGGCGCCGTACAGTCAGGGCGAGGTTGATTTGCTGGATAAGGAAGCCGTAACTGAAGCGGACAGAAAGCGCTTTGCCTTTGTCAATAAGATTGTGGCCGCAGTAGAAAGCCGCAAGGTATTGACCAGGGAAAAGAATAGCCAGGACGCTATTGATGCGGTACTGACCAATAAATTTTTAGGCATTCCCATTTTTGCTCTTATCATGTACTTTGTTTTTGATATTTCTCAGGCCAGCTTCGGGCCTATGATTGCCGATGTTTTGGTTGGCTGGATTGAAGGCTTCCAGGAAATGGTTGCCGCTGCAGTTGAAGGCAGCTCGCCGCTGCTGCAGGCGCTTTTAGTTGACGGCATTATCGGCGGTGTAGGCGCAGTAGTAGGTTTTCTGCCGCTGGTAATGGTTATGTATTTTTTGATTGCCCTTCTGGAAGACTGTGGCTATATGGCGCGCGTAAGCGTAGTGCTTGACCCTATTTTCAAAAAAGTAGGTCTTTCCGGCAAGTCCGTTATTCCTTTCGTTATCGCGACCGGCTGCGGCATTCCGGCGATTATGGCCTGCCGCACTATCCGCAACGAACGTGAACGCCGTGCGACTGCCATGCTGGCAACCTTTATGCCCTGCGGCGCCAAGCTGCCGGTTATCGCTCTCTTTACCGGCGTGTTCTTCCAGGACAGCGCCTGGGTTGGTACTTCCATGTACTTTATGGGCATCTTCCTGATTTTTGTCGGCGCGCTGCTTATTAATAGGATTGTGGGCTATAAGAGCAGACGCTCCTTCTTCATTATGGAGCTGCCGGAATACAAGCTGCCAAGCATCAAACGTGCTTTTCTGGCTATGTGCTCCCGCGGCTGGGCGTACATTGTGAAAGCCAGCACTATCATTTTGCTGTGCAATACTGCCGTGCAGGTAATGCAGACCTTTAACTGGAGCTTTGAAGTAGTTGAGGAAGGCATGGAAGGTACTTCCATCCTGGCGTCTATCGCTCATCCCTTTGCTTTCCTGCTGATTCCTTTGGGCTTTGGCGTATGGCAGCTGGCAGCGGCAGCCGTTACCGGCTTTATTGCTAAGGAAAATGTCGTAGGTACTTTGGCTGTTGTTTACGGCGTAACTAATTTTATTGATACCGAAGAGCTGGCTCTGGTTGGCGGGGCTGGTGATGTAGCTGCTATGTTCGGCCTTACTTCCGTAGCGGCGCTGGCGTATCTGATGTTCAATCTGTTTACGCCGCCCTGCTTTGCGGCGCTGGGGGCAATGCGTTCCGAGCTTGCCAGCACTAAGTGGCTGCTGGGCGCTATCGGTCTGCAGCTGGGCGTAGGCTACACAGTAGCTTTTGCCGTTTATCAGGTTGGCACACTGCTGTATTACGGTACGCTGGGCGAAGGCTTCCTGCCCGGACTGGTAGTTGTTGCAGCTATTGCTGCCTATATTATGCATCTTATCAACAAAACTGACAGAGAGCTGCAGAAGGAATATGCTCTTGGTGCTTCTGCTGCCCGCTAAGTCAGTATTATTAAAGGAGGACAGCAAATGAACGATATTATTGTTGCCGGTGTTATCCTTGCCATCTTGCTGCTGGCGGTACGGTATCTGCACAAGGCGAAGAAAAACGGCGTCAAATGTGTAGGCTGTCCGGCAGCGAAAAGCTGTGCTGCAGGATGTAAGGGAAATAGTAAGGAGTAATATTACACCTTTTTAGGCGAAAAAGGTGTAGCCAAAAACGCCTCATCTTGTTCGCAAGCCTCCGCGGATGTTGTGAGCCTATTTGTTCCGCGCCCGGTTGAAATCGTGCCGGGCGCTATCGTCATATGGCGTAAAATGCTTGCCGGCTCACCCACCGTCTGCGGCATGGGATACGTAGTTTGCTCTTAGGTAAAGTAATGTTTTATTTTGCCAGTACGTTTTAAATCTGTACACATTATTGCGATAGACGGCAGGCTGCTTGGCTTTAAATTTGAATATATTTAAGAACAGTCCTCGGTAAGTATTTAAGTGAACGCCAGTTCTTTCGCAAGCCAACGGCGATGCGAAGAACTGCATACGTGAACTTACACAGAGTATGCGATTGAATAAAGAGCTTGCGGTAATAAATACAAAGTGAGGCTAAATAAAAAAACCTACTTTAAGGCAAAGTAGGTTTTTGATTTATTTTTTTATGTATTTTCTGTATAAAATATCTATTAAATATATAATTGCAATTTCAGTAAAAACTCTAGACCATAAGATACTTGCTGTTGATGTTCTTACTTTACCAGTTGGTGGATTAAATAGTAAATCATATCCATAATATTCAACATAATGTTTTCCATACCAATAGGTATCAATTTCATATGGCACTATTAATAAAGCTAAAATAATAGCAACCAGAGTCCATTTATTAATATCTTGGAACATCATTATACTCCTTCTTTAAAAGAAAATATAAAATATACTAAATTATATAAAATGTGATAACACATATAAATGGAAATATCAAATGACAATACTTATTAGAAATATTTAAATGATATTATATCATATTTTACAGTATACTACTATATATAAAGACAAGGTAGAAGGTATCTTTGTATAATATATAAAAATATTGACATTTTATAATATTTGTTGCTAATATATAAGGTATAGTAAAATATGGTAAAGGCTATGAAGGGGAGTCTTCCTGGAGGCAGAGCTCAAGAGAAGCGGCGGGTGGTGCAAGCCGTGCAAGGCGTCAGGATCTGTAGCCCCGGAGCAGTCCGGCTGAAACAGCAGTAGGCTGGAACGAGTCGCGCCCGTTACGCGCTTTGAGTGCTTCGCTTTGTGCGGAGAAAATAGGTGGTACCGCGATAATTCGTCCTGTTCGATTTGAACAGGACTTTTTTATTTCAGTTTTGAGGAGGATTTATAAATGAGTGAAGAACGTAACATTCCCAAGGTTTACGACCCTGCTTCCGTAGAGAAGAAATGGTATAAATTCTGGGAAGAACACAGATATTTCCATGCGGAGGTTGAAGAAGGCAAAGATGCATTCAGCATCGTTATCCCGCCCCCGAATATTACCGGTCAGCTGCATATGGGCCATGCTCTGGACAACACCCTGCAGGATATTTTAATCCGCTGGCACCGTATGATGGGCCACAACACCCTGTGGATGCCCGGCTATGACCATGCAGGTCTGGCTACTCAGATTAAAGTAGAAGAAGTAATCAAAAAAGAAGAAGGCAAAACCCGTTATGATCTGGGCCGCGAAGAATTCCTGAAACGCGTATGGCAGTGGAAGGAACAATACGGCGACCGTATCATCAACCAGCTGAAATGCCTGGGCGTTTCCTGCGACTGGGAACGCAAACGTTTCACCATGGATGAAGGCTGCTCCAAAGCTGTGCGTGAAGTATTCTGCTCCCTGTACGAAAAAGGCCTCATCTACAAAGGCACCCGTATCACCAACTGGTGCGTAAACTGCAACACCGCTCTCAGCGATATCGAAGTTGAACATAAAGACGATGCAGGCAGCCTGTGGTATGTACGTTATCCGGTAGTGGAAGAAGAAGGCACCTATCTGACCATCGCTACCACCCGTCCGGAAACCATGCTGGGCGATACTGCTGTTGCCGTTAACCCGGAAGATCCACGTTACGGACATCTGGTTGGCAAAACTCTGCGCCTGCCTTTAACCGACCGCGTTATTCCTATCATTGCCGACAGCTATGTTGACCTTGAATTCGGTACCGGTGCTGTTAAGATTACTCCGGCTCATGACCCCAACGACTATGAAATGGGTCTGCGTCATAAACTGCCCAGCATCGTTGTTATCGGCATGAACGGTCTGATGACTGAAGAAGCCGGCAAATATGCTGGTCAGGAACGTTATGAATGCCGTAAGAATATTGTCAGCGACTTGAAAGAACAGGGTTACCTGGTAAAAATCGAAGAACATTCTCATGCTGTTGGTCACTGCCAACGCTGCGGCAGCGTAGTAGAACCGCTTGTTTCTACCCAATGGTTTGTAAAAATGGAGCCTTTGGTAAAAGCTGCTGTAGACTGCGTAGAAGATGGCCGTACCCAGTTTGTACCGGAACGCTTCACCAAGACTTATACCGGCTGGATGGAAAACATCCGCGACTGGTGTATTTCCCGTCAAATCTGGTGGGGTCACCGTATTCCTGTATGGTACTGCGATGACTGCGGCGAAATGTCCGCTTCCCGTACTGATCTGACTTTCTGCCCGAAATGCGGCAGCGCTCATATTCATCAGGATGAAGACGCACTGGACACCTGGTTCAGCAGCGCTCTGTGGCCGTTTTCCACTATGGGCTGGCCGGATAAGACTCCGCTCCTGAAACAATTCTATCCGACCAGCGTACTGGTAACTGGTTATGATATTATCTTCTTCTGGGTTGCACGTATGCTGATTATGGGTATGGAATTCATGAAAGAAATTCCTTTCGACAAAGTATTCATCCATGGTCTGGTACGCGACAGCCAGGGCCGCAAGATGTCCAAGTCTTTGGGCAACGGTATCGACCCGCTGGAAGTTATTGACCAGTACGGCGCTGATACTCTGCGCTTTATGCTCATTACCGGCAACACTCCGGGCAACGATATGCGTTTCTACTGGGAACGTGTGGAAGCTACCCGTAACTTTGCCAACAAGATCTGGAACGCTTCCCGCTTTGCCCTCATGAATATGGAAGGCTATGACCCGAAAGCAGAACTGGCTCCGTACACTCTGGCAGATAAATGGATTCTGTCCCGTCTGCAGCACACTGCACAGTCCGTTACCGATTTGCTGGGCAAATTCGAGCTGGGCGAAGCAGGCCGTCTGATTTACGACTTCATCTGGGGCGAAGTCTGCGACTGGTATATCGAGCTGGCTAAACCCAGACTGTACAATAAAGAAAATGCGGCAGAACGCGCTACTGCACAACACGTATTGGCGCAGGTACTTACCTCCGCTATGCAGCTGCTGCATCCTTACATGCCGTTCATCACCGAAGAAATCTATCAATGCCTGCCCCACGAAGCAGAAAGCATCATGATTTCCAAGTGGCCTGAAGCTGATGCATCCTTAATGGATGACGAAGCAGAACGTCTGATGGGCGCTATCATGGAAAGCATCAAAGCTGTCCGCAACATGCGTGCGGAAGTAAATGTACCGCCTGGAAAGAAAGTTCCCGCTATCATGCTGGCTGCTGCTGATTTGAAAGACGGTATCAAGGCTAACGAAAACTACATTCATCTGATGGGTGCTATCAGCGAGCTGACCGTGCTGGATGAAAATGCGGCTAAACCGGAAAATGCTATGGCTGCTGTAGTAAGCGGCATCGAAGTATATCTGCCGCTGGCTGGCCTTATCGACGTAGAAAAAGAAAACCAGCGTCTGAATAAAGAGCTGGCAACTATTGAGAAAGAGCTGGCGCGCGTTAACGGCAAGCTGGGCAACGCAGGCTTCCTGGCTAAAGCTCCTGCTGACGTTATCGAAAAAGAAAAAGCAAAAGCAGAAGAACTGAACGCGAAAAAGGCTTCCATCAACGAACGCCTGGAATACTTAAAGACCTTATAAACAGCACAATGAGCGGTGCGGCACAGCCGTGCCGCTTTGCTGTATGATTACGGAGGAAACTATGAACTATACGGAAAGTCTGGCCTATCTGGAAGGCTTGGGCAAATTCGGTATCCAGCTGGGCATGGAGCGTATTGAAGGCCTCCTGCGTGAGCTGGGCAACCCGGAACAGAAAATTAAGACCGTGCATGTTACCGGCACTAACGGCAAAGGCTCCGTCAGCAGCATGATTACCAATATCCTGCTGGCAGCAGGCCTCAAGGCAGGCAAGTTTACCTCGCCCCACCTGGTAAAATATAATGAACGCATCAGCGTCAACGGACAGGACATCAGCGACGAGGATTTTGCTATGGCTATCACCGCCGTTAAAGTTGCGGCAGACAGCATCGTTAAAAAAGGCGTGTGCGACCAGCCGACTCAGTTTGAAATCCTTACTGCGGCAGCCTTCCTGCATTTTTATCTGCAGAAGGTAGATTATGCGGTTATCGAAGTAGGCTTAGGTGGCTTGTGGGATTCTACCAACGTCATTACACCGGTGGTTTCCGTTATTACCAATGTGGCGCTGGACCATACTGACCGCTGCGGCGACACCGTGGCACGCATTGCCATGCAGAAGGCAGGCATTATCAAGGAAAATGTACCCCTCGTTACCGCCGCTGAAGGCGAAGAAGCACTGGGCCCGATTGTTACAATGGCTATGTTTAAGGAAGCGCCGGTGTATCTGTACGGCAAAGCCTTTTACGGTACAGAGGTAACCAGCTCCATGGAAGGGCAGAAGTTTACTCTGCACGCCGGTGACTACTATCATTCTGATTATGAAATCAAGCTGCCCGGCGAACATCAGATTAAGAATACCAGTGTCGCTGTCGTAGCTGCCAAGCTTGTTTCCAAGCAGGATGAGCGCATTACTGAGCTGGCGCTGCATATCGGCGTAGCTAATACCCTGTGGCCGGGACGTCTGGAACGCATCCATCAAAATCCGGATATTATTCTGGATGGCGCGCATAACCCGGACGGCGCCAGAGCACTGCGCAGGGCTTTGGATAAATACTATCCTCAGCAGCCGGTACAGTTCGTCTTTGGCATGATGGGCGATAAGGATATGAGCGGCGTTATTAAAGAACTGATTACAGAAAAAGATATCGTACATACGGTGCAGGTAAGCAACGGCAGCCGTGCGGCAACAGCAGAAACACTGGCAGGACTTGCCGGCGGCAATGCTACCGCGGAAAATGATTTGCTGACTGCATATAACAAGGCTGTGGCAGCTGCAGGCGATGGCGGCATTGTCTGCGTGTGCGGCAGTCTGTATCTGGTGGGCGAATTTAAAGCCCTGATGCTGCAGGAGAAGGAGCAATGTCATTAAAAGCGTGGGCAGATAAGCTCGATTATTATGTTTATTACCTGCTGCTCTTTACGGTAGCGGTTATCCCACTCAATCAGGCATTTACTGCAGGCTGCGTGGCGATTACCTTTATCTGCGCGCTGCTGGCTTCCTTTGGGACAAAGCGCCGAGAAAACGTGCTGCATCCCTGGCAGCAGGCGCTTTTGTATCTGCTTTTTGCCATTGGCTGGATTTCGCTGCATTTTTCGGCAGATAAATTTCTTTCTTCCTTTAACTTTGTCTATGTGGGCGGTCAGTATGCGGCGCTTATCTTCGTACTCCTGCGTTACGGCTGGCAAAAGCCGCAGCCCTTTGTACAGGCTGCGCCGCCGCAGAATTTATGGCAGCGTTTCAGCAGTCTGCCGCGGCCTGTGCAGCTTATCGCCGCTTTTTTAACGGTTTCGGTACTGGTCAGCAGTATCGGTCTGGTGCAGAAGCTTTTAGGCGTTACGGCGGAGGGCATCTGGGTAGACCCGCAGGAGTTTCCCGAGCTGAAAATCAGGGTATATTCCACTTTGGTTAATCCTAATATTCTGGCAGGGTATTTAGTGCTGGTTATTGCCTACGGCGCGGCGCTGTTCAGTGTATTTAAGGCTAAACGTGTGCGGCTGGCGCTGGTCATAATTTCCTTACTGGCGGCTGGCTGCCTGCTTTACACCTATTCCCGTGGCAACTGGCTGGCTTGTGCGGCAGTGCTGTTTACCTTCTGTCTGCTTTTTTATCACAAGGCTTTTTTGCCCGTGCTTGGCGTAGGGGCATTGGGTTTTGTGGTTGGCGGACATGCGGTGTGGCATCGACTGGGCTCCATCTTAAATGGACAGGATACCTCCATGGCCCTGCGTATGGCTTATCTGCGCAGCACGAAATGGATTATCGAGGAATATCCGTTAGGTGTGGGCTGGTATGGCTATCGTTTTGTCTATCCTACCTATAATTATTATCTGGCAGATACCAGCGTCATCATGTACCATTGTCATAACCTGTTTTTAAACGTGCTGGCAGAATTAGGCTGGCACGGACTCATCGTCTTTCTGGCAGTGTGGGGCATGTTTCTTTACCACGGCTGGAAGCTGGCGTTTAATAAAAAAGGTGCGTGGACAACGGCGCTGGGACGCGGATATGTACTTGCCAGTGTAGGCATCGCCATCGGCGGACTGACGGACCATGTCTACTTTAATACGCAGATGGGCCTGCTCTTCTGGCTTTTGGGTATCTTGACCATGCTCAGTTATAAGCTGGATAAGTATGAAGTGAATAGATAATTTGCCATATAGCTGTTATATGTTCTGAACTAAAAACAGCCGGACTTTTTGTCTGGCTGTTTTTTATTTTGTCAAAAAATTTTCGCTTATATTTTATTTGCTGCTAAAAGTATTTATACAGATAAATATAAAACAAACGCTAAGAATACGCTGGATAGTGGTACAGAGCCGGTGCTTGGCGATAGAACACCATGTTGACAGAGCAAAATTTGTATGATAAAATCCCGACAAACGATAAAGGTTATCATTTGCGAAATAACTTGATTGAGTAAAAATATTTATTAGAAGAAAATATCATAATTGGGTGCAGTAATGCTTAATAGAGAAATCGGTACAAGCCGATGCTGTCCCGCAGCTGTAATGCCGAGCAAGTCCAAAGATGCCACTGGGAGACCGGGAAGGCTGGAGGCGCGATGAAGCAGAGCCAGAAGAACTGCCCGATTATTTGTATACAATGCCTGCGAAAGACAGTCAGCGTATTGAAGGCGCTTTTTTGTCATGGGCAAAAAGCGTCTTTTGCTTTATTTCGCGGAAAAATCAGTGTCTGAATAAAGAAGCTGCGGCTGCTTTATTTTTGTACAACATAAATTAAACGAGGTGAAGCTTATGAAGAGAAATTTATCAACTAAGATTGCCCTAAGCATTATGCTGGCAGGCGTTTTTACGGGCAGTGCCTGCGTAATGCCGGGACTGCTGCATGCAGAAAAACGTATAACTGACGGTGTTTATGAAGAAGATGTTTTTGACCGTCAGCAAAGCGTGAACAGTAAGGAAAAAGTTTTGCTGTCAGATGCCAGGCTTATTATTGAAGGCGGCGAACTGAAAAGCAAGTTTGACAGTAGTTATCATGAATATGTTAACGGCAATGCTTATGCAGCGCAGCTGCAAAATAACGGTGTGGGAAATGGCGAGCTGCGTAACAATACGCTTTTGCTAAGCGGCGGCAAAATCGAAGGCGAGGGCGTGGCGGCCTGGGGCAGCAGTAAGGGTGACCTTTTGCTGACTGGTAATACAGTACAAATGACTGGTGGCAGTGCGGCAGCTATTTATGCTGCAGAGGCCTTTAATCCTGATGGGCGCGAGGTAGTGCTGCAGGGTAACCAGCTGGAAATTAAAGGCACAACGGCAAATAAAGCTGAAATAGGTACAGGAGCAGCGGCGCTGATTAATTACGCTAACGGCGGCAGGCTGACGCTGAATGATAATCAGACGTCGGTCAGTAATGGGACAGTGGGCGGACATCTGTACGGGGGCAATATTGTAGCCTTTGACAGAAAAACTGCCACGGTAACAGCCGGTGGTAATAAGGTAGCTCTTACGGATGTGCAGACGGCAGGCGCTGCCAATATTTACGGCGTCAACGTGCAGCAGGATAGGGCAAGGTTTGAGCAGATTACGGCTAACGGCAACAGCGCTGCGCTCAACGGTAAGATGCAGGGCAGTGCCAATATCGTCTACGGTGCCAGGGTGACGGAGGCTGTTGCAGGCAGTGCTAACGATAACAAGGTGGAAATCAGCGTCAGCGATAAATATGTGCTGGACGCGGCTATCGGGGCACGTATTGACGGCGGCAGCAAGGATGAAAAGAGCGTGCTGGAGGCCAGCGGCAATATGGTCAGCGTAAACGGCGGGAAGAGCAGGACGCAGGAGCTGCTTATCAAAGGCAGTACGGGCGGCGGCAGCCAGGGCGGCATCACCGGCGGCAGGGTCTATACTGTTTCGGATGCGGATGCTGCCAGAGCTAATCACAATATTGTTACCATCGGCTCCTTTGTGGGCAACGAAAACGGTACCATTAACTATGGCGGCAGGGTTGACGGCTACGGTACGCCTAAACTGGCAGAGGCTAACGGCAATAAGGTTAGCGTAGGTACGGATAACAGGCTATCCGTACTGTATGGTGGTTTGGCAAGCGGCGCGGCGGCAGCAGCGGACGGCAATATGCTGACCATTACTTCTTCCAGCGTAGGCGGTATTTACGGTGGCTCGGCCAGCGGTACGGAGAAAGTTTCTGCCAGCAATAACAGCATCACCATGAGCAATGAACGGGAAAATATCAGGAGCAGCAGCATTACCGGCGGTAAGGCCAAAGCGGCGGGGGCAGGCGAAGCAGTCGCCGATAATAATGTCCTCAGCTTAGACGGTACGGAATTTACGCTGCTGACAGCGGCGGGAATTGCCGACAGTGCTTCAGGAGATGCCCGCAGCAGCAGCAACAGGCTGTTTATCAGCGGCAAGGCAGATTTTGATGTAGAGGTTTACGGAGGCAAGGCGAGCAGTAATTCGGGTACAGCGGCTGCTGATAAAAACGGCATTGTGATAGAAGGCGGCGACTTTAATCTGCGTAATTTCTCCTTTATTCCCGGAGGTTTAAGCGCGGGCGCTGCCAGAAACGGTACAGGGACAGCGACAGCCAAAGATAATTTTATTATCATTAAAGATGGCGATATTACCGCAGGCGGAGAATGGCAAGGCTCAGCTTATCCCAGCTTTATCAACGGCGGACGTGCGATTGCGGAAAGCGGTACTGCCGAAGCCAGCAATAACAGCGTCAGTGTCAGCGGCGGCACAGTTAAGCTTACTAACAGATATGATGCAGCACGCAAGGCTGAGTATACCAGCGATTTATCCGGCGGCCATGCAGAAAGCAGCGGTAAAGTAATTGCTGCCAATAATATGGTAGATATCAGCGGCGGTACCATCATTGGTGATGTCTACGGCGTTTATGCTAAAGGTAACAGTGCTGAAATAAATAATAATACTGTAAACGTACGCGGCGATGCAGATTTAAGTAAAGCTGCTCTTTATGGTTATAAGGCAGACGTGCCGGATAAAGACGTAAAGGCTGCGGATAATATACTGCATGTAGATGGATGGCATGGCTCACTGCAGCGGGCAGCAAATTTTGACAAGGTAATACTTGATAATGCGGCTGTCGACAAAGACGGTAAATCAATCCGCATTGAAGCCGCACAGGCTGATGATTTAAAGGGTACGCAGGTACGGCTGAACAGTCTGGCGGGTGGACAGGAATGGAGCAAAGATAAGACTATCCATTTACTGGACAGCGATAAGCAGCTTGGCATAGATAAGGCAGAATTTAAGGAATATATTCCTGCCGGTGTGGGGCTTTTGGTACGTGGCGAAGCTGATACGTCAGAGGGTGGTTTGAACTTTAAAGTACAAGAGGTAAAAACCAGCAAGCAGGCTGATAATATGGCTTCTGGCAGAGCCGTTGGCGCGGCGTTTTTAAATCAGGGCGGTGATCTTATTGCGGACAGCTTGAATAAACTGCACTTTGCAGATGAGGAGGGAGTACAGACCTTTGCTGCTTTGCAGGGTAATCGCAGTAAATATGCTGTTGGTGATATGCGGCTGAACGGATGGAATAATATCGTCGGTATCGGCAGCAAGGGTGAAGCTGCTGACAGCACTTACAGCTGGGGTGTATTCTACGAAAATGGCAGCGGTAATTATCATGCTGACAGTCAAATGGATGGTAAAATTTTCCGCAGCGACGGCAGTACAGTCTATAATGGCGGCGGTATTGCCGGACGTTTGCAGCGTGATAATGGTATCTATACCGAAGGAAGCCTGCGTATCGGTACGCTGAAAAATGAAGCTGGCAACGCTTTGTATGATACTGCTGGCAAAGCGTACGGCTATAAAACTTCCGGCAGCTATTATGGCGCGCATCTGGGTGTTGGTAAGGTTATCGCTATAGATAAGGATACAGATATTGACGTATATGGTAAATTCTTCCATACGCAGCTGGCTGTAGAACGCTTTAAAGTTGCAGATGACAGCTTTGCTTTCGATAAGCTTGCCAGTGACAGGCTGCAGGTGGGAGCTCGTTTGACCAATAGTGGTGATAAGCTTAGTACCTATTATGGGCTGGGCTATGAATATGAATTTAATGGCGACGCAGATCTGCGGGTACAAAATGTAGCTGCGCCAAGACAAAGTTTGCAGGGAGGTACTGTACTTGCAGAAATCGGTATGAACTACAAACCTAGCAGCGAATCTCCGTGGAGCTTTGACCTCAGCATGCGCGGCTATGCCGGACAGCGTGAAGGTTTCAGCGGTAACGTGCAGGCAACTTACAGCTTCTAAAACTATAAAAGCTTCTGTTATGAACTAAAAACAGCCGGACAAAGAGTCCGGCTGTTTTTGCATTATCTTCATAGACTTTTATCAGGGTTTTTTTAATAAGTGGTTAGATTTTGTAAGAAGAGAACAGAAACCAGCGCAGTTGGTTTCTGTTCTTCGTTTTTAGACAAAATTGTAAAAACTGTAACAGCCCAGAACTGAAAGTGCAGCATGGTGCACTTTCGGTTGCGGGGGGGAGAATGTTTGCTAGAATGAGGATGTGGATAAGTTGTGAAATTTTATGTTTTAAAGGAGGTTATATTATGCGTAAATCTTTAGAGTATAAAATTTTGTTATCTGTAGTGGCTATAGGGTTATCAACAATGAATAATGTTGTTTTTGCTGTTAATAGTGGTGGTAATACAGATAGTGAGGGTAATTATAGAGGAACTTCTGGTAGTGGAGCTTATGTTGTTATTGATAGTGATGTTAGTAGGAGTGTTTATGGTGGAGAATCAGATTATGCGTCGGATAATAATATTGTTGTATTAAAAGGTGGTACAATTGGAAAAGATTTATATGGTGGGCATACTACGGAGTCCAGCGGAAATGTAAAAGGCAATAAGGTTATTTTTGATAGCGATGATGTTGTTACTATCAAAGGAGGTTGGGTTTATGGTGGTAATTCTGGGACTGTCGGAAAAGCAGAAGATAATTGGATAATTATTAAGAAAGGAACGGCTAAATCAGACTATTATTTTATTGCAGGTGATGGTAAAGTTAGCGCATATAAAAATAATATTCTTATTGAAAATGGTAGCATTGAAACTCTTGTACTTGTAGCAGGGCAGGCATCTAGAGGTGATGCAAAAGAAAATAATATTTGGATCAAAAATGGGGAAGTAGTTGCTGCTAATATTGTTGGTGGTTCTGCAGGATCAAATGATGGACAAGTACATGAATTTAATGCTATTAATAATAGCGTTACTATCAGTGGTGGTAAAGTTAGTGGTAAGATTTTTGGCGGAAAAATTGATTACGGTGAAGGTAATGCCACAGGAAATAAAGTTTTTATTAAAGACAATGCGGATGTTGCTGATGCCAGTTTATATGGTGGCTATATAAATACAGGTAAAGGAGATGCAATAACAGGAAATACGCTTACTATTGATAATTGGAATGGAAATGTAAAATCGGTACAAAACTTTAGTAATATTGATTTTACTGATTTAAAATGGCAAGATGGCGGCACAGTATTAAATATCACAGACAATGATAAGTCTGATGCTTTGAAAAATACTATAATAAATCATGAGGACATGATTGTTAGTGGCGGCAACAATTTGGCTGTAGGAGACAGTATGACTTTGATTGAAGGTCAGGACTTAGGCATTACAGATAGTAATGTAGCTGTCGATGGTACATTTACTGCCGGTGTTACTGTAGCAGGTACTGGAGAGGCTCAAGTTGCTGATGATGGTAACAGTGTTAGTTATACAGTAACCTCAGTAAAAATGCTGGATCAAATTGATCTCGTCGCTGAAAATCGTGCCGTAGCGGCAGCCTTTGTTAATCAGGGTACTGACCTTATCAACGACAGTCTCGATGTTTTAAGCCGTGACGGTAAATACGGTATCAAGACATTTGCTGCTGTACATGGCAACCGCAGCAAATATGATGTCAACAGCGATTTGAAAATCAACGGCTGGAGCAGCATTGTCGGTGTCGGCAATGAAAAAAATATCGGCAACGGCGATTTCAGCTGGGGAGTATTTTACGAAAACGGCAGCGGCAACTACCGTACCTACAATGAATTCAACAACGAATTCTTCCGTGGTGACGGCAGCCTTGTCTACAATGGCGGCGGTATTGCAGCCCGCTTTGAACAGGACAACGGCGTCTACACCGAAGGCAGCCTGCGTGCAGGCATGCTCAAGAGCGAGATGACCAACGCTTTAAAAGACGGCGCAGGCAACAGCTACGGCTACAAATCTGAAAGCACTTACTACGGTGCACATATCGGCGTAGGTAAGATTATCAGCTTAAATGAAGCTACCGACCTTGACGTATATGGTAAATTCTTCCACACCTACACAGACGGCGACAGCTTTACCGTATCCAATGACAAATTTGAATTTGACAGCATCACCAGCGACAGACTGAGAATTGGCGCAAGACTGACCACAAACAAAGAAAACAAATTCAGTACCTACTACGGTCTTGCCTATGAATATGAATTCAACGGTGATGCAGACATGAGGGCGCAGAACATGAGCGCGCCTGAACAAAGCTTGAAAGGCAGCAGCTGCATGGCAGAAATTGGTATGAACTACAAACCTAGCAGCGAATCTCCGTGGAGTTTTGACCTCAGTATGCGCGGCTATGCCGGACAGCGTGATGGTTTCAGCGGTAACGTACAGGCAACTTACAGCTTCTAAAACTATAAAATATAAAAGCTTCTGTTCTGAACTAAAAACAGCCGGACAAAAAGTCCGGCTGCTTTTTTATCTTCTTAAGGTTATCTGATGAGAAAATTACTCAATAAGTGTTTTGGTAAGCTTGTAGTGAGTGGGCTGCAGACCATTTTGCTGATAAAAGCGATGCGCTTCAGTACGCTTACGGTTGCTGGCTACTTCCAGCCCGTAGCAGTTGAGCTGTTTAGCTGTTTTGGCAGCCTGTTCCATAAATTTACGTCCTAAGCCTTGACTGCGGCAGTCAGCAGCAATGATAAACTCCATAATTTCTGCCATGGGGGCGGCGTGGTGCAGCTGCCTTTCGATGCGCAGGTTCAGAAAACCGAGAATTTGACAGTTTTCTTCATATATATAGCTGTAATAACGTTCATCTTCCAGCTGCTCCAAATAAACGCTTTTAAAGTCTTCGTAGGGCAAAATAGTATTCTCCAGCTGGCAAATCATCTCATAAATCTGCTCGCAGTCTGCGGCGGTACTAAAACGAAACATAATCTTCCTCCTGTCGCTCATTATAGCATGCAGCAGGCTGGAAAAAGATAAAATACAGGTAAAATCTTTCGGTCGGTTTGTTTTAATAGTTACACTATGTAACACTTAACCCATATCAGCTGTCGGCAAATTTTCTTTTTATTTACATTGACAGTCATAAAAGGTAGAATTAAATTGTAAGATTATTTAGTTTTTTAGGTCAACAAACAGAAGCGATATTTTGATTTTATTTAATGGGTGGGAGAAAATATGAAATTAAAAGATGTAAAGGAATTGCTGCAGGCCAGGGTACTGACCGGCGAAGCTATGCTGGACCGAGAGGTAGAAACCTGCTGCGGCAGTGATTTAATGAGTGATGTTCTTGCGTTTACCAAAAGACGTACCCTGCTGTGCACCGGTCTGACTAATCTGCAGGTTATCCGCACCGCGGATATGACTGATTTATGTGCGCTGATTATCGTGCGCGGCAAAACGCCAGGCAAAGAAATTATCGAAGCGGCAGAAGAAAATGAACTGCCGGTACTGGCAACTAACCATACTTTGTTTGAAGCCTGCGGTATTTTGTATCAGGCAGGTATCAGAGGATGCTCAAAAAAGGAAGATAATCATGACTGAGAATAAATCTGTAAAAATGGAATTTGAAGTTGCCGGCGGTGATTTTGAGCGTGCCGGTGAAGCTTCAGCAAAAATAAAACGTATGCTGCAGCGTCTGGGTATTGCTGCTGATATTGTACGCCGTATTGCTATCGGCACCTATGAAGCGGAAATGAATGTCATTATCCACGCTGGCGGCGGCAAGGTGGCGGCAGAGGTGTTTACCGATGCTACAGAGATTACTGTTACTGACGGCGGCCCCGGTATTCCCGATATTGAAAAGGCCTTGCAGGAGGGCTGGTCTACGGCGCCGGAATATGCGCGGCAGATGGGCTTTGGTGCAGGCATGGGTCTGCCCAATATGGTAAAATGCTCAGATAAATTTGATATCCAGTCCGAGGTGGGCGTGGGTACTACTATCCGTATGAGGTTTGAACATATCAGTGAAGATTTATAGAATAAATTATAGAAAGAGGTGATACGATGGCTCCGACAGAATATTTTCATTCGGTAAAATTACAGCGGGATAAATGTCAGGGCTGCGTATCCTGCGTCAAGGTCTGTCCGACGGAGGCTATCCGTGTGCGGGCAGGCAAGGCGGAAATTTTAAGCGACCGCTGCGTGGACTGCGGCAGCTGTGCCAGAAAATGTCCTTATCATGCTTACAGTGTAGCAATGGATACGCTGGCAGAGCTGGAAGGTTATGCCTATAATATCGTGCTGCCGGCACCGTCGCTGTACGCGCAGTTTCCGGCTACGGTACCTATGGAGGATATCTGGCAGGGACTGCATACGCTGGGCTTTGACGAGATTTTTGACGTGTCGCTGGCTTCCGAGTACGTGGCGCGTGAGATAGAAAGTTATGTAAAAAGTGATGCAGGCGGACGCAGACCGCTTATTTCCTGTACCTGTCCTGCGGTGCTGCGTCTTATCCAGGTTAAGTTTCCGGAACTTATCAAGCAGTTGGTACCTGTTTTGGCGCCTGCAGAAGCAGCGGCAATCTATGTACGCAAAGAAGCGGCTGCCAAGCATAATCTGGCACCCGAGCAGATCGGCGTCTGGTTTATTTCTCCCTGCCCGTCCAAGGAAAGCAATATCCGTCAGTCAGTAGATGTCAAGCAGTCGCAGCTGACGGGCAGTTTCAGTCTGGCTGATATTTACGGCAGACTGCTGAAATGTCTGGGCGGCGAAGGCGAGCTTAACGTGCGTACAGGTACCTCCTACGGTATGGGCTGGGGTGCGTGCGGCGGCGAAGCGGCAGCTGCCGGATTGGAAAATGCTTTAGTTGTAGACGGCATCGACAATGTTTATGAAGTGCTGGAACAGGTTTCCATGAATAAGATGCCTCAGCTGGATTATATTGAGTGCAGCGCCTGTCAGGGAGGCTGCATCGGCGGCATGCTGGCTGCGGAAAACAGGTTTGTGGCTTTGAGCAATCTGCAGCATCGTATCCGCAAAATGCGCGAGAGTGAACCGGCAGACAGACTGGAAACCATGGCTTCGCATATGCAGCTGGAAGATTTCCTGAAATTGGCAGATTATCGCAAAAAGATTGTACCTCGTCCCATGATGCAGCTGGACGACGATATTATGGAAGCAATGAAAAAATTTGAGCGCATGGAAGAAGTGCTGCAGGATCTGCCCGGTCTGGACTGCGGCGCGTGCGGTGCTCCCAGCTGTCAGTGTCTTGCCGAGGATATTGTGCAGGGCAAGGCGCATATTACCGATTGTATTTTCAAGCTGCGCAGCAGCGTACATAAACTGGCTCAGGGAATGCTGGAGCTGGCACGGCAGGTGCCTATCTCCCATGAGCCGGAACCGGTACAGAATTTTGAGGAGGACGAAGAATGAAGGTTAAAGATATTATGGAAGCGCTGCCGGTCAAGCTGCTGACGCCGGAAGCTCCTTTGGATGGTGAAGTGGCAGGCGGTTATGCTTCCGATTTGCTGAGCAATGTTATGGGACAGGCACAGCCGGGAATGGTCTGGGTTACTATGCAGGGGCATCAGAATGTGGCTGCAGTCGCTTCGCTGATTGGTGTGGCAGCAGTGATTGTAGCGGGGGATTCCCCGGTGGCGGAAGATACGCTGAGCAAGGCTGCGCTTAATGAAGTAGTTATTTTCTCTACAGAGCTGTCTGCTTTTGAAACTATCGGACGGCTGTATGAAATGGGAGTGGGCAAATAAAAATGCACAGCATTTTGGCTGATTTTCATATCCATACGCTTTTATCACCCTGTGCGGAAATCGAGATGACGCCGCATCATATTGTGATGCGGGCAGCGGAGTTCGGCATCGGTGCGGTAGCCATTACCGATCATAACGCTTCGGCAAATGCGCTGGCTGCGGTTAAAGCTGGTGAACGCTACGGGGTAAAGGTGTTTCCGGGTATGGAAGTAGAATGTCTGGAAGAAGCTCATATCGTAGTGCTGTTTGATACGCTCAAGCAGCTTAACGCCTGGCAGCAGCTGGTGGACGGCAAAATGAACGGACTGTTAAACAACGCAGAAAAGTTTGGCGGTCAGTTTGTCGTGGATGATGATGATAATTTTATCCGCGAAGAAAAGCGTCTGCTTTTGGCGCCGCTCAGGATGACGGCAGCAGAAGTAGTACGCGAGGCAGAACGCTTGGGAGGCATGAGCATTGCTGCCCATATCGACCGTCCTTCCTACAGTATCGTAGGTCAGCTGGGCTTTATCGAGCCTGACTTCGGTTTTGCGGCAGCGGAGATTTCTGCGGCAGGCTGGCGTGCTTCCAAGCAGAGTAAGCTGCAGCGTGTGGCAGGTTATCTGCCCTTCGTTACCGATTCAGACGCCCATAATATTATGGATTTTGTTCAGGGCCCGAAAAATCTGATTACGGTGGAAGAGCTGACTATAGCGGAACTGAAACTGGCGCTGACTAACAGCAGCGGACGCAGCTGGAAAGCAGGCTGCTACGTTGATTTTGAAGATAAATAAGCTATACTAATTTAGATAAAAACAATAAACAGTGTTGAATATATAAATTAAAAATGCTATACTGAATTTAAATCTGTTACAATATTCAGGTAAAGGAGAATCACCATGAGCCTAATCAATCAAAAATGCAGCTGCTGCGGCGGCGAAAACCCTGAAAAAGTTCAGGTGGATGCAATCTTAGCTAAATATGAGGGCAAAAAAGGTTCCCTTATTCCGATTCTGCAGGAAGTGCAGAGCCTGTATAATTATCTGCCCAAGGATGTACTGGAATATGTAGCCGAAAAAACCGGCGTACCTATTTCTGAAATCTACGGCGTAGTTACTTTTTATTCTCTGTTTCATCTTAATCCCCGCGGACGCAATATCATCCGTGTCTGCCAGGGTACTGCCTGCCACGTACGCGGCGGCAAGCTGATCCTGCAGGCCTTGGAAAAAGAACTGGGCATCAAAGCGGGTCATACTACGGAAGACTTACGCTACACGCTGGAAACTGTTGCCTGCATCGGTGCCTGCGGACTTGCGCCCGTTATGCAGATTAACGACGATACGCACGGCCGCCTGACTCCGGACAAGCTGCCGGCTATTTTAAAAAGGTATCAGTAAATCATGCGTGAGCTGTCACTGCATATATTGGATTTGGCGCAAAATTCCATTGAGGCCGGAGCTAAAAACCTTGTTATCGCTATTGATGAAAATGAAAACGGCTTTTTCGTTTTCCGCATCGAGGACGACGGCAGGGGCATGAGCCAGGAGCTTTTGCAGCAGGTGCGCGATCCGTTCACTACCACCAGGCTGAGCCGTAAGGTGGGGATGGGTATTCCTTTTATTGACATGGTAACCCAGCAGTGCGGCGGGCATCTGGAGATGACGTCGGAAAAAGGCAGGGGCACTAAGCTGGCAGCTTATTTTGCCGCCGGTAATATAGATATGCCGCCTTTAGGCGATATTGCCGCCAGCATCAGAGTGTTACTGGCAGGAGCGCCGTGGCTGGAGCTTGATTTCAGCTATGCCTGCGACGGACGCAGGCTGGATTTTTCTACCCGTCAGGTACGGGAGATTCTTGGCGATGCTGCTGATTTTGCCAATCCGGAAATTTCTCTCTGGCTGGAGGAATACTTAAAACAGGAAATTGCCAAAGTAAAAGGTATGGAGGTTCAATAAATGAAAAGCTTGGAAGATTTACATAAACTGCGTGAAAAACTGAAAGCGGACATTAAGCTGCGCAAAGAAGAAGGCACCAAGATTATCGTAGGTATGGGTACCTGCGGTATTGCTGCCGGCGCACGCGAAGTAATGAGCGCTATTTTGGACGAGCTGGCTGTACGCAAGCTGATTAACGTGCAGGTACAGCAGACCGGCTGCATCGGCATGTGCGAGAAGGAAGTGCTGGTCGATGTTATCCGTCCCGGCGAGCCGCGTATTACCTACGGAAAAGTAAAACCCGAGGACGTAAAGAAGATTATTGCCGAGCATGTGGTTAACGGCCGCATCGTGGAAGAACTTGTTGTAGGTAAGCTGGAACAGGAATAATTTTTTGGAGGAGAGAATTATGCAGCATATCAGAGCTCATGTTTTAGTTTGCGGAGGCACTGGCTGTAAATCCGCTGGTTCTAAGGAAATCCAGCTCAGCTTCGCCAAATATCTGGAAGAATTCGGCCTGAAAGACGAGGTTATGCTGGTTGAAACCGGCTGCCATGGCTTCTGTGAACACGGGCCGCTGGTTATTGTTTATCCGGAAGGTACTTTTTACTGCCATGTAAAACCGGAAGACGTTAAAGAAATTGTTGAAAATCATTTATATAAAGGCCGCATTGTAGAACGCCTGCTGTATCGTGAGCCGATGAGCCATGAGCAGGTGCCCAATTATTCTGAAATCGGCTTCTATAAAAAACAGCATCGTATGGTACTTGCCAACTGCGGCGCGATCAATCCGGAAATGATTGAGGAATATATCGCCGTGGGCGGTTATGAAGCGCTGGCGAAAGCTGTTACTACCATGACACCGGAAGAAGTTATCGACGAGGTAAAAAAATCCGGACTGCGCGGACGTGGAGGCGGCGGCTTCCCGACCGGCATGAAATGGCAGTTTGCCAAGAATTCTGTCAGCGATAAAAAATACGTTATCTGCAACGCCGATGAAGGCGACCCGGGCGCATTTATGGACCGCAGCGTTTTAGAGGGCGACCCGCACCGCGTGCTGGAAGGCATGGCTATCTGCGGTTATGCTATCGGCGCTGACGAAGGTTATATTTATGTACGTGCTGAATATCCGCTGGCAATAAAACGTCTGCGCAAGGCGATTGAACAGGCTGAAGCTATGGGCCTTTTGGGAGAGAATATTTTCGGCAGTGGCTTTAACTTTACCTTACATATTAAAGAAGGCGCAGGCGCATTCGTCTGTGGTGAAGAAACTGCTCTGATGGCTTCTATCGAAGGCAAGCGCGGCATGCCCCGTCCCCGTCCGCCGTTCCCGGCTGTTTCCGGACTGTGGGGCAAACCGACTAACATCAATAATGTAGAAACCTTTGCCAATGTTTCTCAGATTATCGTCAACGGTGCTGACTGGTACTGCCAGTTCGGTACTGAACGCTCTAAAGGTACAAAGGTATTTGCTCTTACCGGTAAGATTAATAACACCGGTCTGGCAGAGGTGCCCATGGGCATTACCATGCGCGAGATTATTTATGATATCGGCGGCGGTATTACTAACGGCAAGAAATTTAAAGCCGTACAAATCGGCGGTCCGTCCGGCGGCTGTCTGCCGGAATCCATGCTTGACCTGCCGGTAGATTATGACTCTCTGATTGCTGCCGGCGCTATGATGGGTAGCGGCGGCCTGGTTGTTATGGATGAAGACACCTGCATGGTAGATGTAGCGAAATTCTTCCTTAATTTCACCCAGTCCGAATCCTGCGGCAAATGCACTCCGTGCCGCGAAGGTACCAAGCGCATGCTGGAAATCCTGACCCGTATTACTGAAGGTCAGGGCAGAGAAGGCGACATTGAGCTGCTGGAAAGTCTTGCTAAAAATATTAAGGAAACTGCTCTGTGCGGTTTGGGACAGACTGCTCCTAACCCGGTACTGAGCACCTTGAAATATTTCCGCGACGAATACGAAGCGCATATTAAAGAAAAACGCTGTCCGGCAGGCGTATGCGAAAAGCTGGCCAGCTACACTATTACCGATGCCTGCCGCGGCTGCGGTTTGTGTGCACGCAACTGCCCGGTACAGGCAATCAGCGGTAAGATTAAGGAAAAACACGTTATCAATCAGGATATCTGTATTAAATGTGGTGCCTGCATGGCTGCATGTCCGTTTAAGGCCATCACCAAGAGTTAAGGAGGAGCACGGACAATGACTATGGTAAACTTAACTATCAACGGCAAACAAATCCAGGCCGAACAGGGAGCTACCATTCTGGAAGCTGCCCGTGCAGCCGGAGTATATATCCCGACTCTGTGCTACCATCCGGAACTGCGTCCCGAAGGTGCCTGCCGTCTGTGCATGGTAGAAGCTTCCGGTGCCCGTACACTGGTTGCTTCCTGCGTATATCCTGTCAGCGAAGGCATGGTTGTTAAAACCAATACGGAAAAAGTACGTGAAGCACGTAAAACCGTGGTGGAACTGCTTTTGGCAAATCACCCCAAAGACTGCCTGTGCTGCCAGAAGAGCGGCGACTGCGAGCTGCAGAAGATTGCCGCAGATCTGGGACTGCGCAAGATTCGTTTTGAAGGCGGCGAAACTAAAGCTCATACTATTGACTGCAGCAATCCGTCTTTGGTACGCGACCAGGAAAAATGTATTCTCTGCGGACGCTGCATCCGCATCTGCCGTGATGTGCAGGGCATGAACGTTTACAGCTTTGCCGGACGCGGCTTCAATACTATTGTATCTACTGCTTTTGAGCATGATTTGAAAGATGCAGCCTGCACCTACTGTGGTCAGTGTGCAAGCGTTTGCCCGACCGGCGCTATCGTAGAAAAGGATGATACCGACCAGGTATGGCGCGCTATCAATGATGAAGATAAAGTAGTTATCGTTCAGACTGCTCCGTCCGTGCGTGTAGCGTTGGGTGAAGAGCTGGGCATTCCGGCCGGCAGCATTGTTACCGGCAAGATGGTTGCAGCATTGCGCAGCTTGGGCTTTGACAAGGTATTTGATACTAATTTCTCTGCCGACCTTACTATTATGGAAGAAGGACACGAATTCCTCGACCGTCTGCAAAACGGCGGCGTACTGCCGATGATTACTTCCTGCAGCCCCGGCTGGGTAAATATGATTGAGCTGAAATATCCTGAGCTGCTGCCGCATCTGTCCACAGCAAAATCTCCGCAGCAGATGTTCGGCGCTGTAGCGAAAACCTATTATGCTGAAAAAGCCGGTATCGATCCGGCAAAAATCGTCAGTGTTTCCGTAATGCCCTGCACAGCCAAGAAGGCTGAAGCACAGCGTGAGGAAATGTGCGACAGCGGTTACCGCGATGTGGATATCGTCATTACCACCCGCGAGCTGGGCCGTATGATTCGTGAAGCAGGCATTGACTTTGCCTCTCTGCCGGAAGAAAACTTTGATTCTCCGCTGGGTATCGGTACTGGTGCCGGCGCTATCTTCGGCAACACCGGCGGCGTTATGGAAGCGGCGCTGCGTACAGTGGCTGACGTGGTAAGCGGGGAAGACCTGCCTAAACTGGAATACGAAGAAGTACGCGGCATGGAAGAAACCCGTGAAGCGACTGTTACTGTTGCAGGCAAAGAAATCAAAGTAGCAGTTGTTAATACTTTGGGCTCTGCCCGCAAGATGCTGGAACGCATCAAAGCAGGTACTGCCGATTATCAGTTTATCGAAGTTATGGCCTGCCCGGGCGGCTGCATCGGCGGCGGCGGACAGCCCGTACCGGTAAATCGTGAGATCAGACAGAAACGCCGTGAGGCTTTGTTTGACTGCGACAGGATGAGTGAATTACGAAAATCACATGAAAATCCTGAAATTAAAGCGCTTTATGATAATTGGCTGGGAAAACCTCTCGGAGAAAAAGCACATCATCTCCTGCACACGCACTATTCTCCTAAAGTACGCTAAAAATACCTGAATATCGACACAAAAACCTCTTTCAAAATTATTTTGAAAGAGGTTTTTTCTTGAAGGTGTAAAGAAAATGCTTGATATGTTACAGTTTTATTGATATTATAATAGACGTCAGAAAGATTGAGTTTGTAAAAAAATCTCAAAATTTTTGAAGAAAATGTGAAATAATTTCCGACAATGTGTTATAATTGTGTCAAAAATTAAAAAATATTTTCACAAAATAGCGTTCAGGCAGCAGGAGATTTTTTCCCGATGTCGAATACAAGTAATAGAAAGGGTATGAGTGTGCGGTTGCACCTGATATCCCTTGCATCATGGTAAAATCTTATTTGTAACTTAATCGGCATTATGTGTGGGTTGGCGGCAAATAAGTTTTATTTATAAGGGATTCCCTTACTAACAAGAATGTCCTAATTATAAGGAGGCAGGTAAACATGATCGATATTCAAGATCGCATTTGTGACGTAGTAGCTGGCAAAGTAATGTCCGCTGAAGCTGCTGCAGAATTCGTGAAAGATGGTGACAACGTAGGTACCAGTGGTTTTACTCCGTCTGGTTATCCGAAAGCTGTTCCTCTGGCTCTTGCTGAAAGAGGTAAAAAAGCTCCTTTCAAAATCAACGTATGGACTGGCGCATCCGTAGGTCCTGAAATGGATACCGCTATGACTGAAGCTGGTATCGTTGACCGTCGTATGCCGTATCAAACCAATGGCGATATGCGTAAAGCTATCAACAACGGTACTGTAAAATATACCGACTTGCATCTGAGCCATGTAGCTCAAATGACCCGTTATGGTTTCATGGAAAACCGTCGCGACGTTGATGTTGCAATCGTAGAAGTTTGCAAAATCATCGACCTGGGCGAAGGCAAAGTTGGCCTGATCCCGACCACTTCTATGGGTAACAGCTCTTCTTATGTACAAAGCGCTAAAAAAGTTATCGTAGAAGTTAACACCACTCAACCGGTAGCTCTGGAAGGCATGCATGACTCCTATGTTCCTCTGGATCCTCCGAACCGCAAAGCTATCCCTGTTGAAAAACCGGAAGACATCATCGGCACTCCGTACATTCCGTGCGAAGTTGAAAAAATCGTAGCTGTTGTAGCTTGCGACATCACCGATAAAGTTCGTCCTCTCGGCGCTATCGACGAAGACGCTCAAAAAATGGGCAAAAACCTGGTTGACTTCTTCAAAGCTGAAGTTGCTGCTGGCCGTCTGCCGAAAAACCTCCTGCCGCTGCAATCCGGCGTAGGTTCTGTTGCTAACGCTGTTATCAACGGCCTCGTAAACTCCGACTTCGAAGACCTCACCGTTTACACCGAAGTTATCCAAGACGGTATGTTCGACCTGATCGACGCTGGCAAACTCCGCGTTTGCTCCGGTACCGCTCTGAGCCCGTCTCCTGACTGCCTCAAAAAATTCTATGACAATGTAGAAAAATACAAAAAATACATCATCCTGCGTCCGCAAGAAGTTGCTAACAGCCCGGAAGTTGCTCGTCGTATCGGCGTAATCGCTATGAACACCGCTATCGAAGTTGACATCTATGGTAACGTTAACTCCACTCATATCTGCGGCACCAAACTGATGAACGGTATCGGCGGCAGCGGCGACTATGCTCGTAACGGCTTCCTGACCGTATTCTTCACCACTTCTCTGGCTAAAGGCGGCAAAATCAGCTCCGTTGTTCCGTTCTGCAGCCATGTAGACCACACTGAACATGACGTTGACGTTATCGTTTCCGAACGCGGCGTAGCTGACCTCCGTGGTCTGTCTCCGAAAGAACGCGCTCTGGTTATCATCGACAAGATTGCTAACCCGAAATATCAACCGATGCTCCTCGACTACTTCCACAGAGCATGCGAAGCTTGCGGCAACAGCCAAACTCCGCACATCCTCTCCGAAGCATTCGATTTCCATACCCGTTTCAACGAAACCGGCACCATGGAAAAATAATTCAAAAACACTTGAGAAGTTTTTGAAAATAGGTTAAACTATGTAATGTATTTGCCTGCGGATGCAAGTTCCGCAGGCAGATATAAATAAATTGTTGACGAAGCCTCTGGCTTTGCCATATACCGTCTACGACGGACACTCTCACCATTATTTCGGATCCGTCCAATCCGAAATGTGCACAACAAATATTTAAGGAGGATTTGAGAATGGCATTTGAACAAATTAAAGCTGGTTTTGACAAGTACATGGCTGACGTAGAAGCTAAACTTGAAAAAGCCCCTGAACGTGCAAACCTTGCACCTAACAGACTGTACACCCCGATGGATCTTGGTGAAAACTTCGACTACATGGAAAAACTGGGCTTCCCTGGTGAATATCCTTACACCCGTGGCGTACAACCCACCATGTATCGTGGCCGTTTCTGGACCATGCGTATGTATGCTGGTTTCTCCACTGCTGAAGAATCCAACAAACGTTATCGTTACCTGTTAGCTAACGGCGGCAGCGGTCTGTCCTGCGCATTCGACCTTCCGACCCAAATCGGTTATGACTCCACTGACCCGATGTCCGAAGGCGAAGTTGGTAAAGTAGGCGTTGCTATCGACTCCCTGGCTGATATGGAAATCCTGTTCGACGGCATCCAACTCGACAAAGTTTCCACTTCCATGACCATCAACGCTCCTGCTTCCGTACTGCTGGCTATGTACATCGCAGTTGCTGAAAAACAAGGCGTTTCCGCTGACAAACTCCGCGGCACCATCCAAAACGATATCCTGAAAGAATACGCAGCTCGCGGCACCTACATTTTCCCGCCGAAACCGTCCATGCGTTTGATCACCAACATTTTTGAATATTGCTCCAAAAATGTTCCGCTGTGGAACACCATCTCCATTTCCGGTTACCATATCCGTGAAGCTGGTTCCACCGCTTCTCAAGAAATCGCATTCACCATTGCTGACGGTATCGCTTATGTAGAAGCTGCTATCAAAGCTGGTCTGGACGTTGACGCTTTCGCTGGCCGTCTGTCCTTCTTCTGGAATGCTCATAACAACGTACTCGAAGAAGTTGCTAAATTCCGCGCTTCCCGTCGTGTATGGGCTAAAGTTATGAAAGAACGTTTCGGCGCTAAAAAACCGAAATCCATGATGCTGCGTGTACACACCCAAACTGCAGGCTCCATGCTGACTGCTCAACAACCGAACAACAACATCGTTCGTGTTGCTCTGCAAACTGCAGCTGCTGTAATGGGCGGTACTCAATCCCTCCACACCAACTCCAAAGACGAAGCATTGGCTCTGCCGACCACTGAATCCGTAACCATCGCTCTGCGTACTCAACAAATCGTTGCTTACGAATCCGGTCTGGCTGACACCATTGACCCGTTGGGTGGTTCCTACTATGTAGAAGCTTTGACCGACAAGATCGAAGCTGAAGCTTGGGAATACATTAAGAAAATTGACGAAATCGGTGGCGCTCCTGAAGCAATCGCTAAAGGCTACATCCAAAAAGAAATCCAAGATTCCGCTTACAAATGGCAAATGGAAATCGAAAAAGGCGACCGTATCATCGTTGGTGTTAACAAATTCCAACAAGAAGAAGAAGCTCCGAAAAACCTGCTCCGCGTAGACGGTTCTGTAGGTCAACTTCAAGCTAAGAAAATCGCTGATCTGAAAGCTCGTCGTGACAATGCTAAAGTTGAAGAAACTCTGGCTGCACTGAAAGCTGCTTGCGCTGACGAATCTGTAAACCTGATGCCTTACATCCTGGACGCAGTTCGTGCATATGCAACCGAAGGCGAAATCTGCGGCGTTATGAGAGAAGTATTCGGTGAATACCAACCTCATACCACTCTTTAATTTGTAAACATCTGACAATTATACGGAGGTAACTTATAATGGCTAACGTTAAAGTTTTAGTTGCTAAACCGGGTCTTGATGGTCATGACCGCGGTGCAAAAGTTGTAGCTCGTGCATTGCGCGACGCTGGTTTTGAAGTAATCTACACCGGTATCCGTCTGACCCCGGAACAAATCGCTGAAGCAGCTCTGCAAGACGACGTAAATGTTGTTGCTCTGTCCCTGCTCTCCGGCGCTCACAACACCCTTTTCCCGAAAGTAGTTGAACTGCTGAAAGAAAAAGGCCTGACCGACGTTCTGGTAATCGGCGGCGGCGTTATTCCTGACGCTGACATCCCCGGCCTGAAAGCTGCTGGCATTGCTGAAGTATTCACTCCTGGCACCCCGACCAGCAAAATTGTTGACTTCATCAACGCTAACGTTAAATAATTTGATCGTTTTTTCTGCAGGCCGGGCTTGTCCCGGCTTGCACTATAAAAATAATCCGATCAGACAAGGCGGTGTGAATTTTGAAGATTGTAGAAGATTTATTGAATCATTCTCGTCTTGCATTATCTAAAGCAATTACTGCTGTTGAAAATGAATATGACGATGCTGTCAAAATCATGACAGAAATCTACCCGCATACGGGTAATGCGTATGTAATTGGTATCACTGGCCCTCCGGGTGCTGGTAAAAGTACTCTGACTGATAAACTTGCAAAAGAATACCGTAAACGCGGTAAAACTGTCGGAATTGTAGCAATTGACCCTACAAGTCCGTATTCCGGCGGCGCTATCCTTGGCGACCGTATCAGAATGATGGATCTTACTGCCGATGAAGGAATCTTTGTTCGTTCCATGGCAACGCGTGGCAGCCTTGGCGGCCTGTCTCAAAAAGCAGGCGATGCTGTAAAACTTATGGATGCTTTCGGCATGGATGTAATCATCGTCGAAACCGTTGGCGTAGGTCAGTCTGAGGTTGATATTGTTAAAACCGCTGACACCACCATGGTTGTTGTAATCCCCGGTATGGGCGACGATATCCAAGCAATCAAAGCAGGTATACTTGAAATCGGTGACCTCTTTACGATTAACAAAGCAGATCGTGAAGGAACTGACAAGCTCAACATTGAGATTGAAATGATGTTAGAATTGAATCCCGAGCATGTTGGCTGGCGTCCTCCGATCAACAGGACCATTGCTAGCAAGGGTGAAGGTATAGAAGCTGTTGTTGACTCCATCGAAGCTCATAAAGCTTATTTGGAAGAAACCGGCAAACTTAGCGAGATCCGTAAGGCTCGTATTAAAAACGAAGTTACTGCGATGCTCAATGATCGCGTAAATCGTTACATCGACAAAAACGTAATTTCAACTGACGATTTTGACCAACTTGTTGTTAAGATGCAAAACCGTGACATTGAACCGTATTCTGTCGTTGATGATATTGTTGGTAAAGTTTTAAAATAAATAAAACACCAAAATTTGATTCTTTAGGAGGAATTTATTATGGCATTCAAAACTATTTGTGTTGACCATGTAGGTATTGCTTGCGCTGACCTGGACGCAGCAACCAAAATTTACACCGAGGTTCTTGGCCTCCAAGTAACCAACCGTGAAGAAGTTAAAGAACAAGGCGTTGCAACCGTATTCATTCCCTGCGGCGAAACCCTGCTCGAACTCCTCGTTGATATCACTGAAAACAATGATGGCCCGATCGGCAAATACATCGCTAAAAACGGCCCTGGCATCCAACATATCGCTCTGCGCGTAGATGACATCAAAGCTGCTATCGCTGATATGGAAGCTGCTGGCGTTAAAATGATCGACAAAGTAGCTCGTAACGGTGCTGGCAACATGAAAATTGCTTTCGTTCATCCGAAATCTGCTGGCCTGCTGCTTGAACTCTGCCAACCGGCTGAAACCTACGTTGACTAATTTTTAGTTAGCCTTTGTAGGCTTGTAGTAATATTCTTATTACTCTGATACATCATATTGAAGCCGTACATGAGATGCGGCTTCAATATATGTATATAAATTTTGTTCTCCCAATAATGATGGAGGTGTAAGATTTTGTCTACTCAAGAAAAAATTGAGAAAATGCTCAAAAAGTCCGAAGTAATTCTGGCTGCTGGCGGTGAAAAACGCGTAGCAAAACAACACGAATCCGGTAAAATGACCGCTCGTGAAAGAATTGCTGCACTCCTCGACGAAGGTTCCTTCGTAGAACTGGATCGTTTCGTTCGTCATCGTTGCACCAACTTCGGTCAAGAAAAGAAAGAACTTCCGGGTGAAGGCGTAACTACCGGTTACGGTACTGTTGACGGCCGTCTTGTTTATGTATTCGCACAAGACTTCACCGTTGAAGGTGGTTCTCTTGGCGAAATGCACGCTGCAAAAATCGTTAAAGTTCAACGCCTGGCTCTGAAAATGGGTGCTCCGCTCGTTGGCCTGAACGATTCCGGCGGTGCTCGTATCCAAGAAGCTATCGACGCTTTAGCTGGTTATGGTAAGATCTTCTTCGAAAACACCATTGCTTCCGGTGTTGTTCCTCAGATCTCTGCTATCATGGGTCCTTCCGCTGGCGGCGCTGTATACAGCCCAGCACTGACCGACTTCATCTACATGGTAAAGAACACTTCCAAAATGTTCATTACCGGTCCTGCAGTAGTTAAATCCGTTACCGGTGAAGATGTAACCCAAGAACAACTGGGTGGCGCTATGACCCACAACAGCACTTCTGGTTGCGCTAACTTCGCTGCTGAAAACGACGAAGACTGCCTGCAACAAATCCGTTACCTGCTTTCCTTCCTGCCTTCCAACAACATGGAAACCGCTCCGATTGTTGAAACTGGTGACGACCCGATGCGTACCGACGAAGCTCTGAACACTCTGCTTCCGGACAACTCCAACCAAGCATATGATATGTTTGACGTAATCAAATCCATCGTTGATAACGGTGAATATTACGAAAACCAAAAATACTGGGCTCAAAACATCATCACCTGCTTCGCTCGTATGGATGGCCAAACCGTTGGTATCATTGCAAACCAACCGAAAGTTATGGCTGGCTGCCTGGACATCAATGCTTCCGATAAAGGCGCTCGTTTCATCCGCTTCTGCGACGCATTCAACATTCCTCTGCTGAACCTGGTTGACGTTCCTGGCTTCCTGCCTGGCTGCAACCAAGAATACGGCGGCATCATCCGTCATGGTGCTAAATTACTGTATGCTTACTCTGAAGCTACTGTTCCTAAAATTACCATGGTTACCCGTAAAGCTTACGGCGGTTCCTACCTGGCAATGTGCTCTCAAGACCTTGGCGCTGACCAAGTTATCGCTTGGCCGACTGCAGAAATCGCAGTTATGGGTCCTGCAGGTGCTGCTAACATCATCTTCAGAAACGATCCTGATGTTAAAGCTAAAACTGCTGAGTACATCGAAAACTTTGCTACTCCGTATCAAGCAGCTATGCGCGGTATGGTTGACATGGTTATCGAACCGAAAAACTCTCGTCCCACCATCATCAACGCTCTGCAAATGCTCGAAAGCAAACGCGAAACCCGTCCGGCAAAACGCCACGGCAACATTCCTTTGTAATTCATTTCAGGCAGTTGCTTAGTGCCTAAAAAATATTAAAAGATGAGGTGAAATAAATGGGTCCTGTTACCACTAACCCGTGGTTGATCGCTATCATTAACATGACTATCGTATTCGGTGTTCTTGCAGCACTGGGCGTACTGATGCATGTAATCCAAATGGTAGATCCCACTCAAAAAAAAACAGCTAAACCGGCAGTAGCTCCTACTCCGGCAGCTGCTCCTGCAGCAGCACCTGCAGCTGCTCCTGTTCAAGATGACAGCGAAATCATCGCAGTTATCGCAGCAGCTATCGCAGCAACCGGCTGCAGCGCAGATCAAATTGCTTGCGTACGTCGTCTTCCTAATGCTAGCTGGACTGTAAACGCTCGCGTTGAAGCTATCAGCGTTCGTAAAGAATGCTTCTAATCAATAACTGGTTCTAACTATTTATAAAAACGAGATTTTAAGGAGGATTCATATCCATGAAAAAGTATACTATCACCGTTAATGGTACTGCATACGAAGTAGAAGTTGAAGAAATGGGCGGCGCTGCTGCTGCTCCGAAAGCTGCTCCGAAAGCTGCTCCGGCTCCGGCTGCTGCACCTGCTCCGAAAGCTGCTCCGGCTCCCGCTCCGGCTCCGGCTGCTAAACCTGTTGCTGCTGGTTCCGCAACTATTTCCGCTCCGATGCCTGGTAAAGTTCTCGAAGTTAAATGCAAAGCAGGCGACGCTGTTAAAGCTGGCGACGTTCTCCTGATCCTCGAAGCTATGAAAATGCAAAACGAAATCATGGCTCCGGCTGACGGCACCGTTTCTGACGTTCGCGTTTCCGCTGGTCAAACCGTTTCCACTGGCGACGTAATGATCGTTATGTAATTTTACTAACCGGTTAATAGTTCGCAATATTAGCTGATTAGATGTTCTTTGGAAGGCCCTCTTCGCAAGGGGCCTTCCACAAATTGAAAATTGGGAGGATATTAAATGGAAGCATTTGTAGTTGCTTTACAATCCGTGTGGAATGACAGTGGTTTCGCTGCATTTACCATGGGCAATGCCATCATGATGTTGGTTGGCATTATTCTTCTTTACCTCGCTATTG